>JAEEGJ010004629.1_pt1 | contig 45841 bp, 38 predicted proteins | sample 8958761 | NCBI WGS metagenome assembly JAEEGJ01 (sample SAMN16246546, study PRJNA631951) | gut metagenome | biome: gut microbiome; feature: rumen; material: RS-attached | host: Bos | place: Iran: Karaj | collected 2018-10
CATTAACACTAGGCAGAACACTTTAAAGGTGTTCGGCCTAACTCTTGCTCAGATAGCTCAGTCGGTAGAGCAGGGGACTGAAAATCCCCGTGTCGGCAGTTCGATTCTGTCTCTGAGCACCAAAGCGTTTTAGAACTCTTTCTTTTGCTTTTCCCAGTTGCAGAAGAAAGAGTTTTTTCTTTTATCCGAATTTGCATAACATTGTTACAAATGCCTTAAATTACGGCATATTACAGTTTGTTGACATCTTGTTTCGTTACGGCTGAGAGGCAATCCCCTTATGCTATACTCCGAATTAACTGTAAGAAAAAATAAATTTTTTTCGCGATTATATGAGGTTAAAATGGAGCACGACAACGTCGCAAAATTCAAGCAGATAGTTCAGAGCCTTCCTGAAGAGAAGAGGAAGGAACTTCAGCAGCGCATGAAGGGCATGTCCAAGGAAGAGGCCATGGCCGTAGTTAACCGCATGGTTGAGATCTCTGAACAGCGCAAGATCGAGATCACGGCAAGACCTAAGGTTCTTGCCAAGAGTGGACGCGTAAATGAAGCTCCTGCCAGAACTGACTATGAAGTCAGATCACCCCGTACATGGGCAGACAAGAATGATTCCGACGATACAAATATCGAGATCGTAAAGAACCCTGCAAAGAAGCCTGTTGCTCCCAAGGCAGCAAGACCTCAGCAGCGCCCGATCAAGAAGGCAGAACCTGCTGTGGCACACGCAGGAAGAGATCTCGTTGCAAAGCAGATCGAACAGAAAGAAATGGCTGCGATTGAGGCTGAACTCAAGAAGCAGAAGAATATTGAGACCGCAAAAAAGGTTGGTAAGATCGCTCTTACATGGACAGGAAGACTGCTTGCTACAGCAGTCAGCACACTGGTTATTCTCCTTGCAGGTTTTTATGTGTTCCTCAACATCATAATGAAGGGACCTTCAACTCATTTGAGAGACCAGTTCGTTCCTTCCGTTATGGAATCATCTGCAGGCGGTGTACTTGCTCAGCTGATCCTCTCTGATGAAGAGATCGAAGCGATCATGAACAACAATAAGACTCAGGCTTTCGATGAGATCACTGATATCACACTCGTTAACGCAATGGCTGCAGAGCAGAACAAGAATGACAATGCAGGCGCAGTTGTTAACGAACTTGATCCTGACGGTGACGGAATCGAAGTACACGACATCAGCGGCCCGATGTATCACGGCAAGATGCTCGTTATCTATGATCCTTCAAGAATCATGGTAGCTACGATCGATAACTACAATCACAACGGTGCAGGCCTTACACTCAAGGAACTCATCGACAAGTACGATGGTGTCGGCGGTATCAACGGCGGACAGTACGAAGACGATAACGGTATGGGAATCGGCGGATGGCCTGAAGGTATCGTTATTTCCGAAGGTGAGCTCAGAATGGGTAATCCCGGCGGTACATATGAAGTTTACGGTCTTACACAGGAGAACGTCCTCGTAGTAGGCAGAATGACTGCTCAGTACGCTCTCGACATCGGAGTAAGAGATGCAGTGTCTTTCGGACCTGCACTCATCGTAAACGGCGTTGCAGCTAACTACAGCGGTTCAGGCGGCGGACTTAACCCCAGAACAGCTATCGGACAGAGAGAAGACGGAGCAATCCTGTTGCTCGTTATCGAAGGCAGAAAGACATCTTCAATGGGCGCTACAATGGCAGACCTCATTGACGTAATGCAGGAATTCGGTGCAGTTAATGCAGCTAACCTCGACGGCGGTATGTCTTCTGCAATGTGGCTTAACGACGAAGAGCTCGTATCAAGCTCATCCATCAGAGTTTCACGCCAGATGCCTACAGCATTCATCATTCTGCCCCAGGGCAAGTCTGCAGCTGATGTTGCAGCTTCTACGGAGGGGTAAATGAGTTCTCAGGAAGGCAATAAAGACTCCAAGAATAAGAACGGCAAGAAGAACGGGAAAAAACTTGATTTCTTTCTCGTTTTTCTGATTTGCTGGCTTGTTCTCGTTACCGGATTTGTTGCATGGTTCCTGCTTAGATTCAACGATTTCGCAGCAAGCTACGAGCAGCAGTATCAGTCATCGCTTCCGTATCACACTGCTGAACTCATTACAGAGCATTTCAATGATCACGATGTCGATTACATCATAAACAATATGTCCCAGAAGCCTGCAGTTACTGGCTTTGAGGATGAATCTGTAATCAGACAGTATGTTGCATCACTTATCGACGGTGAGAAGTTTATTTATTCCGAAGCAGAGGATTTCAGAGACGATGCTCCCGTATACTACATCAAGACTTCAGAGGGCCTGATCGTAGCACGTGCTATTCTCGCTGAAGATAAGACAAAGAGTCTTCCGTACGGCTTTAAGGCTTGGCAGGAGAGCAATATCGAATTCTATACTGCTGCTTCAGTCTGCTTCAATATAAATGCGCCGGAAACATACAAGGTTTATGTTAACGGCGTTGAGCTTAACGATCAGAACTGCACATGTGTTGTTACTGAGTCGGAGCTCAATCAGTATGTTGATCCTTATGCAACGATTCCGTCTACGGTTAACTATCAGGGCAAGGGACTTTATGTTAAGCCAAAGGTTACTGCAGTAGATTATCTCGGCAATCCCTGTGACTGTGTATACGATGAAGAGTCAGAGACTTATACAGTTGGTTTCATCAAAGATTTTGACGAGTACGATGATCTGGCAGAATATGCGATCTCATTTACTTCAACATTCGCAAATTACATCTCACAGGATGCAGGTGACCGCGCACTTGATAAGTATTTCCCGAGCGGAAGCCAGACTCTCAGCTACATCAAGAGAAATTCTTCAAGAGATCTCTATACACGTCACGGAAGCGTATCCATTAACAACGAAGAGATCAAGGACTGCATCGTATTCTCAGATGATGTTGTTTACATGGAAGTCTATGTTGAGCAGTGGATGGAAATGTACTGGGGTTCTGATGAACCGGAAGTGCTTCCTACGGATGCTCATGTTTATTTCGTAAAGATCGACGGCAAGTGGTACGTAGGCGGTATTCAGTACTGATACAAACTGCTTTTGATCTGTATTCATTCCTTCAGATTTACCACAGAATTACTTCGGTTTTGTAACGCTCCTGAAACTTTGTCCTTTATTTAAAATGATAAAATTAGCGTAGGTTATTATCGGACTAGTTTCTCAAGGGGGGTACAGGTCTTGGAATTTACGTATTCTAACGACGGCTTTTTGCCTTACGAATCTTTTGACTTTATTTTCAATGAACGCGAGATGCCGGAGTTCGGTAAAGTTGCTTCACCTTATCTGAAGCCTCTTACTACATGGAAATTTTTCTTGGCGAACGGACAGAATGAAGTTCCGTTCGGCGTTATGAATACTACTTTCGATGATTCCGAATGGGCACTTGTTAATTGTCCTTCCACATGGCAGACAGAAGGTTTCGGCCTGCCTCAGAACCTTATCTATGATTATCCGATCAGACTTGCTGAGAATGCTGCAAGAAGAGAAGAATCAATCAGCGATAAGTACATCATGAAATCAACGGGAAATGATGACGACGAAGTCGGTATTTACAGAACGACTGTCGTTTTCACACCCCAGGAAATAGAGAGAGCACTTTATCTTGAGACATCAGGTATCTGCGGAAGCTTCAAGGTGTTCATCAACGATAAGCTCCTTTGCAATTCACATGCTCTGTTTACGAGAAAGAGACTTCTTATCTCAGGCCTCGTAAAGGCAGGCGTTAACCAGATCACGATCATCGTTAACCGCTATGACAGAGACGACGAAGGTCATGTCATTCTCGACATGATGAACTTCGGTTTCTCCGGAATCTTCAGACCGATCATGATCGTTGAGGATTCTTTGCTCGAATTATCGAATCTTCACATCAAGCTCGAATATGTTCCTTCGGCTTACATCTCCGAAGTAGCAAAGATGGATGCTCTCGCAGTACGTGAGAGTGTATCCAGAGTTCCGCACGGCGACTTCATGATCAAAGTTGATTTCTCCATGCGCAACCACACAAATTACATGATCCCTTATTCCGTTCGAATCTCGCTTCTCGAAGCACGTGCGGAATACGATCCTTACAAGCTTCCGTTCGTTAACATCAAGGGACAGAGTGAGCCTGTAGTAGGTGTTGTAGACGCATTGAAAGAAACACGTGCAAGCACTGATTTCGTTGCGCTTGACGTAGCTCAGTGGTCAGACTGCACACCTGTTCAGTACGACATCATCTTCGAGGTGATGGACTCCGAAGGTAAGGTTATCTGTGCAAAGAAAAAGAGATTCGGTTTCAGAACTACCGAGATCGTTCAGGATAAGCTCAACGTAAACGACCGCCGCGTAAATCTCATGCTCGTTAAGTACTACGAGTTCGATCCGCAGGGCGGTATCGCAGTTCCTCAGGACCGTATGCGTCAGGACATCATCCTCATGAAGCGTGCGGGTATCAATGGCGTTATCGCTGACGGTATGCCGCTGTCTGATGAGTTCTTAAATCTCTGCGACCAGTATGGTATGTACGTAATCGCTACATCTGCTGATTTCTACATGAGAGATTACGTTGAAGCATGCATGAACCACCCCTCAGTTGTTATGTGGGGTATCCAGAAATATAACTACAACGATGAGGCTGCTCAGAGAGTTAAGAATGAGTGTGTACTCATCGACGATACAAGACCGTGGTACTGCGAAGTAACAAGAGCAGAGAAGACGGGTGCAAAGAAGATGAGACCTCAGGGCAAGATCTCTGACATGAGACCTCTGCCTAGTGACGCAGGTGCCGTATTCGGACCATGGGAAGATCTCTGTCTCGACAGAAAGAAGATCTTCTCACTTAACAGAACAGGAAGAAATCTCTTTGAGTCAATTCCCGGCAGAACCAGATTTACGGATGACGATACACTTTATAAGTGGATCCATCACGCAGATCTCGTAGGCGGCAAGCAGAAGGAGAATTCATGTATCGGACAGGGCATCGTTGATGCTGAGCGTAATCCGCATCCGATCTATCTCGATATCAAGAAGCAGTGCCAGACCATTGCCATCTTTGCATCTGCAGGTGATCCTGCAAATCTTACGATGCGTAACTCCAATCAGTTCGGTTATACGGAAGAGCTGGACCTCGAGTGGAAGATACTCCTTGGCGGCAGAGCAATCATGTCCGGAAGAGGCGTTATCCCTGAGATCGAACCGTTCGGTTCAAGAACTCTGAGATTCCCGTTCTCCACAGAAGTATTCACAACACCCGGATGGGCACAGGGCAAGGCCGAGTTCATCGAGATGTATATGAATGCTCTGTCCAAAGAGCTCGTATTCGACATCACATTGAAGCTTCATAAAGATACATACTATGCGAAGGCAGGCTATGAGGTTGCTTTCTATCAGGATGTTCTTACTGATAACATCGCAAGCCCTGTAGGACGCATCAAGGATTCCACAGGACTTGGTGACGGCACAAAACCCAAGGTCGATCCTGCAATGCAGTTAGGTTCAGGAATGAACCCTGATGCAGAAGATGAAGCAGAGCCTGCATTGCCGGGTTCCATTGATGATCAGGCACTTCTTACAGAAGAAGACGGCGGCAGAGTTGAGCGTATCGAGCAGAGTGAACTTGCAAAGATCAACGCTGATTTGGTTGGCGGAGATGCGCCTGAAGAAGAGACAATCAGTTCAGTAATCACAAAGAATACCGTTTCAACAGTTTCTCACGGACTGTTTGTAGGTAAGGGTAATCTCAGGATCGGTTTCTCAAGAGATCCCGGAAGCCTCGAGAGCCTCGAGATCGCAGGATATAACTTCCTCAAGGGCACTCTCGCTCCGAGCTTCTACCGTTGTCCTTCAAACATCGACAGAACAGACAGAAGCTTTATCCTCGCTAGAACGGTATTCTCCAAAGAGAGCGATTATGAGCAGATCCAGAGCTCGATTAAGTATATCGGTTCTGAGTACAGCTCCAGAGACGGTGAGTTCACCATGATCTCACGTTACAAGTCTTTCGCGATGCACGGTGAAGTAATCCTGTTCTATGAGGTTCCTCAGGCAGATATATTGAGAGTAACGCTTGATTTCAAGCCTAAGTACGATATGGTCAGATACGGAATCAGATTTCCCATCGTAAGGGATGACTGCGTATGCTCATGGTACGGCAGAGGCCCCGGTGAGTCTTATGTTGACCGTAAGAATGCTGCAAGACTCGGCGTATATTCAGCAGGTGCAGGCAAGATCTATCATCCTTACGCAAGACCTGCCGAGAACTCATCTCATACCGATACACAGATCGTAAAGATAACTAACGGTGACGGCGACGCAATCGAGATCAGAAGAATAGGACACAATCCGAAGTTTGACTTCACGGTTCTCCCGTATACACCTGAACAGATGAATGAGTTCCTGCATGAAGAGCAGCTCATGAATAATGACTTCTGTGAATTCTTCTGCGACTTCGCATCCAAAGAGATCGAGAGGACGCAGGATAACATCACGACACAGCCTGTTAAGAAGGATGTCAGATACCGTGAGACATTTGAATTGAGACTTGTTCCGAAGCAGGGTGTTATCGAAGAGACCTGATATTAGGAGTTTTCTATGGATCAGAAAGAGAGAATGCTTGCAAACCTTCCGTACAGGTCATGGCTCGACGGATTGAGCGAAGAGCGTATGGAGTGCAAGAAGAAGCTTTATAAGTACAACAATCTCGCTCCGGATGCGGCAGAGGAGAGAACAGCTCTCTTGCGTGAAATCCTCGGAAAGACACAGGAAGGTTATCTTAATATCGAATCTCCGTTCCACTGTGATTATGGTTATAACATCTCAGTAGGAAAGGATTTCTTTGCTAACTACAACTTTATCGTGTTGGATGTAGGCAAGGTCACGATCGGAGATAACTTCATGGCAGGACCTAATGTACAGATCTGCACTGCAGGTCATCCTCTGCATCCTGAGACACGTAATTCCGGTTATGAATACGGTATCGATATCACGATCGGTGATAACGTCTGGATCGGCGGAAATGTGCTCGTATGTCCCGGTGTTAAGATCGGCAACAACGTAGTTATCGGCGGCGGAAGCGTAGTTACAAAGGATATTCCCGATAACATGCTCGCTTACGGTAATCCGTGCCGTGTCGCACGCGAGATTACTGAAGCTGACAGGGATTATTATTTCAGAGACAGGAAATTCGACGTCGACGATTATAAGTGACACATTCCTGTTCTGTCACATGCTTAACAGATTGCACTTGATTTGAATATTCGCGAGTGTTAGCATTTTCGCGAAAACATGCTTCAAGGATTAATTTATGGGTTATTTATATGAGACACACCTTCATACGTGTGAGGCGAGCGCATGCGGCCGCGTACACGGTGAAGATTATATCCGTTATATGATGGACAAAGGATATAGCGGAATTGTTGTAACAGACCACTTTTTTAACGGTAATACATGCATTCCTGCTGATCTCCCGTGGAAGGAGAGGGTAGAGATGTATGCATCGGGCTTCGAGCGTGCCCGGAAGGCCGCTGAAGGCCTTGATTTCCTCGTAATGTTCGGTGTTGAGGTAAACTTCCAGAAGGACGAATACCTGCTCTATGGAATCGATAAGGAATGGATCAAAAACCATGAAGACATGATGGACATGACAAGACACGAACTTCATGAAGCAATCCGCGCCGCAGGCGGTGTCATGATCCAGGCTCATCCATACAGAGAGAGGGATTATCTCTCCGATATCAAGCTCGTTCCTGCTTCTGCGATCGATGGTATTGAAGTATATAACGCAGCAAACAAGTCAAACATGAATGCACTCGGATATGAACTGGCTGTCAGATTGGGTGTTCCCATGACAGCAGGTTCCGACATTCATTTCTATAACGACAATGACATGGGCGGAATGCTTTTCGAGCATAAGCTGGAATCTGTTGCCGACTATGTTGAAGCGATAAAGAATAACACGGGTACGCCCGTAAGATTAAGCCCTGACGGCACCATCACTCCTGTATCAGAGATAAAGGAGCAGACAGTATCTGTAGCGCTTCCCACGCTTCCCGTATTGTATCCTGAGGGTAAGTGATCAGGCTGTCTCATTCAGCACAGTCTGAATGCGGTTCTGCATGACAGGGATGACATCATCAAGCGCGCGGCTGCCTGAGAAATAAGCAGAAGCTTCTTCGTTGAGGATAGACTCGATGTCGCTTCCGACACTCATTCCGCCGTATGAAGATGACAGGATGGCAATGTACTTGTCGATTGCCTCATGCGGTATGGTCCTGTATTCAGGAGAATCCTGTTCTTCGATATATTCGTTATAAGCACTGAGTTTCGTTTCTGCGATATCTGCCAGTGCTTTTTTATTTATCGGATTAGAGTCATACTTTGTTACCTGTACCTCGTATGAGATAAGCAGATTAACGAACTCTGCGCATGCTTCGGGATACTGTGATTCGGAAGAAACGCTGACGAATTCGTAGGATGTAGTCTGAGGGCCTCTGCCGTCGAAAGAAGGGAGTCCGTAAATGCCTATTCCTTCTCCAAATTCTGCATAGCTCCCGATAAAGTTATCGAAAGAATACAGATCCCCATATTTTGCGTCCAATTTGTTCTCCAGACCCGCGTGCTGCTCCTTGACGGCAGACGTGGCCTCGACTACTGCCTTGTTGTTCTCCTCGATCAGTTCCTCGAGCGTTTTTGTTTCAGGGCTTCCGTATGTATCAACGAAGATCATGAGCTGTCTGAAACTCTCATTATCAATATCTATCTTGCCATCTGATATGAACAGATCGCTGCTGTTGATAAACAGCTTTGAAAAGTACTGTGTTTTGCCCATTCTGAAACCGAATGTCTGGCTCATGGGATCAGTACCGTTGCATACGTCATCGACGAATTTGATGTACTGCTCAAAAGTAAAGCCTGTCTGTCCTTCCGGAACATTGGATGAAACTGTCATTATTCCCGAAGCAGTAATATCAAGGGGAATGTGATAAATGGAATTGCCCTGTTTAGCTGCATCTATGGCATTCTGGAACAGGTCTTCGCCTGATCCGATATAGGGAGCAAGATCAATGTATTTGTTTCTGTCTGAAGCTGATGCTGCCAGAGACTGCGTGAGTACGATATCGGCATCTACATCCAAATATTCACCCTTATCGTCAATAGGGAATACATACTTGATAAAGAATGAACTGTTGCTGTTGTTAAAAAGATTTACTGCATAAAGGTCTGATTCCGAAGCTATGGATTCATCTCCGTTTGACAGCGTCAGAACAGTTTTGCCTGCATGAGGATTAACGTCTTGCAATGAGAGGTGCATTACCTTATAGCCGAAATCCCAGTATGTATTGCCGACGGAATCGTATGTCTCGACGCCTAATACCATTTCGCTGCCGTCATCGTTTATGTAGAGTAATTCAGATTCGATTACAGTACTCATTGAGGCATCGATATCGCTATACTCACATATAGGTGTAAGTGCGCCGGTCTGATTATCCACGAAACTGAATCCCTTATAGTCTCTTGCAACGGTTTTACCGGAAGCGTGCTCGATCCAATATGCATAGGTTCCGTACAGACCTTCAAGTTCCTCTGCTTTGCCCGTAGCAAGATCCAATGAAATGAAAAAGATCTCATAAGTATATGAAAAAGCAGGGAGTATAACCGTGTTTCCGGGTCCGGGAATGATACTTGATACGTTATCAATATCGCCATTTTTTGTAATCTCATTAAGATCAACTTCATATGAAGTTCCGTCCGGGTTTTTGATGGCATACTGGTTTCTTATGATATTGCTGTTCCTGAGAATGTAGAAAGTATATCCATTAACGGTATACATATCCTGAAGTAAAATGACAGAGTTATTGAAGTTCCTGACATCGGGAATGTCGAAAGGTTCATTGTTAAGAAGGCTGGATACGACCACGCCTTTCTCATTATCGTAGATCTGCTCAAGTGTGTTAAGCTTGCCGTCCGATACCCACGCCTTCTCAAGGATCCTGTAATAACCTTCATCTGTCTCGACAGCAAAATCTTCTTTGTCGAGAAGCTCTCCATCGTAAGAGAATCTCAAGATCGATTGTTCATAGTATTTAAGATATTCTTTATCATCCATATCTGCTGTGCTGCCTTCGATCTTACGCATCGAATCAACAAATACATAAACGGATTCCTCGGTCGCGCCAACTGTTCTGAAATCAGCATAATCATATTTATCTGAAGGATACAGATCAGATACTTCGAAAGAATCACATGAATACCATTTATCGTCTTCTTTAATGGTTTTATATTCCCTTTTATGTGAAGCGCACGAAGCAAGCGGAGCCGCTAATGAGACCGCAAGTGTTAATGATATGAATTTAGTTAATTGCTTTTTTTCCATGCATTCATTATAAATCAAGCCATGATGGAAAAGAGTTAAGATTCAGGTAACATTTATCATGTAAACTTGATTTGAAAGGTGATTGGTATAAGATTTTAGCATGAGCAGAATACTTATCGTTGAAGATGATGAAGATATCGGTGCTGTCCTTGAGAGAGAACTCAAAAAGGACGGCTTTGAAGTGCTGCGTGCAGTAACCGGAACTGAGGGAAGGGTGATGATCGGATCAAATCCCGACCTGATTCTTATGGATCTTATGCTTCCGGGTCTTACGGGAGAGGAACTTCTTACACATATCCCTAAAGATATTCCTGTTATCGCAGTAAGTGCAAAATCATCTGTTGATGATAAGGTAAACCTTCTGGCTGAGGGATGTGTCGATTACATAACCAAGCCGTTTGATATCAGGGAGTTGAAGGCAAGAGTCAATGCTGCTCTCAGAACATCAGAACGTAAGCAGTTATCAAACAGGGTCGTTTGCGGCGGTATGATCATTGATACGGATAAACATGAAGTGTTAATTGATGGTGTGGAATTGAAGCTTACGAGAACCGAGTACGCGATCCTCAAGATGCTTGCAACGGCAGGCGGACGCGTTATCTCAAAATCAGAACTGCTGGATCTGATCAAGTCGGAGACTCCGGATTGTACTGAGAGTTCAGTCAAGGTTCATATCAGTAACCTTCGAAAGAAGATAAAGGAACTGTCAGATATTGAATACATAGAAGCAGTATGGGGAATAGGCTTCAAGTTAAAAGGAGATTTATGATGGATAGTTTGCTCTCGATTAAGGATCTTAGTAAAAATTACGGCAAAGCACATATTCTAAAGAATGTAAATCTTGAGATACCCACCGGTGCGATATTCGGCCTTGTCGGCAGAAACGGTGCAGGTAAGACAACGCTCATGAGAATAATAACCGGACTTGCAAATCCTACTTCGGGATCTTATTCGATCAGCGGTATATCAAGTGACGATAAGAATATCTTAAACGTGAGAAGAAGGATGGGATCCATTATCGAGAGTCCTGCCATCTATAAGAATCTGTCAGCTTATGACAATGTAAAACTTCAATATATAAATCTCGGAATGACTTCTTTTGATGATATTCCGGATCTGTTAGAGCTCGTTGATCTCAAGTTTGCCGGAAAGAAAAAGGCAGGAAAGTTCTCACTCGGTATGAAGCAGAGACTCGGAATTGCCGTAGCTCTCTGCGGTAAGCCTGATATCCTCATTCTTGATGAGCCCATAAACGGACTTGATCCGCAGGGCATCATCCAGATGAGAGAGATACTTCTCAAGATCAACAAGGAAAGACATACTACAATTCTGATCTCAAGTCACATTCTTGAGGAATTATCCAAGCTTGCAACTCATTATGCATTTATAGAGAACGGCGAGATACTCCAGACACTGAGCAGTGCTGAGTTGATGAGCAGAGTCAGAAAATCTTCAAGAATTAAAGTTTCCGCCGTAGATCCGCTCTGTTCCCGGTTTGACAGTGAGAATATCAACTACAAGATCGAAGGTGAAGATACTGTTGATATCTTCTCTGATATTACTGCGAGCCATATCACTTCTCTCGCAGAGAAAGCGGGTGTGGAAGTATTATCCATTACTGAGAATAACGAGAGCCTCGAAGGCTATTTCATGAATCTGGTTGCCAAAAAGGACGGAATATCGTGAGCTGTGCATTAAAATCTGCTTTTTTCAGATATAGGAAAACGGGGCTTCCGATTTATGTCCTGATCTTTTCTGTCGTTATCTCTATGGCGGTTTTCTTTCAGGTTAACAGCATTGTAATATCCCTTTATTTTTTCTCCAGACCCAGATACTACGATAATACGATCGTGCTTTACAGCCTTTACTATTTGATGTATGCAATACCTTTTTTGTCTGCGGTCTGCTGCATGATCTTTACGGGATCTGACATTTCGGACAGGACTATCAATAACAAGGTGATAACGGGTATTTCACGAATGGCGGTATATTTTGCTGATCTTGTATTTAACATTATTTCGACAGTGGCAGCCCTGTTCATCTGTGCTATATTCATTTTTGTTTGTGCCAAAGTGATTCCGGTAAGAGAGTCTGTCAGTATAGATGCACAGATCATTGAGATGTTTTTGTATGTTACTGTTGTTTGTCTGGCATTTACAACGGTCTTTACGCTGATATTTTTCTTCTTCAGCAACAAGTTCTTCGGAATCGTTATTTCGCTGTTGCTTTTGCCATGCGTGTCCACCTGCACTGCAAGCATTGTGGATGCTCTGAATAACCCGTACCGTTATTCGTATGTAGATGAGGAAACAGGGGAAACGAAGTGGAGTATTAATCCACATTATGTCGGAGGTAATGCCCGCAAAGTGCTTACCGTTTTATATGAGACTTCACCATACACCGATTATATAAGTGAAGAAAAAGACATTAGTGCATATTCAGTCTGTGGAGCGGGAGCGGTTATTGTTATTTCAACGGCTTTAGGTTATTTAACCGTAAGCAGAAAGGAGTATTCCTGATATGAAAAAGATTATTTCGGGAATGTTTTTCAGGCTCTTTAAGGGGATGGAGTTCTGGGTGCTTATCGTATTACTTCTGGTATCTTCATTGATTGTCGGATACAGCAGGTTTATAGACCAGAGTTCTTTTCCTTTGGAAAGGACTGAGACAAATATTGCGAGGCGTTTTGAGTCATCTGATGTAAGTGCTTTTGACGCATACAGAGTTGATAGCGAAGCCATGCCCGCTGACGTTTATTATAAGCTGTCTAGTGACGTGAGCGATGCGGATGAAGAAGTGGCTATGGTGTTCGATCTCATGGTATCTGCACAGGTTATGCCTGTATTGCTGATAATTCTTTTTATTCCGATCTTTTTCGGAAGAATGTTTAGTGACGGCGCTGTAAAGAATCTGATGGCAAGCGGACACAGCAAAGGGAAGATCTATTTGTCGTCGCTGATAGTGACATTTATACTGGATGCATTTATGTTTATAGTAAGTTCCATTGTAATGGGATTCTGGTGCCTGTATTTCGGATGGAACCCGCCAATATATCTGCCAGTAGTAATTCCGTATTTTATTGCTGAAATGCTTTTGGTGATGACATTGTCAGCTGTAATTATTGCTACGCTTTTTGTCACCAGGAAAAAGACGGTCACATTTATTGTCGGATTCATTATGCTCCTGTCCCTGAGATTATCTGTTACATCTTTCATTTTTGCCGGATTCTCCCTATCTCAGAACATAAATGTTTATGGTGATAACTATAAGTATTTCAGTAAGGTGCGTGAAGAAGAACCATATGAAATAGAGCAGCGATTTGATTTTTCTGAAGCCAAGGTTGATATCTATTACAAAGGTGAGAATATAAGCTTTGTAGAAGACAGTGTGCTTCCTCCTGCCGTAAAAAACATATTCCTGGTCATTACATATGCCGATCCTGCATTACTGCGTAACATAATGGGTGTCATAGGACCGACTCAATACGTAATGGTCCGTGACGGAATAGTCGGTATGAATGGCGCTGTAAATATCTTCTGGATAGCGGTATCCACTTTCTGTGGTATTATCGTTTTCAAAAAGAAGGAGATACGCTGTTGAGAATTCTTGCTGTTCTTTGTGTTGTACTGGCAATAGCCCTGACCGCAGCCATAGTAAAGATCGTTTTGCTGAGGCGCGGGTTCGACGAGCTTACGGACAACATAGAAGACCAGGTCAACGGCAAGACACAGATACCTGTGACATTAACAACTGCAGATCCGTGCGCCAGACGCACTGCTGAGACGATCAACAGGGAACTGGACAAACTCCAGGATGAACGCAACAAGTATATGGACGGTAACCGCCAGATCTCCCAGGCGGTTACCGAAATATCTCACGACATCAGAACTCCTCTTACAGCCATCAATTCCTACCTGGATCTAATTAAGGACGAGACCGATGAGGAAATGAAGGCCATGTATCTTGAGCGCATTAAGAGCAGAACGCTCTCGCTTAGTGATCTGGCTGACGAGTTGTTTAAGTACAGTACATCCACAGACCAGTCCAGATATTTCGTTCAGAGTGAGAGCAGATCTTCAGAACCTGTTGATATATGCCGCGCTCTTGAGGAATGCATGCTCTCTTTCTATGCTGCATTTACGAAGAAGGGATTAGAGCCTGAGATCGAACTGCCGGAAGAACCGGTATTTGTACTGTGCAATCTGAAGGATGCAAACCGTATCTTCGAGAACATTATCAGTAATGCTCTAAAATATTCTACTGGCACATTGACCGTTAAGCTTGGTACTGACGGCATTGTGTCATTCTGCAATCCTGCTCCGGATCTTACACCCGTGTCTGCTGCCAAGCTTTTTGACAGATATTATACGGTCAATGAAGGAAGCAGTTCCACCGGCCTAGGATTCTCGATAGCCAAAGAACTTATAACACTAAATGGCGGTTCGATCGAATCTGACCTTAAGGACGGGATATTATCGGTTAAAGTTTGTTTTCAGACAAATAACGGTCATTAATAACAAAAATATTCAGGTTTTACACTCTGTTTTCGAATGGTTCATACCTTTTGATTATAATTGGCATATGAGGTTAACCGCATAATGGTAGCCCCAAACATTATGTTTCTGTCATGTTTGGAGAATCAAAAATGTCGATATTCAGGAAGATCAAAGACAAGGGCTTATCTTTGAAATTAACATCGTTCTGGATGCTCATCGCATCTGTCGTGATCACGCTTATTTTGATCATGGCTTCAGCCCATGCGTTTTTCAGCTTTAAAATGCTGGAAGAATCAACAGACAGATACATAAGACTTGAAGAACAGGCTTTATCGCTGATGGAAGCTTCTGACTATTTAACTGATGAGGTCCAGTGTTATACCGTCATCGGCAAACGTGTTTATCTTGATAATTATTTCAATGAAGTGTTCGAAGTCAGAAGAAGAGAAAAAGCAATAGAGGCGATAGGCGAAGTGCTTCCGAATTCCACGGCATATTATGAATTAAGAGAGAGCATGAGCCACTCCCAACAGCTGATGGAGACTGAATACTATGCAATGAGACTTGTCCTTGAAGCTCAGGGAGACAGCAACATCCCTGAAGTTTTGCAGGAAGTGGAGTTAAAACAGGAAGATTCCGCCTTAAGTCCGGAAGATAAGATAAATCTGGCCATGAGTCTGGTCCACAACGCTGAGTATTATTATCAGAAGAGCGAGATACGCACCAATCTTAACGATTGCCTGATGGCATTGAAAAATTCAACGTTTATTTCACAGCAGGGTTTGGAGAGTACAGCCAGAAGAGCCCTTGTAAGTGTCATGATCCTGATCATTATCCAGACAATACTGATAGTGGCAATGATCTGGCTTAACTCCAATCTCGGAATCACACCTGTCCTCAAAGCCGTGGAACATATCAAGAGGGATGAGCGTATCCCGATCATAGGATCTTCTGAGTTCAGATACCTTGCAGGTGAATATAATGTTATGTATAACGCTTACAAGAACAGCATATCCCGTTTGAATTTCAAGGCTTCGCATGATGAACTTACCGGTGCATACAACAGGGCCGGATATGAGGTCATTAAGAATAACATTGACATGACAACGACAGCGATGATGATAATCGATGCCGATAAATTCAAGCAGATAAATGATACATATGGTCATAAGACCGGCGATAAGGTCCTTAAGCGGGTAGCAAATACCCTTAAACGTTCCTTCCGTTCCGATGACTATGTATGCCGCATAGGCGGAGACGAATTCCTTGTCCTGATGGTCCATGTAGTAGGAGATCCCAAGACCCTTATCGAGAATAAGATGAGGAGGATCAATGAGGATCTGAGCCGTGTTGAAGATGATGTCCCCGCCATCTCGCTCAGTGTAGGTGTCGCTTACTGCGATGAGGGCCTTGCACCGGATGTTTTGTTCCACCGCGCTGATACTGCCCTGTATTATGTTAAGGAGAATGGAAGAAACGGCTGCAGGTTCTATTCAGATGATCTTGAAGAGCTTGCTGCCAGGAAACTGACCTCGATCTCTGAAACTGACAAATAAGACCTGAGTGACCTTTGTACATCAGGTTTTGCATTTCACCTTCGATATTTTGCCACTTACCGTGTTTTCGGACACGGTTTTTTATTTCTCTGATACGATGTGGCTACAAAACAAGGGAGGTGATCAATATGATCAAAAAGTTCTATGAGAGCAGATGGTGGCATCTTATGGCTGCTGTCACATCGCTTGCAACATTAGGTTATGTGGCTTATATGGCATATGCCCATCACGTGATAATGGTATGGTTCGTCATGGTTTCGGTCTTCATGACCATATATGAATTCATTAAATTTGTTTCGTATAAAAAGAAACATGATGTAACATAAGTCATATTGTTTGCCGGGGAGGCCTTCATGCCATGAAAGTTAAGATAGACATTTCTTCGGATTGCAGGGAACCATATGCTGTGATCTACACTGACAAGGTAACAGATGAGATTCAGCGCATGGTTGATATGTTCAGCAGCAATGAGACACCCATAACGGCACTTCAAAACGAAGAAGACATAATCGTTCTTAAGCCTGAAGACATCTATATGGTCCGTGTCGAGGACGGTGATACGATCATATACGGTGCCAGGAAGACATACCGCTCCCGCAAAAGGCTTTATGAACTTGCCCAGCAGCTTGGAAAACAGTTTATGCAGATATCAAAGACGACATTAATCAATCTGTCTTATATGGACTGCATTGAACCAGGATTCTCCGGTACGCTTCTGCTGAAACTCAAGAACGGGAATAAGGATTATGTTTCAAGGAAGTATCTGCCGGAGTTCAAGAAGTATCTCGGTCTGTAAGGGAGGATAAGAAAATGAGAAAAGTAATTATGGATCTGCTGAAGAGCACAGTAATCAGCATTGGAATGGCATTATCGATATTCAGCCTCGCGTGTGTAGTATTTGATATAGCTTACGGCGGCAATTTCAGTATGGAGAATTACCAGCTGACAAAGATGGTAGCAGGAAGCATTCTTGTAGGTCTCGGATTCGGAATGCCGACAGTTGTTTATAACAGCGAGAGAATTCCCATGCCGATCAAGGTAATCATCCACATGGGAATCGGATGTTCGATCTATACGGCAGTAGCTTATGCTGTCGGCTGGTTCGGAGCTGCTGCAACATTTACACATGGTCTGATCATCGCAGGAATCCAGCTTCTGGTAGCATTCATCATCTGGTTCTGCTTCATGCGCTATTACAGAAATGAAGCCAAGAGAATGAATGAGAAGATCCAGGCAATGAAACAGTAAACTAAAAACCTGATTTTTGCCGTAATTATCCCGAAAATATAAAGCCTCCTTCTGTATAATCGCTCGGAAGGAGGCTTTCGTTATGAAAAGCACACGGATAATAGGAAGTTTGTTGGCTGCCGCAGTTCTGGTCTCCTGCGCCGGCAATTTTGAGAAGGTAAGAGAAAATGATGCAGACCAGACCATTTTAGTAGAGACAACTGCAACGGATGCAACAGAAGAATCAACGGCGCCTGAACCGGTTCCGTTTGAGTTTAATGCGCATGTTTATTCAAAGACTGTATCACCGAGGATCCCTCAGGATTACTGGGATTCATTTTATAATCTGTGTGATGCTCTGAGAGCTGGTGAGACAACTTTTGCATGCTCAAGTCAGGATGCATATAACTGGTGTACAGACATAGGTGTCCTATGCAATTATTTCCCTGCAGCAGGCACAAAAATTGAAGCAGGAAGTAACGACGGGTCAGCGTCTTTTGAAAATGGCATCGGTAAGATCCGCTATCTGGTTCCGGTAGAGGATTATCTGGCTCGTCAGGCTGATTTTGAAACCCTGATCACCGGTATCATTAACGACAATGTCGAGAGTGATGACTCTGAATATGAGAAGGCTCTCAAGCTCTATCTATATATGGCGAATAACTATATATATGACGATATCATGGAATATGATGATAATTTCGTATATCACACATTCAAGACCAAAAAGGGAGTGTGCGGAAACTTTGCTGCCGTATATACCTATTTGTTGCTTCAGGTAGGCATCGATGCCGTTCATGTGGGCTGTTTTGAGGATGATATGTGCCATGCGTGGACATATGCCGTTATTGACGGAAAAGGATACTATATCGATCCGACATGGGCTCTGAAGTACTCCTGGGAAGGCGTAGATTACATCTATCTGGATTATTTCATGATGAGCGACAATGAGAGAAATAGTGACGGCTGTCTTGTTTATGATCTCACAGCTGATGTTATTCCGGAATTCTGGATAAACATGACACCTGTACACTTAACCGCTGAGGACAGCAGTTATAACTTAAGGGATTTCTGCAATTTCGTCCGTTTGGATGAAGATAACAAGATCCTTTACTACACGGATATGTCGGGAAACATTCGCGAGTTCCGTTATGAGGTATAACGGAACTTATTCTTCGTAATTGCTGAAAGAATTCTTGTAGATTACGGATTTGCCGTCGCTTGCGATGCCGAAGATCGGTTCGCTGGAACTGCCTGCGGCAATGTCCTTGAAGTTCTCCTCGTACATATACATGCGTGAATCGATCATGTCGAGTTCGTGCAGCATCATTGCTTCAGGAGTTGAAGGAACCCTGATGGCACCCCATTCGGGCTGACCGTGATGGGAAGCGATCATGTGTTTTAATACTGCGACCTGTTCGGCATTGTAGGATCTGCCGCCGTTTGCCTGGTTTTTGTTCCATACCTCGTGATCGATCATCTCGATTCCGAGCAGGGGATGGCCGAAGAGGTTGCCCATGTCGGTATATGTTGCGATGCCTGTATCAGAAGTCTTCATCTCGAAGAGCTTGCCGATGTCATGAAGCGCAGTGCCGCAGACGAGAAGCTCGCGGTTAAGGAGCGTATAAACCTCGCATACCGCATAAGCTGACTTGATCATCCTGAATGTATGGTAAGCAAGACCGCCGTATAGGTTATGGTGCATTGCCTTCGCAGCGGAAGACTTGGTAAAAGCCTTCAGGTTGTTTGTGATGAGTCTTACTGACAGAGCGGTAAGAGAGAAATCATCAGCAGGAACGTCAAATGTCGTAAGATCATAAGCTCTGCCGGAAGACTGCTTGATGAGCATGATGATGTCGTTTACGAGCTTATCGGGATCGATCGGAGGGAGCTTAACGAGTTCCTTCAGTTCATCCTCGGGAAGCTTTACGGGGTTGATGTTTATGATCTTATAGCTCTTGGAGCCCTTGTAGTCGGTTACTTCGAGATTAACCACTGCCGTGCAGCCGTCTTCGATGCCCTGGGCATTCAGATCCTTCTTTGTTGAATCAAATATCAGGGCAGTGACATTGTCAGTGCCGTCATTCATCGTGACCTTCAGCATCGGTTTGCCGTTTGCAGTTGCCGTCTGTGTGATGCTTACAATAACGACATCAGTCTCGTATATGTTAAAACCCATTGTATTAAACTTGATAATAGCCATTAATTCACCTCAAAAAGTTACTTTTGGATAAATGTTAGCATTACAAGAGGTCTAATTCTATAACTTGATGTTGAATGAACGTACAATCGTGCTATAATCGGCGCGAGTTGTCCTATAGTTACAATCTTTACTGTTTCGGGAAGATTGGTGATGACGGAGGATGCCCCCAAATATGTCCTTAACAGGATAATAGCGAAAGTGTAGACCGGTATGAGATACAAGCTTGCCTGCTTCGACCTTGACGGAACGCTCCTGGATACTCTGGGAGGGCTTACCCAAAGTCTTAATGCAGCCAGAAGAATGAATAATCTTGCCCCTCAGACAGAGGAACAGGTCAGATCTTATATCGGTAACGGTGTAACAAAACTCATTGAACGCAGCCTTGCCGCTGATCCCGGTGAATACAGTGAAGAGTTGAAATCCAGACTTTTGAAGGACAACATCAATTACTACGATTCACATTATCTTGAGAAGACTCATCCTTTTAATGGAATAACAGAGGTCGTTACGCGTCTTAAGTCGGATGGAATGCTCATTGCGTGCGTTTCCAACAAGAATGATGAGCCGACACAAAAGCTGATAGAACATTTCTTTCCGGGAATGTTTGATTATGTAAGCGGCTCCAAAGAGGGCGTTCAGAGGAAACCCTCTGCAGAACCCGTCATGAAATGTCTTTACGCATTGCGCATTGATGAAGGTGATGCAGTATACATTGGTGATTCAGATACCGATATCATGACCGCGAGAAACTGCGGAATGGACGTCATCAGCTGCACATGGGGATACAGATCGCGCGAGTTCCTTATGGAGAACGGAGCACAGTACATCTGTACGAATCCGATGGACTTAAGATCGTTCATGAGATAAGGAATGGTTCCGCAAGATAAAAACGGAAATAATATCGTCCGTAATCCGCGATTTTAAGGTATTTTGTAGGCATTAACCGCGTATTTGTTCTATAATCGATTTCCAAATATATAATAAACCTGTCTATTACAGATATGGGGAATTAGTAATGAAGAAGAGAAAGATCGTAAGTGCCCTGATGGCATTTGTTTTGCTTGTGTCCGGATGCAGTTCCGGTGCTGTGTCATATGCTGAGATAACAACAGGCACCGGCATGGCTTCAGAAACAGAGATAACTGAATCTGAAACAGAAACTACAGCTGCAACGGAAACCACTGTTGCGGCTGAACCGTTTGTGTTTAATCCGCATATTCATTCTGATCTGCTGTCCGAACTCGTATCGGATGATATGTGGACTTCCCTGTACAACATGGTCGATGCGATGAGAGCGGGCGAGGATAATTTCGAGTGTTCGGATGAGCATGCTTATGAATGGTGTACGGATGATGTAACGATCGGAAACTTCCTGCCTGCTGCTTGTACGATCGTTGTAGGTGACGGTTATTCAGACGGTGTAGGCAGACTCAAGTACAAAATGGATAAGGATGATTTCCTTAAGCGTGAACAGGATTTTGAGACGGAAATCGAGAGGATGCTCAATGAATCCGTGCGTTCATATTATTCTGATTTTGAAAAGCTCATATGCCTTTACGACTATGTGTGCAAAAACTTTGTTTATGACTATTCCGATATTGACGGACAGGGAATAGAAGATTTCGGTAACTATGCATGTCTGATGAAAAAGAACGGTATATGCTGTGAGATCGCATATGCATTTGCATATCTGCTCCTGCAATGCGGAGTAGAGGCAACGCCTTACGGTTCGTCATGTTATCACGACTGGACGTTTGTCCGTATCAACGGGAAAGGTTATCACGTTGATGCCACATGGGCTCTTCACGGTGATTATCCTGATGATCCGCTAAGTCTGCAGTATTTCATGATGACTGAGGAAGAACGCATGGAAGATCCGCAGATCACAAAAGAATCACTTGAACCTGATCTGATATGGCCGTGGCTCAGCTACTATGACATAACAAGATTCGAGGCAACGGATACCACATTCAAACCTCTTCACAACTGGTGCAGTTTCAAGGGATTGAACACGACCAGAAACGTTATCTTCTTCCAGACGGCAGACGGTTATGTCGTTGAACTGAGTTACGGAGATATGTAATTCTCATCCGAATGATAGAATAGTGTTATTAAGATTTACGGAGGAATAATATGGTTAAGCACATTATCGTATGGATTCTTAAAGATGAATACTCTGACGCAGAGAAAGCGGATATCAAGAAGGGTATCAAGGAGGGCCTGGAAGGGCTCAAGGGTAAGGTTCCGGGTATCGTTGACATCGCTGTTTATACGGAAGGCCTTGAATCTTCAAACGGTGATCTGATGCTTGATTCGACTTTCGAGAGTGTTGAGGCTCTTAACGGTTATACGGTTCATCCTGCGCATGTTGAAGTTGCAACTACAAAGGTAAGGCCTTTTGTTAAGATTAGGAGCTCATTCGATTATCAGGTATAATGCTGAATATACAATTTAATCTGTGAAATTATGGGGATAATAACATGGATAACGAAGAGAGAGCGGAGCGCCTGATCCAGGAGCTCGGATTTGATTTTGACAGTATTCCGAAGACGTTTATCAAAACGCTTTTGGAACGTGAGGTTGATGATTTCCAGGAGGGAAGTTCAGAGTATATACGTCTGCTCTGCGGCTACCTCTATTGCCTGGGTGATGAGACTGATGTCTCACTTATCAAAAAGGCAAAATACGATATCAATTTCGATGTCGGTTGTATGATAGATGACGAATGGATCATGAGCCTTGAGAACGGCGGTATTGAAAATGACGATGTCAGATCCAAAGAATACCTGATGGATGACTTCGTAAATTACTATCAGAACTATTTCAAGGTCGACGATCTCGATGATTTTTGAGGTTTAAAAACTATGGCACAGCAGAATATTTATGATAACGACAAGTTCTTTGAATCATTCAAGGGACTTCGCGCGGATGAGATCAATTTCAACGATCTTATTGAGACACCGATCCTGATGGGAATGATGCCTGACCTTAAGGGCAAGCGCATTCTTGATGTCGGCTGTGGTATGGGCCAGCATGCAAAACAGTATTCTGACATGGGCGCTGCATCGGTCCTTGGAACCGATATCTCTGAGAAGATGCTTGGGTTTGCGCGCGAAAACAATATTGCTGACAATATTGAATACATGAGACTGCCATTCGAAGATCTCGATAAACTTGAAGGGCAGTTTGATGTGGTAACCAGTTCTCTTGCCTTTGATTATGCAGAGGATTTCTGTGATGTGCTGAAGAAAATAAATGCTCTTCTTGTTCCCGGCGGAAAGCTTGTTTTCTCGACATCGCATCCCATATCAACAGCTTATGACGGTGTGTATGACAGATATACCAGAACTCCTGAAGGTGTCAGACTCTATGCGAACCTTCATAACTACAATATCGAGGGCCTGAGAAAATTCAGATGGTGTGTTGACGATTACGAAGTTTATCACCGCAGGTTTTCTACGTTAGTTAATAATATCGTATCCGCGGGTTTTGTTATTGAGGAATGTCAGGAATCAAACCTGCCTCAAGAGATAATAGAGAAGTATCCGGATAAGTTCGGAGGACTTTATCACCAGCCTGATTTCATATTCTTCAGGTGTGGAAAGTATCCTGTTTAAGTATTTGAATAAGATGCCTGTTAACTTATAATGTATTTGTATTCCTTTATTGCAAGGAGCTTTTTTATGAATAACTATGATGTCATCATTATCGGCGCAGGTCCGGGCGGAATATTCTCGGCTTACGAACTAATAAATTTAAGACCTGATCTGAAGGTCGCTGTTTTCGAAGCAGGCAAGGCACTTGAAGACCGTAAATGCCCCATTGACGGAGATAAAATAAAGAGCTGCATCAACTGTAAGTCATGCGCGATAATGCGCGGCTTCGGCGGCGCAGGTGCGTTCTCAGACGGAAAATACAACATCACCAATGATTTCGGCGGAACATTGTACGAGCATATCGGCAAGGAGAAAGCATTGGAACTCATGAAGTATGTTGACGGCATTAACCTTGCCAACGGCGGTGAGGGAACCAAGCTCTATTCAACAGCAGGTTCATCGTTCAAGAAGATCTGCCTTGAGAATAAGCTTCATCTGCTCGATGCTTCAGTAAGACACCTGGGAACGGATAAGAACTATCTTGTTCTCGGCAATATATTCAACATGCTTAAGCAGAAAGTGGATTTCTTCTTTAATTCACCCGTCGGCGACCTTAAGGTTTTGGAAGACGGCACTTACGAAGTTGAGTGTGCAGGCGAATCCTACACATGCAAAAAGTGCATTGTTTCAGTAGGACGTTCCGGAAGCAAATGGATCGAGAAGGTATGCAGTGAACTTGATATCGAGACATTCTCCAACAGAGTTGATATCGGTGTCAGAGTAGAGCTCCCTGCAGTCGTATTCTCCGATCTGACTTCCGAACTCTATGAGAGTAAGATCGTTTACCGTACTGAGAAGTTTGAAGACAAGGTTAGAACATTCTGCATGAATCCGTACGGATATGTAGTTACGGAAAATACAAACGGTATCGTTACGGTCAACGGACACAGCTTCGATAATCCTGAGCTCCAGTCCGAGAATACGAATTTCGCACTTCTCGTATCCAAGCATTTCTCTGAGCCTTTCAAGGACTCAAACGGATATGGTGAATCCATTGCAAGACTTTCCAACATGCTCGGCGGCGGCGTAATCGTACAGAGATTCGGCGATCTCACGAGAGGAAGAAGATCTAATTCTTCACGTATCGAAGAGTCCACGGTAAGACCTACGCTCAAGGCAACTCCGGGTGATCTCTCACTCGTTCTGCCGAAGAGAATTCTGGACGGTATCATCGAGATGATCTATGCGCTCGATAAGATCGCTCCCGGTACAGCAAACGACGATACATTGCTCTATGGTGTGGAAGTTAAGTTCTACAACATGGAGGTTGCGATCAACGACAGACTCGAGACACGCTATCCCGGACTCTTTGTCATCGGTGACGGATCCGGCGTAACACATTCACTGTCTCACGCATCTGCATCGGGTGTATTCGTAGCAAGAGAGATCGCGGAAGAGTTTTAATTTACCGCGCGCTTATTTTTTCTGACCAGCAGAATGATCACGATCGCTAAGCAGACGGCTGTTACAGCCGTTACTGCGAGGCCGCCCTCAGGACCGAACTCGCCGCCTGTAATGATGCTGGCGTAGTCTTTCGCATATACCGTATGGACTATTGCAGTGGTAGTGTTGTTACCTGATACCTGGAGTCCGAAGATATTTCCCTGGGTGAGGTTCCATGCCGTGTGCATTGCGGAAGTCATCCAGATATCATCCGTAAGCAGGTAGATCAGCGCGAACAGGACTGCAATCAGGATCAGGTTAACTGATGCGAGGGGAGTGTATCCCTTGTTGAGCGAGTGGAATGCCGAGAACAGTACGGAAGATACGGCTACGCCTACAACGCGGTTATAACGCTTGGAGAATGCGGAGATCATGTAACCTCTGAACATAACTTCTTCCGAAGCTCCCTGGGGGAACCACATTAGGATGTTCAATACGAAGACTCCGATGGCTGAACTGCTTATTCCGAATCCTTCGAATGTGATCTGTCCTGTTGCATACATTATGCCTACTGTTGCGGACAGCATCAGGAATCCGAAGATAAATCCGAGACAGTAATGCTTGATATTGTGACCGACACTGGTAAGCGGGTAACCGATCGATGTGACCTTGTTCCTGAATCCCTTGACCTTGTTGATCCTTCCTGAATGGATCACGTATGTGAGGATTATCGCCAGATAGCCGATCGTCATTAATCCGAGGAAAAGCGGATCAGTCAGGAATATGCCGAAGATCTCAAATGTCTTATCGAACAGATCCTTCATTGTCGATACGTTCGCGAGGTCCTGAATGAATGCCGAGTATTCAGCCTTGCGCATGTAGACTATGACGACAGGGATCATCGCGAGGAACTGATAGAAAGACAGTACCATCAGCGGATAGAATGTTTCCGTAATGACGAAGTGGAAGTGATCTGTGATCGTATTCAGCTTATAGAGCAGAGGTTGTTTGCCTTCGCCGGAGCTGAACTTGATCTCTTTGTCAGTAACCGTATCAACGGATACTGTGTATTTCTCGCTGTGAAGGAGTATAACCGTAATCGCAACGATGATTATCGCGAGGATTATTGTCGTTATACAGCTCGAAAGGTAAGACGTAGGTTCAACGTTGCCGTTTAAAGCTTCGCCGATGCCGTAGAACTGGCCATGCACAGGAATGTACATGTATACGTCAGGTCTCTCTGTAGCTGACTGGATGCATGTAATACAGACTGATACCAGGATCAGGAATATGGGCAGGAAAGCTGTCTGCGCAGATACTACCGTATCGTTGATGACTGATATCAGGATGGTTATCGAAGCTATCAGAAGTTCGAGAATAAAGATATAGAACAGTATAGCGAGGAAGCAGACGAAGTCGAATCTTAACGTCAGCACTTCTGCCACGAGCGCTGCGATGGCAGCCGGAATGAACGCCTTGATCGCTACACCGGTCAGATATCCGATGATTATGTTTTCGCGTGGCAGGGGTGTCAAAAGAATACCCGTAAATGTTCCGCGCTCCTTCTGTCCGGCAATTACGTTTGTGCCGGTGCTCATTGAAGCATAAAGGAGAATGATGAATATCAGGATCGGAACAAAGGTCCTGTTAAGATTCTCGCCGACAGCACGGAAACCACGCGGACCAGTTTGTGTCTCAATGGGGACGTCGATTATCTCGGAATCGGTGATGGTAGTTACATCAAGACCGAATTCCTCACGGAGCTTGCTCTGATATCCGGATAAATAAGTGTCTACAAAAGAATTCTTCATGGCTGAGTATTCCATGGAATCCGTACGGTAATATGTCAGGATCTGAGGCTTATCTTCGATGAGACCGTCCTGGCGGGCCTGAAGAGTTTCTTCGAAGTCTGAAGGGAATACTACGGTAAGGTATGCGTCCTTCTCATTCATCCATTCTCCGAAAGTAACGAAGTCGTACAGTGCATCGGTTTCCTTATAGTAGAACTTTGTTGTTCCGTAACCGTCGTATGTGTAGACATAAGTGGACTTATGGTAGAAAGCATAGAAGAAATTATTCTTCTGGCTGTTGGCTCTTGCCGTCTGATTACGGTCATCCTGAGTTTCTTCGTTGTATTCTTTGAAAGATTCAGGTGCGTTTACGACAACGATGTTATAAACTTCATCGCTGAAGAGGTGGTAGGGGAACCACCACATGATCCATGAGAGGACAACTGCGGCCAATACTGCAACAAAACCGATGGACGCAAGCAAAGACGAAGATGAGGCCTGGGCGCCCATCTGTCCGCTCTTATGGAAGAAACTTCCTATTATCGCTTTTGTTCCGCGTAATGAGTTCATACTACCTGATTTTTATTCAACATGATTCTCGACATATATCTTGAAGAAGGCATTCTCGAATGTTTCTGTCTCAGATATAGCCATAAGTTCTTCAACTGTTCCCTGGGCAGCGATCCTGCCGTCGACCAGTATCGCAATCTCATCGCACAATTCCTCTGCAACAGAGAAGATGTGGGTCGAGAGGATTATAGCGTGTCCCTGATCCCTGAGTTCTTTGAGGTAATCCGTAACCTGTTTGGACGTGAGGATATCAAGTCCGTTCGTAGGCTCATCGAAAATGATTATCGGCGGATCGTGGATAAGACTTATCGCAATGGATATCTTCTGTTTCATACCCGTTGATAATTCGTTGATCCTCTTGTCTGCAAAAGGTCCTATGCCGAATCTCTTAAAGCTTTCCTCGCGTCTCATTTCCAATTCCTGTTTGGGAAGATCGTAAAGTTCTGCGAAGAATTCGAACAGCCTGTTCGGAGTGGACATGGGATCGAGTTTGATCTCGTTGGTAAGGAAACCGATCTTTTTGTGTATTGCGAGGAGATCCTTGTCAGCTGACATGCCGTCGATCAGGATCTTGCCTGATGTAGGTCTCATCAGGGTTGCGATCATCTGCATCAATGTTGTCTTACCGGCACCGTTAGGTCCCAACAGACCGAAGATCTCGCCTTCGCGCACTCTGAAACTGACACCCTTGATGGTCTCTTTTTCCTTGGTATAACTTTTGTGTACGTCATATAATTCGATCATTTACGTGCCTCTTTTCTGAATGTTGAAGCTAAGATTAAAACAGCGAGACCTGTATTAAACAGATATACGAACAACACATGCCAGAGTTTATCCTGGGCCATGAATGTTTCAGCTATCAGGGCCAATGTGTTATGAAGCGGAATAAAGTATTCGAGAGTAATCGGTCTTGTTCCTCTTACCATCTGAATGAAGAAATCTCCGAGGAAGTAAACGAGGGGCAACTGGAGATTGAGAGTAATGTCCTGCATTCTCTTAAGTGAAAAAACAGTAACGATGCACATGGCTGTCATGAGAAGTGATGTGACGGGAACAGCGCCTGCGACGATCAGGAGCTCTGAAGGTGTCAGCATCATTCCGAAAGGGAGAAGTGACATCGCATCATTGCTTCGGTTTAACCACGATGAGAAGAACAGAAGGAACAGGGTAACATAAGTCGCAACGGAAACAATAAAGATGATGGCTGAAATTTTACCGATGTAAACATGTTTGGGTTTTACCGGAGCCATCAGAAGCTTTGCCATGAAACCTCTGTCTCTCTCGGATGCGAACATATCACTTACGAGAGAATATACACAGTAATACATCATTATCAGAAGAACTCCGGGTACAACTCTCGAAGCAGCTGTGTTGGCAGTTGTTCTGTAGTCTTCGAGGTCGGTTACGGGATTGAATGCATCAGTTGAAAAAAGCGGACTTCCGATAACAGAGTATACACCGCCGAGAGAATCGATGAGTGTATCCTGATAAGGATCCAATACACCGATCTTAAACTGCTGTGCTCTTGTCTGCGATGCTATCGAATCGACATCGAAACAGAGATAGATCTTTGCTTTGCTTTTTGCACCTGAATTACCAAGAGCAAGTCTGTCGTAATATGCATAAACTTCTTCATCGAAAGTCAGATAAGGATCGCCGGAAGAAAACGCGCATACTATCAGACCCTTGCGGAGACGTTTGGTGAAATCTTCCTTATCACTTATCATCTTGTTGTATTCAGCTGAAGAAATGTAATCGTATGAGAATGCTCTCGCATTTGGAGTTGAATCGGCATACGCTCTGAATGTATCAGGCGCATCAACAACTACGACCGGCTGTTTGTTGATCGTTCCGGTTGACATGTAGTTGATCAGAAGAGGGAAGATATTTATCGCAAGCATAAGAATAACTGCAGGCAAAAGGAACAGCGTAACTGTTCTCTGCCAGCTCGAAAATATCTTGCTTATTTCCCATTTGAAAATCGTTATGATTTTTTTCATGCGATTATTTTAGTTTAGTATGTAATGTATTTCTATCTCACAATTAGAAAATTTATGAAAACTCTGTTATTGATTGAGCTCGCAAACCGCTTAATTTATTGTGTGTATAGTGAACAAAACGAATTGCGCAGTTAAAAATATTGTTGCAAATATTATAAAAAATGTTTGTTGACACAAATAATAAAGAATTGTAGATTTATTATATCCAAACAAGGAAAAATACGGAGGTTCTTTTAGTATGGATACAGAAAAGAAAGAAGTTAAGACAGTTGCACCCGTAGCTGCTCCTGCTGCTGCTCCTAAGGCAGAAGTTAAGGCTGCTCCTAAGGCTGCAAAGAAGCCCGCTGCTAAGAAGCCTGCTGCTAAGAAGGCTGCTGCAAAGAAGCCCGCTGCTAAGAAGGCTGCTCCTGCAAAGAAGGCTGAAGCTAAGAAGGCAGACGCTAAGAAGGCTGCTAAGAAGCCCGCTGCAAAGAAGGCTGCTCCTGCTAAGAAGGCTGCTGCTAAGAAGCCCGCTGCAAAGAAGGCTGCTAAGAAGACAGTTGCTAAGAAGGCAGTTGCTGCTAAGAAGGCTGAGATCATTTTCCAGATCGATGGTCAGGAAATCTCTGCTACAGCTATCGCAAAGAAGCTTCCTAAGGCAAGCAAGATCTATGTTGTTGCTGCTGAGAAGAAGGCTTACGATGTTGATGGTAAGGGTGTAGATCTCTTCTAATTATTGCATCGCAATTAAAATGAAAATCCCCGTGGTTTCACGGGGATTTTTTATTTGCGTGATGTGATACAATGTTTGCCGTAATGATTTCAAGTTTTTTCGTTTGAGGAAATAAAATGCCGCTTTTGACACTTAACAACATATCGATGAATTTTGGTGAACGCCGTGTATTGGACGGTGTTTCTTTCCGTGTGAATAAAGGCGACAGAATTGCATTCATAGGTGATAACGGAGCAGGTAAATCAACACTGTTCAAGATCATCAAAGGTGTACTGATTCCTGATGGTGGTGAAGTGATTCTTCACGGTAATACCATCGCAGGATATCTTTCGCAGAACATGGATGAGCAGGATCTCTCCGGCGCATCATTAAAACCTTCGTATTTAATTGAACTCGAACTTAAGATTGAAACAATATCCGGTAAGATTTCACGCGCATCTGAAAACGGTGAAGATGCAACATCGCTTGTTGAGGAGTTATCAAAGCTTCAGTCTCAATATGAAGCATCAGGCGGATATGATTACGAATACAGATTAAAAGATGCACTCGCAGGATTAGGTCTGTCCGGCATTCACGACAGAGATGATTTCACTGATCTGTCAGGCGGTGAGAAGATGCGTGTGTGCCTGGCCAGACTCATTGTTGACAGGCCTGATATCTTACTTCTCGACGAGCCTACTAACCATCTTGATATGGAAGCTGTTGAGTGGCTTGAGAATTTCCTGTCATCATATGGCGGAGCAGTTTTTGTAATCACGCACGACAGACATTTTATCGATCAGGTAGCTAACAGGGTAATCGAACTTGATGGCGGACATGTTACCGAATACAAGGGCGGTTACACGGATTATAAAGAACAGAAAGAGCACTTCATCAAGTCACAGTCTCTCGTGACAAAAGCGCTCGAAGAAGAGCTTGCCCATCAGCTCGATGTTAAGCAGACGATGTTATCACACAGAAACATCAGCGGTTATCACCAGAGAGAAAAGATGGTAGCAAAGCTCGAAGAAAAGCTTGAGGAAGCAAGATCAAGACTGCCCGCAGGTTATGCGAAGATGAGTTTTACCGCACAGCCTCTGGAGCGTACGGGAAGATCCGACAGGATCATTCTTCAGGCAAAAGAACTCTCGATGAAGTTCGAAGATTCTGATACGAATCTTTTTGATCCGTTGTCTTTTGAAGTTACTGCTGATGAGAAATTATTCCTCGCAGGACCTAACGGATGCGGCAAGACAACATTGCTCAAGTTACTGTCAGGACATGCTGGAGAAAAACTGCAGGGTTCATCTGGAACTGTTCTGATCGGTTCAGCACAGTCGATGGGATACATGGAACAGTTTGTTCCTTTCGATGATGAAGAACTCACATGCTTTGATGAACTCGTATCAAGAAGTGACATCGGAACAACGGAAGCAAGAACTCTTCTTGCGAGATTCGGATTCAAAGGTGACGATGCTTTTAAGAAGATCTCTGTACTGTCAGGCGGTGAGAGATCAAGATTATATCTTTGCTGTCTGCTCCGTGAGAATCCGGATATATTATTCCTCGACGAGCCTACAAACCACCTGGATATCAATTCGCGAGAGATCCTTGAGGATGCGATCAAGGAATACAGTGGTGCAGTTATCTGCGTAAGCCACGACAGATTCTTCATTGATAAATGCGCTGATAAGATCCTCGGATTTAATAACAGAAATGCAACGCTCTATGACTCATATTATTTCTACCGCAAGGCACTCCATAATGTTGCTTTTGCTGTTGAAACGGTTGAAGAACCCAAGCAGGAAAATGAGAATACTGTAAGAAATTCAAACCGTGCCATGGGCAGAAAAGAGTCTGCAAAGCGCCGTCAGAGAATAGCTGACATAGAGAAAGAAACTACCAAACTTGAGGCTGAACAGAAAGAGCTTGAAGCTAAGTTCGGCGGCTCTTGCAGTGAAGAAGAAATCAAGCGTTATGGCGAGGTCACACAGAAGCTCCAGGAGCTTTATGACGAGTATTTTGAACTGAACGAACTGGGCGACTAACTCCTCTTATATTATCAAGGTATTATGATATAATATTTTATATTATATCCGGAGGTATGCCGTATGCCGATGACCATGACGCAGAAGATTCTTGCAGACCATGCAGGTCTTGATAGCGTTGCCCCCGGAGATCTCATAGAAGCCAAGCTGGATTACGTTCTGGGTAATGACGTAACTACTCCGCCTGCGATCAAGGTGTTTGAGAAGCTTGGTGTTAAGGATGTCTTTGACAAAGACAGAGTCCTGATGATCCAGGATCATTTCACTCCGAATAAAGATATCAAATCAGCAGAGCTCAACAAAACGATGCGCTGTTTTGCACGCGAGCACCAGATTACTCACTACTATGAACTTGGCAGGAAAGAGATGGGTATCGAACACGTTATCCTTCCTGATAACGGCATCGTTCTGCCTGGTGATCTGGTTATCGGTGCTGATTCACATACATGTACATACGGCGCGCTCGGTTCATTTTCGACAGGTGTAGGATCTACTGATCTGGCCTGCGCAATGGCAAGAGGCGTTACATGGTTTAAGGTTCCTGATGCGATAAAGATCAATCTCACGGGACATCTCAATAAGTTCGTAACAGGTAAGGATCTCATCCTCTACATCATCGGTAAGATCGGTGTAGACGGCGCACTCTATAAGACACTGGAATTTGCCGGTGAAGGTATAAAGGGCCTGTCGATGGATGGAAGACTTACTGTCTGCAATATGGCGATCGAGTGCGGCGCTAAAAACGGAATATTCCCTGTAGATGAGATCACTTTGCAGTATATCTCTAAGACTAATCCGGAGAGATTCAGCGCGAAAGATTTTAAGGTCTATACGGCTGATGAAGATGCTGAATACAGTCAGGTTATTGATATCGATCTGGCTGATGTTCCTCTTACGGTTGCGCTCCCGCATCTTCCTTCAAATACCAGAAATGCATCTGACTGCACTGACATGAAGATCGACCAGGTCGTAATAGGTTCATGCACTAACGGAAGGCTTGAAGATATCGCTACAGCAGTTGATATCTTCAAGGGGCATAAGGTTAATGAGAACGTAAGATGCATCGTTATTCCCGGCTCACAGAAGGTATACAGACAGGCGCTCGACAACGGCTGGCTGCAGATCCTTGATGATGCCGGATGCGTTATTTCCACACCTACATGCGGACCTTGTCTTGGCGGTCATATGGGCGTTCTCGCAAAGGGCGAGAGATGTGTTTCCACAACAAACAGAAACTTCGTGGGACGCATGGGTGATGTTGAATCAGAAGTAATCTTGAGCGGCGTCCCCGTCGCTGCAAGTTCAGCAATATTAGGGCGTGTAGGCACGCCTGATGAACTATAAGGGCAGGAGGTAATCATGAAGGTCAGCGGAAACGTTTTCAAGTTCGGCGACAACATTGATACGGATGTCATTATTCCGGCGAGATATCTGACTTCCGCAGATCCTGATCACCTCAGACAACACTGCATGGAGGATATAGATAAATCCTTCAAAGACAGGGTTAAGCCCGGTGACATCATCGTAGCTGGCAAGAATTTCGGCTGCGGTTCATCCAGAGAACATGCACCTGTTGCCATTAAAGCCAGCGGTGTGTCACTTGTTATCGCATCTGATTTCGCAAGGATCTTCTACCGCAATTCGATCAATGTGGGACTTCCGATATTAGAGTGTCCTGAAGCGTGCGGTAAGATCAGCGAGGGAGATGTAATAGAGGCAGACTTCGATACGGGAGTCATAACTGATAAGACTACAGGAGAGAGTTTCCAGGCAAACGCTTTCCCTGAGTTTATAAAGAAGATAATGGCTAGCGGCGGACTTGTAGGTTATACAGAGTCCGAGTTGAAAGATTAAGGGAGAAGAAAAATGTCAAGAAAGTACAGCATCGCAGTAATTCCGGGCGATGGAATCGGTCCGGAGATCACATCGGCAGCAGTTGAAGTATTGGAGGCCGCTGCATCAAAAAGAGGAATCGAGATCTTTACTAAGGAACTGAAGGCAGGCGGAGCTGCAATTGATGCATGCGGCGTACCTCTTCCGCAGGAAACGATCTTCGCTGCAAAGGACAGTGACGCAGTACTGTTAGGTGCTGTAGGCGGACCTCAGTGGGATTCTCTGGATCCTGAATTAAGACCTGAAAAAGCTCTTCTCGGATTGAGATCAGGTCTGGGATTATATGCAAACATCAGACCCGTCATTGTTTACGATGAACTCGAAGCTGCATCACCGCTTAAGAATCCCGGTAAGATCGATTTCGTAATCGTAAGAGAACTTACGGGCGGTATTTATTTTGGTAAGAACGGTGTTTACTCCAGCGGTGACCGTCTCCCTGACGGAACAGTTAAGGGTAAGATCGCATTCGATACAGAGGTCTATTCAGAAGGTGAGATCAACAGAATTCTGAAGATCGCGTTCGAGCTCGCAATGAAGAGAAGAAAGAAGCTTACTCTCGTTGATAAGGCTAACGTTCTTGTATCAAGCAGACTGTGGAGAACACTCGCAAGCCAGATGTGCTTCGATTATCCGGAAGTAGAGTTTGAGACACTTTATATCGATAACTGCGCAATGCAGCTCATCAGCAGACCTTCTACATTTGACGTTATCGTAACGAGCAATCTTTTCGGCGATATCCTGTCTGATGAAGCAGGTCAGATTGCAGGTTCGATCGGAATGCTTCCTTCAGCATCTATCGGAACTCCCGGAACGCCCGGTCTCTATGAGCCTGTTCACGGATCAGCTCCTGATATTGCAGGACAGAATAAGGCTAACCCGCTCGGAACGATCCTGTCAGCTGCAATGATGATGAGAAACGCTTTCGGTGAAGACGAAGTCGCAAATGACATCGAGAAAGCAGTCAAGAAGACACTGGGAAGCAGACTCCGTACAGGAGACATCACATTTGTCGGTGATTACAACAATACTAAGCTCGTCGGAACAAAAGAGATCGCACAGGCGGTTATCTCTAATCTCTGACGTTATAGAAAAGAGGAAGTAACAGATGGCTAAAAAGCTTGTCGCAGTGATCGACATCGGATCGCTCACGGCGAGACTCAAGATTTTTGAGATAGGTTCCAAGGGAAAACCCAAGGAGATAGAAGCAGTACGTAAGTTTACGGGACTCGGAACAAGATCTTACAGTTCGGGAATCATTCAGCCTGCACAGGTAGATGAATTGTGCTCCTGTCTTAAGATGTTTGACGAGAAGTGCAAAGAATACGGTGTCGCAAGAGTTCTCTGCGTTACGACATCAGCGTTCAGAGATGCATCCAATGCTGAAGTTGTAATCGAGAAAGTAAGGACCAGAACAGGTTTTAAGATCAAGGTCCTCGATAACTCGATGGAGCGTTTCTATCAGACGATCGCAGTTCAGGCTATCTATCCTGAATTTGCAAAGATTATTTCCACGGGAACCATGATCCTTGATATCGGTTCAGGATCCATCCAGGCATCTGTTTACGATAAATCGGAATTCGTATTCTCACAGAACCTTCTTTTGGGATCGCTCAGGATTTCCGGAATGCTGTCTGACCTCCAGAGCAAGACAACTCATTACGAAGAGGTTCTCGAAGAATTCATCGGCCAGGATCTGGACGATTATCACGCTGTTGAACCTAAGGGAATCACATATAACAACCTCATAGCTTTCTCAGGTGAGATGGGCTATATCAAGCAGCTTGCAGGTTACGGCGCGCTGTCTTCCGCAACACTTACAAAGGAAGAATTCCTTAAGGCATATAATTATCTGTTGAAGGCGAGACCTACTGATCTGACACTGAAGGATAACATCCCTTCGATGATCGCTCCGCTCCTTCTGCCTACGGCTCTTATCGTTAAGAATATGCTCGAATATACGGGCGTTGATAAGATCTATATGCCGCACGCATCTTTGTCTGACGGCATCATCTACTACTATTGTGTTAATTCACAGGGCTTGAAGACTGACATCGAGCCTGACAGTTATCTTATCTCCTCATCAAGACACGTTGCAAAGCGTTACCGTTCCAATAAGAAGCATGTCGAATATGTTGAGAAAACAGCATTGCAGTTTTTTGATGAGACAAAGAAGATAAGCGGTCTTGGAAACCGTGACAGACTGCTTTTGCAGGTTGCAACGATCCTTCACGAGATAGGTAAATTCGTTCATGCGAGAAACCACAGTGACGCCGCTTATTCATTGATCAAGAATACAAATCTCATGGGATTGGATCATGACGAGATCAACATGGTTGCCATGATCGTGCGACTCTATCCGAGAAACAATCCTTATGAGAGTTACTACTATACTCAGCTTCCGACTGATCAGAAGGTCATCGTATCGAAGCTCGCTTCAATCCTGAAGATCGCTGATGCCATCGATGCTTCACACAAGCAGAAGGGCAAGAAGATCCAGTGCAAGATCAAAGACAATGAATTCGTCATCGTATGTGACGCATCCGAAGACATGTCTTTCGAGAAGTGGGCTTTTGAGAACAGAAGCATCATGTTTGAAGACGTTATGGGAATCAAGCCGGTTCTCAAGACCAGGAGGGAAGGCTAATGGCAGTCAAGAAGAGCGCAAACGCGCGAAAGGCAAATACAACTGAAGCAAAGAAAAACGCAGGAACAAAGAAAGCTTCCGCTAAATCTTCTGCTAAGAAAACATCAGCAAAAAAGAGTGCGGCTCCTGCAAAAAAAGCAGCCGCTAAAAAGGATACAGTCAAGAAGACAGCTGCTAAAAAAGCACCTGCCAAGAAGGTTACTGCAAAGAAGAATGCGAAATTCGTATCTTCTCCTGATAACATTGATGCTCCTTATCTCGAATCAAGCGCATCTTTCCTGAGTGGAAATGCAAACTTCTATAACAGAGAATTATCCTGGCTCGAGTTTGATGACCGTATTCTGAACGAAGCAAGAGATACAAAGAATCCTCTGCTTGAGAGACTTAATTTCCTTGCCATCACTGCATCAAACCTCGATGAGTTCTATATCGTACGAGTTGCTTCATTAAGAGACATGCAGAGTATCGATTTCCAGGAGCGTGATATCGCAGGTTTTACAATCGACGAACAGCTCGAGAGGATCGATCAGAAGACAAGAAGAACAATGTCCCTGATGTATTCAACATACACAAGATCACTTGTTCCTTCTCTTGCACAGGAAAAAATCTTCCTTAAGAACTATGAGGAACTCAGTGATCAGTTAAAGTTAATCGCAGATTCATATTTCAAGTCAGTTCTCTATCCGATCCTGACACCTATGGCGGTTGACTCTTCAAGACCGTTCCCGCTTATTTATAACCGCATGCTCAACATGTGCGTTATGCTCGAGAACAAGCCTGAGGATGTTAAGCTTCAGGACAGAGCAGTTGACGGTATCAGCAATGCAAAGCATACAGTAAACGAAGATCAGTATATGTATGCAACTGTACAGATACCGACAGTTGTTAAGAGACTTTATCAGATCCCTACAGATGAGGGTGATGTTTTCGTTCCTGTTGAGCAGATCATCAGAGCAAATACTGACATGCTGTTCAACGGTCAGAGAGTAGTTGCAACTGCATTCTACCGCGTAATGCGTAATGCCGATCTTGATATCGACGAAGACGAAGCAGAAGACCTCCTCAAAGAGATCGAAGAGCAGGTAAGGCGCAGAAGATTCGGTGAGATCATCAGACTTGAAGTTCAGGATGACATTGATTCTGATCTCCTCAAGTACATCGTTGATGAGCTCGAAGTTGACGAGGCAGATATATTCTCCGTTAACGGACCTATCGACCTCACATTCCTCTCGAAGCTCACATCAGCATGCAAGGGTAAGCATCCCGAGTTGTGCTATAAGGCACATGAACCTGCTGAAGCAGCTGCTTTTGATGGTCCTGTAAGCGAGCTCGATATTTTCGAGCAGATCAGGGAAAAAGACAGGATCGTTCACCATCCGTATGAGACTTTTGAGCCTGTATTGGAATTCGTTAAGCAGGCTGCAAGAGATCCTAATGTTCTTGCGATCAAGCAGACACTTTACCGTGTATCTGACAGATCGCCGATCATTGCATCGCTCCTCGAAGCTGCACAGAACGGTAAGCAGGTAATGGTACTCGTTGAGCTCAAGGCGAGATTTGACGAAGAGAACAACATCAACTGGGCGAAGAAACTTGAGAACGCAGGATGCCATGTTATTTATGGTCTTGTCGGTCTTAAGACTCACAGTAAGATCACGCTCGTTGTCCGTAAGGAAGAGGACGGCATCAGAAGATATCTTCACCTGGCAACAGGTAACTATAACGATGTAACAGCTAAGATCTATACTGACCTCGGTCTGTTTACCGCATCTGAATCATTCGGTGAAGACGCATCAGAGTTCTTCAACATGCTGTCAGGATTCTCTATTCCTCAATCATGGAGAAGACTCATTCCTGCGCCTTTGTGGATGAAGGATTATTTCATCGCAAGGATCAGACGCGAAGCTGATAACGCTAAATCAGGCAAGCCTGCACGCATCATCGCCAAGATCAATTCACTTGTTGATGAGACAGTTATCAAGGCATTGTATGAAGCTTCGAATGCAGGCGTTAAGATCGACCTTATCGTAAGAGGTATCTGCTGCTTGAGAGCAGGTGTTCCCGGCATGAGCGAGAACATTACGGTACGTTCAATTACAGGACGTTTCCTTGAACACTCCAGAATCTTCTATTTCTATAACGAAGGTCATGAAGACGTATACCTCGCATCTGCTGACTGGATGCCGAGAAACCTCAACCGCCGTGTTGAGCTTCTGTTCCCGGTAGAAGATCCTGACTGCAGGGCAAGAGTAATGGAAGTTCTTGAAGTAGAACTTGCAGATACTGTAAGAGCTCATTTCCTTGCACCTGACGGCACATATCATAAGCTCGATCTCCGCGGCAAAGAGAAGCTCGATTCACAGCAGAAGCTCATCGATCTTGCTGACGCTGCAGTAGCCGAGAGACACAAAGCCATTGATAAACATGAGTTTATTCCTGAGGAGAGTCCTAAAGATTAAGTTGTCTTTTGCGACTTTTGGTGATTTAATAAACACGATATCTTGAGGGAATAGAGGAACAAATCCCATGTTCAGACGTTTGAATAAGACCAGAAACAGGCATCAACGGGCATTTACGCTTATTGAGCTTGTTGTAGTTACTGTAATCCTTGCAATACTTGGAGCTGTACTTGTACCTGCTCTGATCGGTTACATTGACAGATCAAGGAAGGGAAGATACATCCAGGAAGTTGACAGCTACCGTACAGCTGCCCAGTCAATAATGACTGAATATTATGCCATGAAGGGTCATACTGAGCTTAATGGCCAGAATATTTACTGGAATGACGGCGAAGAAAAGGAGTGGGGCGACAAAGTCCTTCAGCTCATGGGTTACGGCAGAGGCGCTGATAACCATGAACCGTATATCCTTGTTATCGGTGTAGGTTCTCCGAAGAGTACTTCTCAGACCAAGCTTCAGCAGTTCTCCGTTTACTATGTAGGTTATGTTGCAACTGAGAATTCTCCGGCTGTTTTCTATGTAAATGGTGAGTATATCTATACTTATCCGACTGATAATCCTCAATATATCAAGAGCGACAAGAAGACGGTTAACGGAACGGTTCAGGTCAAGAATACGATAGTTAAGCCTGAAGGAAGCAATATTGAGATTACTTATATCGTTATAAGCAACAGAACAGGACAGGCTAATGAAGGCAACAACAGTTTCTGGGTTTCAGGAAACAAGTCACTTAAAAATCACGCTGAACCGTATTTCAAAGGATAAATCATTCAGGAGCTGCCTTATGGCAGCTCTTTTAAGTTATGGAACGCTTAAAGTTAAATTAAGGTTATTCTTAAGTGTTTAATGGTAATATTTACTCGCAATAATATCTATGGGGGTAGGTATATGGAATTCGTAATAAGCCATTTGGTTAAGAGCTATGGCTCTAAGCAGGTGCTCAAAGATGTTGATTTTGTTTTCGAGGAAGGCAGGATCTACGGTCTGCTCGGACGTAACGGTTCAGGTAAGACAACATTCTTTAACTGTATTAACAGTGATATCGACATTAATTCCGGATCGTTCTATCTTCGCGACAATAACGACGGCGGAAAGAAGATCGAGCTTATGCCGGAAGATATCGGTTATCTCGTATCAACTCCCACTGTTCCGGAATTCATGACGGGCAGGGAGTTTCTGAAATTCTTCCTGGAAGTGCATGAAGAAGTAAAGCCTGATAAAACTATCGACGAATACTTTGATTACATGATGATTCCTGTTGAAGACAGAGACAGCCTTCTCAAGGATTATTCACATGGTACGAAGAATAAGATGCAGATGCTCTTGAACATTATTGCATCACCCAGACTCATGCTTTTGGATGAGCCTCTTACTTCTCTTGACGTAATCATTGCAGAAGAGATGAAGAATGTCATCAGATCCCAGAAGCAGGGAAGGATCACGATCTTCTCAACACATCTTCTGGATGTGGCTGTTGACCTTTGTGATGAGATCGTTCTGCTTCATAACGGAAGACTCGAACCCATTGATAAGAGCAATCTTGGAGATGCTGATTTCAAGGAAAAGATCATTGCTGCTCTGAGGGATGTTGACGATGGTGAATGAGTTCCGCAAGACCTTGTTCAAGGTCATTCACTTAAGGAGCATCATCGGTTACAACGGACTCGTATTTGCCCTTAAGAAAACACCCTTGATCGGTAAGATCCTGCCTGACAGACTGTATAAGACAACAGCGCTGAAGGTTATTTACTGGATCCTCCATATCATCAAGGAATCTTTCATGCTGTTCATCGGTAAGATAGCAGGCTTAAGCATGGTATATCTGATCTCGCTGTTCATGGAGATCGAATATGTTGAGCACGGACTTGCAAACGGTGTTACCGAACCGGTGCTGTTCGGCGCATTCTCACTGTTCTTCTTCATGATTTACGCTCTGTGCGGAGTGCTTATCAGAATGCCGATATATAACTGTCCGCCTGAGAAAGAATACCTGGTATTCATGCTCAGGATGAACGCCCGAAAGCTCGATAACACGTTATTTGCATATGACCTGTTAAAGCTTGTAATCGGTTATCTTCTGGCAGCACCATTTGCAGCAATAGCCGGTGCTCCGGTTTGGGCAACGCTTGGCATTCCTGTTCTGGCAGTGTTTATAAAACTGTTTGGTGCAGGTCTCCAGTCGTTTGTGTTCAAACTTAAGAGCAAGCATCATAAGCCAATGCACACCAGTGCGATGGGCATCGCTGCAAGACTTACAGTCGCAATGATCTGCGCTCCGATACTTTTGACGATCATCGTTAACGGATATTTCATTCCGCTCTGGATCATCTTTGTTGCTGCAGCGGTTCTGGTACTGCTCGGTATATGGGGATTCGTTCAGCTCAATAACTTTGATTCAAATCTGCACCGAAGAGCGCTTCGCGATAACATAATCAAGACTGAGATCGAGCATCACAAACAGCACGACAATACAAAGCAGTTCAAGAAGCTTAAGGCTAAGGGAACCGTAAAGGGTAATAAGACAGGTTTTGAATTCCTGAATGCTCTTTTTGTTAAGAGACACAGAAAACTCCTTGTTGTAAAACCCATTATCTTCACGGTATGTACCCTTGGAATCCTTGCATTCATTATATTTGCTTTCGTTTCGACATATCATATGGATTTCGGAACAGATGCTACCGTTCAGATGGTGATAAATAATCTCATTAACATGCTTTTATTCAGAGGTTATGAAGATACACTGATGCCTTTGGAACTTGATTCAGGAACGCTGTTCCTCAGATATCTTGCACAGGATCACATGCTTGGAATTATGATCCTCATGGGAATTGCGGATGTGTCATTTACAGCTACACAGGCGATGTATATCAACTGCGATAACAGCCTTATGACATTCAGCTTCTTCAAGCAGCGTGAGAAGATAATGCAGCTCTTCGACATAAGACTTAAGCAGCTTATAAAACTAAATTTTATTCCTGCAGTTACATGCGGATTATGCGCAAACATGCTCCTGTTCGCCACGGGCGGCCAGGACTATCCGTTCCATTATCTGGTAAACATTCTGATATGCGTACTGATCAGTGTTGTTAACTCGGTAACATGGCTTGCACTTTACTTTCTGTTCCAGCCGTTTACGACATCGGTCAATGTAAAGGGAGGAGCATATATCGCAGCCAGAACGATTATTGCAATTATATCGGTTCATATCTGCTGGATACCTTGCAATTCATTGCTCCTGACAGGAATACTCATAGTCTTTACGGCAGCGTATGTTTTGTTATTGAGAAAGCTCGTAAGAAAATACGCACCGAAAACATGGAAGGTTAAAGCTTAAAAAGAATAGCACAAGGCGCTTATGCGTTCTTGTGCTTTCTCTTTTGTTCGTACATTCTCTGATCTGCGATCTGCATGCTGGTGATGATCTGATCTGTCGTTCCTTCCGTTATGTCGCAGATGCCGATGCTTGCTTCGATGCGGTACGGCTTATTGAGTTTGTCAGATGCTTCTTTCAATTTGGCCTTGAAGTTATTCTCAAATTCTTCTTTTCGTTCATCTGTATCAGATACAAGTACAGCGATAAATTCATCTCCGCCGAATCTCGCGCAAATCTCTGTCTTGCGTAAGGATTCCAGAAGTGTATCCGCGAAAGTAGTAAGCGCCAGATCTCCGTCTGCATGGCCGTATTCATCGTTTATTGCTTTGAGTCCGTCCATGTCGATGCTGACAATGCTTATGATCTTATTCTCGATGCAGTCAGATAAGAGAACAGACATGTCTTCTTCAAATCCTCGTCTGTTGCTGAGACCCGTCAAAGGATCTGTCTGACTCATCTTTTTCGCGCCGTTAAGAGATCTGAATTTCTTCTCGTAATAGCTGTTCTCGATAGCATTCGATAATGTGTTGATGTATGTTGCCGCAAGTGAGTTTGCCCACTGGTTCTTAGACGGCATCAGGATGAGATAACCGTATTCCTTGCTCTTGAAGTGAAGAGGATAGACTATGTATGTGTGTGGCTCTTCAGTGTCAAGTGCAACGTCAGGGAGGACGTCTTTTCTGTCGAACTCCAGATCGATCTTGTCAGCCTTCCTGGCTCTGTCGATATACATGGCCTGCTTGAGGATCATGCGGTCGGTAAACAGTTCGTTCTTTTCAATGTCTTTCTCCTGTGCGGGATCGTGTTTGCAGAGGCACACATAACCCTTGTCACACTCGAGCGTATGGAAATAGAAATCAGCAACCTTAAGTGCATTATCCAGGTCGTAGTCGTTCTGATAGTCAGCCGTGATCCTGCCTGCTTCTCTGAGGAGCATCTCGGTAGAATCCAGACGCTTTAATACGCGGGTATGATCGATGGATTTCATCTGGCAGCCGCATCCGCAGCTTGCACGGTAAATGATCTTCTCGTTAAGTTCAGTGACCTTCGGAATTTCCTTGCCGTCCATCGCCTTGATCATGAGCTCGAAAACCTTGAGTGCGTACACATCAGGCTCGATCGTTACGGTGGTGAGGGAAGGTGTGTATTCAGCACCTTCAAGTATTCCGTCAAATCCCGTTACTGCTACATCATCAGGAACGCTCTTGCCCCTAGCCATGAGCTCGTCGCAGATGGATATGGCCATGTAGTCATTGGCGCAGATGATAGCCTGGGGATAATCGTGAGTGCCGTTGAGGAAGAACTCCATAGCTTTCTTTCCGCGGTTAAGCCAGTAGTTGCCCTCGTAGATATAGTTGGGCTTTATCTCAATGCCGGCTTCCGCCATTGCAGCTTTGTATCCTTCGAGTCTTTCCGGAGAATCCTTGGAAGTGAAGGGGCCGGACATATAATAGATCCTGGTGAATCCGTGTATCTTAATGAAATGCTCGGTAAGATCCTTCATTGTCTTTCTGTTGTTGATGGTTACCGTATTAAAATCTGCAGGACCGCTCTGAAGGCAAAAAACGGGACACTTAGCCGTTTTCCTTACGAGATCGTAGAACTCGGTATCCATGTTGCGGATGTCGAATGAGTTTGGCAACGCGATTATGGCATCAAAAGCAGAGAAGTCGGGAAGGTAGATAATATTCTTCTTGCCGATCTCAGATAAGAGATTTCTTCCGTAAGGGCATGAGTATGAACCAAAAGATGTATATATGAAGACATCAATTCCCATTCGGTTTGCGAGCTGAGAGAAGTACTGGCCGAACTCCTTTTGGAAGCTTTGTGCTATCTCGTTCATGAATATACAGATCTTTTTACGATTCACGGATAATCTCTCCCTATGCCGGTAATAATCTTTCTAGATTATAGACTGATAGGGCAAAAATAAAAGTCCTTTTACAATTTGTTAACTGAACAATCAATGAATATTCACCGTAATCACAACTCGGTTTGGAAAAGAACTCCCAGCAGATAAGAGTTTTGCGCCTATATAAAAGGTTTTATATGCTATAATCAATGAACTCAAATCAGCTTGGAGGTTTTAGGAAATGGCTATTTCAACAAGTGACTATTTATCAGCTTCAAATCCCGAACTTAAGGCAACGAAGTTCACGATCACCATTGACGGCGGTTACGAGGCTTCTGTTATTACTTATGGTGCGGTTATCACAGATCTTATAGTTCCTGATAAGGACGGCAAGCCCACAGATATCATGCTTGGCTGCAAGGGCCTTGATGAATATATGGGTAACGGCGCAAATCACGGCGCTGTTGTCGGCCGTTCTGCAAACAGGATCAAGGATGCTTCATTCGTTATCAACGGAGTTAAGTATCAGATCCCCAAAAATGAAGGTGAGAATAACCTCCATTCAGGCAATCCCGGTTATCAGAACGTTTTCTGGGACGGCAAGATCCTTTCTGAGGAAGAAGCTGACGAGATCATCGTTGATTCACGCATCGCCGGCATTCCCGGATGCGACGGCGGTGCTGTACTTTTGAGCTACACAAGCCCTGACGGAGCAACTGGTTTTCCCGGAAACCTTGATACAAAGGTTCTTTATTGCTGGCTCGAAGACAAGACATTCCTTATCCTTTACTGCGGTAAGTCTGATAAGGATACGATCTTTGCTCCTACAAACCACGCTTATTTCAACCTCCGCGGCGAGAACGCTGAAGGTACAGTAAATAACGATCTCATCATGATCAACTCTGACAAGATCACGATCAAGGATGACAACAACGTTCCGACAGGCGAACTCATGGATGTTGACGGAACGGTTTTCGATTGCAGGGAATACCGCTTCATCGGCGAACTCAACGATAACCAGGAGCACCAGACTCTTATTTCCAAGGGTATCGACCAGAATTTCTGCCTTAATACATTGGAAGGCACATTCTCATTTGCAGCAGCAGTTACTGCACCTGAATCCGGAATTACGATGGAGTGCCTCACGGATCTTCCCGGAATCCAGATCTATGCAGGCAACAATCTGGGCAGCCCGCTCGATATCAAGACAACCAAGGCATACGGCCAGTACGATGCTATCTGCCTCGAGGCTCAGATGGTTCCTAATGCCGTTAACCTCACAGGATTTGATTCACCGGTCATCAAAGCTGGTAAAAAGGTATACCACGCTTGCGGTTACAGATTTGTTTAATCTGTATTGCTCCACATAAATCTGTTGGAGTATAATGCTTAGTTAATTAAAAACAATCTTTAAGAAAGAAGGATAGTTTTATGGAAAAGAAGAATCTCGACTGGTCAAATCTGACCTTCTCTTATCAAAAGACAGATAAGAGATTCGTAGCTAACTACACAAACGGCGCATGGGACGAAGGCGCGCTTATCGATGACGACATGATCGTCATGAGCGAAGACGCAGGCGTTCTCCAGTATGCTCAGACAGTATTTGAAGGCCTTAAGGCTTATGAGACAGTA
>JAEEGJ010004633.1_pt1 | contig 45792 bp, 33 predicted proteins | sample 8958761 | NCBI WGS metagenome assembly JAEEGJ01 (sample SAMN16246546, study PRJNA631951) | gut metagenome | biome: gut microbiome; feature: rumen; material: RS-attached | host: Bos | place: Iran: Karaj | collected 2018-10
CATCGTCGGCGTTCATGTCAAAGAAGGGTTTCTGCAGGATGCCGGCAGGGAAGCAAATCTCGTTGGTGGTGGGGTTGTAGTAGGCGTTCACCGTCTGGGGAGTCATGCCCCACTCGGTCTTGTCGACAGGTTTGTCAATCTTCGACACCATGTAGGCAATGTCGAATTGGTTGCTGCGGATAACGTTGGCGAAGTAGCTGTCGTTTTTGATTTCGAGGCCGCTGTAGTCGCGCCACTTGTCTGGATAACCCACTTTTACCACGATGGTGGAGAGCTTCTCGATGGCGCGCTGTTTGGTGGCGTCGCACATCCATGTGGCGTTGTGAATGCGCTGGGCAAAGGCATCTTTCAGGTTGTTGACCATCTCCACCATGCGGTGCTTGGCGGCGGCAGGGAAGAATCTCTCGACATACAGCTTGCCAAGAGCCTCGCCCATGGCGCCATCGACGGCGTTGGTGACACGTTTCCAGCGGGGACGCAGCTGCTCGGCGCCGCTGAGGGTGCGGCCGTAGAAATCGAAGTTGGCGTTGACAAAGTTGCTGCTGAGGTAGGAGGCTGCAGAATTGATGACATTCCATGCATAGTAAGCCTTGATGGCCTCGAGACTCTTGGTCTCATTCAGAATCTTGCCCACCTCGGTGAAATACTCGGGCTGGCACATGTTGAAGCTGGTGAGCTTGGGCAGACCCATTTCGGCAAAGTAGCTCTTCAGATCGATACCTGCAGCCACGGTGGAAGCTTTGTCAAAGTCCATCTTGTTGTAGGTCTTGAAGGGGTCGCGGTTTTCCTCGTTGGTGTACTGTGCCTTGGCAAGACGGGTCTCGAGTTCCATGACCATCTTGGCCAACTGGGCAGGAGTCTTGCCGCTGAGTTTGTCGTAGCCGGCGTTGGCGAACTGGGTTTCCATCAAGGTGATGTAAGCCTGACGCAACTTGGGTTCGCGGCCTTTGCTCTCAAGGTAGTAGTCGCGCTCTCCCATGCCTATGCCGCTCTGGTAAAGCCAAGCGATGCACATATTGGCATCGGCGGCATCAGCCTCGTTGAACAGGGCAAAGAAGGGGTCGATACCCACGCCATGCAGTTTGCGCAGCTCGGGCTGAAGACCGTCAACGCTCTTGATGGCGGCAATCTCGTTAAGGTAAGGCATGATAGGCTCTGCCCCCTGTTTCTCGATGGTGGCGGTGTCCATGCCCACGGTGTAGAGGGTGGCAATCTTGTCACCATAGCTGCCCGGCTCGTTGGAGGTGTTCACCAGCGAGTCGATAAGCGTGCGCAGTTGTTCCTGGTTGGTCTCGGCCAGCACGTCGAAAGCGCCGTAGCGGCTGTGCTCGGCATCCAGCGGGTGAGCCTTCAGCCAGCCACCGCAGGCGTAGTGATAGAAATCCTCGGCAGGGTTGACGGTGGTGTCAAGATTGTCGAGATTGACCCCGGAGGTCAATTCAGAACCTTTGTGACATGATGTCGCGGCAAAGAGCGAGAGTGTCATGATTGCTAATACGGTTTTTCTCATTGTTAATATATGATATTTAATTAATTATTCCTCAGCCTCACGGCATTTAAAACTTGCAAAGATACGTTTTTTTTTCAGACTATTGTAAAAAGCATTTCAAATTCCAAAAACTTGTTGTAATTTTGCAAACCCAAAATCTTTACCCATGAACAACGACATCAGCAACACAAACAATACAATAGCCGCGCAGAACACGGCCAACCAGCAAGAGAGTTTTGACATCAAGACCCACGAAGTGATGCTTTACGACTCCTTCGAGGGGGCCGACTTTTCGCGCAGCGAAGTGCGCCGCATGAAATGGGGCATCGGTTTCGTGTCCGACGTGCTGTTGATGCTGAAAGAATCGGTACACCTCGACAACCACCGCGGAAACGACACCATGGTGAAAGCCTACAAGGGAGCCATCGACGGCATCCACCGCCATGTGGAGAAACGCCGCTTCATCTGCGCCGGAGTGCGCCTGCACACCATCGGCGACTTCTATGCCCATTCCAACTTCATCGACCTCTACAGCCTCTACGCACGCGAGCACGGCCTTTCAATGGAAAAAGACGACCTGCCGGGATTCTCCAAACTCATGGACGACGACAGATTCCTTTCCTTTGCAAAAAGCCAAGGCGAACTGCGCACCGGCACCTACGGCCTCATCAGCGACCTGATAGAAAAGATATTCAAGACCAAACCCAAGCCCGGCTCCCACACCGTGATGAACCTCGATTCCAACAAGTCCATCAACGGCGGCAAACCATTTGCACCCGGTGCAGATTATACCAAGCACGAAGCCGGAGTATATGTCGCCACACAAGAGTGCAAGCTCCTCCTGCAGCGAATCCTGTAGCGTCTAAAACAAACACCTGCCCGAAAGCCTTCTGTATTCCCTGCGGGCTTTTCTCATCAGCCGCTGGAAACGCTTGTCGGCATGCAGGCGGGCAATGGCGGCACTGGCGGCCAGCCGTCCAGCATCCACGTCGCTCTGCCAGTGGTAGCCCGCTATCACACGGCTCTCGCCATACATATAGCCGCGGGCCAATATAGTGTCGGCGCGCTCGGGGTTAAGTTCCATCAGCACAAGGGCTGCGCTCCAGCCCTCAATAGTATGCCCCGAAGGGTAAGAGCCATTGTATCGCAGCTCCTCCTCGTCCCGAGGGTAAATGGTAGGCTCGCCATAATAGACATAAGGGCGTGTGCGGCGGTAATAGTCCTTAGGCAATTTGCCCACCTGGTCGGTGGAAATCAATGCGACATATAGCAGCTGGTAAATGGCCGGAGTGGCCTCCTTGGAGATAGTCATGCCGAAAGGCTCGCTAAACTCGCGGCAAATGCAGGTGATGCTCCAGTCCGCATCGCGCATCGCAATGGCCAACCGCACAGAGTCCAGCCGTTGTTCCTTTCCCCAACGATACTGAGCCTTGTCATACTCAAAAGCCGCGGATGCCGTGTCGGGTGGCGGCGGCAGGAAACGAATCGGGTTTGGCATCTGCTGCGGAGTAAGCAGCGGCAGCGGCTCCTGGCACATGGCGGCCAGGCAGCCGCACCAAAAGATAATCAATATAATTGTTCTTCTCATATCATAAATGAATGCTTGAATGCTTGATTGTTTTAATTCGTAAATGTGTTAATTCGTTAGTCAAGGAGTCACACGTAAACACTTTAACACATTCATTTACTCAATCAAGCAATCAGCGACTACAAATAGTGCTTCGGCTCAGACCCTTCCACACAGGCGAAAAGTTCAATATACTCCTTGGCGGGACTGGAGTTGATTTTGGGCAGCAAGACCTCCTCAATCTGGAAGAAGCCCACCTCGGCCGACATCTGTACCACAATCTGGATGGGGCGCACCTTACCTTTCTGAATCAGCACCCGGTCGATAGAGTTGGCGGAATACTTGTGTATATCGCCCATCTTTGGGGCGGCGTTAATCTCGATGGGCACACGTGCGCGGCCTTTGGTCATGTCGCAGCCATCGGCAATGAGGATGACACCTGCCTCGATGGAATGGATTTTGCGTGTGCCCATGTGGCCGAGGATACCCTCCATGGCGGTGGAACGAATGACGACACGCCGCATCAAGTCGCGCTCGTCAGGCAGGTTTTTCTGCAGAATGCGGTCAATGATGTTGTAGGCAAGGATGCCCGAGTAGAGCTCATGGTCCTGGCGACCGATAGTCATGCCAAAGTCATGGCAGAACGAGGCAAGAGCCACTGCAGTGACGCTGTCGTCAAACGAACCCACCTGCTCCCTCTGGAGGCTGGTGGGGATGCCGGCATTGTACAGCAGTTTAAGCATCCGCAAAGCATTATGGCACACCGTGCGCATGTGCACAGGCCCGTGGTCATTAAATCCAAGGCGCGTGATGGAGACCTTGTTGGCAAAATCCTGCACGGCCTGAATCTCCGTGTCGTTAATCAGGTCACGGATCACATGCAGCGGCAGGTCATCCACCTCCGGGGTGATATCTACAAGCTCCTGAGTCAGCCGCATCAGCCACTGCTCAACCGTTATTTCTTTAGGCGATTTCATGGTGCAAAGATACACAATAATTATCACACCGCAGGAAAAAAACCGAGATTTCGTGTTTCCCTTACTGCAAATGACGGACAATGTGGCACCGATTCACCAATCCCTTATGGTTAAAAAAGAGTTAAAGTGACATAATAGTTCCCACTTGCCACGGTATTGCTTACCCAAAGGTAAGTAGCTTCCATTGGGGTACCTTCTTGCAGGGTTTTGAGAAAGTGTGTATTTTTGCATCGTCAAAAACAATAAATCACACAAAAAAAAAGAACAAAATCATGAAAAAGATTGAGACTATCAAAACCGGCAAGAATTATGCCGCAGTAAATGTTGGAAAGATAAACGAGATTATCGAGCATGAGCTCCCCATGGGACCCGGCGTCACGATTAAAGGCAAGGTGTTCGCCGGGCAGGCTGTCGGAGCCACAGGCAGCGAACTGTCGTTCCAGACGCTTGTCCCCGGTCAGGACAGTGGTTTCCTGCACACCCACAAGACCCACGAGGAGCTCTACATCATCCTGAAAGGCGAAGGGCAGTATCAGGTGGATGGAGAGATTTTCCCCGTCAGCGAGGGTACAATCGTCCGCGTGTCGCCCGACGGCAAACGCGCGCTGAAGAATACTGGCAGCGAAAATCTGACAATGCTCTGCATCCAGTACAAGGCCGATGTCTTCACCGAGGCCGACAGCCCAATGACTGACGGCGTAATACTGCAGGATGAACTGAAATGGTAAATGTGTGAATGTGTTAACGTGTTAATGTGTTAGTCCTTGGCGCATCAAAGACTCACGAATTAACGAATTCACATATTAACGAATTCAAAATACAGGATTTTTCCGTATCTTTGCACCATGAACAGCCAGCCCAAGCGAGGGCAGTGCAAACGATTATTAACTCAAATCCAATGATATGGACAGATTGGAAAATATTGACTTCTGCATCCGCTATCTCATGAGACAGGGCGGCATCGAGGCTGAGGTGCCGCCCACTCTCGAAGGCAAACAGCGACTGCTGCGGGCCCTATGCAATGTGTGGCAGCCCCAGCCGCTGAGCGACGACTACCTGAACGCACAGGATGCCGAGCTGCAAGCGCAAATAAAAGACAAAACAGTGGTGGTGCCTGAAGGGTCAGGCATCACTCTTTGGCAAGGCGACATCACGCGGCTGCAAGTCGATGCAATCGTCAATGCCGCCAACAGTCAGGGTCTGGGCTGCTGGCATCCCCTGCACTCCTGCATCGACAACGCAATCCATTCGGCTTCAGGGCTCCAACTGCGGCAGGCGTGCAACGACATTCTCCAAGGCGGAATGATAAAAACAGGCGAAGCCATCATCACACATGGTTATAATCTGCCCTGTAAATACGTCATCCACACCGTGGGGCCTATCATCCCGACGGGAGTGCCCACCAAAGAGCAAGAGCAACAACTGGCCCACTGCTATGCAAACTGTCTGCATCTGGCCGAGGCCAACGGCTGCCGCAGCATCGCCTTCTGCTGCATCTCCACGGGCGAGTTTCGTTTCCCCAACCTCAGGGCAGCCGAAATAGCTGTTGCAACAATCAAAGCATATCTTTCAACCAACAACACCCAACTACATATACTGTTCAACGTATTCAAAGACATCGACTATGACATCTACCGTAAGCTACTCGGCAAGGATTGAAGCCCTGCGCAAAGCAATCAACGAAGCCGACAATATCATCATCGGTGCCGGCAGTGGACTCACCACAGCAGCAGGCATTGACTATGGTGGCAAGGACTTCCGGCTTGAGTTTGCACCTTGGATTGAGCGTTACGGATTCACCGATCTCTACACCTCCTCATTCTATCCCTTTGAGACCAAGGAGGAATACTGGGCATATTGGGCCAAGCACATCTGGTTCAGCCGTTACCGAACTGGAGCCACCGAACTGTACAAGATGCTACTTCATAGATTTATGAATGCTTTTGTGGTGACTACCAACGTCGACGGACAGTTTGAGCTGGCTGGCTTCCCTGCCAGAAAAATCTTCGCCACCCAAGGCGACTACCGCTGGTTCCAGCCTGCCAGCGGAACACCCAAAACACTCATCGACAATCGCGAATGGGTTTTCCGTGTGTTACCACTTATCAAATGCTGCCGCATCCCAACGGAAATGATTCCGACAATGCCCGGCGGAGCTGAAGCCGCCATGAACCTGCGTGTTGACGACACCTTTGTCGAGGACTTCCATTGGCACGAACAGGCACGTCGCTACACCGAATTTGTGCACCAAGCCTCGCAAAGCAACCTTCTCCTGCTGGAGTTCGGCATCGGCTTCAATACCCCCGGCATCATACGCCTGCCCTTTGAACAGATGGCTCAGCGGTTTCCTCACACCACACTTTTCCGTTTCAACCGCGACAACCCTGAGCCTTACATCGAAGACCTGCCGCACTTCATCTCATTCACCGAAGACATCAACACCACCATCAAACAACTGTAAGCCCTATGAAAAAAGACTTCATCCAAGACCCCGTTTTCCCTGAGTGCCCCATCCGCAATGTGCTGGCCCGCATCGGGAACAAATGGACGCTTGCGGCGCTCTACACACTCAACAAGAATGAGAGCCCGATGCGATTCCGCGACATTGCTGCCGCCAATCCCGATTGCTCGCAGAAGATGCTCACGCAGACCCTGCGAGGTCTGGAAGCTGACGGGCTTATAGTCCGCACCGTCTATCCCGAAATGCCGCCCCGGGTGGAGTACGCCCTCACCGAGCGCGGCAAATCCTTCATGCCTGTCATGCAGCAACTCATGGACTGGGCCTACAACAACCTACACGCCATCGTCACCGACCGCGAAAGATTCAACCTAAACTAGATACAGGTAAGAGATAAGAAGTAAGAACTAAGATTTGTCTGCCTCGCCATTCGTAGCTCTCAGTTCTTAGTTCTTATCTCTAATAATGTGTTAGTCCTTGGCGCATCAAAGACTCACGAATTAACGAATTAACACATTCAAAAAACACATTCAAAAAGACTAACGAATTAACACATTAACGCATTAACACATTCAATAAAACATTAATATACATACTCTATTATGAAAAACCATCATTTAATTAGCACCCTGATTTTAACCACGTTGGCCTTATTGGCAACAGGTTGCCAGAAAGAACATGGATTCGACTATGCCGAATTGGTGGACGGTGAAACCTTTAATAAATTCATTCCTGCGACTACCACATCTGTGGTGTTTGAATACAACAAGTTTGCCACCGGAGATTGGATACTGCTCTCCACGCCAACCTCGCCCACCCCCATTTACGGCTATTTAGACAGCACCGTGTGGCATGTCACCACCACGGCCAGCGCCATCCATGCCAATCCTCGTAGTGCTAAGATGTTCTACAATTGTTCGAAGCTGACCTCCATCCAATTCGGTGACGGTTTCAACACCTCCAACGTGACCGACATGCGTGGAATGTTTCATGGATGTAGCAAACTGACAAATCTTGATCTCTCCAGCTTCAACACCTCCAACGTGACCGACATGCGTGGGATGTTTCAAGGATGTAGCAAACTGACAAATCTTGATCTCTCCAGCCTCAACACATCCAATGTGAATAGTATGTCTGCCATGTTCAAGTGGTGCAGTGGTTTGACCAGCCTTGATGTCTCCAGTTTCAACACCTCCAATGTGACCGATATGCATGAATTGTTTCGAGGGTGTAGTAAACTGACTAGTCTTAATGTTTCTATTTTCAACACCTCCAATGTACAACGCATGGATGCCATGTTCTATGGCTGTAGTGGTCTGACGAGCCTTGATGTATCCAACTTCAACACCTCAAATGTCGTCTCGATGAGCAGAACTGTAGATACGGTAATTGTATACTATGATAGTTATCTCGGTCAAATCCCAGAAAAGAATGAATTAATACGATTCGGTATGTTTGCCCAATGCAGCAGCCTCACCAGTCTCGACCTTTACAGCTTCAACACTTCCAAAGTGACCGACATGCGTGGATTATTCGAGGGATGTAAAAACCTAACAAGCCTGAATGTCTCCAGCTTCAACACCTCGAATGTGAAGTATATGGATGCCATGTTTAGGGGTTGCAGCAGTTTGACGAGCCTTGACCTCTCCAATTTCAATACCTCCCAGGTTGTTTCCATGGGCGATGTGCACCGTTTCTTCTACAATAGTGGCTCTGCGGGGCAATATGGAGATTACAGTTATCTGACAAATGGCGGCATGTTTGAGAATTGCACTAGCCTGTCAAGCCTTGACCTCTCCAATTTCTACACCCCTAATGTAGCCCGTATGTATAATATGTTTTACAATTGCACCCACTTGACCTATCTCAACCTTTCCAATTTTGATATGAGCCACTTGGAGGATATCGACTATGACTATCATTATACGGGGAAGGAGGATATGTGTTACCACCTATCTACCGCTTCGGGCAATTGTACCATCGTTTGCACCGAGTCAGTACAAAACAGCCTACTAGAATACGATGGTCACTTCTACATCACACGTATTCCTGTGAGCACGGTGAACTTCACTTGGGTGAGATCCTAAATGAATGTGTTAACGTGTTAATTCGTTAATTCGTGAATCCTTGTAGATTATGAAAACTGTGAATGTGTGAATGCTTGAATGTGTTAGTCTTTTTGATTAACGAATTAACACATTCAAAAAGACTAACAAATTGACGCATTAACGAATTAACACATTGGCTACCAGCTTTCGTTGCCGTTCTCTATTTGGTCGTAGATGCCGAGGTAGTTGTTGTAGCGTTCTGCACTGATGAGGCCTGCGTCCACAGCGTCACGCACAGCGCAGTGGGGCTCGTGGCGGTGGGTGCAGTTGGAGAAATGGCAGTCGTGTAGCACACGCCGCATCTCGGGGAAGAAATGCGACAACTCCTCGGGTTTAAAGTCCACCATGCCAAACTCCTTGATGCCTGGCGTGTCAATCAAATAGGTTACGCCATCCGAACCCATCTCAATAGGGAAAATCTCGGCAAACGTGGTAGTATGCTTGCCCTTCATGCTCCACTCACTCACCTCGCCCACACGCAAGTCCAACCCAGGCACCAACGCATTCAGCAACGCCGACTTACCCACGCCCGAATGACCTGTGAACAGCACCGTCTGTCCCGCTATGGCTTGGCGCAACTCTTCTAGCCCTTCGCCCTGCAGGGCACTCACGGCAAACACCTCATAGCCTGCCCCTTCGTATATGGCTTTCAACTCATCGTGCAGCTCCCACAGCCCATCTTCCGGCTCGCCGTAGAGATCCACCTTGTTCATCACCACACAGGCCGGCACATGATACGCCTCCGCCGTCACCAACAATCGGTCTATGAAGCCCGTCGAAGTCCTCGGAAACCCCAGCGTCGCCACCACGCACAAGCGGTCGATATTAGAAGCTATCACATGCGTCTGCTTGCTCAGCTTAGTAGCCTTGCGCACGATGTAGTTGCGCCTGTCGCGCACCTCGCCGATAACGCCCGTTCCGTCCTCCTGCACGCTATACTCCACCTCGTCGCCCACCGCCACGGGGTTGGTCTGCTTGTTGCCCCGCAGGCGGTAGTTGCCCCGCAGGCGGCAGTCCGTCACCTCGCCCGTCTCCCGTTGCAGCACCCTGTACCAGCTGCCCGTTGTGCGTATCACCAATCCTATCATATCGAATGCGTCAATTCATGAATCTATTGAATATAATGTCAGCCCCAACACCGAGTTAATGCCAACTCGGAAACCGGGTTTGAAAATGCAAATATACGCAAAAATCCTGAATTAAACAGAAAACCACGAAAAAAAACGCATCAGAATGTCTGATTGTCTGACCCCTCTCTACGCCAGCCCAGCCCCAGCGTAACCTTTGCCAATCTTCGATACATATACGATTCATCTTCGCCCGTTCTTCGCTCTCAGTAGCGATAATATAGGTATTAACCACTGTATATCAATACAATAAAGCAGAAGCGTAAGGTAGGGCCAAAATGGCAAAAAATTCGCCGGACACTGCCGTTTCTGCCACTGCTGTAGCATGGCGTTTATTCACAAATTGGGTCGAATTTGTGCTATATCACTTTTTTTGTGTATCTTTGCATATTTATTTGGTTGTATGAAATCCAACGGACACTCAGTTATATTATTGTTATTCTGTCTATTGCTATGCCGTGTCGGCAACACTCAGGCGCAGGATGATTGGAACGATGTGAGGGTACACAGCACGGGTAAGGTGGCTTCGCACGTGAATGTCATCCCCTACGCCGACGAGGAGGATATTGCCGAACTGAAGTACCAGGCATCGCCCTACTACCGCAGCCTCAACGGGTCGTGGAAAATCAAGGTGGTAGAGAACCCCGAGGCGTGCCCCAAAGGTTTTTACGAGGCGGGATTCAACGCCGAGCATTGGGACGACATAGACGTGCCGGGCAACATTGAGCTGCAACTGGACCATAGGGGGAAGCCTTTTGGCACGCCGGTATATACGAATATGCACAACGAGTTTGAGTCCAACCCGCCCTACGTCCCCACCGAGTTTAACCCAACGGGCTGCTATGTGCAGGACTTCCAAGTGCCTGAGAGCTGGAGGGGACGGCATGTGTTTATTAAGTTCGGAGCGGTGAAGTCGGCGATGTACCTCTACATCAACGGCCACAAGGTGGGCTACTCCGAGGACTCGAAGACTCCCGCCGAGTGGGAGATTACAAAATACATTCATCCCGGTCGGAATCGGTTGGCGGCAAAGGTGATACGTTTCAGCGACGGCAGCTATCTGGAATGCCAGGACATGTGGCGGATGAGCGGCATCACACGCGACGTGTGCCTCTATTCCACCCCCAAGGTGTATGTGACGGATTATAAGGTGAGCGCCCACCTCGACGAGCGCAACGACAACGGCCTGCTGGAGCTGGAGGTGGAGCTGTCGACGGCACTGACGCAGCCCATGCGGCTGGAGGCGGAACTGCTGGACGCGCAGGGCGAACGGGTGTGGCGGCAGGAGCGCGAACTGGGGTTCCAAGAGTGGCTAGCCACATTTGCTGAGAGCGAGGGTAAGGTGCCGCAGGTGCATCCGTGGACGGCCGAAACGCCCTATCTCTACACCCTCATCCTCCGACTGAAAAATATGAGTTCGACTACGGTGGAGACGCTGGGCTGCAAGGTGGGATTCCGCAATATCGCCATCAAGGAGGTGGCATACCGCGCCGACGACACGGTGATGACCACCCAGCAGCTGTGCGTGAACGGGGTGCCTGTCACCATCAAGGGCGTGAACCGTCACGAGCATAGTGCCTTGAAGGGACAATATGTGTCGCGCGAGGAGATGGAGTTCGACATCATGCTGATGAAGCATCTGAACATAAACGCAGTGCGCACTTGCCACTATCCCGACGACGAGTACTGGTATGAGCTGTGCGACCGCTACGGGATGTATGTGTGGGACGAGGCGAACGTGGAGTCGCACGCCCAGGGCTATGGCGAGCAGAGCCTCGCCAAGAAGGAGGAGTGGGTGGAGCCCGTGATCTATAGAGTGAACAACATGTATCGCCGCGATAGGAACTACCCGTGCGTGATAGTGTGGTCGCTGGGCAACGAATGCGGCAACGGTATCGTGATGGAGCGCGCCTACCGCTATCTGAAGTCGCAGGACGACAGCCGCCCCGTGAGCTACGAGCGCGCGGTGCTGGATTGGAACACCGACATCGTGGGGGTGATGTACGCGGGTGTGGACTACCTGAGCGACTACTGCCGCGAATGGCGGAGGGTGTATGACCGGTTTGAACGTGTTAATGAGCCAATTCGTGAACATGTTAATCAGACTGACGAATTAACGAATTCACAAATTGACACGTTCTCCCGTCCGTTTATCATGGTGGAGTACTGCCACGCCATGGGCAACAGCATGGGCGGGCTGAAGGACTATTGGGACACCATCGGCAAGTATCCCCAGCTGCAGGGCGGCTTTATCTGGGATTGGGTGGACCAGAGTTTTGTGATGAACGGCAAGCAGATACAATATACTCTCGAACATGAGAAAGACTCGGCATGGTATGCCGTGGGAGGCGACCTCGGGAGCCTGCCCGGAGTGCAGGACGACGATGCCTTCTGCGCCAACGGCATCGTGGCCAGCGACCGCCGACCCCATGCCCACGCCAACGAGGTGCAGCAGGTGTATCAAAACCTCAACGTCACCCAGCACCACGATGCCAACGGCGGGGAATACTATATGCTGAAGAACGACTTCAACTTCCGCGATGCCTGCGAGTTTGTCTGCCACTACAAGATTTACTCCTCGCTGCGCGACACGCTTTATAGCGACACGCTCCATCCCCACCTGCCTGCCGGCGAGAGCTGCCGCCTAAATCTGCGTATGCCCGAAATTGAGCCTATGGGAGGAGAACGGTTCTTCGTCCGATTCAACTTTGTGGGCGACAGCTACGAGGTGGGCGACCCCTACGACTACGGCACCTCGTGGACCCTGCACGAGAACAGCCACGACGAGTTTGAGATGACCAGCTTCGACGCGCCTGTGGACAGCATTGAGCTGCCATCCGTCGCATCTAAGTCATTTCGCTGCCACCACGACAAGACGAGCAACACCGTCACCATCGCCTCCCCAACCCTTTTCGCACTCACCATTGATGCCAACACGGGCCACATTACCCAATATGCTTATCGCGGCGAGGAACTGCTTGTGCGTCCCCTGCGGTGGAACTTCTGGCGTCCGCCGACGCTCAACGACCTTGTAGACCACTACGGTGCACGGGCATGGGAAGGACTGGACGACCTCACCGCATCGCCCATCAGCTGCCGAACCCAGTATATCGGCGAGCCCGACCGCATGGCAGAGGTGGAGCTGCTGCTGGAACTGACCAGCCCCGAAGGGCGCACCATGACCCTACGCGAGATTGTCGAGGTTGACTGCGAAGGCAAAATGCAACTGAGCTATGCATTCCATCCCCGCGGCAACTACCGCACCCTGCCCAAACTGGGCATACAGCTGGGTGTGGACAGCAGCTGCCGACAGGTGGAGTGGTGGGGCAACTACTACGAGACCTACCCCGACCGCAACGAGGCCAGCTGGATTGGACATCATACCGCCACGCCGAAGGAGGTGTGCGGCGAGTTGCATGTGGTGCCACAGGAAAGCGGCAACCGCACCACCTATTGGACCAGCTTTGCCATCGGCGACAAACGCCTCAGTTTCTGCACCGCCGACGAGCGGCCCATCAATTTCAGCGTCCGCCTATACGACGACAGCGTGATGACCGCCGCCCGACGCATCAAGGACCTCCGCATGACCGACCACTATATAGTGAATGTCGATGCACGGCAGGCAGGTCTCGGCACGGCCACCTGCGGCCCCGGAGTGAGCAAGCGATACAGGATTGACGGCGACAGCGTGCAGCTGTTCCGACTGGTTGTGGTGCCATCGCAACTCGAGGACAGTGTGAACTTGTGGAACTTCTGCGGCTACTATTTCGACGAGCCCAAGGCCCTGCGACAAGCCATGCCTGACAAGCGGCTCAATTTGGTCAAAGATATTAGCGTCCACGCCTACGGTGATGCCTCCCAGCCTGTGGACCATCCCAGTTTCCAGTATTGCAACGGATACCCGGCGGTGCTGCACGACAGCCATCTGGGCATTGCGGGCAACTATGGCGAAGGCTGGACGGGCTTCAGCGGACGCGACAGCGTAGACCTAACCGTGGAGCTGGCCGAGGCCGCAACACTGGAGCAGGTAACGATAGGCTTCTGCCACAGTGCCAACGACTGGGTGCTGAGTCCCGACAGCGCTGAGGTGCAATGGTCGCGCAACGGGCGCACCTACTCACCTTGGCAACCGCTGAAGACCACACGCCCCCTCGCCGACAGCCGAAAGGAGAGCCGCCGAGTGGCGATGCGCCGCTTTTTTGCCCCACGGCAAGGATTGTTCCATCCCGCCGAAGCGGGCAAGGTGCGCTATCTCCGCTTCCGCATCCACTGCCAAAAAAACCTGCCCGCCTGGCATGTGGGAGCCGGACAGCCCGCCTGGCTGATGATAGACGAGATAGATGTCAAGTAATGTTTAATGTTAAGACGATAGTCAAGTATTTTTAAAATCATTAATTTCAATTTTCAACTTTCAATTTTCAATTCTCAATTAAATGACCTTACTGCTCATATTCCTTCTGGGTGCCATGATCATCTCGTTCATGTGCTCGATACTCGAGGCGACACTCATGTCCACACCCCTGTCGTATGTCAACATGCGCGAAGACGAAGGATACAAACCCGCCACACGTTTCAAACGCTATAAGACCGACAACGCGCGCCCCATCGCCGCCATCCTGTCGCTCAACACCATTGCCAACACCATCGGCGCGGCCGGTGTGGGTGCCCAAGCCACCGAAGTGTTCGGCAGCCAATGGTTCGGACTGGTCTCCGCCATCACCACAATCCTGATACTGATATTCGCAGAGATAATCCCCAAGACCATCGGCACCCGCTACTGGAAGAAGCTCATGGGCTTCACCACCAACACCCTGCGACTGATTATCACCCTGCTATTCCCCATCGTGTGGGTGGTCGAAAAGCTCTCCAAGACCATCGCCGACGACGATGACGAGGAAGCCGCCGTCAGCCGCGAGGAGGTCGCCGCCATGGCCGACATGGCTGAGGATGAGGAGGTGATTGACGAAGATGAAAATAAAATCATCCAGAACGTCATCAAGCTCGACGACGTGAAGGCCGAAGATGTGATGACCCCCACCACCGTCGCCGCCATCGCTCCCGAGCAAATGACCCTCAAACAGTTCTACAAGGACAAACGTTACTCCCACTTCTCGCGCATCCCCGTGTGGAGCGAGTCGGACGAATACATCACTGGCTACATCCTCCGCAGCGAGGCACTGGAATTGCTCACCGAGGACAAGTTCAACATGACCCTCGGCGACATACGGCGCGACATCGTCATGTACAAAGAACAGATGCCCGTCTCCGAGATTTGGGACTCGATGCTCAGCAACAAGCAGCACATCGCCTGCGTCATCGATGAGTATGGCAGCTTCCAAGGCATCATCACGCTGGAGGACATCATCGAGACCATCGTGGGTCTGGAAATTATGGACGAGCGCGACGATGTGGCCGACCTGCGCCAACTGGCACTCGACCGCTGGCACCAACGCCAGTCCCGCTTCAAAGTCATCGACCTGCCCGACGAGCAGGAAAACGACAACTCCGCATCTGATTAATCCCTCTGTGAAGTATGAAAAAGACCATCGCAACACTCCTCCTCATAGTCGCTGCCACCACAACACTGTGCGCACAGACACCAAGTCCCTTTAAGGTGACCAAGAACGCCAACCATTTTGTCTATGCCTCCTACGACTATGGAGAACACATCGATACCCAGTACACACAGATAGAAATCTGTGGCGGGAGTGTGTACCTCGTGACCGAAGGCGACCGTCTGCCCGGAGAATACCATCCCGGCGGCTGGAGCAACGGCCCCTACATACAGGGCTACTCGGTGGAGGACATCTTTGTGGATGATGCCAAAGACTCCGTCACCTACCTCACCACCATCTTCGGCGGCCCAACGTCTAGACTGACAAACCCGGTGTCCGGGCTGACAAATATTAATCGCGAGCACTACCGCACCGTCGCGCCCTTTTCCCGCACCGACATCAAGTTCGACACCGACCAGGTGAACGGTCTCACCCGCTATACCTGTTCTATCAATAGCAATAAGCTCGAGTTCTACGTTCAGCCCTTCAAAACCATCTGGCACGGTGACTCCAAGAAGGGTAAACAACCCCGCGACCTCACACCCCTGCCCTACTACGGCCGCTTCCCCGGCCTGCTGGTCAGCTTCTGGCGCAACGGACAATGCCGCATGGAGCTTGTGAAAACCGACCAAGCACACAGCTCCAAATTCTATATCAAGCACGACGCACCGCTGGTCACCTCCCGCGAGCTCAACAATATCAAACGCCAGAAGATGGTCATCACCACCCGCGTGTTCGACTCTGTACAACTCTGCTGGTGCGGCCTTAACGACCACATCGAGGGCAACTATCGCCAAAACACACCCTACGACAGCGTACTCCACTACGCCGGCGGCACCCTCGCTCTCAAACGCATACTCCTGCCCAAACTGCCCAGTCACTATCAGACCTTCATCGAACTGCACCAGCGCAGCAACGGCGACGCCTATGACCGCACGGGTTCCGTCTTCATCATCCCTGGTGCAGACGTAGACCTTTGCCCTAACTTCTTCGACGGCATCAACAACCACCCCGACAGCCTCCCTCTCTTCATCGGGCGCGACGGCGAACGCTACCAAGGCATCAAAAACAGCATCAGCCCCCTGCAGCAATACCGCATCTCCTCGTTCATGTACTGGCCGCCCGTTGAACTGATGCGCTTCTTCACCCCCTTCGGCGTGGGGCAGTTCAACGACCGTGTACAGATTGACGGTCTCGACTGGCAGGACGAAGCCTACTACAAGCAGGAAGTCACCGACCTCGCCCACCTACTGCAAGGCGAAGTGTGGATTGGTGTTTGGATTGGCAACTATGACCGTGGAGGGCACACCGTCACCCTCGACATCAAATCCTACCCCGGCGACCAAACTGTGCCCGAAGACAATCAACTAAATTTTCCCCTGTCATTCTCCCTGTTCAACACCTGCAACGTGCTCGAAATGGCTGGGCAGAACTACGGCAAGCTATTTGCCACCGACAGCCTCACCACCGACTTCACCATATATGAATCCGACACTGCCCACCTCGTCCGCCTGCGCTACATCGCCACAGGCCATGGCGGCTGGGGCGGCGGCGACGAGTTCAACCCCAAGACCCACACCATCCTTATCGACGGCCGTCCCGCCTTTACCTACACTCCGTGGCGCAGCGACTGCGGCCGCTACCGCGAGTGGAACCCCGTCAGCGGCAACTTCTGGAACGGTATGTCCAGCAGCGACTTCTCGCGCTCCGGCTGGTGTCCCGGCACTGCCACACAGCCCGTCTATTTCAACATCTCAGAATACTTCCGTAGCGAAGGCATTGAGCCCACAGGCCGCCACACCCTCACCATCGCCATCCCGCAAGGAGAACCCCAGGCGGGCAGTTTCAGCCATTGGTGCGTCAGCGGGGTGCTATTATACGAATAATTTATTCTTTGCACAATAATAACGCCCGAACCACGTTTACTGCAGCATGAAACAATACCTCGACCTACTACAGCATGTGCTCTCCACCGGTGTGCCCAAACACGACCGCACCGGCACCGGCACGCTCAGCACCTTTGGCTACCAGATGCGCTTCCACCTCGACGACGGGTTTCCCCTCCTCACCACCAAGAAGATGCACCTGCGCTCCATCATCTACGAGCTGCTGTGGTTCCTCCGTGGCGACACCAACGTGCAATACCTCCACGACCACCGTGTCAGCATCTGGGACGAATGGGCTGGCGACGACGGTGAGTTAGGTCCCATCTACGGCCACCAGTGGCGCTCGTGGGGCTGCGCCGACGGCTCGCACGTCGACCAAATAGCCACCCTCATCCACGACATCAAACACAACCCCGACTCCCGCCGACTCCTCGTGTCGGCATGGAACGTGGGCGAGCTGCCTCAGATGCACCTTCCTCCCTGCCACATCCTCTTCCAGTTCTACGTTGCCGACGGCCGCCTCAGCTGTCAGCTCTACCAGCGCTCCGCCGACATCTTCCTCGGCGTACCCTTCAACATCGCCTCCTACGCCCTTTTCACCATGATGGTGGCTCAGGCGTGCGACCTGAAATACGGCGACTTCATCCACACCCTCGGCGACGCACACATCTACAACAACCACCTCGACCAGTGCCGCCTGCAACTCACCCGCGACCCACGTCCCCTCCCCACCATGCTCATCAACCCCGACAAAAAAGACATCTTCGCCTTCGACTACGACGACTTCCAGCTACAAGGCTACGACCCCCACCCCCACATCAAAGGCGAAGTCAGCGTATAATTTTCAATTTTCAACTTTCAATTTTCAATTTCCTTGAACCACAACACCTATTGCATCATAATGGCAGGCGGCTTCGGCAGCCGATTTTGGCCTATCTGCAAGGCCAACAATCCCAAGCAGTTCATCGACATCCTGGGCAATGGGCAGTCCATGCTTCAAGCCACCTTCCAGCGGTTTGAGAACATCTGCCCGCGCGAGAACATCATCATCGTCACCGGCGAGCTCTATGCCGACCGAGTGCGCCAGCAAATCAAAGGCCTTGCCCCCTACCAGGTGCTCAGCGAACCCACCCGCCGCAACACCGCCCCCTGCATAGCCTACGCCGCCTCGGTCATCTACCACCTCAACCCCAAGGCCAACATCATCGTCACCCCCTCCGACCACGCCATCTTCGGTCAGGAAAACTTCGAGCGCGACATCAACCAAGCCCTCGCCCTCACCGAGAAAAACGACTACATCGTCACCATCGGCGTGCGCCCCACCAACCCCAACACCAAGTACGGCTACATCCAATTCGCCGAAGAGCCCGCTTCGCCTCAAGTCGAAAGCCTCCACAAGATAGTCACCTTCACCGAGAAACCTCCGCTCGAGATGGCCCGCCAGTTCATCGCCACGGGCGAATTCTTCTGGAACGCCGGCATCTTCGTCTGGCGGCTCTCCACCCTGCGCAAGGCCTACCGCACCCACCTGCCCAACATCGCCAAGAGCTTCTTCGCCCTCAAGAGCGACACCCCGGCCATCGAACTCGACCGCATCTACTCCCTCTCCGAGGCCATCTCCGTCGACTTCGGCATCATGGAACACGCCGACAACGTCTACGTCCTCGAAGCCTCCTTCGGGTGGTCCGATGTCGAATCGTGGGACTCCCTCTACGCCACCTGCCACCGTGACAGCAACGGCAACGGCCTCATCTCCGGCAACGTCTTCGCCTACGACGTCCACAACACCGTCGTCCATCTCCCCGCCGACCGCACCGTCATCCTGCAGGGGCTGGACAACTACATCGTTGCAGGCGACGACAAGACGCTCCTCATCTGCCGCCGCGACCAAGACGACCGCATCGTCAAATTCGCCTCCGACGTAGAACTTGCCGAACTCACGCAAATCAAGAAAAAATAGAATCATGGCCAAAAAATAATTTCAATTTTCAACTTTCAACTTTCAATTTAAAATGAAACGCATCGAAATCAAGCAACTCTTTACCGACCTAGCCCAACCCCTCATCAATACCCCCATCAACGTCAAAGGATGGGTGCGCACCAAGCGCGGCAACAAAAACGTCGCCTTCATAGCCCTCAACGACGGCTCCACCATCAACAACATACAGGTAGTCGTCGACCTCGCCCGCTTCGACGAGGACCTGCTCCGCCGCATCACCACCGGGGCCTGCATCAGCGTCGACGGCACCCTCGTCGCCTCTCAAGGCGCAGGCCAGAGCGTCGAAATCCAAGCCGCCGACATCCTCCTCTACGGCGAAGCCGACCCCAACACATACCCCCTGCAGAAAAAAGGCCACTCCATGGAATTCCTCCGCGAGATAGGCCACCTGCGCCCCCGCACCAACACCTTCGGCGCCGTCATGCGTATGCGCCACCACATGGCCTACGCCATCCACACCTTCTTCCACGAGCGCGGATTCTTCTACTTCCACACGCCCCTCATCACCGCCTCCGACTGCGAAGGCGCAGGCGAAATGTTCCAAGTCACCACGCTCGACATGAACAACCCGCCCCGCCTCCCCGACGGCTCCATCGACTACTCCCAGGACTTCTTCGGCAAGCAGACCTCGCTCACCGTCAGCGGCCAGCTCGAAGGCGAGCTCGGAGCCACCGCACTGGGCAAAATCTACACCTTCGGCCCCACCTTCCGCGCCGAAAACAGCAACACCCCGCGCCACCTCGCCGAATTCTGGATGATTGAACCCGAAATGGCATTCTACGACATCGACGACCTCACCGCCCTCGAAGAGGAGTTCATCAAATACTGCGTCCGCTGGGCTCTCGACCACTGCGCCGACGACCTTCAGTTCCTCAACAACATGATCGACAAAGGCCTCCTCGAACGCCTCCGTAGCGTCGTCGACACCGACTTCGTCCGCCTCCCCTACACCGAAGGCATCGCCATCCTCGAAGAAGCCATCAAAAATGGCCACAAATTCGAATTCCCCGTCTACTGGGGTGCCGACCTCGCCAGCGAGCACGAACGCTACCTCGTCGAAGAGCACTTCAAGCGTCCCGTCATCATGATCGACTACCCCAAGGACATCAAAGCCTTCTACATGAAGCAAAACGCCGACGGCCGCACCGTCCAAGGCACCGACGTCCTCTTCCCCCAGATAGGCGAAATCATCGGTGGCTCCGTGCGCGAAGAAAGCTACGAAAAACTCATGAACCGCATCAACGAGCTGGGCATCCCCATGAAAGACATGTGGTGGTACCTCGACACCCGCCGCTACGGCACCTGCCCCCACGCAGGCTTCGGCCTCGGCTTCGAACGCCTGATGCTCTTCGTCACCGGCATGGCCAACATCCGCGACGTCATCCCCTTCCCCCGCACCCCCAAGACCGCCGAGTTCTAACCCCGTGACCTGCGACACCAACATTATCCTCCCTACATCCACCAGCGGGCGGAGCCCGCTGGTGGATGTCATGTGTGGATTCACAGGCTACGGCACCCCCAAGCCAGGCACCTCCTGGCGCACTCCATCCCCCGTAGCCCTCCCTTGACCCCCACCTGTCCCACGCCTGCCCCCCACCTGACTCCCTCCAACCCCCGATTTTCAACTGCTACTTCATTGCTACTTCTTCGCCCTCAGAGCATTAAACGACACCCCAATCGGTAAAAATAGGTACAAATCAGTAGGAAGCCGTCAGAATCGGTAAGATGCCGTACAGGGGTAAAGATTAAAGCGTATCTTGGGCGCGCGAAAGGTGCTGCAATAACCATATTGACCTCCCTGCCACACCCAATCAAGACGAACCACCTAACAAAACCCACGTTAAACATCAATCCACCATGGAAATACGCACAAAAGAAGAACTGCAATTATTCATTAAGGCAGACTTGATGATGAACCGAGGCAAATTCAGCTGGAGACTGACTGACCGTCTGCGACATATCGCCAACCCCGACTGGATAATGTCGTATTTGGAAGCGATGAGGAAATACTCCTACTACCGACATGGGAATACGTCACGCCTGGCAAAACCCATGAAAGCCTATTGGAGGAGGAAATATGGCCGACTAGGCGTAAAGCTTGGTTTCTCCATAGGAGAGGACACGCTTGGCTATGGCGTGGTAATCCCACACTATGGGACAATTGTCGTCGGAGGCAGCAATCGTATCGGAAATTTTGCCGTACTGCACACCTCGACATGCATTTCCGCCAATGGGAAAGTGATTGGGAACGGACTATATCTGGCCACTGGGGCTAAAATGACATCCAAGATAGTGTTGGGAAACAATGTGAGCGTTGGCGCAAACTCACTTGTCAACAAAAGCATCGAAGGCGACAACATATTGATTGGAGGGATGCCAGCCGTCAAAATCAAGGATGCCCCCGCCTGGTATATCAGGAGCGACGAGGACTATGACAAAAGGGTTCAGAAGATAAATGATTTAATTAGTGAGCAATACAAGGGACTATTTATTACGTAGATTGGGCGCGCACGAATGAGAAATGAATTTTTTTCTGCTATGTTAGAAAAAAGGTGTATCTTTGCACCGTCAAACAGAAAAATGGACAACTCTATGTAGACAAAAGACAAACAAAGACATAAACAACTGAGCTTGACGCTCTTGTTCTCCTGTAGACAAGCTGGTAACTTTCAATGGTCGAGAATAAGAAAGCGGATGGTTCACGCCAAGGGGCGTGGATTTTCGTATACTTATTTGACCAAAGGTATTTACCAGCACCTTCTACAGAAATAAGCAGTTCAAACGAAAGAGTCACGCCTTTCTTTGTGCCCCTTATTTTGGAGAATATCGGCTTTCCGGCTCAGGCAGGGAAGCCGAAAACTGTTTTATAGAGTAGGCACTCATTAAAATCCCCAAAATAACAAAGATGACAAAAAACACGAAGAAGGAGTACGACGCTCCTATGGTAGAACTGATTGAAGCCCGCGTCGAAAAGGGCTTCCAAGGGAGTGGCAGCACCGCCCCAGAGCCACAAACCGCAGGCTCGACCGAGGGGCTGACAGCAGGTGGCAGCTACACGGGTAACGATTTCGACTAATCAAAGAAAGGAGAAGAAAATGAAGAAAAGTCTAGTATCTCTAGTAACACTAGTCTCTCTAGTAGGGCTAGTAAGCCTCACCTCCTGCAAGAAGGAGGAGACCTTGGGCAACGGCACGCAGTTCCACGCCACGATGGAGGACTGCACCTCCGCCAAGACCACCCTTAACGGCACCGCCCTTAACTGGGTAAGCGGCGACCAGATTGCCGTCTACGGCACCGCCGGTTGCGGTATCTACAGTGCCACCCTACAGACCCCCGCAATCTCTACCGACTTCGTCAATGCGAACGGTGAGACGGGCAACGCCCCCTTCCGCGCCTTCTACCCCACCACGCTGACTACCGACGGCGTGAACATCACCCTCCCCTCCACACAGACCTACGTGGATGGCTCTATCCACGAGTTCCCCATGTATGCCGAGAGCAACGACAACCAACTTTCATTCAAGAACCTCTGCGGTGTGCTAAAGTTGCACCTCACCAAGGCGAACACCAGCATCAGCACTATCACCATCACTGCCGCCAGCGAGACCATGATTAACGGCACGTTCAGCGTCAGCTACAACCATACTACCAATGTCCCCGCACTGGCCTATTCCGCCAACGGCACGAACACCACCACACTCACCTGCGCCACCCCGCAGAGCATCGCTGGCGATGGCAAGGACTTCTACATCTACCTGCCCGAAGGCAGCTATAGTGGTTTACAGATTCAGATGAACACCGATGATAACCGCTACTGCGTTAAGACTGCTAATATCGCCATCAACGTCACTCGCAGCCAGTATACGCTGATTACCCTCGGAGAAAACAATCTAACTTTCCGCCCCGTTGGCTCAAAAGGCGGCTTGTTCACAATCAACGGTGATGGCGACCAAGTGTGGTTCTCGCAAGGCAACTTGTTGTATCAAGCCAGTACAAATATTTGGCGTTTTGCCGACCATCAATATATTGCTAATGAAAATTCATGGCAAGACAAGTTTTGTTGGGGTACTGGTAATAATCCAACAAGCCACACTGGAAATAGCAGTGATTACACATCATTTGTTGACTGGGGAGAGAATGCTATTGCCAACGGAGGAAACCAAGCCAATATGTGGAGGACGTGGACTAGTGCCGAATGGGATTATATCTTCAACCATAGAACTAATGCTTCATCAAAATACGGTACAGGAAATGTGGATGGACATAGTGGCATGATACTGCTGCCTGACAATTTCACATTGCCTTCGGGTTGTACGTTCAATTCTGGTATGGCATCGTCGCCAAACGACTGGACACGCAATAGCTATACCATTTCTCAGTGGTCTAAGATGGAGGCAGCAGGTGCAGTCTTTTTAGCGAACAATGACACTCAGTATGGGCCTGTTTATCAAGTATATGGCGGTTGCTATTGGGGTTCTGACAGCTATAATGAAACCCGTGGGCATTCTTTATGGTTTGATGGCAATTGGCTAAATATAAATGATAATAGTGAATATCAATATTCTTTTGGGGTTCGTCTTGTTTGGGACAACAATTAAGCATCTTTCCTTCTGGATGGTGCGGGCAAGCCGCCCACACTTCATAGAAAAGTCCCCGCCGTGGTGGCGGGGACTTCCTTTTATTCAATGGCAGAGTACTTTCCTACAGGCATACAGCGGCAGGTTCTCCATCCACCTTTAATCCTACACTTTTATACCATACACACTATTTCTGCGGCACTAAAATATTCAATACGACCATCCCTATTGAATAAAAAAAGGATTTTTTATTCAATATAATGACGATTATTGAATATTAATTCGTATCTTTGCAAACGAAATTTACCGTCAGATGAAAACCATATTACTAAGACAAAAGGCTGAACGGGACGAGCTTATGTCCCGCCAATACCAGAGGCGGCAGACTCGGTATGACGTATCGGAGCTTCTCGCCAGTCCGCTGATAAAGCTGATTACCGGCCCCCGCCGGGTCGGGAAGTCGGTGTTCGCCCTGCTCATGCTGCGCGACCAGCCGTTTGCCTATCTCAATTTTGACGACGGCCTGCTGTTGGACACATGGGACGAGGAGCGGGTGATGAGCACACTTACAGACATCTACGGAGACTACCGCTACCTGCTGCTTGACGAGGTGCAGAATCTTGACGGTTGGGACCTTTGGGTTGCGAAACTATATCGGCGAGGGGTGAACCTGGTTATTACCGGGAGCAATGCCAATATGCTTTCGAGCGAGATGGCCACCGTACTCACCGGACGATACCTACAGGTGGAGATGCTGCCCTTCAGCCTGTCGGAAACGGTGGCATGGAATCATGACACAGCAACCGACGGCATTTTGGACGACTACCTTACGGGTGGTGGCTTCCCCGAGACCCTAAAGAACAGGAGCCTGACACAAAACTACTTGTCCACGCTTTTCGACTCGATACTGCTCAAAGACGTGGCCCACAGGCACAACATACGTAACACTGCCGACCTGTACACCCTTGCCAAGTATCTACTGGCCAACTTCTGCAATCCTTTCACCGCTAACGAACTTACTACGGAGTTGGGGCTATCAAGCGTGGCAACGGTCAAGAAATTCATCAGCTATCTGCATGAGCCATACCTGTTTTACTATCTTCCCCGATTCAATAACAAAATGAAACTCATGTCAAAAGCGGCACAAAAATGCTATGTGGTTGATAACGGCTTTGTGACAGGTGCGTCATTCAATATTGGGCAGAACCGTGGGCGGCTGCTGGAAAATCTGCTCTTTGTAGAATTACTGCGACAAGGATATGAGCCGGGAAAAACTCTTTTCTACTACCGCTCACGCAATGACAAGGAGGTCGACTTTGTGCTTCGTCGGGGAGTGCAAGTGGAACAACTGATACAAGTATGCTACGACCTTGCATCGCCGAAGACCCGCACACGAGAAATACAGTCTCTTACCGAGTGTGCCGAAGAGCTGCACTGCTCACGACAAACCATTGTGACCTACAACCATCGTGAACAAATAACATACAAAGAACACACTATTAACGCCATCCCGATTACCGAATATTGCCTGAGCGAAGAGGTTAGGGGTTAGAGGCGAAGGCCATTTTCAACTTTCAATTTAATAAGATGTTCGACGACACTTACCGTACCATCAAGGCACCAGCCGAGGGGCTGTACAAGGAGAAGGGGAGCAAGTTTATGGCTTTCGCCTTCCCCGTGCGCACTGCCGAGGAGGTGAAGGGCCATCTGGAACGGCTGCGCAAGGAGTATTTCGACGCGCGGCACCACTGCTACGCCTACATCCTCGGCCCTACCAAGGATGCCTACCGCGCCAACGACGACGGCGAACCCTCCGGCACAGGCGGACGACCCATCTATGGGCAGCTGCTCTCGGCCGACCTGACCGACACGCTCGTCGTGGTGGTGCGCTACTTCGGCGGCGTGCTGCTGGGAGCCTCGGGTCTCGCCAACGCCTATAAGACTGCCGCCCACGACGCCATCAGCCATGCCGAAATCATCGAGAAGACCATCGACGTGCACTACCGCCTGCATTTTGAGTATGCCGCCATGAACGACGTGATGCGCATCGTCAAAGACTTCGGCCTTGTGCCCACAAACCAAGATTTCAACCTCGACTGCCGCCTCGACCTCAGCGTCCGGCAGTCGCAAAGCAACCGACTCTACGACGCAGTGGCACAGCTGCGAACAGTACGAATAGAGATAATTGAAAAATAAAAGGAAGTTAAAATGGGAGTTAAAGTGGAAGTTAAAATGGGAGTTAAAGTGGACAATACTTTTGCAACAAAACATTTGTCCACCTCCCCTCTTGAGAGGGGTGCCACAAAGTGGCGGGGTATGTCATAACTCCCCCTTTTACTCCCAATTATTACTCCCCCTTTTACTCCCAATTAATAAAGCTATGAGCGAACTACTTGACCAACTGAATGAACCCCAATGCCAAGCGGCGGCCTGCACCGAAGGCCCCGTGATGATTATCGCCGGCGCAGGCAGCGGCAAGACCCGCACGCTGACCTACCGCATAGCCCACCTCATAGAGCTGGGCACCGATCCCTTCAGCATCCTCGCCCTCACCTTCACCAACAAGGCCGCCACCGAGATGAAGGAGCGCATCATGAAGCTGGTGGGCAACGAAGCACGCAACATCTGGATGGGCACCTTCCACTCCGTCTTTGCCCGCATACTGCGCTCCGAAGCCACCAAGCTGGGCTACACCAACACATTCACCATCTACGACACCGACGACAGCAAGTCGGCCATCAAGCAGATAGTCAAAAGCCAAAACCTCGACCCCAAGACCTATAGCCCAGGATTGGTGCTCAGCCGCATCTCGATGGCCAAGAGCAACCTGCTCAGCCCCGAGGACTACGCCAACAATCCCGAAATCCAACAGACCGACAAGGACTCGCACCGTCCCATGATAGGCGAGATATACAAACAATACAACCACCGCCTGCGCACGGCTATGGCGATGGACTTCGACGACCTGCTCTTCAACATGAACGTGCTGCTGCGCGACTTCCCCGACGTGTTGCTCAAATATCAGAACCGCTTCAAATACATCATGGTCGACGAGTACCAGGACACCAACTACTCGCAATACCTTATCGTCAAAAAACTCGCCGCCCGCTACCAAAACATCTGCGTCGTGGGCGACGACGCACAAAGCATCTACGCCTTCCGCGGTGCCAACATACAGAACATCTTCAACTTCCGCCGCGACTACCCCAACCTCCACCTCTACAAACTCGAGCAAAACTACCGCTCCACCAAGATGATAGTCGAAGCAGCCAACTCCGTCATCAAAAAGAACGTAGAGCAGATAGAAAAATCCGTATGGACCGACAACGCTGAAGGCAACCGGCTGCGTCTGCTGCGCGCCAACGACGAGCGCGACGAGGGTCGCCAAGTGGCCGAATCCATCCAGCAGGCACACCTCGGCGAAGACCTCGACTACCGTTCTTTCGCCATACTCTACCGCACCAACGTCCAGTCGCGCGCCATCGAAGAAGCCCTGCGCCGCGCCGACATCCCCTACCGCATCTACCAAGGCATCTCCTTCTACGGCCGTAAGGAAATCAAGGACGTGCTAGCCTACATGCGGCTGGTGGTCAACAACTACGACGAAGAGTCGCTCATCCGCATCATCAACTATCCCGCCCGCGGCATCGGGCAGACAACCCTCGACCGCGTCCGCGTGGCGGCAGCCGACAACGATGTGGCCGTATGGACCGTGCTCGAAAACATCGCCACCTTCGGCCTAGGGTTTAATGGCGGCACCATCCAGCGCATCACCGACTTTGTGATGATGATTAAGCGCTTCACTTCCCTCCTGCCCACCACCAATGCCTACGAACTGGCCAAACAAATCGTCTACAGCTCCGGCATCATCACCCTCCTGCGCGACGACGACGACCCCGACAACCCCAACCGCATCGAGAACATCGAAGAGCTCCTCAACGGCATCCAAGAATTCTGCGAGAAAGAAGACCAATTCTCTGTAGGGGCTGACTCCCGTGTCAGCCCTATAGACAGCGGGCAGACACTGGAGTCTGCCCCTACGGATGAGACCAATCAGATAAAGACCCTCGACCAATTTCTCCAGCAAGTGCTGTTGCTCACCTCCGAAGACAAGGGCGAGGACAAGGATGCAGACAAGGTGGCCATGATGACCATCCACTCCGCCAAGGGGTTGGAATTCCCATACGTCTACGTCGTAGGCATGGAAGAGAACCTCTTCCCCTCCATCATGTCCATCTCGTCAAGACAGGAGCTGGAAGAAGAGCGGCGGCTCTTCTACGTCGCCATCACCCGCGCCGAACGACAGGTGACACTCACCTACGCCGTCACCCGCTACCAGTATGGCAACTCGTCGTGTCAGGAACTGAGCCGCTTCGTCGAAGACATCGACCCGCGCTACATCGAACTCCCCCGCCGCCAGAAGAGTTTCCCCAACGTCGGCGAACTGCCTTCTGCCTTCAGAAAAGTGGAAAGTGGAAAGGACATACCCCGGCCTTACGGCCACCCCTCTCAAGAGGGGACGGGGACGGCTAACGCAGCAAGAAAGACTCAACTTAAAAAACTCTCAACTCTCAACTCTCAACATTCAACTGCCAAGGGACCTACCGCCCAAAACACAATGGAAGACATCAATGCCATCCAACCTGGCATGACCGTCAGCCATGCCAAATTCGGCACTGGCAAAGTGCTCAGTTGCGAAGGCACCGACAACAACCGTAAAGCAACAGTATTCTTCGAAGGCATCGGTCAGAAAACTCTAATCCTGGCCTTTGCCAAATTGAAAATAATTTCAAATTAAAAAATATAAATCGGCTGCCATAAATAATCTTCATTACTAATTTTCAATTTTCACCATGAGAGTTGTCATCCAACGTTGTACCCAGGCCTCCGTCAGCATTGGAGGCGTTGTAAAGGGAGCCATCGGCTCCGGCATGATGATACTGTTGGGCATAGAAGATGCCGATAGCGACAAAGACATCGACTACCTCTGTCGCAAAATAGTCGCCCTACGCATCTTCGACGATGCCGACGGAGTCATGAACCTGCCCATCACCGCAGTAGAGGGCAGCGGCATACTGCTGGTCAGCCAGTTCACCCTCATGGCAAGCACCCGCAAAGGTAACCGCCCCAGCTACATCCGCGCTTCGAAGCCCGACATCGCCATACCCATGTACGAGAAATTCATCGCCCGCCTGCAGCAGGAGTTTGGCAAACCCATCGCCACCGGACAATTCGGTGCCGACATGCAGGTTGCTTTGGTCAACGACGGTCCCGTCACCATCATCATTGACAGTACCAATCCTTAAACTCCCCTACCCTCGCCTTGGGCAGCACGATACGCTCGGGCGTGTCCACCACCAAGCGTATAGAGTACTTGCCCAGCAGCCACACCGAAATGACCTTAATGGCATCGTGTGCCACAATATACTGGCGGTTGACGCGAAAGAACCTGCGGGGGTCAAGCTGGGCAGCAATCTGTTCAAGGGGCTTGTCCAACGGGTGGGTATGCCCGTCCACCGTCAATGCCACCGAACTCTTATTGTCCAAATAGATGCAGGCAATCTGATCCACCGCTAGCGGCACCAACTTGTCGCGGACGGGTATGAGGAAAAAACGCTTGTATTGGCGATAATGTTGGCTAAGCATCTCCAGGGCCCGACTCAAGTCGTCGGACGAAGGTGTCGCGGTGCGCTGCTTCAGTTTGTCGAGGGCACGGTGCAAATCGTCAATATTGATTGGCTTGAGCAGATAGTCGATGCTATTCACTTGGAAAGCCTGTAGGGCATACTGGTCGTAGGCGGTAGTGAAGATGATGGGATAGGGAACCTTCACTTGGTCGAAAATGCGGAACGCCAGTCCGTCGGCCAAATGGATATCCATAAACACCACGTCAGGACAATCATCTTGGCTGTCACCAGCGACACGCCCCTCTTTATTGTCACCGGCGACACGCCGGCGGAACCACTCCACCGACTCCTCCACCGTCTGCAGCACCCCTGCCACCTGCATGTCGGGAGCTGCCGCTGACAATAGTCGCACCAAATGCTGTGCCGCCATATTCTCGTCTTCAATAATCAGAGCTGTACTCATGAGTTATAAAATTGAAAATTGAAAGGTGAAAATTGAAACTTCGCGGCGGCGGGATATGGGTCGCTCCGGCGAGATTTCAATTTTCATTTTTCACCTTTCACTTTAATTAATTCTACTGGTATTTCCACCTCGAAAACAGTGTCTGTCTGCCTAATAACGATATCTCTGTGCAGCACCAACTGACAACGCTGGCTTAGATTGTTGAGACCTATACTGCCGTGAGCACCCTCCTCAGCATCGCTCCTTGGCTGCAAAGGATTCGACACCATTATGCCCAACAGTTCACTGCCATCCTCGCCACTCCGACACACAGTCGTTATCGTGACCGTGAGCGGATAGCGGTCGCTCACCACATTGTGCTGCAAAGCATTCTCCACCAGCAGCTGCACGCTGATAGGCACCACCATGGCTGAAAGGCATTGCTCCTGGATGTGTTTCTCCACGCGCAGGTTGTCGCCATAGCGTATCTGCATCATGGCGATGAAATTGTCAGTGAAACGCATCTCGTCCGCCAGCGTCACCAGCCGCTGCTGCTGCATGATATAGCGGTACGAGAGAGCCAACTGGTGCAGGTAGTCGTGCGCGCGACCGTCGTCGAAGCCTATCAGCCCGTCGAGCGTGTTCAGCGAGTTGAACAGGAAGTGCGGGTCTATCTGCTTCTCCAGCGCGTCGTAGCGGGTTTGGATACTCTCGGTGTGCGTCCGCTCCTCTTCCAGCACCTGCTGTTGGTGGCGGGTAAGGTTGTATAGCAATATTGTTATCAATATCACATTCAATGCCACAAACCCATCCTTAATCAGGCTGATGTCGATACGTGCGTCAATACCCAGCGACGGAAACACATGCCTCCCCACCCACATAGAAGCGATGCTGAACACAAAGGCGATGACCAGTGTCCCCACAATCGCCCACACCGTTGTCCGCGAAGACGAGCGGAGTGCCTCCTCTCCCGTCAGTTTCCGAAACAGATAGAAACAATAAAAATATAGCAACAGCGTCAGCAGCAACAGATGCACAAACGTAAAGAGCGTGTGCGACGCAGAGAAAGGGGCATACTGGCTGAAACGGAGGTCATCGATATGGATGATACCCGTCAGCAGGACACTGGTGACCACTGCCAGCAACGTGGCATTGCCCGGCTTAAACGGATGCGCCATGCGCAGGGAAACCCGTAGGGGCAGACCCCCGTGTCGACCCGTATGCTGACCCCCGTGTCGGCCCATACTTTGAATTGAGAATTGAGACATGTTTCCTGAATGCGTGAATCTAGATTAACGAATTAATACATTAACGAATTAACGAATTCATTATTGTTCATCCAATCCTGAATTTCTTTGCCACCCGCAGACAGAGGCAGCTCGTGGCGAAATACAATGCCACCTGCAGCCACAGCATCAAGTATTCGAACTTCACCTGCTCCAGCGTGGCGCCCATCGTGTTGATGCGGATATAGCCCTGTATGCCGTGGGTGGAGGGGAACAAATAGGAAAAACACCGCCAGAAACGAGGCATGTTGCACGCCGGCCAGATGGCACCCGACAGGAACAGCAGCACCACGCTGAAAAAGATGCAGGTGACAATGCCCGTGTCCCTCGCGCGCACAAAGCTGCACACCGTCATGCAGAAGAACACCGTAGACAACATAAACGGCAGCAGAAACAGACAGAGCGTGTCCAGCCGTCCGATATGGGGCAGACCAAACAGGCGCGGCATCAACACCAAGTCCACCGCCACCACCGGCAGATAGAGGCACAAATATGCCACCGCACGACCCATCACCACGCGAGGTCGGCCCTCGTTGCGCAGATGTGGCGGGATGACGCGCATCGTCCGCCTATCCTCGCGGGTAGTGCCAAACAAGATGCCTATACCCAGAAACAGTGTCTGATGTATTACCAGCACCAACAAGGCCGGCACTAAGAAACTCGTGAATCCGCCAGCGGGCGAAAAGAGCTTCACATCGTCATACGGGATAGGCTGCACCAGTTCGTCAGCCCCCTCCCCTGTGATGCCTGCCAACGCATAACGCTCCAGCTGCACCTGCTCCATCTCGTCAACCAGCACCGCACTGGCACCCGACAGCACACTACGGTAATACAAGAAACTGCTCATATCGCAAAATAGGCATACGCGGGCAGTCTCCTTGCGCGCCAGCCTGTAGTCGTAATCGCGCGGGAAAAGCACGATGCCGTTGATGCGTCGCTGCTGCATCAGGCGGCGCGCCTCCGCCATATTGCAGCAATGATACATCACATTCATCTCCGGCGTGGCATCCAGTTTATGAATGAATCGTTTGCTGGCTTCGCTGCGCGACTCGTCCACCACCGCCACCGGCACACTCCTCACCAACTCATTCTTATATATCGCACCAAATATCAGCGGATAGATAAGCGTAGCAATAAAAAAAATAAGTATCACGCCCTTGTCGTGCATCACACGGCGCACCTCGATGACAAAAATATCCCAAATATCCTTCAGCAATTTCATACTTCTTGTTTCTTAAGTCTATAGATTCCTATCACCCCCGCTATCCAAAACAGCGACAACGCGCATACCTGCACCCAGCACATCTCCAGCCCGTTACCAAACAGCGACACCCCCGACACAGCCTTATAGTAGTGCCGCAAAGGGAACAGCTGGCTCAACGCCTGCAACGCGGGCGGCATACTGGTGACGGGATATGAGAACCCCGCCATGGTGAATGCCAGAGTGCCATAGATGGCGCCAAAGCAGGTCGACAGATGCGCTTCAGGTATCATCCCCGCAAGGAACACGCCAGTCGACTGCATCGCCAGCACCAGCAGCAATGTGAACAATGCTACCAGCCAAAAGCTGCCGTGCAGTTCGAAATGGCACCAGCCAAACAAGACGATATTCCCCAACACTCCTAGCAAGGTGAACCAAATTGTATAAGGCATCAACTTGCCTAACACGGAGGCGTAAGGCGAATCTCCAAGCCACTCAGCTAGCGTGTCAGACTCCTGATTGTCTCCGGCGACACGCAGGCGTTCTTTGCCTATCATATAGATTGTCAGCAGCAACACCGACAACCCTAGCATCCCGGGCAGCATGGTGGTGAGGACGTACGGCTGGTAGTTGGCCGTAGGATTGCTAATCAGGTGGGTATCCAATTCGATGGGCTGTATCAGTCCCATTATCTGCCTTTCGCCATAGCCCTTCTTGCGCAACACCTCGCGCTCCACCGCGCCTGACGCCAGCTTGCTTATCGTCGCCAACGAACGGTAGCTCAGCGAGCCGCTGAGCAGATAGGCATTGTTGCTATACAGCACTATATGTGGGCGGGTGAACGAAAGCAACTCATCGTACGTGCCTTCGGGGATTTCGAGGAATGCGTATATCTCCTGGCGCTGCATGGCTCGGCGGGCTTCCGCATGGCTGCCATACACCGCCACCACCCTTACACCTTGCGTAGCTTCAATCTCATGGCAGAGCCGCCGCGAAAGATAGCTGCCATCCTGATCCACTATGGCAATGGGCAACCTCTGCGGCTGCCCCTCATCCATCAGCGTGAGAAAAAAAACGTAGCAAAACACCACGCCCAACGTGGTCAGAATCAAGTATCGACTCTGACCTTCATAACAAACACGATGCTGCTCACGCTTCAAAGTACTATAAAAGGCGTTCATAATTGTGGATCTGTTAATCGAACTAACGAAATAACGTATTAACGTATTTACTCATTCACAACTATTGCCGTCATGCCAGGACGCAAACCGTCAATGGGCTCCTGGGGCACCAATTTCACGTCGAAACTCTTCACATCGTACTGCCCATTGATTTTGGTGGCACGCCATACGGCATACGTTGCCATTGCCCTGAGATAGGTGACACGGGCAGTGTACGTCTGGTCGCCCAAGGCTGGAATCTTTATCTCAGCCAACGAACCCACTCGCAAGTCGCCCAACATATCTTCACGCACACTGACCGAAATCCACACATTGCTCATGTCGAGGATAGACATCACGGGCGAACCCGTGCCAATCAAGTCGCTACGCTTGGCGTAAATCTCAGCCACCTCCCCATCGCAAGGAGCCAACAGATAGCGGTCTTGCACATAGGCTTCGACCTCCGACACGGCGCCTTGTGCCTGTTGCACTAATGCGTTGGCTGCCTCCTTATCCTCGTTCTGCGCCCCTTCACGAGCCATCTCATACTGCAATTTGGCTGCATTCGAAGTCGCCACAGCAGCCTTGTATTGTGCTTCAGCCTCATCGCGTTTCTGTGCCGACACCACTTTCTTGTCATACAATTGCTGCACACGGTCGTACGACTTCTTGGCAATATCAACGCCCACCTCTGCCTTCTGCCACATCTCGTAGGCGGATGCCACCTGTTGCTGTCGGGCACCGTTCTGTGCCTTGCTGCTCTGCGCGGTAGCGGCAGCACGGGCGGCTCGCGCCTGCTGCATCTTGGCATCCACCTCAGGGCTGCTGATATAGGCCAGCGTATCGCCAGCGCGCACCTGCTGTCCCTCCTCCACAAAGAGGGTACTCAAACGTCCTGGCACCTTATTGGCAACACGATATTCGTCGGCGCACACTTCGCCAGTAATCATTTCGGGTTCGGGCTGGAGGGCAAAGATGCCTATTATAGCCACCACCGCCACAACAGCGATGACCACTCCTATTCCCAGCCATAGACTTTTTTGTTCCTTATTCATGGTTTAAAATGTTTTTCAATTATCAACTTTCTATTTTCAATTATTACCTTTCCCCATAGCCTGCATCAAATAGAGATGGTCGAGCCGCAACTCTATCTCAGCATCCAGCACTTCGGTCTTCGCCTTCATCCAGGCAGTCTGCGCCGCCATCAGGTCGGTACTGCTGACCACCCCGGCTTCAAACGACTCGTCTGCCAACCTCAAATTCTCCTCAGCATTGTCAAGGTCGCTCTCGGCCTGCTGTAGTTTGAGGTTTGCCACCTTCAGCTGATGATTCAGGCGATTCACCTCAAGACGGATGAGGTTCTTCGACTCCTCAACCTGATAGGCAGCTTCGGCGCGCTTGTGTTTGGCAGCTTTGAGGGCATAGATGTCACCCGGATGCCCTAGCGGGATGTTTACCGCCACGCCGGCTGTGAACATACCGCCAAAGCTGTTCTGAAAACCATTGTATAGGTTGGGGTTGCTCACCACGTAGGAGCCTGTCGCCACCACGTTGGGCAACAGACCCGCACGGGCTAACCGCACGCTCTGGTCGGCTATTCCTTCCGCATCGCAAAGCGCACGAAAATCATCGCGGGCGGCACAAATCTTCTCTACATCAATATGCTCGACAGGACTGTAGGTGACTATTGTGCTGTCCTCAACAAATACATAACCGCCATTAGGGTCTAGTCCGCATATCTGGCACAGAGCCAGTCGCGCCAACTCCAGCCCGCAGTCTGCCTTGGTTAGGTTCATTCGAGCCTCGTTGAGTTTAACACGCACTTTGGTGATGTCGCCTCGGGTGGCAACATCGGCATCGACCATTGCCACCACGTCGCTGTCAAGGTTCTGCAACAGGTCGTAGTACTGCTGCGCCAACTGCTGCTTATGCAGGAGCGAAATATACTGCCAATAGGCAGCATCGACGGCAATCAGCAGTCCGTCGTATACCTTGTTGCCCAACGCCTGCTGCATGTCGCGACTATACTGAGCCGAACGGTAGAGTGCCGACAGGCGGCCTCCAAGGTAGAGAGGCTGTGCCACGGTGACGCTGCCCGCCACGATGTTGTGCATGTCGATATTCATGGCGTCGGTCACCTTCTGACCCATGTTGTTAAGGTTCTCTTCGAGGCGCATGCCGCCAAGATTCTGCACCACGTTCTGTGCCAGCGTGGGGCTGGTGACACCTAGCGAAGCCAGAAAGTCGTTGATGCTGCCCTCGATGTCGTGTTCGACTGTGGTGCCAATGTGGTTGATGTCGTATGCCTGCTCGTCGCTGAGAAGGTGTATGTTCTTCTGGTTCCACACATAGGTGCCGAGGGCATCCACTTTGGGGAGAAACTGGCAGAAAGCCATATCCAGCAGGGCGTCGGCGGCATCGATGCGTTCCTGTGCCGCCTTGAGCGTGGGGTTGCTCTGCGTGGCAAGGTAGTGGCACTGCGACAGGGTGAGCTGCTGCGCCGTCGCCGACAGCGACAAAAGCAATAGGATTGTGATAATGAATGTACGTCTCATTTTCTTCAGATTTGCGAATGCAAAAGTACACACATTATTCGACAAGAAACTCTCGCTTTGTCCCGAAACGGACAAAACGGGTTCTGAAATGTAAAAAAAGGAAATTGAAATCTCGCGGGAGTGACTAATTACCACCCCCGAAAAGTTTCATTTTTCATCTTTCAATCTTCACTTTACTATGATTTCGTCAGTGAACATCCAAGAAGGGTTGCCCGTGGCGCGATGCCAGACGGGTATGGTGGGCAACGGAATGGCCTGAACACGCACATAGCGGGCACGGTGATTGAAACGGGAAGTGGCGAAGGTCCTTATTTCTGGCACAGCAAGGCGTTCGGGGTTGTCGGGATGGTGTGTGCCGACAAGCTGCCAGCGTTTTCCGTCCTTAGAGATATAATAGTTAATGGTTTGCGGGAAGAAAATCCACGAGAGGGGGAAATAGAAAAAGTCGAGTTGGATTTGATGCACACGCTTACGATGGCCGAGGTCGATGACGGCATCGAGGGTGTCGCCATAGAAGCCTAGCCATGAGTGGCGGTAGTCGAGTATGCCGGCACGACCGTCAGTAAGCCCCTGCGCACCGCCGGCAAAGTATTGGCTGTCGGGCTGGTGAAGGAGGGTTACAGGACAATGGCGGGCTAGGTTGGGCTGGGAGGTTTTGGCAAGGAAGTTGTCGATGTCGGTGCGGTATTCTTGTAGGGTGTAGCCCATTTCGTGGAGGATGTTGAGGCCAAGACGTTTGCCATCGGCCACAAAGCGGTCGGCACGAGAGACGAAGGTACTGTCCATGGGAAGATAGCCTGCCATGGTGAGTTCGAGGATGGCATAGTCGATAGAGAGTTCGAGGAAACGAATGCGGTCGCGCACCACTTGGTCGGTGAAGAGGCCGTATTGATAGTGGTATATGTTGTTGCTAGGAGTGTAACGGCTCAGGCTGTCGTAGGCGGCGGCGATGAGGGCCTGGTATTTGGCAATCTGTTCTGGGGCAAGATAACCCGTGGCGGCATCGACGGGATAACCGTAGATGTCAAGTCGTTGACCTGATGCGATGAGGGAGTGATGCATCTCACGGTATAGCTGTTCGACAGGCTGGGCGGCCATCCCATAATAATGGATGCAGAAGTCGTGGAGCAGCGAGTCGGGGTTGGCATCGACGTTCCAGAGCAGTTTGGCAAGGAGGTATTCGCGGAGTTCCATCCACGAGGTCACGTTGTTGGCACCCGTGCCTTGCTCGAACATGAGACGCACGCCGTGGTCGTGGAAGTATTTGAGGTTGGGCTGCAGCACATGGAGGTTGGGGAAGGGGTCCCACATGTTGCGGAACTGCACCACATAGTCCCAGACATAGATGTTGGAGGTGAGGGCTGCCCAGTCGTCCATATCTTTGCGAAACGAGGCCTCGGCAGGGGCAGTGGCAATGGCTTCCTCGCGCCCGCATTCGATGGAGCAGAACATGATGTTGACGTTGCTGTCGGGCTTCTCAATATGTCCGTTCACGGATGTTGGTGCCTGGCGGGTGAACTGATAGGCAAGGGTGGAGATGGTCTTGTCGGGGAAACGGCGCGCTACCTGATTGATGAAATGGATGAGTGTGCCGGAGGGGCCGCCATAGAGGGAGTCCATGTGGCGGCAACGGGGGCACTGGCAGACGTTGTAGTTGTCGTTGTTGGAGACCGACCATATCTGAGCGTCGGGCTGGTCGGCCATCATCATGGCAAGGTTGGCGCAGAGGGTGTCGAGCACTTCAGGGTTGGAGAGGCATAGCTGCCCGTCGCGCACCCGCCGGCCATCGGTCTCAGTAAACCACTCGGGGTGGCGGTCGAAGTATTTCTGCGGCGGGATGAGTTTTTGGAAAGTGTGTACATACATGCCTTCTGACCAACGGAGGGGACCTGAGAAGCGGCTGTCCCAGATGTATTGGCCCGTGTCGCCGACGCGGACGCGATGGTGCAGGGCGTGCCAGTCGGCATAGTCCTGGCTGTGGTGAGGGGTGTAGTACCATATCTCGCGGTAGGCGAAGGAGGGGTTGTTCACCTCATCGACTATGGGCAGACCCAGTTGGATGTTGGGGGCAACGTCAGGAATCTGGTGGTGCGTCATGCGATAGCCTTTCAGCTCCAACAGACGGCAGGCACCGTAATATACAGCCTTGTCCTGCAGACCGTAGATGACAGCCAGCCGTCCGTCGCTTTTGAGGATGAAGCCGTCATCGCGTAATTCGTCCTTGCGGGTGAGGCACTTGTCGGCCAGTCGTGTCTTGCCGACAAAGATGGTGGGCCGCATATTGCCGTAATCGGGATTGAAGAGCGAGTAGAGCGAGTCGGAATGGGCAGGCTCTGGGATGATTACATAGTTTCTTAAGTGTCTGTGCAGCAGACGCGCCGTGAGGAGCTCGATGGAATCGGCATCGGCGGGCACGACTATCTGCCCTTGGATGGAGAGTGGTTTCGGCTCAGTGGAATAGTTCACGAAACCTTGCCTCTCCGGCCAGTTCTGAGCATAGAGAATATTACCTACCAACAGTAGGAACAGAAGTTCAATCTTGCGTAGAATCGTTTTAATTGATAGCATGTTGTATTAGTCAATCATGATGCAAAAGTACACTTTTTTTGTCATCCGAAGAAAAAAAGTTGCCAAATAGATTATTTTTTGTATTTTTGCAGCGTTGTTTTCTGTTATACCAATATCGAATTGTTTGTGATGAGACGTTTTGTAGTGTATCTGATGGTGATTGCGGGGGTGCTGCTATCAGCCATGTCGGCTGGGGCACAGTCGAATGTGGCACATGGTTATGAATTCACCTATGGGACAGATACTACACGGTGGATTAACATTGATGCCGTCAGCATTAGTCAGGACCTGTCCTATAATGCGCAGACGGTGCAGTTGCCTTTTGATTTCACGCTTTATAACCGAACCGTCTCGACCGTGACGCTATGCCGCGGAGGGACGATGTTGTTCGGTTCCTTTCAACATATGGATTTTCCACCATTCCCATCTGGGATGGATGTGGCAGGGATATGGGGTTTGGGAACCAATCGTTGGTGTCGTATTCATCGCAGGTGGTGCTCCCCCCCCGACTCGACAGGGGGAAGGATTTATGTGTTCCAATTTGAAATAATGTCTGGGACTTTCAGTTCCGAATACTATTGTTGGCAGGTGCAACTGCATGAGAACGACAATTCGATTACGTTGGTTTATAAAAGGAGGAACCCCGCGTTTTCATCCAACACACAAGGGTTGGTGGGCCTGCAGTTGGGTTATGGCCGCTATATAGTGGTATCACCCAGCTACAGTCCGCTCTGGAACAGGGTGTGGACTTCGTTTCAGGATAACGTGGTTTATACAGGATGGCCAGGTGAGTACCGATACTATCGTTTTGTGCCGATCGACACGGTGTGTCCGCCGCCTGCCGTGATTGGTGCTTCCGGTTCATGGCAAAACCTAGGGACGGTGCAGTTGTTGTGGCATCGGTGCGACCGACATGGCACGTATAGGGTGGAGTACGGCCCTGCGGGCTTTGATTCTGGCACGGGTACGGTAATAAACACTGCTGATACCCATTTGACGATAACTGGCCTCGCTGCAGGAACAGACTATGAGGCACGCATCAGTGCCGCCTGCACCGACAGCCTGTTTTCGCATGAGGCGACTATAGAGTTCCGTGCGCCATGCCCTCCGTCGTCGGACAACCAGATACCGTTTTATGACCTTAATGCGGGCGGTGTGGTTTGCTATACGGGCACCACGTCTTCTCCGTCAAACAGCATCGGCGTAGTTGATTCGGGTAGTCTGTCGCCCTTGTCACGCCACACGGTGCATTGCAATCCGCTGGAGCGCGACTTCCACACGGCGTGGAATCTCTACACCGTTCCCGACGGACACTGTGCCTCGGTGCGGCTGGGCAACTGGAATAACGGAGCGGAGCAGGAGTCGGTCACCTACACACTCTATGTGGACACGGACGATTACGACCTACTGGTGCTACGCTATGCGTTGGTGGAGGAGGATCCCAGCCATGTGGCGGCTAACCAGCCCCAATTTGAGTTCGATATTACCGACATCTACGGTGGCAGCATCAGCAGCTGCTATCATAGTAGTTTCGTCTCAGGCGACCTTTCAGGCTGGCAGCACGAGGTTGGAAATATCCTGTGGCGTGACTGGGACGCGGTGGGTGTCGACCTCGCTCCGATGCACGGACATACTATCCACGTCACCCTCTCCAATCGCGACTGCGCCCAGTCGGGTCATTTCGGCTACGGCTATTTCACCCTCGAGAGCGCACATAAGCATTTCCGATCCACCTCGTGTGGCGAGATGGACGAAAACACGTTCCGCGCCCCGGAGGGCTTTGCCTATCGCTGGTACAACGCTGCCGACACGGCGGTCACCCTCTCCACTGCCGACACACTCCGTGTAACGGACACAGGAATGTACTGCTGCCGCGTGAGCCACCACCTTTCTAGTCAGGAGTGCAGTTTTGTGATGACCACCTATATGGGGTCGCGCTACCCGATGGCATCGTTCACATACGATAGCGGGGACTCCTGCGGTATGTTGGTGAGATTTCACAACCACAGCGTCATCGCCCGCGATAGCGCCCATACCCAACTCACCACTTACCCTTGCGAACGGTACTTATGGCGTTTCGACGATGGAACTACCTCAACGGAACCCAACCCCGTGCATCTCTACCATAGTGACGGTCTCCATACGGTGACCCTATATGCCATGTTGGCTGACAGTGCCTGCGTGGACTCGGTGAGCAGCACTTTCTATCTCGACCTGGCGCGCGACACGGTATACGACACCGTCTGTGCAGGCCAGCCCTATATGTTCTACGGTGTTGAAATTGACCAGCCTGGCATCCACTCCATTCTCGATAGCTGCCAAGGGCATGTCCTCTTTCTGCACCACCTACCCAAGTACGATCACCACATTTTTGACACCCTCACGGTGGGTGAGACATACACTTTCGACGACCACGACTTCACCACACCCGCAAAATACCAACGAAGATACACCTCGACCGATGGCTGCGACAGCGTAGTAACACTACACCTATGCAGTCGTGAGGAGCGTTACCATACCATTTGCAGTTCATCGCTACCCTATACTTGGGAGGGTGTCACCTTTACCCAAGGAGGCTGCGATACCGTTCACTTCGTGCCCCTAGCCGGCACCGACAGCATTATCATCCTACACCTTGGCGTGAGGCAGCCGCCAGTCGCCTCGTTCGATGTCGAACATTTCTGCAACGATTCTACGGGTTATTTCCTACTACTGGCGGACACTCTCTGTTACAGCGTTTCCTCCGTCCCACCAGACGGTGTGTTACAATTCGGCAGCACAATACTCTTGCAACCGAGTGTCACCACCACCTACATCGTTGCCACCGACTATTGCGATACTGTTTCCTGCCCACGGGTGGACAGCCTCGAACTCGAGCCCATTCACCAAGTGGATGCCCATCTGTTCGTAGAGCCATCTTTCTTGACCGAGAATGTTCGCGACATCACTGCCTTCGACTTCAGTACTGCGGCTACAGGGCGACAATGGTATGTCAATACCGAGCTACAGGGTGACGACTCTGTTCTACATTATTGTCTAATTGATGATGCGGATAGCGTATGCATCATGCTTGTGGCAAACAACGACTACTGCACCGACACTGTTGAAGTCTCGATACCCGTTAAGATTCAAAGCCTGTGGTTCCCCAACGTCTTTACCCCCGACGAGCCCACCAACAACATTTTCAAGGGTTATGGCACAAACGTGAGAGACTATGATCTCTGGGTCTACACACGTTGGGGACATCCTATATTCCACACCACCGACATCAACGAGGGTTGGGACGGCACCTTCCATGGTATCAAGAGCCCTGTGTCAGCCTACGTATACCTTTGCCACTACACCACGCTAGAAGGCGAACCTCGAACCGTCGCCGGCACGGTGTCACTGGTAAGATAATAGTGATTAGACATATGAATTCGTTAATGTGTTAATTCGTTAATCAGTGACCAGTGATTAGTGATTAGAAAAATGAAAGCGGCAGCCTACTTTTTAGTTTTTAGTTTTTACCTTTTACTTTCAAAAAGGCGGGGAGGAGTTTACCCTCAATGCATCACGTCTTATCGGCCACTAATAATAAGAATACCATTCCGTACTTGTGACTTTCTGTAAAAATCCAAAGTGGAAAACATATCAATCCGCTAGAAATTGGACATTAAGATATTCTGAACTTCTTACAACAGCTATGAGACGGCAAGTTATTCTAAAACGAAAGAGGATGACATTGTGTGCCATCCTCTTTCATTGTTACATTATGATTACTTATTTCTCGTAATCTATCGGTGCTTCTGCTGCAATAGGTATATCATTTTCATCGTCTACTGGTTCTCCATGTTCAAGGATATACTCAGGAGCGATGTCTATTGTGCCGTTGCACCATTCAAGTGTGTCTGAGATATGGAATTGTTGCAAGGTATTTTTGTCTTTCAGCGGTGCGGGATAGAGGTTGAATCTATAAGATGATAAATTGTGTTTATAGCACAATAAAAAAACAAATACGCCGTTTTGAAGTTGTGATTTTCTGCAAAAATCCAAAGTATCGGTTTGGATTTTTAACGAAAATCCAAAGTAAGAAAACATTATTAAATTAAATATCAGCACATAATGTATAATAGGTACCTAGACATAGATTCTGGCGATAATTGCAGTGTTTTCTTGTTCGGTGCACGCCAGACGGGGAAGTCGACATACCTCAGGACTCGTTTTCCGGAGGCTATGTACATCGACCTACTGGACACCAACTTAAGTGCACGCTACCGCCGCAAGCCCAGCTTGCTCTACAGCCAATTGGCAGGGAATACCGAAAAGCCGCTGGTAATCATCGATGAGATTGCCGAGGTGCCCGAACTGCTCAATGAGGTGCACCGACTGATTTCGGAATATGGATTCCAGTTCATTTTGTGCGGAAGCAGTGCCCGAAAGCTGAAACGCAAGTCATACAACACCCTAGGCGGCAGGGCCTATCCCTGTTACTTCTATCCTCTTGTGAGTTGCGAGATACCCGATTTCGACATAGACAGGGCTGTGAGGGGCGGGATGCTCCCCACTCATTACCTTTCGGATAACCCGTCCATTCGAATGGCGGCATACGTGGACGTGTATCTGAAAGAAGAGATAAAGGCCGAGGCCCTAGTTCGGAATCTGAGCACCTTCCAACGGTTCTTAGAGGTCTCAGCCCTCTCTGACGGCGAAATGCTCAACTACAACAACGTGGCTTCGGACTGCGGGGTTAGCGCAACCACAGTGAAAGAGTATTTTTCCATACTAGAGGATAGCCTGATAGGGTATTTTATACCCGCCTATCGGCACGAAAAGAAACGCCGACTGGTCCAAGCCCCGCGATTCTACTATTTTGACGTGGGCATCGCCAACCATTTGCTGCACCGAAAAGACCTGCAAAGGGGTACTGTTGAGTATGGGCATGCCTTTGAGCATTTCGTCATGCAAGAACTGAAGGCCTACATTGGGTACACCCACAACGAGCAGGAACTCTCGTATTGGCGCACCTATTCAGGGATAGAGGTTGACGCTGTTATTGGCGATGCAAAGATCGCCATTGAGATAAAATCGTCCGAGGAGGTGCTGCCCAAGCACCTAAAGGGTTTGAAAGCTTTTGGGGAGGAGCACCCCGACTGCCGACTAATAATAGTCTCGCTCGACCCGATAAATCGGAAGATTGGGGATATAGAAACGATATACATTTACGACTTCCTGCATCAGCTATGGGCAGGAAAGTTATTCTAAAAACGAAAGAGGATGACATTGTGTGCCATCCTCTTTCATTGTTACATTATGATTACTTATTTCTTGTAATCTATAGGTGCTTCTGCTGCAACGGGTAAACCATTTTCATCGTCTACTGGCTCTCCGTGTTCGAAGATATACTCGGGAGCGATGTCTATTGTTCCGTTGCACCATTCAAGCGTGTCTGAGATATGGAATTGTTTCAACGTATCCTTGTCTTTCAGCGGTGCGAAGACGGTATATCTGTCAACAATAGTGGTGAAGTCAAACAAACGGGATTCCCCATTATTGAAAGTGACCGACATCTTAAGCCCCTCTAAATGTCTTGCATTTACAATTCCAATATCCACTTCTACTCTTTCATAAAAAAGGTGACCCTTTGTGATGAGAGTCACCTTTTTGTATTTGATAAGCGTCAATTATTTCGCATCTCTGCCGGCGCGGATGGCCTTGATGTTGGTCTCGACAACGGCGTCGCCCTTGCGGCCGAAGATGGCCTTGATGGCTTTCTCCAGTTCGTCGAACTCAATCTCAAGGTAGGGGGCAGCGGCACCCAGCAGCACCATGTTGCCGCGGGCGTTGAGCTCCTTGGCGATGGCGTTGGCGTTGAAGCTGACGCATTTCTTAAGCTTGGCCAGCTCGGCGTTCACCTTCTCAATGTCGGGATAGTTCTTGATATTGATAAAGGGGTCGCTGTTGGTGATGACCACGCCGTCGGGAGCCAGGAAAGGCAGGTAGCGCAGAGCCTCCATGGGCTCGGAGCTGAGGATAATGTCGGCCTTGCCTTCGGGAATCACGTCGGCAAAGATGGGGTCGCTGCTGATGCGGAGGTGGCTGAACACCGAGCCGCCACGCTGCGACATACCGTGGATTTCGCTCTGCTTGACATTCATGCCCAGGTTGAGGGCAGCATCGCTGATGATTTTGGCTACGGAGACGATACCGTCGCCGCCTACGCCACAAAGTATGATGTCTTTTTTCATTGTTTCTACAATTTCATTATTTCGTTATAACGTTATTCCGTTATTTATGACAATTTATTTCTTGGCTGCAATGCGCTTTTTGTTCTCAACGATGCAGACGCGCTGCGGGATGATGACGCTCACGCCGTCGTAGGCGATCTCCTCTTCCAGAATCTTGACAAACTCGTCGTGGTTCTTGGGCAGGGGGACGATATGACGGATGTGGTCGGGGTCAACGCCGAGGCCTTTGCAGATGTTGAAGAGCTTCATGTTGGCGCTGGAGGGCTGACCACCGGTCATAGCGGTGATGTCGTTGTCGAGAATCATGACGATGACGTTGGCTTTCTCGTTGACGCAGTCGAGCAGACCGGTCATGCCGCTGTGGCCAAAGGTACCGTCGCCGATAACTGCCACGGAGGGGAAGATGCCCATTTCGGCAGCACCCTTTGCCATGGTGATGGAGGCACCCATGCAGACGGTGGTGTTGAGGGCACCCATGTTGAAGCCGAGGGTGTAGCAGCCGATGTCGCCAAAGACGCGGCCGTGCTCGTATTTCTTCATCACGTCGACCAGGGCGGTGTAGCTGTCGATGTGGGGGCAGCCGACGCAGAGGGCGGGAGGACGGTTGGTGACCACATCGGGCACTGCGGGACCGTTGGCAACAGCCATGCCGAGGGCCTTGGCAACCTTCTCGGCGTTCAGCTCGCCGTCGCGACGGATGACCTCGTCCAAACGGCCGTGCACGGGTTTGCCTTTGCCCAGGCAGCCTTTGATCTGCTCCTCGACGAAGGGCTGGCCGTCTTCGAGCACCAGAATCTCGTCGCACTCGTCATACAGCTTGCCGAGCATAGCGGTGGGCAGAGGATACTGGGTAATCTTCACCACAGGGTAGGGGCATTTGCCGCCGGGGAAGTTCTCCAGCAGGTAGTTGTAGGCAATGCCGGTGGTGACGATACCGCGGCTCTTGTCGGTGCCGGGGATATACTGGTTGAAACCGCTATTCT
>JAEEGJ010004636.1_pt1 | contig 45785 bp, 41 predicted proteins | sample 8958761 | NCBI WGS metagenome assembly JAEEGJ01 (sample SAMN16246546, study PRJNA631951) | gut metagenome | biome: gut microbiome; feature: rumen; material: RS-attached | host: Bos | place: Iran: Karaj | collected 2018-10
ACGGTCGGAAGTATGATCATGGCGTTCCTGACCTGCGCCTTCGGCTCCCTCGTGGTGGCCTTCGCGCTGAATCAGGTGCTGAAACCCGCGGGATTCTCTCCCGGCGGCGTCACCGGTCTTTCCGTGCTGGTGAACAAACTTACCAACAACGTGGTCCCCGTGGGCGCGGCCCAGATCGCCATGAACATCCCGCTGTTCATACTCGGGTACAGGACGCTGGGTAAGGAGTTCATTTTCCGGTCCATAATGGGCACGCTGATGACGTCGATATTCGTTGACGCGCTGAGCTTTACGGCGAACTACTGGGTGCTGGAGACGGAACCGATATTGTCCGCCGTATGGGGCGGCGTGCTGCTGGGGGTGGGATACGGCATCATATTCCGCACAGGCGCCACCACGGGAGGCACGGACATTGCCGCCAGGATATTGCAGAGGAAGATGGGCTATCTGACGCTCGGGCAGCTCCTGCTCTTCTTCAACTTCCTGTTCCTGGTAGTGGTCGGACTGGTCAACTGGTCCGTCAGCGCGTCGCTGTACACCGGCATCACCGTGTTCATTTCTTCCAAAGTGGTGGATCAGGTGGAAGGCGGCGTCAATTACGCCAAAGAGGTGCTGCTGGTGTCGGACAAGGCTCAGGAGATCGGTTCGGACGTTATCAGCGAACTGGGCCGCGGGGCAACGATCCTTCACGGCCAGGGCGCTTTCACCGGCAAGGAGCATCCCGTGCTCTGGGTAGTGGTGTACAACAGGCAATTGCCCAAGCTCAGGGAGATAGCGGCCCGCCACGATCCCGGCGTTTTCATCGCCATCAAGGACGTGCGGGAGGCCAAGGGCCTGATGAAGACCGGGCGCTTCTGATAAAAACGAAAACAGGGCCGGATGACCTCCGGCCCTTTCTTATTTGGTCTGTCCGCTGCCGCGCTTGCTTCAGCTGGCGTTCAGCGTATCTCTTTCAGCAGTTCGGGCGTGTATGGCGGAATGGCGCCCAGGTGTTCCACCACGTAATTGGCCAGCTTCGAAGCCCTCAGCAGGCATTCCTCTACGTCGACGCCGTTCAGATAATTGTACAGGAAGCAGGCGGAAAGGGAATCGCCGCCGCCTACGGTGGACACCAGTTTGACGTGGGGAACGGGGGAGTAATAGAGCTTGTCCTCCTCCGCCGAATAGACCGCCGCGCCGTCTTTGTCCAGCGTCAGCAATACCAGCTTCATATTGGGATATTTTCTGGTGAGCGCCCGGCAGAAAGCCAGGTGGTCGCCGTTGTCCGCGTCGATCCGCACGGCATCCTGCTCGTCCCGGGACAGCTTCATGATCGTAGCCTTCCCGAGGGCAAGTTCCACCAGGTCCTGCGTGTAATTCGTCTTGCGAATGTTGATGTCGAAAAAGAACTCGCGGAAGCGGCCGTGCTCGAAAAGTTCCAGCAGGGAAGCCCGGGAAGGGTAGTCGGGCTGCCTCACGGGAAGCGTGCCGAAGTAGAGCGCGTCACCTTCCGCGGCGCCGCCGTCCTCGTTCTTCGGCAGCGGGATGCAGTCGTACGCCACCGGGAAAGGCAGATCGTAATCCGGGATCCCGTCGGTCAAAGTGATCAGGCTCCGCCCCGTGGGAACGTCAGCGATCCTTGCCACGCCGGACAGGTCAACGCCGTATTTTTGCGCCTCGGCGTATGCGTCGTCGCCCTCTTTATCCAGGCCCAGCGCGGACAACATCTTCACGTCTGCTCCCAGCTGTGCCATATGCGCCGCGAAATTGAACGCCGCGCCTCCGATCTCGCGCTTGTCCGGGAAAATATCCCACAATATATCTCCGAAAACTGTGATCTTCATCGCTGCTGCTCCTTGCTCAATGCTTAGTCTGTGTTTGAATTATACACTAAGGCAGCAGCATGTGCAAATGATGTCGCTGCGCTAATGAGGTCGCCGATGGCAATGATGCGTGCGTTGCACATGATGCTTGCCCTGGCGGGCAAATGATGCGCACGTTGCGCATGATGCCGTTCACTTTGTTCACTAATTAAATGGAACGAAATTGATTTTATCCTCAATTAGTCCCGCAGGGACGACATCATTAGCGAAGCGTCCTCATTAGCGCAGCGACATCATTCCATCATTAGCCCCGCAAGGGGCGTCATCATTGCCGCAGGCAGCTTTATGTGCGCGGCATACGTCATTCAACGATAATTTTGAGGTCAAGATCCGCCAGCACGCCGTTGGACCGCTTGATCCACGAGTTCTGCAGCTCCTCCGGGATCATTGACAGGAGGCTTTGGCTGTAGATGTGGACGGTGGCTTCGCCGGGTTCCAGCCCCGTAACGGTGAACCAGATAAGTGGATCCGCAGAGCAGTCGAGGTTGGCGAATGTGACCGTGTTGCCGCTCAGAGAGCCGGGGCCGCCGTAAAGCGCTTCCACTCCCGCGGTATTGACGTTATCTCCCAGCCTGTAAAGGATCGCCTGCGAGTCACCGAAACTGATCTCCACGCTGAAGCTGCCCATGGGGAGCGCCTTAAAGAGGAGGACCGGGATAATGAGCGTCTCACCGGCTTTCAGATGGACTTCCTTGTACGTCTTTACCCAGTCGCAGGACTTTTCGGGGTCGTTTAGCGACGAATAGGCCAGCAGCGAGTCATAAAACGGCCTCCTGGTGTATGGCACCGGATCGGGTATGGAAGCCTCGTCGGCGTCCGCGGGGTACGGTTCGAGACCTGGATTCAGGAAACTGCTGTCTAACAGGTCGAACAGGGTGCCGCCGCAGATCTTCCACACGCCTCCTGCCTTTAGGAATTTCACGGTGGCATAGCCCGGATAATCATTATTGCCGCTGCGCTCTATTATGGCGTCGTGACGGCCTGCCATTTCCGGAAGAACGGCAACGGCTTTGTCCCCGTCGTAAGATATCTCCATCTCGTCGAAATTGAAATACCAGGGAAGAATGACTTCGCTGCCGTAAGACCCGCTGCGGTAATATGCATATCCGTCAACGAATTTCATACATCTGCCGTCCAGCAGCCTCTCTGCCATTTCATCTGTTGTGAACCGTTTCGCGTACGCTTCCCAGATTCCGGCGTCAGAGAGCGTCCCCATTACTCTGTAAAACTTTATAGGGCCGCTCCATATCGTTCCCGGTGTCTTTCCCGCCGCTTCGTCTATAAGCTTCGTTTCACGAAGGAACTCTCCGGACATATGCGTCAACTGGTAGACGTCATAGAGCACCGTGTCCAGCGCCCGCACCACGTCGTCCTTATTCAGCGCTTCGCCTTCAAGCGCAAAATCTGAATCGTATTCAGTGAGCACCGCGTCCGCGTCGTTAAGCCCCGCCAGTTTCCAGTGACCGTCTTCGAAAGCAAAAGTGCAATAGATGACGACTTCCAGTTCTCTTTCGTCATATTCGCCGCTGTAATCGGCTCTAAACCAAGCCGTGTTTTTGCCGTCGATGACGATGTTGTCCAGATCTTCTTCCGATATTGTGAAGGGGGTATAGCCCCAGGTCTGGGCGCTGAAACGCGCCCGGTAATAGACCTTGCCGTCGTCCGTAACGAGATAATTGTCAGTTGTCCAGCCGTACTTTTCGGCAAGTTCGGAGGTGAACGTGGCTTTGACCAGTTCCCGGACGCCCTCCTCGTCATAGCCGTCCAGCACCCGCCTGTAATAAGTGTGCAGGCCGGTATCGTTATCGACGAACGTGAGATCTTCGCCCACGTCGTGATTCCTGTAATTTGTCCCGCCTCTGAACCACTGGAATGCCCAGTCCGAACTGTTGATTATGTCCATACCGTTTCGCACCAGCCAGATCGCTTCGGCCTTCGAGATCTGCGAAGGATCGGGATCGGCAGGGGTGGGAGCGGGTGTGGGCCGCGGAGTCCATTCGGGCGTCGGCGTTTTCGTTGGCGTCGGTTCTTCCGTCCGCACTGTTTCCGTGGCGGTTGGTGTCAACCCGGGAGTCTGGGAAGGCGACACAGTGGTGGTCGATGAAGGAGTCGACGTCTGTTCGGGCGACGCGGTCAATGACGCCGTTGCCGTAAGCGCGGGCTCCGTTTTGGCCTCCGTGGGATCCTCCGGGACAAGCGTTATCATATTGTCCGTGAAAGCCACGGTGGGATCCGGCGTGGTTACGCTGACTGTATGTTCATTGCCCGTATGCTGATCTTTCCGGTTCCTGGACACCAGCACGACGGTCATCACCGCCGCTGCGCCGACGAGGGCAACGGTCAACGGCACCAGCGCGCCTTTCAGCCAGCCTCTGTTCCCCTGAGACCCCCGGGCCTCTTTCCCGGCGCTTCCGGGCTCCGGCGCGAATTCCGGGCACCTGTTCAATATATCATCCGGCAACTGATCGGAATATTTCCTGATAAATTTATCTTTCATACGTCAATGCCATCCTTCCTGAGGCGCGCCGCCAGCCCCGACCTGATGCGGGAGAGCGTGGACTTGACCGTCCCGGCGGGTATGCCCAGCCTGCGGGCGATCTCTCCGACCCTGGCCCCGTAGCGGTACCGGGCAACGAATATCTTCTGCTCCTTTAAAGGCAGCGCCCGGACAAACTCGGCGATCCCGCTGCGGATCCGTTCTTCCTCGGACCTGGCTTCCACCGTTTCCTCCGTTGACGCCCCGGTGTCCGCCAGCTCCGGAAGCGACCCTCCGTCGATGGACACCGCGGCCTCGGAAGGGATGCGCTTGTCCGCGTTGTCCTTCCTTATCCGGCTGAGCGCCGTATTGCGGGCGATCGCCGCCAGGTACGCTTCAAGGTTGTCCGGCACGGTCCCGGGGATGCTGTTCCAGGCTTTGAGGTAAACGTCGCTTACGCACTCGTCAACGTCTTCTTCGTTCCGAAGTACGTTCCGGGCAACCTGTTTCAGCTTCGCTCCGTATTTTGTTTCGATCTCCCTGAGCGCCCTTTCGTCGCGGGCCCCCAGCAGCTCGATTATGCCTGAATCGTCCAAATCCTGCGCTCCTTTGCTCTGCCTTCACCTGGTATGACGCGTTTTTTTGAAGATGGTTCGCGAAATATGAAATTTTCCCGAACGAATTTACTATATAGGCTGAGGGTAGTATAGCAGATTTCGGCCGAAAAAGGAACTTGTAGAACGGGGGACAGGTACCCGTAGAACGGGGGACAGGTACCCGTTTTAGCTAAATTCACCCTCCGGGTGAGCGAAATTGGATCCTGCGGATCCAGCTAAATTGCGCGACGAGGCGCGCAGCTAAATCGAAGCCTGCGGCTTCGGCGAAACAGAATTTATCCTTCACCCGCACGTCAGCGCGAATATCACTCGTCCTTCAGGACGAATATCACTCGGCGCAGCCGAATATCTCTCGCCGAAGGCGAATATCACTGTGCGAAGCAGTCTCCGAACGGGGGACAGGTACGGGTTCAGGCGCCGTCGTTGCCATTTTGTTGCCCATTTCGGACGTTCAAAAAAGCGGGAGTTAAGTAAAATGGCCTGATTTTTATGATTTTACTTAACATTGTCGCTCATTTTACCCGTCAGGCGCTGCCTTCGATCCAAAACCTTCCATCATTTTGGGCAAGGCAGCGGCGCCGGTCGGTTAATGATCGAACGGCAGACGCGAGACCTTCTCAAACTTGCAATTGGAATAAACGGAAGGACAATATTCATAAAACCGCGCTGCCATTCCCATATTAGCGCTGAAATCAAATGGGCGATATTGGCGAACAGGCAGAGCAGAGTTAAGTAAAAGCATAGAAAAACACGTTTTTTGCTTAACTTTAAATTTTACAAAATGCGGTTACAGAGCCGGGCAGCCCAAATGCGAAAACAGAGCCCAAATCAGATGCGGGACCGGCAGATCTTCACGGAAAGAAGAAACGGCTTTACCTTTAAACGGACCTTTAAAAGGTTCAAAAAAACGCTTGCAATCCGCAGGCGAACCGTGTTAAAATATATGTTGCTGTTCTGTCCGCACGGTTAGGTCCGTGCAGGAATCGGGCGCATAAAAAGCAAATCGGGCAGAAGCCGGGTTGCCCGCGGCAAACGGCTGAAGCTGTTAGTGTGAAAGAAGGTGACAGGAATGAAAGAAGGAATTCATCCCAAGTTTTTTGAAACGACCGCAAAATGCGCGTGCGGCGAAACGTTCACTACTTATTCTACGAAGAAGGATATCACCGTAGAAATCTGCTCCAAGTGCCATCCTTACTACACTGGAAAGCAGAAACTGGTTGATACCGGCGGCCGCGTAGACAAGTTCAACAAGAGGTATGGGCTGTAATCTTATTTCAGGGAAATGATCGCTCAGAAGAGAGATCCGCTGAGCCCGGCAGGCCTTACCGGCATGGGTCAATGAAGGCTTGCCCTTAAAAAGGCAAGCTTTTTTATTGCCCGACCGTCGGTCCCGCGGCACGCCGCCCCCCGGCGCCGTCAATTAAATAAAAACCAAAAACGCAAACGGAGTTTTAGCTATGCAAGTCAAAAAAAGCGAAATCAAAACAAACCTTATCGGATTAGAGATCGAATCCACCCCGGACGTTATCGAGGAAGGCCTCGAAAACGCATTCCGCAAACATAAAAACGAATTCCGCGTCAACGGCTTCAGGCCCGGCAGGGCCCCCAGGCGCGTGGTCGAGCAGATCTACGGAAAAGAAGTCCTCTACAACGACGCCGCTGACTACGTGCTCAACAAAGAGTACGACGCCGCGGTCGAAGAGCTTGGCCTCGACGTGGTCTCCTACCCCCAGAACGTCCAGCTCAAGGAATTCTCCGCCGAAAAAGCCATATTCACGCTGGAAGTATACGTGCGCCCCGAAGTTGTCCTCGGACAGTACAAAGGCCTCGAAGTAAAGAAGATCGACGCCTCCGTCACCGACGAAGAAGTGGAAGAGGCCGTAAAGAAAGAAGCAGAGAAAAACGCACGTATGATCTCTGTTGACGACAGGCCCGCGCAGATGGACGACACCGTGTCCCTCGACTTCGAAGGATTCGTTGACGGAGTAGCGTTCGACGGCGGCAAGGGCGAGAACTACTCTCTGAAGCTCGGTTCCGGACAGTTCATCCCCGGATTCGAGGAGCAGCTGGTAGGCGCCGAGATCGGCAAGGACGTGGAGGTCAACGTCACCTTCCCCGAGAACTATCAGGAAGAGTCCCTGGCCGGAAAACCCGCCCTGTTCAAATGCAAGGTCAACGAGATCAAAGTCCAGGAGCTCCCCGTAATTGACGACGAGTTCGCCTCCGACGTCAGCGAGTTCGACACCCTTGCCGAGTACAAGGCCGATCTCCGCAAGAAGATGGAAGAGCGCAAAGAAAAGCAGGCTAAAGACTCCATGAAGGAAGAGGCAATGAAGCTTGCCGTGGAGAACGCCACGATCGAAATTCCCGAGCCCATGATCGCCTCCGAGCAGGACAGGGAAGTCGAGCGCATGGGCGAGCAGCTCAAGATGTACGGCATGAACCTCGATCAGTATCTCAAATATATGAAGATCGATGAGGCGCAGTACAGAGAGAACATCAGGCCTCAGGCCGAGATCAACGTACGCCGCGATCTGGTCATGGACGCCATTGCCGCCGCCGAGGGCATCGAAGCCACGGAAGAAGAGATCGACAAGGAATACGATGACGCCGCCAAATACATGGGCATGGCGCTGGATCAGGTGAAGCAGATCTACGCCGGCAGCAGGGAAGGCATCATCAAGGACGTCAGGCGCAGGAAGGCCGCGGACCTCATCGCCGAAGCGGCGGTGGCCGTGGAAAAGGCCGACGACGCCCAGGGGGAAAAAGCAGGCGAGAACGCTTAAACAGCGGTTGACCGCCCGGCGGGAAGGGGCCTGAAAGGGAGCCCGGAACGCCAAAAGCAGCAATTTATTGACGCAAAAGATGGAAAGTTTTCCGGCGTATCGTCCAGCGGCTTTCCATCGCATTGTCTTAAGAATACCGGAATATCTCGTTCCGGGACAACAGAATGAACGGCGCCGAAGAGCGCGACAGGAGGGATAACTATGGCACTTGTACCTTATGTAATTGAGCAGACGAGCCGCGGAGAGCGCTCATACGACATTTTTTCCAGACTTTTAAACGACCGCATCATTGTGCTCAGCGACGAGGTCAACGACGTGACCGCCAGCCTGGTGGTGGCGCAGCTCCTCTTCCTTGAGTCCGAGAATCCGGACAAGGACATCCAGCTCTATATCAACAGCCCCGGCGGCTCCGTTACCGCGGGAATGGCCATTTACGATACTATGCAGTTCATCAAATGCGACGTGTCCACTATCTGCGTCGGCATGGCTGCCAGCATGGGAGCAGTGCTTCTGGCTGCAGGCGCCAAGGGCAAGCGTTTCGCCCTTCCCAACAGCGAGATCATGATCCACCAGCCTCTGGGCGGATTCCAGGGACAGGCCTCCGATATGCAGATCCACGCGGACCACATCATCCGCACCCGCAAGAAGCTGAACCAGATATTGAGCGAGAGCACCGGCCAGCCCCTCGAGATCATCGAGAAGGACACGGACCGCGACAATTTCTTTACGGCCGAGCAGGCCGTGGAGTACGGGCTCATTGACAAAGTGATGACCCACAGAGCTTGATATTGCCCCCGGCAGAAAGGGACTGATATGGCTAACAAAAATAAAGACGGAGTGCGCTGCTCCTTCTGCGGCAAAGGCGAAGGGCAGGTCAGGCGCATCATTGCCGGACCCGGCGTGTTCATATGCAGCGACTGCATCGATCTCTGCTGCGATATCCTCAACGACGAGCGGATAAGCGAGAAAGAGGACGGGGTGCTGGCGGAAGGTTTCGCCGACGGAGGCGTGACGCTGCTGAAGCCCGCCGAGATCAAGGCCGCTCTTGACGAGTATGTCATCGGCCAGGACGAGGCTAAAAAGGCCCTGGCGGTGGCGGTGTACAACCATTACAAACGGATCCTGTTCCTTGACGAGGAGGACAAGGCGGGCGACGACAATGCCAAAGGCGACGGCGAGGATGCCGGCAGCGCTAAGGGCGGCGTCAACGACTGCGAGATCCAGAAGTCCAACGTGCTGCTGATCGGACCTACCGGCGTGGGCAAAACGTATCTGGCCCAGACCATGGCGAAGATATTGAACGTGCCTTTCGCCATTGCCGACGCCACCACTCTCACTGAGGCCGGTTACGTGGGCGAGGACGTGGAGAACATACTGCTCAGGCTGATACAGGCTGCGGATTACGACGTGGAAAGAGCGGAACTGGGAATCGTTTTCGTTGACGAGATCGACAAGATCTCAAAGAAGAGCGACAGCCCTTCCATCACCCGGGACGTGAGCGGCGAAGGCGTGCAGCAGAGCCTGCTGAAAATACTCGAGGGCACCATCGCCTCCGTGCCTCCGCAGGGCGGCAGGAAGCATCCTCAGCAGGAATACATCAAGATCGATACAACGAATATTCTGTTTATCTGCTCCGGCGCCTTCGACGGGCTGCCGAAGATCATCGACAGGCGCATCGGCAAGAACACCATCGGTTTTTCGGGCACGGTCCACAGCCAGGAGTCGCTGAACGTCGACAATCTGCTGGCGAAAGTCGAGCCTCAGGATCTGCTGAAGTTCGGCCTGATCCCCGAGTTCATCGGCCGCGTGCCCGCCATCGTGACGCTGAACGCCCTTGACGCGGACATGCTCTGCCGCATAATGACCGAGCCCAAGAACGCCATCGTGAAGCAGTACAAGAAGCTGCTGGCCTTCGACGGCGTGGAGCTGGAATTCGAGGACGCGGCGGTGAGAGCCATCGCCAACATCGCCCTGGAGCGCGGCACCGGCGCCAGAGGCCTTCGTTCCATCGTGGAAAAGGCCATGCAGGAGGTCATGTTCAATATTCCTTCCGAGGACAACGTGGAGCGCTGCGTGATCACCGAGGATACGATCCTGAAGGGCGAGCCGCCCCTGCTGTTTTACGGCAAGGAGAAGGGCAAGGGCAAAGGCAAGGCGAAGGAAGACAGGGCGAAGGCGGCTAAGAAGGACGCTGAGTCCGACGAGAAGCAGGCAGTCTGAGCGCAAGGTCCGGCGAAGGCCGGGCGAGCGGCTCCGGAGAAGATCAGTTATAGATGTTGACACTTGGGATAGAATCGAGCTGCGATGAAACTTCCGCCGCGGTGGTGGCGGACGGCAGAGTCGTATTGTCCGATATTATCGCATCTTCATTGGATTTCCATAAAGCTTACGGCGGAGTCGTGCCGGAGATCGCTTCCAGAAAGCACGTCGAGGTGATCGACTCCGTGATCGAGCGCGCCCTGAAAGAGGCGGGAGCGAAGCCGGAAGACATCGACCAGATCGGCGTGACCAGGGGCCCCGGGCTCATCGGCGCGCTGCTTGTGGGCACTTCCGCCGCCAAGGCGCTGGCTTACGTCTGGGACAAGCCGCTGATACCGGTCCATCATCTCGAGGGCCACATCAGCGCCAATTATCTCCAGTCTCCCGAACTGGAGCCTCCTTTTACCTGCCTGGTGGTGTCCGGCGGGCACAGCCATATAGTGCGCGTCGACGGGTACGGCAAGTTCCGGATCCTGGGCAGGACCAGGGACGACGCTGCGGGAGAGGCTTTCGACAAAGTTGCCAGGGCGCTGGGACTGGGTTATCCCGGAGGCCCTGTGATCGACCGCACCGCCGCGGAAGGGGACAGGTCCCGCATCCGGTTTCCCGAAACGTATTTTCCTGACAGCCTGGATTTCAGCTTCAGCGGCATCAAGACCGCCGTGCTCAACTATCTGAACAATTCCCGGGCGAGGGGCGAGGATGTCAACGTTCCGGACGTGTGCGCCGCGTTCCAGTTTGCCGTGGTCAACACGCTGAGCACCAATCTGGTGGCTGCGGCGAAGGTCACCGGGGACAACAAGATCGCGCTGGCCGGAGGCGTTGCCGCCAACTCGGCGCTCAGGGCGGCGGTGCATGAAAAAGCTGCGGCCGCGGGGCTGGAAGTTTTTTGCCCGCGGCCGGTCCTTTGCACTGACAACGGCGCTATGATCGCGTCTGCGGCTTTTTATGCCGCCGGGAACGGGAGGTTCGCCGGGTCGGATATGAATGCCGTTGCCAACTGGAGTCTCGAGGCGCTGTGAGGCGCCTTTTTTATATAATATAAGTTTCCGCCGCGCGCTGCGTGCCGCTTGCCTCCGGCCGTACGCCGCTCCGGCTGATCATTCGCCGAAATCCCACAGGAGCATGTCGCCGGTTTCCTTGACCGGCACCATGATCGCCAGCGTTTTGCGGTTGCCCACCTTGTCGTTGGGGGAGTGGATCGACAAGTAGAGCTGTCCGTCGCTGTCGCGGAAGAGCATGCCGTGGCCGCCGTCGTAATCCGTTGACAGCTTCTTGGAAAACAGCTGGTAGTCCAGCTGGGACCACTTGCCGTTGATCTTGCCGTTGGAAGACCGGGCGATCCCCACGCCGTAGCCGGCCTCGTCGAAGTTGGACCAGATCATGAGCAGGTCGCCGTTTTTCGTGGTGTAGAGCCAGGGTCCGTCGGTGATCGTACCCGTTGCCCAGCCGGTCTCGTCAGCCCGGAAAATATCGACGGGCTCGGAGATCAGTTCTTTCAGGTCCGGCGACAGTTTCGCCACGGCCATGCGGCCAACGTTGTCCGGCGTGCAGGTCCATTCGTGTACGAATACCATCCAGGGCTGGCCCTCCGGGTCAACGTACAGCGTTCCGTCGATGCAGTCCCAGTCTTCCGGCGTTACGTGCCCTTCGGACCATTTTTCGAAGGGCCCTTCGGGAGTTTCGGAGCGCATTATGACGCAGCCCCGGTGGTCGTTGGACGCCTTGTGGTACGTGGTGAACATATAGTAGGCGCCGTTGTAAAAATGCACTTCCGGAGCCCAGTACTGCTTGTCCGATTCCGCCGGTTTTTCGGTGACGCACGCCACCGGTCCTTCCCAGGGGCCCTGCAGGCTTCCGGAGGTGTTTTTGTAGTAGACCCAGCCGGTGCCGTACATGTAATAGGTGCCGTCAACGTTCAATATGCATGGGTCCCTCAGGGACACGTCGGTGGTGATGATGAGCTCGCCGGGTGAGACGGAGCCTTTAACGTCCGTGCCTTTGGGGATGGCAATGCGTTTCGTCGCGGCGTCGGTGTATTCGGTGAGCAGGAGGTCCATCGCTTTCCTGCGGGCGAGGCCGCCTCTGAATGCCAGCGAGACTATCACCGTTCCGTCATCCCGTTCCTGTGCCCGGAGCGCGTACTCGTTTTCTTTGAGTTCCAGTTCCAGTGACATGGTTTCTCTTATGTCGGACGAGCCGAATGAGAGAACGAAGGGGGCTTTATCGGAAACGGTGCCCGGCTTTTTTATTTCGATCTCCGAGCTGTATTCTGTTTTGAACAGTTCCGCCAGCATTTTCGCGTCCGCCTGGGCGTCAACTGACGCGTAGCTGTCGAACGTCATGACGAAAGCCGATCTGAAACCCGGCTCGGCGATAACGAAATCGTCTCCGTCAACTCCTTTGCCCGGTTTCAGTTTGTTTCCGGAACAGCCGGAGAGCATACCTGCGCCTGCGGTGACCATTGCCAGCCCGGCAATGCCGATCAGTCTGATGCTTCGGTAAAGTTTTGCTTTGCGCTGATAGATATTTTTCATTGCTGCCATCCTTTTTTGAAAAATTACGCCGGTTTTCGAAAATTTACGGCGATTTTTGGAAATTTATGCCGGTTTTCGAAAATTCACGGCGATTTTCGAAAATTCACTGCGGTTTTCGAATATTTACGGACTGCGTCAAGCCAGTTCCTCCAGCATTTGCGCCGGGTTCTCCGCCGCTTTAACTTTGTCGAAAGCCTTAACGATAACGCCGTTCTCGTCGATCAGATACGTTGTCCGGACAACTCCCATTACGGTCTTGCCGTAATTATTTTTCTCCTTCCATACGTCATACGCCTTTATAGCGGTCAATTCCGTGTCGGAGAGCAGCGTGAACGGCAGCCCGTATTTTTCTTCGAACTTCTTATGCGAAGCGACGCTGTCCTTGCTCACGCCTATGACGACCGCCCCTTTCTCCAGGAACTGGGGATACAGTTCGCCGAAGGCGCAGGCCTGCTTCGAGCAGCCCGACGTCATATCTTTCGAGTAAAAGTACAATACGACCTTCTGTCCCTTGAAATCCGAAAGCCTCACTTCGTTGCCGTTCTGATCCGGCAACACTATCTCCGGCGCTTTTGTGTTGATCTTCAACATGTCAATCATCTCCGTGTTCTGCGCAGTCCTGCAATCAAGCCTCGTCAGCTTCGGCGGCCGCGCCTTTATTGTTTGTACTGCAACGGGGGACAGACCCCCGTTGCGGGGTGGTTTGCAAGAGGTCCCGGCGGGTTCGGCAACGGGGGTCTGTCCCCCGTTGCAGGGGTTTTTCGAGAATTTACGGGGAATCAGGGAGTATTTCCCAGCTTTTCCCAGAAATCATCAATTATTTCGGAAGGCAGGTGGACCACTTCAAAGGCGCCTCTGGCGCTGCCCGTGACGGTGATGAGTGTGCTGCCGAGCATGTCCTTGTTGTGGTAGTCGTACACGCCGGTCTTCAGCCCGAAAGTGTACCTGATCCCGCCGCTCAGGATCGAGGTGCTGTTTTTGTGATAGTGGCCAACGAAGATGCCGTCTCCGCCCGCTTCTTTGAAGAAATCCATAAAGGACTCGTTGGCGCCCACGCGGCCTTGGGGATCGTCTCGTTTTCCAAAATCTCCGTTTCTGGCGGGAAAAGTCTTTCCAATCTCATACTTGGCGAAATAGTCGTCAACTTCCTGATATCCGGCCTCTGCGGCGGCAGCAAGAAACTCGGTTGACGGGATGTGGTAGCAGGCAAACAAGGGAGGCAGCTTGCCGTACCTTTCCACCACCTCTTCGCATGCTTTTTTGCAAAGTTCCACCTGGTCGTCGCGGATGCCGGGGTAGGTGAGGCAGCCGTGAGAATCCAGCATCAGTATCGTACGGAAAGGAACATTGCCCTTTATAAGAGTGACGGCGTAATTGCCGTTGCCCGTGGCGTCTCCTCGCATGAACAGGCAATTGGGGGAATTCTCCAGCAGGCGGCACTGGAAATCCGGACCCAGCTCGGACTCGTTGTCGTGATTGCCGAAGACGGGCGCCCAGGGGATGTCAAAGCTGTCGAGAAACGCGGCAAGCAATTTCAGTTGACGGCCGGAATCGTCGAATTCGCCGTAAACGTTGTCACCTGACAGTATTATCAGATGGGGCTTTGCTTTGTTGACAGCCTCCTGCACGTAGGAGTAGGCATTTTCCCAGGTCCGTTCTGCCACCCATTTGAGCCGCTCCCTCTCGCACAGCCGGTCGGGCCTGCGCATCTGATCGGAGTCGATTATCTGCACGTCTGCAAGCTGCAGGATCCTGGTCTCGCCTTCCGGGACCGTCATGAAGGCGCCGAAGCGGCCTTTTTCTATCTTATAATTCTGCATAATGGTACGGGCCTCCCGCTGTCTGAAAACAGAATAATCTGACTGTACCGGATTCTACCTTGACAGTACTTATATGTCAAGGCGGCATGCTCCGCGCAGTTCCGGGGTTGCGTCGGAACGGTCTCGTCAAAAAACAAAAAAATAACATAAAAAACAGTGTTGACTTTAGCGAAGTAAAGTGCTAAAATGCAAAAGCGCTTCGGGGAGACCTATACCGCGAACCCCCGGCGGCGGAGGAGAAAAGTTATGTTTATTTTTGACACGGAAAGCGTTGACAGGCTGTGCAGGGCAATATTGTCTCTGGAGACCGTCGACGAATGTAAAGCGTTTTTGGAGGACGTCTGCACGATCAAAGAAGTGCAGGACCTCTCGCAGAGGTTGACGGCGGCAATGATGCTGCGGCAAGGGTGCAACTACGGCCAGGTCTCTGAAAAACTTGGCGTCAGCACGGCGACCATCAGCCGTGTGAGCCGCTGCCTCAACTACGGTCCCGGCGGGTACGATACGGTGCTCACGCGGATCGATCCCGAAGGGGAAGGAGGCGGCTGCGATGAGTGAAGTCAGACCCGCTCCTGCTTCGTCCGAGGACTGGCGCGTTATTAACGTAAACTCCCAGGCGAGACCACCTTTTTTCCGTGATCTGCGGTCAGGAGAGTACTCGGGAAATTTGCGAAAATTGTACGAAAATTTCGGTTATCGCCCGTACAAGATGAGTAAATTCGAGGAATACGAACTTTACCTGCGGAATAAGGAATTTCTTATCTCCGACGCCATCATAACGTTTACAGACACCGACGGCAGGCTTATGGCGCTGAAACCCGACGTGACGCTGTCCATCATAAAGAACACCGACGTGAAGCCCGGGACCACCGACAAGCTGTTTTACAGCGAGAACGTGTACCGCGTTTCCGGGGGAGGTTCCGGCCTTTCATCCTCCGGAGGCACCTTCAAAGAAATAATGCAGACCGGTCTGGAGTGCATCGGCGCAGTGGATGATTACTGCCTTTCCGAGGTGCTGCTGCTGGCGGCCGAAAGCCTGTCGCTCACGGGCAAGAACTTCGTGCTGGACGTGGGGCAGCTGGACCTGCTGTTTAAAGCCGTTGACCGCGTCAGTTCCGATCCGGCGGTCGCGGCGGCCATTCTGAGGTGCGCGGAAGAGAAAAATCTCCACGAAATAGCTGAGATCGCGGCCAAGATCGACCGTGAAAACGCGGAAAAAGGTATCGCAACGCGGCTCAGCGCCTCTTATGCCGCCGAAGCGGTCATAAAACTGGTGGGTCTTTACGGAAAACCGGCTGAGATCCTTCCGGAAGTGGAAAAAATCGCCTCGGAACTGGGAATGGAAGCGGAATTCGGCCAGTTCAGAACCGTTCTGGAGGCGCTTTCCGGTACCGCAGCTGGTGAAAAGCTCCGCATCGATTTTTCCATCGTCAGCGACAGGAATTATTACAACGGCATCGCCTTTAAAGGGTACGTTGAAGGGATCCCCGGACGCGTATTGTCCGGCGGTTGCTACGACCGGCTGGCGGGCAAGCTTTCCAAAAAGGGCAAGGCCGTCGGTTTTGCCGTTTATCTTGACGTGCTGGAGCGTTTGTGGGATCCGGAGGACGACAAGACCGACGAGATCATTGTCGTTTATCCCGACGGTTCGTCTCCTTCCGACGTGCTGGCCAAGATGAATGATTTTTCCTGCGGCGGCCGTTCTGCCAGGGCCATGTCGGAGGCTGAATTTCAGGCCCGGGAACTATTGCGGGATCCGGGAAATATTACCGTTTCCGGGAAATATTGCGAAACTTCGGGAAATATTACGGAATTCCGGGAAATGCGGGGTGAATGAAAGTGGCTGACGGGAAAATGCTCAACATCGCGCTTCCGAAGGGGAGGCTTGGAGAAAAAGTTTACGGTATGCTGGAAAAAGCCGGCTATTCCTGCCCGGAGGTACTGGGAGACAGCCGCAAACTGATATTTGAAAGCCCGGAGACCGGCGTAAGATATTTCTGGGTGAAGCCGTCCGACGTGGCGATCTACGTCGAGCGCGGCGCGGCGGACCTGGGCATCGCCGGGAAAGACCTGCTTCTGGAATACAGGCCCGACGTGTACGAGCTCTGCGATCTGCACACCGGAAAATGCCGCATGGCCGTGGCCTCCGTGAAAGGTTTCCGGGACGATCCGGGGCGCACGCTGAGGGTGGCAACGAAATTTTCGCATATTGCCCGGGACTACTACGCCGGCAAGGGGCGGGAGATCGACGTGATCCACCTTAACGGGTCCATAGAGATCGCTCCGATCCTGGGACTGTCAGACGTAATTGTCGACATAGTCGAGACCGGCACCACGCTGAGGGAGAACGACCTCGAAGTGATCGAGGAGATCATGCCCATCAGCGCCCGACTGATCACGAACAAGGCGTCTTACAAGTTCAAAAACGGCGAGATCCGCGCTCTCGCGGAGGCTCTCGGCCGGAAGGAGGTCTGAAGCAGATGATAAAGATCATGAAGATGAGCGAAACTCCCGCTTCGGAAATATTTGCCAGGACAATGCCTGTGATTGACGTGGCCGGCGTGATCCGGTCGATCATCGCGGACGTGAGAGCGCGCGGGGACAGGGCGCTGCTGGAATATACTGAAAAGTTTGACGGGGCAAGGCTTTCTGCGCTGGAAGTGAGCGCTTCCGAGTTCGAAGAAGCATTTGCGGAAGTTCAGCGCTCGAATCCCGGTTTTATAGAGATCCTGAAGAGCGCCGCCGAGAACATCCGCCTTTTCCACTCGATGCAGAAACGGGAAGGTTTCACCGTGGTAAACCGGCAGGGCGCCACCGTGGGGCAGCGGATCGTTCCCATCGAAAAGGCCGGTCTGTACGTGCCCGGAGGCACCGCCGCGTATCCGTCAACCGTTTTAATGGACACGGTCCCTGCGGCCATTGCCGGATGTAAAGAAGTTGTGATAGTCACGCCTCCCGGGAAGGACGGAAATGTCAATCCCGTTATCTTGACAGCGGCGAAGATCGCCGGGGCCACCCGGGTGTTTAAAGTCGGGGGCGCCCAGGCAATTGCCGCGCTGGCATACGGAACCGAAAGCATTCCGAAAGTCGACAAGATCGTTGGCCCGGGCAACGCCTTCGTGGCGGAGGCTAAGAAGCAGGTCTTCGGGCAGGTCTCCATCGATATGGTGGCGGGGCCCAGCGAGATCCTCATAGTGGCCGACGGGAAGAGCCGCGCCGACTGGGTGGCGGCGGACATGCTTTCCCAGGCGGAGCACGACAAACTCGCCAGCGCCGTGCTGGTAACGGATTCCGCCCGTCTGGCGGAGGAAGTGAGTCTGGAGCTCGAAAAGCAGATCCCCAAACTGCTCAGATCCGCGATCGCCAGGGCCTCCGTGGACAACAACGGAAAGATCATCGTTGCCGCCGACATAATGGAGGCCGTCGACGTGGCCAACGAGATCGCTCCCGAACATCTGGAACTCTGCGTTGACGATGCCGAAAAACTCCTTCCTCTGGTGAAGAATGCCGGGTCCGTCTTTCTTGGAAGGTATTGTCCCGAAGCCATCGGCGACTATTTCGCCGGGCCCAACCACACGCTTCCCACCGGCGGAACGGCAAGGTTCTCCAGCGCTCTTTCCGTCGACGACTTCGTAAAAAAAGTCCAGTTCATCAAATACGACGAAGCGTCGATGCGGCTGTGCGCCGAGAATGTCAATTCATTCGCCATTGCCGAGGGCCTCACCGGTCACGGCGAGAGTGTGATGATCAGGACGAGAAAAGATCCTAAGACAACGTAAGAAACTTAAGAAACGGGGGTCTGTCCCCCGTTGCAGATTTCTACCGGCAGTAGAATTTCGGGGAAATATCGGGAAATATTTTGAAGAGGTTTCCAAATGAGCAAATTTTTAAGCAAGAAGTATGAGGGGCTCATACCGTATACTCCGGGGGAGCAGCCGAGGGACAACGTGTTCATCAAACTGAATACGAACGAGTCGCCGTTTCCGCCGTCACAGAAGGCGGTGGAGGCATGCGAGGCTGTACTTAAAAGGGTGAATCTGTACTCGGATCCGGACTGCAGAGAGCTGAAAAAAGCCGTTGCCGCATCATACGGCGTGCCGGAGAAGTGCATAGTGTGCTCTAACGGCTCCGACGAGGTGCTCAGCTGGGCTTTTACGGCGTTTTGCGACGAGGGCAGGGCAGGGATATTCCCGGACGTGACATACGGTTTTTACCCGGTTTTCGCAGCTCAGAGCGGGGTGCCTTATAAGGTGGTGCCGCTGAAAGACGATCTGACAATGGATATTGACCGGATGAAGGCGGAAGAAGGCACGCTTTTCATTGCCAACCCCAACGCTCCCACCGGGATCGCGCTCGGCGCGGCGGTGATAGAGGACGTTGTCAGATCCAGGCCGGACCGGGTGGTAGTCGTCGACGAAGCGTACGTAGATTTCGGGGCGGAGAGCGTTGTCCCGCTTATAAGTAAATACGACAATCTGCTGGTCACCCAGACGTTTTCCAAGTCTCGGTCAATGGCTGGCGCGCGCCTGGGGCTGGGTTTAGGTTCCGAAGCGCTCATCCGGGATCTGGAAACGATCCGCTGCTCCATAAACCCGTACAACGTGGGTTCCATGGCCCAGGCAATGGGGATCGGGGCGCTTCTCGACTGTGAGTATACCTCGGGAAATATCCGGGAAATAATCGAAAACCGGGCATACGCCTCTTCCGCTCTGAAAGCGCTGGGCTTCGAAATGACCGATTCTTCTGCCAACTTCCTTTTTGTGCGCCACCCAGACGTTGGGGGAGAGGAGATCTACCGGAAGCTGCGTGAAAAGAACGTTCTGGTAAGACATTTTTCACAACCGGAAAGAATTAAAGAGTATAATAGGATCACCGTCGGGAGCATCGACCAGATGAAGGCGCTGATCAAGGCGCTGGCGGAGATCGTCTGAGCAAGGCACGGACTAACATAGTCGAAAAACGTTACGGAGAAAAACTTATGGACAGCTTAAGGACCGCGGAGATCGCGCGAAAAACAAACGAAACCGATATCAGGCTGAAACTCGACCTCGACGGCGGCGGAAAGCCGCTGATCGACACGGGGGTCGGGTTTCTCAACCATATGTTGACGCTGTTCGCCTCACACGGCAGGTTCTCGCTCGCCGTGACCTGCAAAGGCGACGTTGACGTGGACGATCATCACAGCGTGGAAGACGTGGGGATCGCGCTGGGCCAGGCGTTTTCGAAGGCGCTGGGCGAAAAGCGGGGCATCAGGCGGTATGGAAGCTGCATACTCCCTATGGATGAGGCGCTGATCCTGGCGGCCGTCGACTTTTCCGGCAGGACGCATCTGACGTTCGACGCGGAGCTGCCCGCCCAGAAGGTAGGAAGTTTCGACACGGAGCTTGTCCGGGAATTCTGGCTGGCCTTCGTGCGGAACGCCGACTGCTCGCTGCACCTCAGGGAGATCGCCGGGGACAATACCCACCACATCATCGAGGGCATGTTCAAGGCGGCGGCAAGGGCCATCCGGACGGCAACGGAGCTTGACCCGGCGCTGAAAGGGGAACTGCCCAGCACGAAAGGCGTGCTTTGACCGGGGCGGAGAGGCCCGAAACGGCAACGTTCCCGCGGCATGGACGCTTTGACCACTGACAACTCAGAGGAGTTTACAGAATGACGGCAATAATCGATTACGGAGTTGGCAACCTTTTTTCGCTGCTCTGCTCCCTCAAATACATAGGCGAAGACGCGGAGGTCACCGGATCCCCCGGAGTCATTGACGCGGCGGACCGGATCATCCTGCCCGGCGTGGGGGCCTTCGGCGACGCCGCCGAAAAGCTGCGAAAGACCGGCCTTGACGAAGCGGTGCTGAAAGCCGCCGCTCAGGGAAAACCGCTGCTGGGTATCTGCCTCGGCATGCAGCTCCTGTTCGACGAAAGCGAAGAATTCGGGCTTCACAAGGGCCTCGGACTGATTCCCGGCCGCGTGATACCGTTGTCCCGCCTGCCCGGCTGGGACGGCTCGCTCAAGATCCCGCAGATCGGCTGGAACCCGCTGGCCATCCGCCGCCCGTCTCCGCTCCTTAAATATACCAAAGAAGGCGACTGCGTCTATTTCGTCCATTCCTACTACGCCGCGGATTGTGAACAGTCGATCATCGCCACGGCCGAGTACGGCGGCAGCGTCACCGCCGCGGTGGAAAGGGGCAACGTCTTCGGCTGCCAGTTCCATCCGGAAAAGAGCGGAAAAGTCGGGCTGGACATCCTGCGCGCCTTCACGGAACTGGGCCGGGGCAACGGATCCGCCGCGTCAACCGCAGCGTCAAACGAGACCCCCTGCGGCTCAGGCGAAAGCAAAGGAGGCGCGTCGCTATGCTGATCTTTCCCGCCATCGACCTCTCGGGCGGCAACGCCGTGCGCCTCTACAAAGGCGACTACGCCCGGATGACAGTGTACAGCCACGAGCCCGCGGAAGTTGCCCTGGACTTCAAAAAAGCCGGCGCCACCCACATGCACGTTGTCGACCTCGACGGCGCCAAAAGCGGCGAGACCCCGAACTTCGACGCGGTGCTGAAGCTCCGGGAAGCCACCGACCTGTTCATCGAGCTGGGCGGAGGCATCAGGTCCGAAGCGGTGGTTGACCGTTATCTGGGCGCCGGCATCGACCGGGTCATCCTGGGCACGGCGGCGGTGAAGGACAAGGCTTTCCTGCGCTCCGCTGTTGAAAAGCACGGCGACAGGATCGCAGTGGGCGTCGACCTGCTGGACGGATTCGTGGCGATCAAAGGCTGGACGGAACGCACCGGGCTGCGGGCGGAGGAGTTTTTCGACGAACTGAAGGCTTTGGGCGTCCGTACCGTGATCTGCACTGACATCTCCAGGGACGGGGCCATGCGCGGCACCAACCGGGAACTGTACAAGGAGCTTTCGAAGCTGGACGCCATCGACGTGATCGCCTCCGGCGGCGTGTCTGACCTTGACGACGTGCGCGCGCTCCGGGACGCGGGGATCTGTGGGGCCATCATCGGCAAGGCGTATTACACCGGCGCCATCGACCTGGCGGAAGCGATCAGGGAAGGGCTCGGCGGCAACGGGCGCGGCACCGAACTTCCGGTCGAACGTGTCGCCGGCAACGGATGCGGCACCGAACTTCCGGTCGAACGCGTCGCCGGCAACGGGTGCGGCACCGAACTTCCGGTCGAACGGCTCGCCGGCAACGGGCGCTGCACCGAACTTCCGGCGGATCATCGCGCCGCTGGCAACGGGCGCGTCACCGGACTTCCGGCGAACGATCCCACCGCCTCTCCACGCCGCCCGGAGCGTCCGGCCGGCTGCCCAGCCGACTATCGCGCCGCCTCTGCCGCCCCCGGGCCCGACGCACCGCCGTCGACCGCCCCTGCATCCCCCGAAAAGGAGGCCGCAAAATGATCACCAAGCGAATCATCCCCTGCCTCGACGTGCGCAACGGCCGTGTGGTAAAAGGCGTCAATTTCAAAGGCCTGGGCGACGTCGATTCTCCCGTAAAACTGGCCGAATTCTACTCCGACTCAGGCGCCGACGAGCTGGTCTTCTACGACATCACCGCTTCAGCCGAAGGCCGCAAACTGTTCACCGACGTGTTGACCGAAGCGGCTTCCCGGGTGTTCATCCCACTCACCGTAGGCGGCGGCATCAATACCGTTGACGATTTCGACCGGGTGCTGAAATGCGGCGCGGACAAGGTCAGCGTCAATTCCGGCGCCATCCGTGATCCGAAACTGGTCGATGAAGCGGCGGCACGCTACGGCAGTCAATGCGTGGTATTGTCCGCGGACGTTGCCCGGGTGGGCGGCAGATTCCGGGTCTTTGCCAAAGGCGGCAGGGAAGACACGGGCATGGAGGCCATCGGCTGGATCAGGCGCTGCGTGGAGCACGGCGCGGGCGAAGTGGTGGTCAATTCCATTGACACGGACGGCGTGAAAAAGGGCTTCGACCTTGAACTTCTGGCGGAAGTCTGCCAAAATGTAAACGTGCCCGTCATCGCCTCGGGCGGTGCCGGTTCCGTCGAAGACTTCATAACGCTCTTCCGGACGATCCCGGGCGTGGACGCCGGGCTGGCCGCGTCGGTGTTCCATTTCGGCGAGATAAAGATAAGCGACCTGAAGGCAGCGATGGCGGAGGCGCGCATACCCGTGCGGCTCTGACGGAACGAGAACTCCGGCGGAATGCATTTTCCGGCAAGGCGGAACGCGAACCCCGGCCGGGCGCTGATCCGGACAAAAGCAAACACGATCTTTCACACGATAAACAACACAACTAACAGATAGAACGGAGACGATATTATGATCGACGTCAACGAACTGAAATTCGACGAAAAAGGACTGATCCCGGCTGTGGTCGTCGACTACGCCACCCGGCGGGTGCTGATGCTGGCCTATATGAACCGCGAAAGCCTGGCCGTCACCATCGAAAAAGGCCTGACCTGCTTCTGGAGCCGCTCCAGGCAGGAACTGTGGCTGAAAGGCGAGACCAGCGGAAACTACCAGCACGTCATATCCATAACCGCCGACTGCGACCGCGACGCGCTGGTCATTGCCGTAAAGGCAGACGGCCCCGCGTGCCACCTGGGCACCACTTCCTGCTTCGAATATCCCGTATACGAAAGCGACACCCAGGAAGAATTCAGCATTGACGGACTGATGGAGATGATCCGGGGCCGCAAAGAGAACAAAAAGGAAGGTTCCTACACCACCTACCTGTTCGAAAAGGGCCTCGACAAGATCCTCAAAAAGGTGGGAGAGGAGTGCACCGAGGTCATCATCGCCGGCAAGGCGGAGGACAGGGCCGAGACGGTCTACGAGATATCCGACCTGGTCTATCACGTGATGGTATTGATGGTGGAAGCAGGCATTTCCCTTGACGACATCCGGGCGGAACTGGGCCGCAGGCACGTTATCGACAAGAAAGTCAAACAGGAGAAGATGGTATGATGGCAGGGGCAACGCACGGCAGGGCCGCCGCAGGCCAGTCCAAAAAAACGATCTCGATCATAACGGCGATCGCGCTTTCCGCCGCGATCCTGCTGTCGGGCTGCTCAGGGAACGGAAGCGGCGTCAACGACCCGGACGGTAACGGAAACGGCAGCGTCTCCACCGCGGCCCCGGATGAAAGCCAGACGCCTGAATGGGAGGAAAGAACGATGAAGGAACTTCTCAGCGTACGCGCCGTAACGTCCCTGAACGCAGACGACAGGGTGTACAACGCCATTGACCTCGGAGTGCCCGGAAACGGCAACGACGACGTATCCGAAGCCGTTGCGGCGGCGGTAGACGCGGTCCTCGAAAAAGGCGGCGGCATACTGTATTTCCCCTCCGGAAAGTACAGGATCAACACGGATCTGGTGATCGACAGCGCTAAAAAAGGCTGGATATGCCTTGCCGGAGACCCGGACGGCAGTTCGAGATTCATCGTGGGGAACAAGGTAGATCCCGAAAGAAGCGCCGCCATCGTGATCGCCCGGGACGACACCCACGTCTCGTTCATTTCATTCGAAGACAACTGCCGCAAATTTGCCACCCTCGGCATCGAGGGCTCCGGCTGCTCCCTGTACGGCTGCTCTTTCAAGAAGACACCTGCGTCCTCCACGCTTCCGTGCCTCGAAGTCTCGGGCAGCTTCAATACGGTGCGTCAGTGCGCCTTCAACCATTCCAACACCGCCGCCTACCAGGTGGAATTCACCAAATATCCGGGCCTCGACGCGTATGGCAACGTGATGTGCGACGTCCATTTCGGCGGCTCCTACACCAAATGCACGCTGGTATCCACCCGCGACGAAGGCGGCTCCCAGGAAGCCCTCACCATTGCCCGGAACCTTTACCTGATCCCCGCCGAACCGATGATAGAGGTACGCGCCGTCAACGGCCTCCTCATATGCAACAATATGCTTGACGCGGCATCCACCGCCGTAGAGATCGTTCCCGACGCGGTTCCCGGCGTCTTCAACGTGGAGATCAGGGACAATTATATGGGCGGCTCCAAAGGCGGCGTCCGCATGGAGGAGACAGAGGGGAGAGGCGCGGCCATCTCCGTGCACGACAATTACATCTGGGCCCCCGACAGCCTCTTCGTGAAAGGCGGCAATTACACCGACGTTTCGCTCAATTACAATTACTGCGTCCTCACCGGCGGCCAGGCCGTTTTTATGCGCAAATGCGTCCGCGGCAACGTTTCCGACGACCTCGTGGCCAATATCGGAGGCAGCACGCTGGAGCTTGACATCGTCGAAATGGACAAGGCTTCCATCGTTTCCACCGCCGGTTTCAATTTCTACAACTACCCCGACGAGAACGAGCGGTTCGACTCGGGGGATAAGGGCGAAGCCGGGATCCCTGAGATCGCCAAAAAGACCTTCGATGGCGCTTCCGAACTTCCCGCGGTCACCGGCGACATAGCGGCCGGGACGCTTATGACGGGCTATTATAACGTGAAAGATTACGGTGCCGCAGGCGACGGAGTCACAGACGACACAGAAGCCGTGAAAAAATGCGTTGCCGCGGCAAAAAAAGCCAGCGGTACGGCGTATTTTCCGGCGGGCACATATCTGGTGACGGAGACGGTGAGCGTCTCCAAAGACGACGGCAAGGTATTGACCTTTAAAGGCGACGGGGCGGGGAAGACGCTGATCGTGGGCGCCGAGACGCTGGACGGACCGGTTTTCGACATACGTATGAAGTACAATTTCAACGCCAAAGATATGGCGTTCGAGCACCGGGGACAGGGATGCTGCGTTGACGCCCTCTACGTGAAAGCGTTCGACTGCGCCTTTACCTCCTCGGCCACCAACACCGCGCCTCTCCTGTGGTTCCAGGGCTCCAACTGCTGGGCGGTCCGCTGCGATTTCCGCACCGCGAACCCCGAAAGCTACGGCCTTGTCTACACCCGCAATATGAACGAGATATCCATCAACGACTTTATCACGGACAACACCTTCTCCGGCCCCGGCAAGGGCGTCAAGGTAGGCAGCGGCACCACCGTGGGCGACGGACGCTGCGAAGGCCTCAAGATCCACGGCAACACGTTCACCAACACCGGCAGCACCTCCGTCGAGATATACGAGATACTGCACGTCAACGTCGCATACAACACCTTCGAGGGCGCCGTCAACGCCATCTTCCTGTCCAACCTGGGCTACGGCCCCGACGGCATCTATATCGATCACAACACCGTTTCTTCCGTCTCCGACTGCATCACTTCCGGAACCGTGGAAGGCGGCGGTGATTACGTTTCGATGGTGGTCATCCACGACAACGCTCTGAAGCCCGGCAGCGGGGCCGCCGTTTCGGAGCCCGTGCCGTTCAACAAAAAGATGGTGCGCGGCTGAAACGCTCTTGCCTCCCGGGCTGAGCAGGAATTTTAGACTTTTCCACAGGCCGCTCGCGGCTTTTCCACAGGATCTCCGCAGGTTTTCCACAGAAAAACCCGGCTTTTCCACTCGATCCGAGAAGGAGAGGAATCATGGCAAAGAAACGCAAACTTGCACTTGTTGTTATTTTCAGGATCATCGCTGCCGTACTGGCCGCCGCAGGAGTGCTGTCATTGTCCGGCTGCAAAATGGCGGACGATCCACAGGAAGGAAGCGCGGCAGTTGCTACTCCCTTCGACGTTATCGAAACCACTCCCGGTATTGACGCGCCCACGCAGGAACCTGTGACCGGCAGCATTGTTCTGGGCGTGCCCGAACGGTATCAGAAGAGCGATACGGATGCGCTGGCAAGATTCACAGAGGCTTTTAATGAAAAATATCCCGGTATCGCCGTGACGCTCCGTACGGTTAAAGACGCCGCTGCGGCTCTTAATGCCCAAAAGGGTTCGGATGATTACGCCGACGTGGTCTTCTTTCCGGGAACGGAAGCTTTCGAATACGCGTACGTTGACCGGACGCTGATGTGCCTCGATGAGATCGTTGCCGGTACCGGCGCAAAAGAAAAGCTCTATACGGGAGTGTTTGAGTCTTCTACGGTTGGCGGCAAACAGTATGCGATCGGCACTAACTGCGACCCGCTGGTGCTTATTTACGATAAAAGCGCCACAGACAGGCTCCTTCCGGGCCGCGCCATCGGCGGAGAGTGGAATTTCGACGAATTCAGCGCCATCTGCCTGGAGATAGGACAGGCCGACGAAACGCTTGCCGGAGCGCAGCTGGATCTGACGTATGAGCCGCTGTTTCTGACGTTATTTCGTGTATATGATTCATGCGAAGTAAAGGCGTGGGCCGACGCGGAAAAATGCAAGGTCGAGCTGAGCAAGTATAACTCCTCAAGAGAACTGGAAAAGTTGATAGAAGTGCATTCGTACGGCCCGGCGATCCTTCCGGCATACGGAGTATTCGAAGGCACGGGCAATCCTCCGGACTCTGGTTCTCCGAAAGAAGTCAGCGACGCGCTCGAAACGCGCACTCCCGTTTTCCGCGCCGCGCTTATGAGCGAACTTGGCAATATCGCCGCCGAATATGAAGAAAAAGGGATCGCCTGGGACGTGGCTCCTTTCCCAAGATCCACGGTAAAAAATACGCTTTCGTGTACGGCGACCGGAACCGATTGCTTCGATATCAGAAAGGATACGGATATGGTCGAAGCGGCATCGCTGTTCGTCTCGTTTGCCGTGAGTCCGGAGGGACAATCTGTCCTGAATTCCTCCCGCGGAACGCTCCCGTCGCTGTCCTCGCTTCCGGTCGAAGATTACCTTAAAAACTTGCGCGCCGTCAACACTTCCGGAAAGAATTTTGCCGCCTGCGTTCCCGCCCGCAGCGAGACCGTTCCCTCATCGCTTTCGTGCTATATGCCTTCTTCGATCGTGGAACGGGCGCGGGGAAAGATGAAAACTATGACCGAAAAAGCGATAAAAGGGACAAGCACGTTGTTCGACAGCCTTGACCAGAACGATCTGTCGCAGCGCTGGACCGTGTGGAACAGTTCGCGTTAAGCCAGGACCGCAAGCGGTCATCCCTCCGTCCATTGTCCGTCAATAAAGTAGAAGGGCACCGTCTTTTCTACCTGGCTGTTCTCGTCATAGTAGATGGCGCACTGCCTCTGCACTCCTTCCCAGTTGGGCTCGGGATCGTAGAAACGCTCCACGAGCTTTTGCCCGGAAGGCCGGTATTCCACCATTCTGTACTCGCCGGTATCCGGGACTTTGTATTCGACGTAATAATGCTCTTCGTGGGGCCCGATCTTCACGTGCTCGTAGGATGTAGGCCGCTCAGATTCGCTTTCGGTCCTGAAATATTCCGTTAACTCGTCGTTCGCATATACATACTCGGTCTTCAGTTCGATCCGATATCCGGAAATGTCTTCATACAGTCGAAGCGTCATATTTTCCCGGGAATCGTATTCGGTGACGGTACGGTTCCGGTAGACGTCTTCCATAGATTCCTCCTGGACCAGCCTGCCGGTGTATGTGCCTGTCCTTGATTCGTCGCAATAATAAAAATAAGTCTCGGTGTGCTTGACTTTGAAGGGCTGATCCTTTTTGTTGCGTCTCTTTTCGGTGACCTTTTCTATTTTGTATAGCAGCTCGGGATGGTCGTAATACGTCTCAACGACCCAGTCGTCGGTGCCGCTTTCGTTATATTGATGCTCTACCGTCACGCCTTCGTTATACAGGATCTCTTTATAAGTATCTTTTGCAGCGGAAACGTGCAGCACACGCTTCAATTTGCCGTTTTCATAATTACTTTCTGTCCGGCGGCCCTGGTAAAGCGATACTGAAGAAGCGAGCCTGCCTCCCTCGTATTCGAAGCTGATGCTCGTTATGTCCGGGTCGTTTGCGGCGGCCGGCGACGTTTCTATGGCCGTCAGGAGGCCTTTTCCGTCCCCAAGTTTAAGGGCAAAGCTGTTGACCGTTTCCACCCGGTAGAGCAGTTCGTGCCACGTTCCTGCCGAATATCTGTAGATCAGTCCGTTCCCCAGCAGATCCCGAAGTGCGTCAAGATGCTTCTTTGTCCGGTCGTTTTCATTGTCGTAATTATCGTCAAGCGATTCGTAATATTCTCTGTCGTTCTCCGACGAAAAATCTATCGTTATATATATGGCGGACGTGGACAATCTCAGCGTATCTCCTTCTTTTTCCGCGTCGCACAGATATTTCAGTGTCATCACCACGCTGCCTTCGGAGGCGTACTGTTCCCGCTCGATGAGAGGATCGAGATCGAACAGAGAATCTTTCTCGGTATCTACTCCGATGACCGTCGTGAAGTAGGCTTTTCCGTCGGTGGCAACGTAAACGTAGCCGGGCACGAATGCGGGATACGCGTCCTGGACGGTACCGTCTTTGATGACCGTGTAGAACGACGCGGTCTCGGGCGGGATAAACGGCTGCTCTTCAGGTACCGAAGCCGTCGGAATCGGGACAGGCGTAGTGTTCTCGGTTAAAGTAGGATCCGGTCCTTCCGTTTCTCCGGGTACAGAGGTCGGGAGCTCCGGCGGCAGCGATTCTCCTGTCATCGAAGTATCGTCGGGTGTGTTCGGATCATTCTTTTTCCCGAATTTGATGGCAAAAACTATTCCTGCTGCTACCGCGGCAACGAACAGCAACCCTGCCGCCGCGTATTTCAGCGCGCCCGTCCGGCCGTTCCTGCCTGAACCGGACTTGCCGCTGCCGGGCGCCTTTTTGGCAGACTCCGTGGCCGTTCCGTCATTGGCAATATCCGCCGCCTCTGCAATTATATCTTCAGGAAGGAACTGCGCGTACTCTTCCAGCTTTTTCTCGTTCATATCCTGATACCTTCCTTTTCAAGAAACCTGCCCAGTTCTTTTCGCATCCTGCTGAGCGCCCCTGAGACCGTACCTTTCGGAGTCCCAGTCTTCAGTGCGATCTCCGCTTCGGACATACCGTATCGGTAGCGGGCAACGAAGTATTTTCTCTTCTCCGGCGTAACGCCCCTGAGATATCGCGCGATCAGCATTGCCACGGCTTCCTTGTCGGTCGGGTCAACATCACGTACACCTACGTTTTCCGCGCTTTCCAGCGGCTCCATCTTCTCCGGCGGGATTCGGTTCTTTCGTCTCTGGACCTTGTACCGATCGATCGCAGCGTTCTTTGTCACCGCGGTGACAAAGGCAGTAAGATCAACAGGTTTTTCGGGAGGGATGTTGTTCCAAAGCTTCAGCATCACGTCGTTGACGCACTCCTCCGCGTCTTCGGCGTTTCCAAGAATGCCGTATGCCACAGAGCGGCATCTCGCCCCGAATCTGGCTTCAAGGCCCCGGATCACATTCTCATCCCTGCGCTCCAGCATCCCTATAAGCTCCGCGTCCGTCAACACCTCGGCCGGTTTATTGTTGTTATCCCCGTCTTTTTCCGTCATATGATTCTCCGGATCTTTTACTCTTTGCGTGTTTAGCGGCAGCTGGTCTGCGGCCTCGCTCACTTATATAGACGACAAAAAATAGCCCGTGCCTTCACCGTTTGCGAAAAATAGAAGCTGTCTGGCGCCCGTAAGGAAGGGAAGGGGCCGCAAGACAGCTTCAGGCTTAAATGGTTTGTTTGTCCGTCAATGCCTCAAAACGAAGCGCCCGCCTCAGCACTGGATCTTGACTTCGTTGCCCGTGGCGGCGGACTCGTAAATGGCGGACAATATCTTCATCAATATCACGCCGTCTTCCGCCGGGGCGTTGCTCTTGCGCCCGGTAAGCAGGCAGTCGACGAAATCGTCGATCTCTCTTTCGAACAGGCCGTTGAAGTCCAGGGCCGTGGGCATATCAAGCTGCACGTTGGACAGATAGCCGCGGGTGGTGGAATAGATCTTCAGATCCGGGCTCAGCGTTGCGCCCGCTTTGGTGCCCAGTATCACGATGTTGTTCTCGCCGGGAAGGTTCATATCGAAGGAGGCCTCGATGCCGATCGTGAAGCCGTTCTCGAAGCGGATCAGCGCGGAGGCAAAATCTTCCACGTCGCAGAGGTTTCCGGCATCCGCCGCCTTGTACTCGCCGGGACGCATCTTGATCTCGGGGCGGGAGCCCAGCTTGTCGAAGGTGACGCCGTAAGCCGAAACGGGCTTGGGGCAGCCGGCGATGTATCTTGCCAGGTCGATGACGTGCACTCCCAGGTCGATCAGCGGACCGCCGCCGGATCTGGACTTGTCCGAGAACCAGCCGCCGGGGCAGCCGTGCCTGCGGGTGTAGATGGCCTTGGCGTAGTAGATCTCACCGAAGTCGCCTCCGTCAACGAAATCTTTCAATATGGCGCAGTCGTTGCCGAACCGCCTGACGAAACCGATCTGGAGCATCTTACCGGACCTCTGGGCCGCGGCGTACATTTCCTCGGCTTCTTTAGCGTTCAGGGCCATGGGCTTCTCGCACAGAACGTGCTTGCCCGCGTTCAGCGCCGCGATGGTGCAGGGCGCGTGAGCCGAGTTCCAGGTGCATACGCTGACGGCGTCCAGCTCTTCCAGCTTCACCATTTCATTGACGTCGGTGTACAGCCTGGTGATGCCGTATCTGGCGCCCTTTTCCCTGAGCCGCTGCTCGTTGATGTCGCAGAATGCGTACAGTTCCACGTTGGGATTGCGCCTGTAGCCGCTGATATGGAATTCGGAGATCCCGCCTACTCCCACGATACCTACTTTTAATTTTTTCATAACGTGATCCTCTCTGCTGATTTATATTATGCGATCTTGCCTTTCAGGAACGATACGGCCATGGCGATGTCTTTCTCCGGCGTCTCGCCGCACTCCCGCTCGATGGTCAGGAAGCCCTTGTAGCCTATCTCGTACAATGCTTTCAAGTATCCGTCCCACTTCACGTCTCCCGTTCCCAGGGGAACTTCCACGTAGGGAGGCCGGGTGCCTCTCATACCGTCTTTTGCGTGGGTGTGGACAATGTAATCCTTCAGCTCGTACACGCCTTTCACCGCGTCGTCGTCAACGCACATGGTGAGGTTGGCGGGATCGTAATTGACCGCCACGCCTCTGGATCCCAGCGTGTCAAGGAAGGTCCTGAGCCTTGCCGCGGGCTCCGGCCCTGTTTCGATGGCGAAGTGTGCTTTGAGGCTGTCCGCGTATTCGGCCAGCTCGTGGCATGCCGCCTGCATGATCTTGTAAACTTCGTCCGCCGGATCGTCGGGAACGCGCCCGATGTGGGTCGTCACCACGTTGGTCTCCAGCTCTACCGCCAGATCGAGGATCCGCTTGGATTTCTCTATAAGCCCGGGGTTCAGCGCGGGGTCCGTAAAGCCCTTGCCCAGATCGCCGCAAAGCGCGGAAATAACGAGGCCGTTGTCCTTGACGTTGCTCAGAAACTCCCTGCGCGCCGCCGTGTCCAGGTTTTCCGGAGCCATCTCGCCGTAGGTCGCGTATACCTGCAGCCCCTGACCGCCAACTTCCGCCGCCTTCACCAGCGCCTGATCGATAGGCAGCCTGAATGAATCGAGCATAACACCGATTTTGAAAGGATACATAACAATGTCCTCGCTTTGCTGTTTATTTCTTGCTGTCGGACCCTGCCCGGCTTCCTCTGCGCCGCTTTCGTTCCGGCTTCAGAGCCGCCTGAGTCCTTCGCTTTTTCCGCACTGATTTTACCATTCCGGAAGAGGCCGTGTCAACGCTCCGTCTTGGTTTTCGGGCCCCGTTATGTTATACTTTTTAAGGCCGCCGCCGGAGCGGCAGGGGAGAAAGGAGCTTTCAGCCATGGATACAGCTATTGACAAGAATAAAGACAGTTCGGACAACGAAATGAGCTGGGCGGAAGCAATCGTCCGGCGCCACTCCGTCAGGACGTACACGGACAAGAAGATCGGACCGGAGACTGCGGCGCTCATCGACGCAGAGATTGACGCGGTCAATGCCGAAAGCGGCCTCCGTTTTCAATTTGTCCCCGATGCGGGCGACACGTACAACCGGCTCTTTTCCCGGGCCGCGGGCCTCGGAACGGCTCCCAGCTTCATCGCCTGCGCAGGCCCCGACAATGACTGCCTCGACGAGCAGGTGGGTTATTACGGAGAGCGGCTGGTGCTGTTTTTGCAGAAGCTGGGGCTCAACACCTGCTGGACCGGCCTTTTCAACAAGAAAGGCACCGGCGTGACGGTAGGGGAAGGAGAACGGCTGCCCATCGTTATTGCCGTGGGATACGGTAAGGACCAGGGGAGGCCACGCAGGTCCAAAACGCCGGAGCAGGTGACGGAGGACGCCAGAAATGCGTCCGGGCAAACCGGCGGCGAAGGGCAGCGCGTATTGCCCGAATGGTTCGAAAAAGGGGTGGAAGCGGCGCTGCTGGCTCCCACTGCAATCAATCAGCAGAGGTTCACGATCCGGCTGCTGGACGGCGATGCGGTGGAGATCGTCGACAGGGGAGGCCCCTTCAGCAGGATCGATCTGGGCATCGTTAAATGCCATTTCGAGCTGGGGTCCGGGCGGAAAGTATCGTGAGAAGGGCACGGGCCGCAGCAGGCCGTAAAAGGGCCGTTAGAGGGCAATAAAGGGCATTAAAGGTTAATAAAAGGTATAAACAGCGTGAAATATTCGAAAGTAGTGCGTGCACGGTTCCTCAGCCGACCAAACAGGTTCATAGCGGAAGTTGTGATCGACGGCGAGGCCGGAACTGAAACGGTACACGTAAAAAATACAGGCAGGTGCAAAGAGCTGCTGATACCCGGCTGCGAAGTGTGGCTGGCATTGTCCGATGATCCACGGCGGCGCACCCGGTACGATCTGGTGACGGTCCGGAAGCAGAACGGGCTGCTGGTCAATATCGACAGCCAGGCCCCGAACAAAGTGGCGGCGGAGTGGCTCTCGGGCCAGGATTTCGACAGGGTGATCCCGGAGCACACCTGCGGCAATTCCCGCATCGACTTCTATATGGAGCGGTCCGGGGAGCGGTACCTGATGGAGGTAAAAGGCTGCACGCTGGAGATAGACGGCACAGGCTATTTCCCCGACGCCCCCACGGAAAGGGGAGTAAAACACCTCCGGGAGCTTGCCCGCGCCGTTGACGACGGGTATAACGCGATCCTTTTGTTCGTGATCCAGATGGAAGGCGTGACCGAAGTCCGGCCAAATACAGATACGCATCCGGAATTCGGCGTTGCCCTCGAAGAAGCCAGGGCCGCAGGCGTCCGTGTCATGTTCCTGGAATGCCTCGCGGGACCGGGCTCCCTTGACTATTCACCCAAAAGCGGTATAATTTAGCGGTAAAACGCGCCTCCGCGCTGCATTTTGCGGAAGCTTTTACCGAACTTTTATCGAATGGAGATGCATATAATGAGAGTAATAATCCGTGACGATTACGAGAAAATGAGCGAATGGGCCGCGGAATATATCATCGGCCGCATCAACCGCCATAACAATTCTCCCGCCGGGCAGATCAGGCCCTTCGTGCTGGGGCTTCCCACCGGCTCCTCGCCTCTGGGCGTGTACGCCAGGTTCGTCAAGGCGAATAAGGAAGGCCGCGTCAGCTTCAAGAACGTAGTCACCTTCAATATGGACGAATATATCGGGCTCCCCAGAGACCACGAGCAGAGCTACTGGAAATTCATGCATGACAATCTTTTCGACCACATAGATATCGATCCGGAGAACGTCAACATATTGAACGGCATGGCTCCCGATCCCGAGGCCGAATGCGCCCGCTACGAGGACAAGATCGCCGAACTGGGCGGGATCGACCTGTTCCTGGGAGGCAGCGGCGTTGACGGCCACATCGCGTTCAACGAGCCCTTCACCAGCCTGAATTCCCGCACCGGCGTGCGCAAACTCACCTACGACACGCTCATTGCCAACGCCCGTTTCTTCGGCGGCGACCCTGAAAAAGTGCCCAAGGCGGCCCTTTCAGTCGGCGTGGGCACCGTTATGGACGCGGAAGAAGTGCTGCTGCTGATCTCCGGCCACAACAAGGCCAGAGCCCTCAGGCACCTGGTGGAAGAGCCCGTGTCCGGCAAATGGACGGTCAGCGCCCTCCAGCTCCATCCCGCGGCCATCGTTGCCTGCGACGAGGACGCCTGCGACGAGCTTACGGTGGGGACCTACAAATATTTTAAAGAAACGGAGTAATTTGAATGAGCAATATCTGGCACGATATAAGCCCCAAGCGCATAAATCCCGAAGATTTCGTAGCGGTGGTGGAGATCCCGAAGGGGAGCAAGAAAAAGTACGAGCTGGACAAGGCCACGGGCATGCTTATGCTTGACCGCATCCTCCATACTTCCACCCACTATCCGGCCAACTACGGCTTCATCCCCAGGACCTACGGCGATGACCTTGACCCGCTGGACGTGCTGATCATCTGCTCGGAAGAGATCGAGCCTATGACGCTGGTACGCTGCTATCCCATCGGCGCCATCTCCATGATCGATTCCGGGAGGCGTGACGAGAAGATCATCGCCATACCTTTCAACGATCCCAACTATAATATGTACCACGACATAAACGAGTTGCCGCGTCACATTTTCGAGGAGATGTGGCACTTCTTCACAGTGTACAAATCGCTGGAGAACAAGCAGACCGCCGTGGACGACGAGGTCCAGGACAGGAACGAGGCGGTGGCTATCGTGAAGGCGGCCATCGACAGCTACGTCGAGACCTATTGTATGTAAAACGGAGACCCCGAGATGACTGCAGAAACCGATAACCAGGTCAATTCCGATTCCGGCCCGGCCGACGGCAATGGACCGTCCGTCAACGCCGCTTCGCCCCTCGTTCTGAACGGCAAGATCCTCTCCGCCCGTATCGAGGAAGAGCTGAGATCGCGCGTGCAGCGCGTGGTCAACGCCACCGGCACCGTCCCCGTGCTTGCCACCATTATAGTGGGCGAGGACCCGGCTTCCCAGACCTACGTCAGGATGAAGGGAAGGGCATGCGAGCGCATCGGCCTCAGGCCCAGGAAAATCGAATTGCCCGCGGAGACTACCACCGAAGAGCTGCTTCAGGCCATACGCGAACTGAACGGCGATCCGGAAGTGTGCGGAATACTGCTCCAGCATCCTGTGCCGAAACATATCGACGAACCCAGATGCTTCAACGAGATATTGCCCGAAAAGGACGTTGACGGCGTGGGAGCACAGAGCTTTGGAGCGGTTTCGCTGGGCCAGGAAGGGTACGGCGCAGCCACGCCCACGGGCATAATCCGCATACTTAAAGAGTACGGCGTGGAAATAAAAGGCAGGGAAGCCGTTGTCATCGGGCGCAGCCGCATTCTGGGGTTGCCCGCGGCAATGATGCTCCTTCGCGAGAACGCCACCGTGACCATAACGCACACGAAGACCGTTGACCTGCCTTCCGTGGTGAAGCGGGCGGACATAGTGGTGGCCTGCGTGGGCAAGCACGAATTCGTTAAAGCCGAGTGGATAAAAGACGGCGCGGTGCTGGTGGACGCCGGGTACAATCCGGGCAACGTGGGAGATATCGACCTGAAAAACGCCGCTCCGAAGTCCTCCGCATACACTCCCGTTCCCGGAGGCGTGGGGCCAATGACGATCTGCATGCTGATGGAGCAGACGGTGAAAGCCGCCGAAAAACGGGCCGGGATCGATAAAAACGGTCCGGAACTCAGAAATTGAATAAAATTAAAAACTGTATTTAGCAGCCAGCAGCACAGCCTCGCGCATCGACACGGGGCTGGCTTTTTTTTGCCACGCTATATCGAAAGCGGTGCCGTGATCCACGGAGGTGCGCAGGTAAGGCATGCCCAGCGTCAACGATATGGTTCTCTCGAAATCCAGCGTTTTGGCGGCAATATGGCCCTGGTCGTGGTACAGCGACAATACCGCCGAAAACTTGCCGGTATGGGCCAGATGGAACACCGAATCTGCGCCTATGGGGCCGGTCACGGGCGCCCCTTCCGCCCTGGCTTTTTCCACCGCCGGGGCAATTATTTCCACCTCTTCCGTGCCGAACAGTCCGTGTTCTCCGGAGTGCGGATTCAGCCCCGCCACCGCCAGCGGCTTATCCTCCGAGGCCTTCACGCCCAGCTGTTTCAGCAACTTCAGCGCCCTGCGGATATAGTCCCGAAGCCGCTCTTCCGTCACCAGGCCGCAGGCGCTCCGGAGCGATACGTGCCTCGTCAGGAAAAAGATCCGCATGCCGTCGGTCTCGAACATCGTGAGCGGGTCTTCGGTGCCCGTCAGCGCCCCGAATATCTCCGTGTGGCCTATGTAGGGGACGTTGGCCGCCTTGAGGGCCTCTTTATTGATGGGCGCCGTTGCCACTGCCGCGGCCGCTCCGGAGGCGCAAAGCTCGTGGGCCTTTGCGATGCAGTCGTATGCCAGTTTTCCGGCAGATCCCTGCACGGTCCCGGCGTACCGTTCCACGAACTCTTTCGCGGTCGCACCGGCGCCGATTCTTGTTTCAGCGTTCTCAGCCGTGTCCGGATCCGGCAGCGTCAACGGCACGTCGACGATATTGCCCCCGAACCTTTTTTCAAAATTGCGGAGGCCAAGTTTGGACGCGGCCAGGCAGATGATATCGCGGTTGCCCACGGCCAGCGGGCGGCAAACTTTATTGACCTCCCGATCCGCCAGCGTCAATGCCACGATCTCGGGCCCTATGCCCAGGGGGTCTCCCATCGTCAGGGCGATCGTTTTCAGCCCCGCGCTCCTGCCTTTATTGCCGCTCTCTTTCATCGTTCCGCCTCGCATATAATATCGCCGCCTTCGCAGCCGTCATCGCCGCCGCTTTGACAGCCTTCGCCGCTTTCTTCCTTGCCGTAACCGTAATACGCGTGCACCAGGTTCCGATACCCCAGCGCCTTCATATCCTCGTAGCGGAAATTGAACCGCGCCTTGGTGTGCCTGCCGGAGACGATATACCGGATGCAGTCCTGGGCGTAATTGTCGATGACCTTCAGGCTCTCCGCCGTGGTGATCACCGAGAAAAACCAGTAGCTCCAGGTAAGTTCGTTGTCCCGGCTGTCTTTAGGGCCTTCCAGCAGCTTGCGGTTGAATATGCGTATGAACGCCTTCGCCGCCCGGGGCCCTTCCACACCGTTGCGCTTTGCCCAGCGCAGGAGGGAATCCGCTTTGCGCTTCATCTTCTGCTTGAGCTTCAGCACGGTGGCCGGAGCGATATCCACCACGCCGTTTTTGACCTTGAATCCTAAAAAGACCCAGCCGTCTTCCGGGCCGTAAAAATCTTCCTTGTCCGGATTCACGCTGAGGCCGCTGTCCTGCAGGAACGATTTTATAACCGCCGCGTACGCTTCGGTCTCCTGCCGGGACCTGCCGAACACTATTATGTCGTCGGAATATCTGGCATAAACGATCCCCCGGGAAGCGAAATACGCGTCAAGTTCTTTCAAGTACAGGTTTGCGTAGAACGACGACACCGGTGTCCCTGCCATAATGCCTTTTTCCTCGCTGATCACGCGGCCTTTGTCCAGCACGCAGGGCGTCTCCAGCAGGGAAGTCAGGAACCGCAGCAGCTTCGGATCGTCGTCGAGGCACCGCTCCAGCATGGGCACCAGCCGCTCCACCGGGATGGAATTGAAATAGTTGTGGATGTCCACTTTATAGGCGTAGGTTGCCCCGCTGCCCGCGCCCGCCCTCAAAAGGCTCCTGACCGCGTCCTTGGCGCTGCGCCCCGGCCTGAAAGAATAAAGATTGTCGCTGAACAGGTGATCGTACCGCCTCAAAAGCATAAAAGTGATCAGCTTCAGCACCATGTTTTCGTTCGGCGGATAAACGTAGACCGTGCGCTTTTTCCCCGTGCCCAGCTTGCTGATGACCGACTTTCGCGGGAGAGGGAAGGGCTCCCCGCGGGCAATGCTTCCGCACACCTCTTCGTATCCGCGGCGGTCAATAAACTCCCTCAGCTCCCCGGCCAGTTCCCGGGGGCACACCAGGCTCGTCTTATATTCATAAAACTGCTCCCACCGTTCCCGGGCGGCAACAGCTTCCAGCATATCGGCCATTTTTCAAAGCGAAAAAATCACGGGAGACGGCCCCGCGGCGCATCTCCCGTCAAATAAAGGACAGGCTCCGAATCCATTAAATCCGGAAAATTCCGGAATGTACCAGACCGTACACGGACAAACTGCCTGCGAAGCGTTCGACCGAGTCCGTGCCGGGTCCGCCGCAGGCGCTAAGCGTTCTCGGCCTGTCCAAACGTTCCGGGATCAGATGCCCAGAGCGTTGCGGGTGCGTGTGATGACGTATTCGCGGGTATTCCACCAGCCGTCGTAGTTGAAGTAGTAGCGAAGGTAGGGGATGCCTTTGGCACGGCAGTCGCTGCGGACTTTCTTGTGCTCGCTGCTGGCGGAAAGGATCTCCACCACAAGCGCCGTGGCGCCGTCCTTCAGGAACGTGAACTTCATGTATCTTCCGTTCTTCTCCTGAACGTCAAGCGTGTACTGAGAGAACTCGGTGGTGAATATTTCGCGGAAATATTCTCTCCAGGTGCCCTTGTAATTGTACTGGTTCGGCTCGGCGGGCATCTTGGGTCCCCAGGAGAAGCCGGAAGGTCCGTCTTCTTCCTCGTCATAGCTGTCAAAAGCGGCTGCGGGGGCTGCGGGAGCTGCCTCGGCCTCCGGTTTGGCCTCGTCCTTTTTCTCGTTTTTCTTTGCGTCCTGAGCGCTCTTGAAGAGGCTTTCCAGCAGGTCCAGCGCCTTCTTCTCGTCAGAACCTTCTTCTACGTTTTTTCCGAATAATTTTGAAAACAATCCCATTTTTCTTACCCCTTTATCGGTTTTAGATCAGAATGTTGAGGTCTCGTATGCGGCGCAGGGCCGCTCTGTTCGTGGATTTTACCATATCGGACGGGTCTTATGCAAGCGAAAACTGCATATCCGGGTATAAACTGTGAATTGCAAGTTTAAATGACGCAGGCTTCTGATAGAACGGCAGCGAGTGGTGATCGCTCAAATGCAGTGGCATATTCAAGCTTTCTTCTAGGGTAATTATTCATCCAATGTGCAATGCGTTTTATGTCTGATCTATGCAACGTTGCGATGTCCGTTCCTTTAGGAACAAATCTTCGAATCAGGACGTTGGCGCCTTCGTTGGCTCCTCGTTCGTATGCGCTGTAAGGGTGAGCATAGTAGACGGTCGTTCGTTGCTTTTTACCAAATACTGACTTTTCCATCCCTGCGGCATCCAGGTTCTCGCAGCCATTGTCACATGTAATGGTTTTGAATACTTCTTGGAATCTAGAAACTCCCATTTTACGCTCCAACCGATCTAGCAGGTGCACAACAGACGCTTGGTTTTTCACCGGGAGTTTAAAAATTAACTCGAGATTGTTCCTTCGCTCCGTAAGTACCAAAAGGCATGCCTTAGTGCCGGGTCCTCCTACTACTGTGTCCATTTCCCAGTGCCCGTCCTCCTGACGTTTATTGATTGCTTCTGTCCGCTCCTCAATGCTCCTTCCTGTAGGGTTGTTCAGTGCCACGCGCCTATGGTGTACTCTCTGTCCTGTTCTTCGTTTTCCTCTGCGCGGCAGATCTTCCTTTTCAAGTCCGTAAAACAGGCCATCCCAGATGTAGCTGTATAGCGTTCGGGTGCATACCACTTGCTGACCGTTATGCTCTTTCCTGTACTGAGCATTCGCCGCATCCGGCGAATATCTCTCCAGACAGATCAATTCCGTGATTCTCTGTGCATATGCATGATCTTTTCCGATCTTGAGCGGCCGTCCTTTGTTCTGCGTTTTCTCTTCATGGATTCGCTGCCCTACGTCCGCTTTATACACGCTTACATATTCATATTGGCTTGTGAGTTGTGTTACTTGACCTCGCTTGATCTCCCGCTCGATTGTTCTCTTGCTGCACCCGATGATCTCGGCTATTTCGCGTGCTTTCTTCTTTGCTTTCAGCAGTGCCTCGATTTGATACCGATCTTTTTCTTTTAGGTGTTTCTTTTTTGCCGATTTTTTGTTATACTCCTCTTGACTCATCTTGTCCTCCTGGCGAATTTGGTTTGGTCGCTTTAATTCTACCAGTTTTGACTCGATGAGTCATTATTTTGCGTCATTTAATTTTACAACTTGCCATATCCGGGTATAAACTGCGCGTAAACGGCAGCTTTTCTCGATAATTTGCCGAATTTTAAATGGTTTTAGCCGTTGATCATGCGGAGAGTTCCGCGCTCAGAAGAGTCCTGCCGTTTCCGTCCGTCACCAGCACTTCGCCGGTAAGGAGCGTGATCCCGTACCCGCCGCTTTCGCCGCCTTCCGCCTTCACGGAGGCCAGGCGCGTCAACGTTCCGGACAGAAAGTCTTTTGCTGCTCCCACGTACAACACGAGCTCTGCCTCGCCGGTCTCTGTCGATGTTTCGTTGACCAGCACGAATATGCCGCGGCGGTCAACGCTTATGGCGGAGGGTTTCACGGCTGATGTCAGCGTGTCGCGCCCGAAATAGTCTGCGTCGAACCGCACGATGCCGCTGCCGCCTGCCGCGTATACCCAGTCGTCGAACACGGCCATGGAGGTGAAATTGCCCTCGCCGATCAGCTTCTCGTACTCGTCGACTTCCGCTGCCGCCTCTGCCTCGCTGTCGCCGCTTTCGGAAACGTCATTGTCCGAACCTTCCTCCGCAGGCCTGGGAGAAGTCTTCAGGATGTACACGCCGCCGTCTTCTGACAGGCCGTAGATGGCCCCGAAATACACGCACAGCGCGGAATAAGTCTTTTTAGAAAGCTTCGCAACGCTTCCGTCGCCAAGCGCGATCTTCACGATATATCCGTCCCCGTCAATGGCGTAAACGTACTCTCCCACGGGCACCGCGCTCCTGTACGTTCCTTCCGCCACCGCGGTCTTTTCGGTCGATATCGCTCCCTCGGGATCGACGCTCGAATCTTCGTCCGCAGGCAGCGGCCCGTAGGTCACGGCGCTGAGCCGTCCCGCTCCGTCGATGAAAATGATCTTATAATATACGCTTCCGGCAACGCCGGTGTTGGCGAAAGGATCTTCTATGACGTTGACGCCGGTGATGGCGTTTTCGCCTTCAAGGATGGTCTTCGCCGTCTCGCCGCTGCCAAACAGCAGGGAAGCGCCCTCCGCCGTGTTCGAGGCCCTGAATACGTACCCGTCGATCTCGGCCGCAACGGAGTCGTTGGACATGTTGCCGTAGCTGTTTCCGATGCCTGAATAGACCGGAGTCTCGGTAGGCGCCGGAGTGGCGTCGCTGTTCGCGGTGGAAGCAGGCTGCGTGACCGTAGAGACCGTGCTGCCGTTGTCCGACTTTTTGGCGAACCATTCGGGTTTCAGCGCCCGGATCAGGAAAATTATCATTATGATGACGATGACCGCCGTAAATCCGATGGTTATGTAGTCCATAACCGTAAACTTATATTTCTTTTTAGATGTCTTTTTCTCGCTTTTCGACATACAGAACCGCCTTTTTCGGGTCAAATTGCCGACAGACAGGAGAACGCCGCACGCAGGCGCCCTCCCTTGATATCTGTCTTTTTCGGTCAATATCATACCACTTTTTTCCGTACAAAGCACGCACAATTTTGTTTCTTTTCTGTGACGTTCGCTCAGGCTTCGGCAACGCCTTTCGCTCGATTTGGGTGTCGGACAACGCGGGCTCCCCTCAAGCCGCGGGGTATGGCTGCTTGCTTTCAAATGCCAAAGAATCAAGAAAAAATGTTAATACTTTGGCGTTATCGCTCACAGCCCGCTTCATAACATTGCTGTTATTCTCCGACGAACAAACTTTTCCGCTAAGCGGTTGATACTTGTTTGAAAAGAGTTTTATTGGACTCGACTTGATTTCTCAAAGGGTAGAACGAAACAGTTCCAGATTTCTGTGTTTGCGCTCATTTCTCCGCCCGGGTCACAGGGGGCATCGCCGTTTTCGAGGGAAATAAGGGAAACGTCTCAGAATCCCTGACGTTATCGCTCATTCTCTCGGCCCGGGTCACAAGGGGCATCGCCGTTTTCGAGGAAAAAAAGGAAAGTTCCAAAATCCCTGACGTTTATGTTCATTTTTGGAGCTGTTCTTAGCGACAACGTTCTCCAGGCAGCGCAAGGCGTTGATGTTTTCGAGGATAAATATCAAATGCTTTTATATCCTCGACTTTTCCTTGGACAGACTGTTTCAAGACAGCGCAGCACGAATAAAGATTCGAGGGAATTTGAAAAAAACGTCAAAATCCTCGAATTCTTGCGAGGAAGCTGTTTTATGGCAGCGCCGTTTTCTCTTGCTTTTTGCGCCTAGGCTTTGCCTCGCCTTTGTTGCCGTTAACACCACACCGCCTTTCACTGCCACGGCCTCCTCATCTTTACTTTTGCTGCCGATTGCTTTACAATGTCGTCAACAGTTTTTCCGGGAGGCATCCATTGAACGACAGCGAGATATTGCAACTGATCGCGGCGGGAGACGAGCGCGGGCTCAGGGAGCTCGAACGCGCGTACTCGGATCATTGCGCGGAAACGGCGCTGGAAGTGCTTGACGCCGCGGAGCTCGACGCTGCCGGTACGGGAGAGGGCAGCGCTGTTTCCAGGCGCGAGATCGCCCGTCAATGCGCCTTCGACGCCTTCTTGAAATTGTGGAATTGCCGCGGCAATATCGACCCGGCGACGTTCCCGCTTCGCGAATATCTGGACGACACGGTGCGGAACGTGGCATTGTCCCGCAGGGCCCGGAATGCGTCGATGCCGGCCACGCCTCTGGAATGGGCGGCGGCCCCGGCAGTTTCCGGCGCGGCCCAGGCACGTTCCGGTGAGTTCAAAGGGCCAATTAAGAGCGGCTGGATCACCGGCTTCGACGAAGCTCCGGAAGCAGCGACCGCTTCCGGCGACACCGGCGCTTCCTCTACGGGCACCGCCGCCGACGCTGCAGCCTCCTCCGGCGCCACCGATGCAAACTCTGCCGCCAACGACGCTGCCGACGCGACCACCGGCACCTCTGCTTTGTCAAAAAAGAAGCGCAAGACCCGCCTGATCATCGCAGGCGCCGTTGCCCTCGCTCTCCTGATCGCCGCGGTCATAACCGGCGCCGTCATAAACTCCCGCTCCTCCCGCAAAAAAGATCCTTCCCTTGACAGAGTAACTCCGCCGCGCCGCTCCGCCGACGCCACTGCCGCCCCCGGCCGCACCTCGGCCAGGACCGCGTTTCCCGGCGTGACTCCCGATCCCTCTGCCACCCCGGATCATTCAGCCACCCCGGGCCCTGCCACCGGGCCCGTTTACGACCCGACTGCCGTATCCACCGAACAGATCCCGGAAACGTTCCCGCCCACCGAAGAACCGTCACCGACTCCAATCGTGGAAAAGACGCTTTCGGTAGATCTTAACTTAGACGGATACGCAGAGACCATTGCCGTCGAAAGGAAACAGTTTGACCCAAATTCTTTCACAGTTTCGGTGAAAGAAGGAACGGAAAAGGACAACGGAAAAGTGATCTGGTCCATAGGCGCAGACGTCAGCCATTCAGGCTGGACAGGGTGCTGCCTGTGCGTCATCGGCGAACGGTACGGCATCCTCGTATACAAGCCGGAAGTCTATCAGGGCGAAGCAGCTTATTCATTCACCGTTTACGGATTCTCAAAAGAATTCGGGGCTTACGTCGAAGATTACGGCGCCGTCTCGTTCAGTATGACGGGCAGGACTCCGCTGCCGGTCAAAGCCATGGTCACGTTTGCGGACCGGGTCAATATCTATCTCGCCTCCAACACGCTCCTGCTCAGCACGCTGGACGGCCAGGTCTCGACCGGAGGAGGCTTGCCCGCGGAGAAATATTCCTGGACGGCCACGTACGCACCGGACGGCGACTCGTCTTTATCCAGGCCGATGGAAGAACGCCTGAACGAGGTCAGAGATATCCTTTACAGAAGTTATCACGACGATTTCGACATAATCATTATCGATTGACGTTCGCCGCGCCGCTTTAGCGCAACGTTTTTTGCCGCCTGTCCATATGAAGCTATTTGTGACACACCGGCGAAGACCGGCGTGATATAATCGTACCGTGGACCGCGGACGGATCCGGATCCCGCTATACCGTTAGTAAAACAAAGAGGGCGTCAATGAAAGGCACAGCCGAGAAGATCTCGAATTTAAGAACGCGACAGGGATTGACCCAGCAGGAACTGGCAGACAGGCTGAACGTGTCGCGCTCCCTCGTTGCCATGTGGGAAGCCGGGACCAGGACGCCCGACTACTTCTGCATCGACGGGATGGCCAGGGTGTTCGGCGTCAACAAAAGCGAGATCGTTGACCCTGCGGACGGCGCTTCCGATTCTTCTTCCGAGCTCGACCGGATAACAAATGAAATTTCCGACATCGAAGATTCAGAAGGTTTCCCGGGGTCGAAAGAGGAATTGCTGGCGGCGATGAGATCGTTTCTCTCGAAGCAAAGCACGAAGGACAACGAGATATTCATGGCCCGTTATTTGTTTAAGCGATCTTACAAAGAGATCGCCTGCGATCTGAAAATGGGTCAGAAAGCCGTAAGCGTAAGGCTCACCAGGCTGAGGAAAAAGCTAAGGCGCTTTTTAAAGGAGGAAAGGAAATGAATAATTTGGAATTTGAAAGCGTTCTCTCGGAGATATGGGACAGCAGCGAATATTGCAAAACCATGACCGCACGCCGGAAGAAAGAGAAAACGCGGCTCATTGTTTCGTTGGCATCGGTGGCTGCGGTCGTCCTCGTTATTTCGATAACTGTATTTGCGTCAAATACGGGCCGGCAGGATACGCTGTTTACTTATTACGGATTTGACCAGAGCGTGATCAAGGTCGGCGACCGGTATTATCTGTTTTACACCGGAGACAAGGAACCACGCTACGCCGAATATAACGGTAAAAAGTATTATCTTGGAGACTACGGATCCGTCGATTACGAAAAGGTCGACGCTTTCATCGAAGAAAGGGGCAACGCATACCGTCAGGTGGTCGAAGAGTACGGAGATTATTCGTACACCGTCGAGACCGGGGACGCCATCATCACTTATTACAACGACGCCGATACGATCAACAAAATGATCGCCGAGAAAATGCCGGAGGAGCTTTTAACGTACGTTGCCCCGAACGGAAACGTCGTGGATGGCAGATCTCTCAACGGAACCGCCGTGACGCTTTACGTTTTTGAAGGCTCCGGCGGAGAAGTCCTTTTTGTCCCTGCCCAATACCCGTCGGCCGTGCGGTTTTACGTTGTCGCCGATAAGGTCAATAAAGATATCGAGGAAAAGTCCGGAGAAGTCTTTTACAATGAGATCATAAATTCGAGATGACGGCTGTTTTGACGTCGCCGGTGCCGGCAATTGCGGCAACTGTCGGTATAAAGAGTGGCCAACGGCGTGGTCAACAACGCATGGCGGTAACTCGGAAACAGCGGAAAATAGTCGCATCAAAAAAAGGCTTGACACCCATATGAAAAAAGAGTATCATACTCTCGCTCGTTCGAAGACGAGTTGCCAACGCGGATATGGCGGAACTGGCAGACGCGCACGGTTCAGGTCCGTGTGAGAGTTCTCTCATACAGGTTCAAGTCCTGCTATCCGCACTACAGGATAGCCCCGAGATCATGGAATCCCGGGGCTGTTT
>JAEEGJ010004637.1_pt1 | contig 45785 bp, 58 predicted proteins | sample 8958761 | NCBI WGS metagenome assembly JAEEGJ01 (sample SAMN16246546, study PRJNA631951) | gut metagenome | biome: gut microbiome; feature: rumen; material: RS-attached | host: Bos | place: Iran: Karaj | collected 2018-10
CCGTTATTTTCCAATTTCTCTTTCCACTCTGCCAGGTATCCGTTTGTTATCTCATTGGCTATGCACAGACCGTTAACAGCATGCATTCCAAAGGTATGATCCCAGTGCCAATGTGTCAGCACAGTGATATTGGGAAGCGGAAGACCTTCTTTTTCCAAAAGTGCGTAGAACTCTTGGGTATGAGAAGCTGAGTGTCCTGCATCAACCGCAAGGCTCCAATCCGCCCCTTTTACGTATGCAAGGTTGGGTCTGTCTCTCTCTTCTTCGTATGGCATATACCATATATGTTCTGTAAGCTTTTTCAATTCCATATTTATTACTCCTTCGATTTTATAAATCGTCAGCCTCCCAGTTTCTTATTATGATTGCCACTATATAAACAGCAGTCACTACCGGCCAGCCTATTACCGTCACCATACTCAGTATGGTCGGCACCATATTATCGCCAAAACCCAGGATTATAAATGCCTCCATTACAAAACAAAAAAACATAGCAACACAGAATAACAATGTTACAAGAATCATTATCAGCTTGAAAATCCAATGGAACTCTGCGATTTTTCCTTCCTATTTTTTTACGAGCTTTTTGTATGTCAGGAAAATATAACCCACAAACAGCAGTGTCCCTGCCAAATATGCAAATACATTGTACCTGTATTCAACACCACTGAATATAAAACTCGAAATCGCCCTGATATGTTTTCTGCCAATAAACTGTACCAGACTCGAAAGTATCGCAGCTGCGATCAATGTAAGTAGATACAGGCACTCCATGCCGTAAAATTTTAAGTATTTTGACATATTCATTCCTCTTAATCGATCGTTGTCCTTTGATGTTTAACTGTTGTATATGGTAGAAAGATCAGGACTGCTGTGTATAACTGTTGGCAATAATGGCTTTATAGCCTTATCTTAACCCGTTTGAAAACACCCATCAAGTCTGTTATATCACTAGCCCCAAGAGCAAATATCCACTGGAGTACTTCAAAACACAAACTAAGTACAGCGCTTAAAAGTATCCCCGACATTATTTTTTTCTTACCAAAAGCAGTAAAAAAGAATCCTGCCGGAATAAATGCTATCACATTATAAATAATGTCAGTTTTCTGGAATCTAGAACCAGATAGTTGAGCAAAATAAAAAGGAATAAGGTTAATACTTCGTCTTGACGGAATTTTAGCTAAACTATCCGCAAACTTAAAAAGGATTAGCCAGCAAAGAAACAATAGATAAATTCCAAATACAATATAAGCAAAGATTCTCCCCTTTGGATTTTTTGACTCTACCATAACACCCCTCCAACAATTATTTTCTATACAATGTTATTTTTCCCCAATTACTTTGAAATCCCATATACGCATATATCTGACTTTCTGATATATGCGGACATTCTTTGTTTACTCTCTTAATAAGGAGTTTCAGCCCCTTTTTAAACTCCTTAAACTCATCATTACTCAGCAAATACCTCAAAGCTATAACAATCGCAAATAAATCCTGCTTTCCTAAAACATAGCTTCCATTCTTATAATTTATTCCTAGTTTTTTATGTAATACAGTATCTGGTCCCGCTATTCTTGATTTAAACTGGAATAAGCGTTCTCCATGAGCGCAAACGTTTCTGCAATTGGCAATTACACGAATAAACTGATGTAACTGAGCTTCGGTTACATGTTCATAATTCTGACTAACCTTAGCGCGTATATCAGATGTTGAATATTGGTACATAGCTGCGACATTTCCAAAGGTCAGCGCATTCATAGCAACCCAAAGCGGAACATTCCCATAGGCATTTACGTGATGAACAATATAGGAATAGTTGCTCGGAAGAGATATAGCGCTAGTCAAAAAGCCAATAAGCTTATTGATTCCAGTCACATTATTTGGAGTATTATTATAATTATTTATATCAAGATACTCTTTTTGCAAATCCCCATATTTTTCACAAAAATGGTATGAAAGAAGTGACTTTATCTGACGTTCCACATGTAGTATATATTTTAGGAACAAAGATCGTAATTCTTCATCAAAATAATAAAGACTTACTATTTCTTCAAACTGTACCCCTCTTACATATTTCCCAGAAGGACCATGTTTAAATGGCTGCTTATATCCGCCTATTAGAGAATAGTAGCTTATTTCCTTAAGCTTCTTCTCAGCATACTGCTTGTCATTGATAATAAGCCCCTTCTCATGTTCCAGCTTATACAATTGCTGGGCATATGTAAAAAATACCTTTGCCATACAACTCCTCCGAATAAAAAAAGAGAGCTCACGCATGAACTCTCTGGGCTGTGGGCATCTCGAGTTTCCACAGCGCATCCACTAAATATAATATAGCGGATTACAACCAGCTAGTCAAGAGTCCTACGCTTTTCTATGCTTCTTCTCTTGTGAATCGGAAGAATGTGAGGTTTTCAATCGAAAAAATGTAAGCTTGCCAGGATACGTTATATCTGCGATGACTGATTTGAACCTCGATTACGCTTCGCTTCATCTCGATCAACTCAGCCATCCTATGATGGAACGAATATAAAAAAGACGCTTGGAATGCAAGCATTCCAGCGTCTTTGTATATTCTTTCCATCGCAGATATAACTATCTCTTTGAAAACTGTGGAGCACGACGAGCGGCTTTGAGACCGTATTTCTTTCTTTCTTTCATACGTGGGTCTCTTGTAAGGTATCCAGCCTTCTTAAGAACTGGTCTGAATTCCTCATCAACCTGAAGAAGTGCTCTAGCGATACCGTGTCTTACAGCACCAGCCTGGCCTGTGTATCCGCCACCCTTAACTGTAATCTTAGCATCATACTTCTCAGAACCATCGATAGCAACGAGTGGCTGACGAACGATAACCTTAAGTGTTTCAAGTCCGAAATACTCGTCGATTGTTCTGTTGTTTATAATGATTTCACCCTTACCAGGTGTTAAATATACTCTAGCGATAGATTTCTTTCTTCTACCTGTTCCGTAGAACTTCTTTGCAGCTGCTTTTTTAGCCATCTTTTATTCTCCTTTCAACCTCTAGTTAGAACTTTAATTCTTCAGGTTTCTGTGCAGCGTGATTGTGATCTGCATCAGCGTATACGTGAAGCTTTGTAAACATTTCTCTTCCTAAAGGTCCCTTTGGAAGCATTCCTCTTACTGCATGCTCAATAACAAATACAGGATTCTTATCCATCATCTCTCTAAGAGTTGCCTCTTTAAGGCCTCCTACATAACCTGAGTGATGATAGTACATCTTCTGATCAAGCTTCTTACCTGTAACCTTGATATTCTTAGCGTTAACGATAATAACGTTATCACCTGTATCAATGTGAGGTGTGTATGTAGGCTTGTTCTTGCCTCTTAATATGTTGGCTACTTCTGTTGCAAGTCTACCAAGTGTATATCCTGTCGCATCAACTACGTACCATTTTCTTTCGATAGTTGAAGGACTAGCCATAAATGTCTTCATGTTGTTTCCTCCATAATAATTCATAAACTCGTGCACTCTGATAAACGATGTCCGGGCGCTTATCTTTATGCATTTGATTATCGGGTGCAAATCCGCTGGAAAGTTCAGATTTGCCGCCACAGTGATATATTATATTATTCAGCCATTCTAATGTCAATAGGTTTATTTTCCAATATTTTAGAAATGTCTGAATAGTATATCTGCATCCATAATTCCGTAATCCACTGTTCCAACCATCTTGGAATTCAGTACTATAATCTTAGCCAGTACGTCCCAGTGAATCATCCTATATACTACATAAGAAATAAATACTGTTACAAATATTGCTAAGATTATATAAACAATAAGAAAAATCCAGAATTTTCTCTTGCTAGATGCTTCATCTGCATCTCTTTCTTTTTTCATTCTTTCCCACATCTCTTCCTCTTCAGGAGTAAGTGTGGTATCAGTATCTTTTACTACAGATAGCCTTCCATCCATTACAGATTTAAGTTCTGTCTTTTCTTTATCCTTTGTTTCTGTCATAAAAATTCATATCCTATAAGTGTAAGTCCCTTGGCTGGGGCTGTAGGTCCTGCAGCTTCTCTGTTCTTTGCCTTAAGAGCATCTTCAATACTTTCTATGCTCATATGACCTCTTCCTACTTCCATAAGGGATCCTGCTATGATTCTTACCATATTATATAGAAAACCATTGCCTGTAACTCGAATTATAACCTCGTTACCAGTTCTAGTCACGCCTATATCTGTTATAGTTCTTACTCTTGTTTCACTTTGTGCATTCACACTGCAATATGAAGTGAAATCATGTTCTCCAAGCAAAGCCTTTGAAGCCTTATCCATAGCCACCTCATCAAGTGGAAAATGACAATGATGGTAGTTATATCTCATAGTAGGAATCTCAAATTCCGTATTTAGTATACGATACTCATATATTTTTTTTGTGTCGCATTTCCTAGGATGGAAAGAAAGATCAACTTCTTTACTTTTCTGTATCCTTATATCCTCTGGAAGAAGCTGATTAAGCACATATGGGTACTTTTCTCCTGGGATTCTTGAAACTGTATCAAATACAGCTATATTGCCAAGAGCATGCACTCCACTGTCTGTTCTGCTGGCACCTATAACTGCTATTTCTTCCCCAAGAAGATTACTAAGAGTGTCATTTAAAACCTTTTCAACTGTTATTGCCTCAGGCTGAAGCTGCCAGCCATGATAGTTAGTTCCATCATAAGCAACAACAAGCATAATACGTTTTAGGCCTTCTCTAGCATTTTCCATATTAACCTTTGTTTCATCGTTAACATTATTCATACTAATTACTGCATGTTGATACTTCCAGCAAGCGCTGCAGCATCTGTACTATCCTTTGGTGAAAGATATATAGCAAGGAAGATTATTATACCAAGGTAGGCAAACATCGTAATATAGGCAACTGCGTCCCTCTTATGATATTTAAGCGGTTTCATCCTTGTTCTATTTTCTCCGCCTCTGTAACATCTTGACTCCATAGCCAGTGTCAGTTCATTGGCCCTTCTAAATGAAGCTACAAATAAAGGTACTAAAACCGGTATATAGTTCTTTACCCTCTTAACTATATTACCATTTTCAAAGTCAGCGCCTCTGGCAAGCTGTGCCTTCATAATCTTATCAGTTTCTTCCATTAAGATAGGTATAAATCTGAGGGCTATACTCATCATCATGGCTATCTCATGAACAGGCACCTTAATGTACTTAAGTGGATGCATAACACTTTCCAGGCCGTCAGTTAAGTTACTTGGCATAGTTGTAAATGTCATAATAGAACATCCTACAACCAGCATAATAAGTCTGCTAGCCATAAATGCCGCATTCCTTATACCTTCAAGTGTAATAACTAAAGCCTTCCATCGCCATAATACCGTCTCCCCTCTTGTGAAGAACATGTTGAATATCATGGTGATAATCAGGATATAGGTTATAGCCTTCATACCTCTGCAAATATACTTTATAGGTACCTTGCAAAGAAATATACACAGCATAAGAAAGGCAAATGCTATAGCATATACATATATGTTTTTACAAATAAATAGTGAAGCAATATATACAAAAGTTCCTATTATCTTGGTTCTTGGATCCATCCTGTGAATAGTTGAATCCGCGAAGTAATATTGCCCCAGGGTAATATCTCTAATCAACTTCTTATCTACCTAGTGCATGTAAAATCTCACTAACAGCCTCTTCGTTAGTTGTTATATTAGTATCTACGTCAAATCCTTTTTTACTTAAGTCTGCCATTAGATAAGATGCAAATGGCGCCTTAAGTCCTATTTTCTCAAGTTCATCATAATGAGCAAAAACTTTCTTTGGCTCGTCATTATATAATACATGACCATGATTCATAACTACTATCTTGTCTGCATAATTTGCAACATCTTCCATACTATGAGAAACAAGAATAATAGTAAGATTGGTCTCTTTCTGAATTTTCTTTATAAGATTAAATATTTCCTTCTGTCCAAGAGGGTCAAGTCCTGCTGTTGGTTCATCTAATATAAGTACCTCAGGTCTCATAGCAAGAATACCAGCTATGGCAACCTTCCTCTTTTGACCTCCAGACAGGTTAAATGGAGACTGATAGAATATCTCATCATCAATACCAACAAGCTTCATCACTTCATAACTTCTTAGTTCAGCTTCTTTCTTGCTAAGTCCCATATTAAGAGGTCCATAGCAAACATCACTAAAGCATGTCTCTCCAAAAAGCTGATGTTCTGGATACTGAAATACCAGTCCTACTTTCTGTCTAAGATTTCTTAAATCATACCCCTTTTCAAATATATCCTCTCCATTATAGTAGATAGTTCCACTATCAGGTTTAAGAATACCATTAAGATGCTGAATAAGGGTAGATTTACCGCAGCCAGTATGTCCTATAAGGCACACAAACTGTCCTTCTTCTATTACTATATTAACATCCTCAAAAGCAACTACTTCATGAGATGTACCTTTTTCATATTTATGTGTTAAATGATCAATTATAATCTTCATAATTATCTATTATTAAGCTTAGTTAGGGCTTCAACAAGTTCTTCCCTTGTTAATATATCTTCTGGAATATTTACTCCCTTCTCCCTAAGCATATGGGCTATGATAGTTGCAGGCGGAACATCAAGTCTAAGCTTTCTAAGCTTATCAACCTGTGAGAATATTTCTCTTGGGCTACCTGACATCTCTATCTTTCCCTTGTTCATAACAAATATCTTATCTGCAAGAACTGCTTCTTCCATGTTATGGGTTATTAATATGATAGATATGTTATTCTTTTTATTTAGCTCTGATATAGCATCTAATACGTCTTTTCTTCCTATAGGATCAAGCATGGCAGTTGGCTCGTCAAGAACTATACACTTTGGACGCATAGCCATAATACCTGCTATAGACACCCTTTGCTTCTGACCACCAGAAAGCTTATTAGGAGAAAAGTCTTTAAAATCATACATATTAACAGCTTTAAGGCTTGATATTACTCTTTCCCATATCTCGTCGTGTTCTATACCGAGATTTTCTGGACCAAATCCAACATCCTCTTCAACAACCTGACCTATAATCTGGTTGTCAGGATTTTGGAATACCATACCTACGCTCTGTCTAACATCAAATACATTATCCTCTTCTCTGGCATCTAGACCATCTACAAGAAGAGTTCCTTCTTCAGGATTAATTAAAGCATTAAAATGCTTTGCCAAGGTAGATTTACCAGATCCGTTATGTCCTAGTATGGCAATAAACTGCCCAGGACTAACATCAAGGCTTACATCATCTACCGCTCTTGTTATGCCTTCAACGTTACCTTCTTCGTCACGTCTAATATATTCATATATTAAATTTCTTGCTTTAATTAAAGACATATACTATTACCGTAATTTCTTAAAAATAAAGAGCATTCATACGAATGCTCTTTAAATAAATTATACTAACTCAATGATAACCATCATTGCTGCATCACCTTTACGCTGGCCAATCTTTACGATTCTTGTATAACCACCATTTCTTGATGCATACTTAGGTGCGATCTCATCAAATAACTTGTTGCTAAGATCAACCTTCTTTGTAGCCTTCTTCTTTCCAGGAGCAGCTGTAGGTACTTCTGTTACAGAATATAAAGTTTTAAGAAGCTGTCTTCTTGCATGAAGTCTTGAAGGGTTATCCTTCTTGATTTCCTTTTCAACTTCATCGAAAACTGTCTTTCCGTCTTTCTTTACTCTCTTGCCATCCTTGTCCTTAAGAGGAACCTTGGCTGTAACTTTTACCATTTCAAAGTTATCTTTTTCTTTAACTGCAAGTGCAATCATTGGTTCAACGATCTTCTGAACTTCTTTTGCTCTTGCTTCTGTTGTTGTAATTCTTCCGTTCTCGAGAAGCATAGTTACCTGATTTCTAAGTAATGCCTTTCTCTGGCTAGAAGTCTTACCGAGTTTTCTGTACATTGCCATATTTAATTTTCTCCTTTCATGGTACATCCGGCTTCGCTCTTTGGTCTTACATGCCGAACATAATCTTCCACTATATAATATACAGCATTACCACCTTGTGCGCTTTGGTCTTACCAGGCGGCAATATCATAACGATGCATATGCATCAGTTACTTTAAATTAATCTTCCTGTGGGCTAAGCTCAAGTCCAAGTCCTTTAAGCTTTAATAAAACTTCGTCTAAAGACTTACGTCCAAGGTTACGAACCTTCATCATCTCTTCTGGTGTCTTGCTTGAAAGCTCAGATACAGTATTGATACCAGCTCTCTTAAGGCAGTTGTATGAACGAACTGATAATTCAAGTTCATCAATGCTCATCTCAAGAACTGTCTTCTTCTCATCATCTTCCTTATCGTTGATAACTGTTGCGTTAACAGCGCTTTCAGAAAGGTTGATGAATAATTTAAGATGTTCGCTAAGAACCTTTGCAGCAAGGCTTACAGCCTCATCTGGAGCAAGTGTTCCGTTTGTATATACATCAAGTGTAAGCTTGTCATAATCAGTAATCTGACCAACACGAGTATTCTCAACTGTCATATTTACACGCTCGATTGGTGTGTAGATAGAGTCAATTGCGATGCTTCCGATTGGACAGTCATCCTTCTTATTCTTATCAGCGCTTACATATCCACGGCCTCTTGTAACTACAAGATCCATGTTAAGGCTACAATCCTTACCACCGCTAAGTGTTGCGATTGTCTGATCCTGATTGATTACATATACATCTGCATCTTCAAATCTGATGTCAGATGCCTTAACAACGCCTGAACCTTCGAACTCGATGTGAGCCTTCTTTGGTTCGTCATTGTCGCTGTCATCCTTAATTGCTAAAGACTTGATGTTCATGATTATCTCAGTAACATCTTCTTTAACACCTGGAAGTGAAGCAAATTCATGTAACGCACCATCAATCTTAACCTGGCTAACTGCTACACCAGGAAGTGAAGCAAGCATTATTCTTCTAAGTGAGTTACCAAGAGTAATACCATAGCCTCTCTCTAATGGTTCGATAACGAATCTACCATATTTCTTATCCTCTGAGATCTCTGTAACTTCGATATTAGGGCTATCAAAATCAAATGCTAACATTTAACATCCTCCTTCTTCCATATACGGAAATAAATGATATATCTACTAACCACGAATTACTTAGAATATAACTCGACGATAAGCACCTCGTTAACTGGAATATCTATTGCGTCTCTTGTAGGAAGCTCCTTGATTGTTCCCTTCTTAGCTTCGTAATCTACGTCTAACCATTCTGGAACGATTCTTCCTTCAGTAACTTCGATGATATCCTTGAATCTCTGCATGCTCTTTGAGTTATCTACGATTTCGATAACATCGCCAGCCTTGCACTGATATGAAGGAACATTAACCTTCTTACCATTAACAAGTACATGCTTGTGATCTACAACCTGTCTAGCTTCCTTTCTTGTTCTAGCAAATCCCATTCTAAAGATTATGCTGTCAAGACGGCTCTCAAGAAGGATGATAAGGTTTGAACCTGTCATACCTGGCATACGGTCTGCCTTCTTGTAATAGTTACGGAAAGGCTTCTCTAATACGCCGTAGATGAATTTAGCTTTCTGCTTCTCTCTAAGCTGAAGACCATATTCACTAACCTTCTTGTTAGGGTTTCTAAGATTTCTTATAGACTCATTAACATGTCTGTCAAGTCTCTTGTTGATATTCTTCTTCTGACCATCAACCTCTTTCTTCCACTCGCTTGTATGAGTATATTTCTCAATACCAAGGTAAGAAGGATCGATGCCAAGTGCTCTACATCTTTTAAGAACAGGTACTCTATTAACTGCCATTCTTTTCTACCTCCAATTATAATTAGACACGACGTCTCTTAGGTGGACGACAACCATTGTGTGGAACTGGTGTAACATCCTTGATAGTTACAACTTCAAGGCCGTTAGCCTGTAATGCACGGATTGCTGCTTCACGTCCTGAGCCTGGTCCCTTAACGAATACGTCTACTGTCTTAAGGCCATGAATGAGAGCTGCTTTAGTTGCTGTTTCAGCTGCCATCTGTGCTGCATAAGGAGTAGATTTCTTTGAACCTCTAAATCCAAGTCCGCCTGCTGATGCCCAAGAAAGAGCATTACCTTCAGCATCTGTCAAAGTTACGATAGTATTATTGAAAGATGACTGAATATGAGCCTGACCATGTTCAACGTTTTTCTTGACACGCTTCTTAGTTACTTTCTTTGTTGATACTTTCTTTGCTGCTGCCATAATAAAACTAACCTACTTTCTAAATAAATAAAAATTCTATAAACTACTTATGGCAAGAATTACTTCTTCTTACCAGCTACAGTCTTCTTAGGTCCCTTACGTGTTCTAGCATTAGTCTTTGTCTTCTGACCACGAACTGGAAGACCCTTTCTATGACGGATACCACGATAGCATCCAATCTCCTGTAATCTCTTAATGTTAAGTGCGATTTCTCTTCTAAGATCACCTTCTACTGTGAAGTCCTTATCGATTACTGCACTGATTTCCTTAACTTCGTCGTCTGTTAAATCTCTACAACGAGTATCTGGATTAACTTTAGCTGCTGCTAAAATCTTTGTTGCACTTACTCTACCAATACCGTAGATATATGTAAGTCCAATCTCGACACGTTTGTCTCTAGGTAAATCTACACCTGAAATACGAGCCATGTTTTTTTCCTCCGTTTAAATGGTGTTTGTACATATATGTAATATGTACGATTAACAGTTACTAATTGATTGGGGTCGCACCTTGCAACCCGGCCGGGTGTATCCCGACTTTGTCCGTTTCTGCAAAAGCAAAATACAAAAGAAACGGTATCAATCGCAAATGCCCGGTGGCACCGATTCCACCTCACATTTATCGATTAAACGACGCAGTTTATTGACGGATAAACTATGCGTCACAGCCGCTTACCATGTTCATAAGCTAGTAGGAATAATTATCCCTGTCTCTGCTTATGCTTAGGATTCTCACAAATAATCATGATCTTCCCTTTTCTTTTGATGACTTTGCACTTTTCGCAAATAGGTTTTACTGATGATCTAACCTTCATGTTAAACCCTCCTTTCAAAAAAGTCCGTTTTAGATTATATCACGCCACTTTTTTTAATGCAAGGAATATTTTTGCATTAAGTTAAAGCAATCATGTGTATATTACTTATCTCTCCAGATGATTCTTCCCTTTGATAAATCGTATGGTGATAACTCAAGTGTAACCTTGTCACCAGGAAGAATCTTAATAAAGTTCTGTCTGAGCTTACCACTTATGTGAGCAAGTACTTCGTGTCCATTTTCAAGTTCAACTCTGAACATTGTGTTTGGAAGTTTTTCAGTAACAGTTCCTTCAATTTCGATTACGTCTGCTTTCGACATGCGTTTCCTCCATTTATAAATGTTATTAGCTAATTTATTAATACTTATTCTATAGTTAATACTTCTGGTTCTGAATCAGTTATAAGAATTGTATTCTCATAATGTGCTGATGGAAGTCCATCTTCAGCAACTACTGTCCAGTCATCATCAAGCCACTCAACATCAGCTCTTCCTAAGTTAATCATAGGCTCAACTGCAAGGGTCATATTCTTCTGAAGCTTAGGACCTCTTCTTGTCTGTCTGAAGTTTGGAATCTGTGGATCTTCATGAAGCTGACAACCAACACCATGTCCAACTAATTCTCTTACGATTCCGTATCCAAACTGTGATATATAATCATCGATTGCATTGGAAATCTCAAAAAGATGATTTCCTGCTTTCGCATGCTTGATTCCTTCCCAGAAACTCTGCTCTGTTCTTTCAATAAGTTTGAGAAGATCATCTGAAACCTTACCAACTGGATAAGTTCTGGCAGCATCTGAATGATATCCTTTATATATAAGTCCTGCATCAAGACTTACTATATCTCCTTCTTGTAAGATATGTTCTCTGTGAGGTATACCATGTACGACCTCTTCATTAACTGATACGCAGATCGCTGCAGGAAAGCCATTATAATTTTTGAAATTTGGTATACATCCTAAATCTCTAATCAACTTTTCACCGAATGTATCAACATCCTTAGTTGATATTCCTGGTCTTATATACTGGCCCAGTTCTTTATGAACTTTAGCAAGTAACTTACATGACTTTCGAATAAGATCTACTTCTCTTTCAGATTTAATTAATATAGCCACTTATAACATCTCCTTAGATTATCCAAGTATATCTGTAATAGCCTTGAATACATCTTTCATATCTACAGTACCATCAACCTCTTTAAGAACCTTCTTATTATTATAGAAGTCAATGAGAGGCTGTGTCTGCTGATGATATACATTAAGTCTGTTCTTTACTGTCTCTTCCTTATCATCATCTCTAAGTACTAACTCGCTACCACACTTGTCACAGATTCCTTCCTTCTTTGGTGGAACGTGCTCGATGTGATATGTTGCACCACATGAGAGACATGCTCTTCTACCTGACATTCTCTTGATGATGTTCTCATCTGGAACTTCTACGTTGATAGCGTAGTCAATCTTCTCACCAAGCTTTGTAAGTTCTGTATCAAGAACTTCAGCCTGAGGAATAGTTCTTGGGAAACCATCAAGTACATATCCGTTCTTGCAATCTTCCTGAGCTACTCTGTCAAGAAGAATTCTAACTGTAAGTTCATCAGGAACAAGTTCACCCTTGTCCATATATGTCTTAGCTTCTTTACCAAGATCTGTACCATTCTTAATATTTGCTCTAAAGATATCACCTGTAGATACGTGTGGAATTCCGTATTTCTCAGCTATCATCTTAGCCTGTGTTCCTTTACCTGCACCAGGTGCACCTAACATAACGATTTTCATATTGTTCCTCCATAGATGTTTATATTTATTCGAGCTTTTACAAGCCTCGATTATGTTCAAAGTCATATAACTCAAAGGACACTACGCAATACTGCGTAGTGTTCCCATGAATTATTTCAAAATAATATTAACTATTTAAGAATCCCTTATAGTTACGTTCAAGCATCATTGTTTCGATCTGCTGCATAGTCTCAAGAATAACGCTTACGATGATTATAAGGCTTGTACCACCAAATGATACTGTTACTCCAAGTCTTGAAGTACAGAATGTTGGGATAAGTGCAACTATTATAAGTCCAACTGCTCCAACAAATATGATGTAATTTAATACAGAATTAAGATATTCTGTTGTTGGCTTACCTGGTCTTATACCTGGTACGAAACCACCACTCTTCTTCATATTATCTGAAATCAACATTGGGTTGAATGTTATTGATGTATAGAAATATGCGAAGAAGATTACAAGTAAAATATAAGCAAGTAAACCTAAGTTGTAGACGAAGTTGTCACCAGTCTTAAACCAGTTACTACTTACCATACATTTAAGAATCTTTCCACCAACGCCTACTCCAGTCTTAACACCAAGTAACTGGCATATAACTACTGGGAACTGCATAAGTGATGATGCAAAGATTATAGGCATAACTCCGGCTGTATTAACTCTAAGTGGAATATGAGATGTATTACCACCTATCATTCTGTTACCCTGAACCTTTTTAGCATACTGAACAGGAATCTTTCTGATACCGTCGTTTAAAACTACAACTAATACTACTACTAATGCAATAATTGCTACAACGATGATACCTCTTACTGTTGCTGCACCAACGTTAGGGATTTCCTTGCCGTTAACCTCTACAAATCTCTGATATAATGTGTAAAGATCTCTTGGCATACGAGAAATGATATTAATAGTAAGAACTATTGATATACCATTACCAACACCCTTGTCTGTAATTCTTTCACCAATCCACATAAGAAAGGCACTACCAGCTGTAAGAGCTGTAATAATAGATACCATACTAAGTACTGGATTAAGTCCCATCTGAAGCCAGCCATTGTTCTTGAAGTTAATTGCAAGGGCTGCACTTTCAAATATAGAAAGAGCAATAGTAACATATCTGGTAATTGCAGCCATCTTCTTTCTACCATCTTCGTCCTTATTCCATTCCTCAAACTTAGGAATAGCAATTGTAAGAAGCTGAATGATAATTGAAGATGTAATATATGGTGTAATACTTAAAGCAAATAAGGTCATTTCAGAGAATGAACCACCTGTAAATGCATCTAATATATCAAGAGCTCCGTCTGCCTTGCTACTAAGATTTGCATACCATTCCTGGAACTTTGCAATATCAACGCCTGGAAGAGGAAGTGTTGATCCGATACGTATTACAACAAGCATTGCAAGAGTAAAGAATAATCTTTTTCTAACTTCTTTTACTTTTAATGCGTTTACAAATGTTTTGAACATTAGATCACCTCAGTTGTTCCACCTAAAGCTTCAATCTTTTCCTTTGCTGTTGCACTGAATGCATTAGCCTTAACGTCAAGCTTCTTTGTGAGCTCGCCGTTACCAAGAATCTTAACGCCATCCTTAGGATTTGATACGATACCTTTTTCAATTAATGTATCAACTGTTACTGTTGTACCATTGTCGAATACTTCAAGAGCGCTAACATTGATTGCAACGATCTCTAATGTATTGATATTCTTAAATCCTCTCTTAGGAATACGTCTGTATAAAGGCATCTGACCACCTTCGAAACCGATTCTAGGTGCTCCTGAACGAGCCTTCTGACCCTTATGTCCCTTACCTGCTGTCTTTCCGTTTCCTGAACCGTGACCACGACCACGTCTGAAGTTGTCACTGTGCTTTGAGCCTTCTGCTGGCTTTAAATTTGATAATTCCATTTTTAAGTCCTCCATTATTTAATCTGACGCTGCCTGAGTAACTATTTTATCTGGCAACTCGATACTTTGAAACTGTAATTTATACAATTCCTTAATTATTACATAACGATTGCCCTAACGGGCAACCGTTATAATAACATAATTATTCTTCTACCTTTAACATGTATCCAACCTGCTGGATCTGTCCTCTTGTAGATGCATTGTCCTTTAATGTAACTGTCTTATGCATCTTTGTAAGTCCCATTGCTTCAAGAGTTTTCTTATGCTTTGGAACTGCACCGATAGGAGACTTTACTAATGTAATCTTTAATGTCTTTTCTGCCATTTTCAATCTCCTCCTTATGCTCTAATCTCTTTAACATCTTTACCACGCTTAGCAGCAACCTCTTCTGGAGATTTAACTTCGCTTAAGCCTGTGATAGTTGCAAGAACAACGTTCTGCTTGTTGTTTGAACCAAGAGACTTTGTACGGATGTTCTTGATACCTGCAAGGTCACAAACCACACGGGCAGGACCACCAGCGATAACACCAGTACCTTCTGGAGCTCTTCTAAGAAGAACTTCAGCTGATCCAAACTTACCAATATAATCATGCTGAATACTATTATTCTCATCAAGTGCAACTGTTACAAGATTCTTAACAGCATCTTCCTTACCCTTACGAATTGCTTCAGGTATTTCCACAGCCTTACCAAGACCTGCACCTACATGGCCCTGACCGTCACCTACAACAACAAGTGCTGTAAATCTCATGTTACGACCACCCTTTGTTGTCTTAGTAACTCTCTTGATGGAAACAACTTTGTCATTTAATTCTAACTGACTTGCGTCAATGATTTCATGTCTCATTTATGTGTTTCCTCCTTAAAATTCTAAGCCAGCTTCTCTGGCTGCTTCTGCAAGTGCTGCTACCTTACCCTGGTAGATGTAACCACCTCTGTCAAAAATAACAGCTGTGATACCTTTTTCTGATGCTCTCTTTGCAATAACTGTACCTAAGTATGCTGCTGCTTCAACATCGTTTGTCTTCTTAAGATTGTCCTTAACGTCCTTCTCAAGTGTAGATGCTGCAACTAATGTCTTACCAACTGTATCGTCAATAATTTGAGCATACATATGATTATTACTTCTAAATACTGCGAGACGTGGTCTCTCAGCTGTACCGCTGAAACGGTTACGAATTTTCATGTGCTTTTTAACACGAATTGCTTGTCTTGATTCTTTTCTAACCATTACTGATACGCCCTCCTTATTTATTTCTTACCAGTCTTACCGACTTTACGTCTGATTGTCTCATCAACATACTTAATACCCTTACCCTTGTATGGTTCAGGTCTTCTCTTGTCTCTGATCTCAGCTGCAAACTGGCCGACTTTTTCTTTATCAACACCCTTAACAGTGATGATGTTACCTTCAACTACTGTTTCGATACCATCTGGATCAACCATTACTACTGGATGTGAGTAACCAAGTGAAAGGTTAAGGTTCTTACCCTGCTTAGCAGCTCTGTAACCTACACCGTTAACTTCAAGCTTCTTCTCGAAACCATTAGTAACACCGATAACCATGTTGTTAATAAGTGTTCTTGTTAAGCCGTGAAGAGATTTGTTTCTCTTTAAGTCGTTAGGTCTGTTAACTACGACTTCGGCTCCTTCTAATTTGATTTCCATCTCTGAAGGTAATACTCTCTCGAGTGTTCCCTTAGGACCTTTTACAGTCACTTTGTTATTTTCTGCAATTTCAACTGTTACGCCAGCTGGAACTGCGATTGGCATTCTTCCTATACGTGACATGCCCGTACCTCCTATTTTGTGTATATAACTAACATATTGCATGATTGCAACATGTTTAAGAACTTAGAAGTAATATAACCTCTTAATTCTTACTACCAAACAAATGCTAATACTTCTCCACCAACGTTAAGCTTTCTAGCTTCCTTATCTGTAACGATACCCTGGTTAGTAGAGATGATTGCTATACCAAGACCACCAAGTACTCTTGGAAGCTCATCCTTGCCAGCGTATACACGAAGACCTGGCTTAGAGATTCTCTTGATACCTGTGATAATCTTGTCATTCTTATCAGCACCGTACTTTAATGCAATCTTGATCACATCAAAGTTACCATCTTTAACAACTTCAAATTTCTTAATATAACCTTCATCTAACAGAATCTGTGCAATTGCAAGTTTCATTTTTGAAGAAGGAACATCAACTGTATCATGCTTTGCAGTGTTCGCATTACGGATTCTTGTAAGCATATCTGCAATTGGATCGCTCATTGTCATTTTGTTTTTTCCTCCTATAAATTCTACCAACTAGATTTCTTAACACCAGGAATCTGTCCCTTATATGCAAGTTCGCGGAAGCAAACTCGGCAAATACCGTATTTCTTTAATACAGAATGTGGACGACCACAAATTCTACAACGAGTATATGCTCTAGTTGAGAACTTAGGTGTACGCTGCTGTTTTATCTTCATTGCTGTTTTAGCCATGAATAAACCTCCTTATTAGACAAACGGACTATTATTTAGCAAATGGCATGTTAAATAATGTTAATAACTCACGTGCTTCTTCGTCAGTCTTTGCAGTTGTAACGATAATTACATCCATACCTCTGACTTTATCTACCTTATCGTACTCGATTTCAGGGAAGATAATCTGCTCTTTAATACCAAGTGCGTAGTTTCCTCTGCCGTCAAATGCGTCAGGATTAATACCTCTAAAGTCACGTACACGAGGAAGTGCAAGGTTTACAAGTCTGTCAAGAAACTCATACATCTTCTCGCCACGAAGAGTTGTCTTACATCCAATGCCAAGACCTTCTCTGATTTTGAAGTTAGCGATAGAATTCTTTGCCTTTGTGATAACTGCCTTCTGACCTGTGATTGTTTCCATATCAGATACTGCAGCTTCAAGAATCTTTGCGTTATCCTTAGCTTCACCGACACCCATGTTGATAACAATCTTATCAATCTTAGGGATTTCCATTACATTTTTATATCCGAACTTCTTCTGCATGGCATCCATGATTTCGTTCTTATATACATCTTTAAGTCTACTCAATGTTTTTGGCCTCCTTCCCTAAAATTAATCGATTACATCGCCAGTAGCTTTAGCATAGCGAACTTTCTTACCATCAACTTCCTTGAAGCCTACTCTTGTAGCTTTTCCCTTATGAACAAGCATAACGTTTGAAATATCTACTGGAGCTTCCTTCTGAACAATACCGCCGTTCTGGTTTGTTGCAGATGGCTTCTCGTGCTTGCTTATCATGTTGATACCTTCAACAAGAACCTTGTTCTTCTTTGTATCTACTGATAAAACTTTACCTTCTTTACCTTTACCTTTTTCAGTGCTGCCTGTAATAACTCTTACAGTATCACCCTTCTTAATTTTCATCATAATAGGGGCACCTCCTTATAATACTTCAGGAGCAAGAGAAACGATCTTCATAAACTGTTTCTCACGAAGCTCTCTGGCTACTGGTCCAAAGATACGTGTTCCCTTAGGAGTCTTGTCATCTTTGATAATTACAGCAGCATTCTCGTCAAATTTAATATATGAACCATCTTTACGGTGAGCGCCGTGTACTGATCTTACTACAACAGCCTTTACAACATCACCTTTTTTTACAACGCCGCCGGGTGTTGCATCTTTAACCGAAGCTACGATAACATCACCGATATTGGCATATCTTCTTGTAGAACCACCTACAACGCGGATGCAAAGAAGTTCTCTAGCACCTGTATTGTCAGCGACTTTAAGTCTGGTTTCTTGCTGTACCATACTATTTTCTCCTTCCAAATTCAATTACTTGGTAATTGTATTTATTCGTAAATAAACTAATTGAACATTAATAAAATTATTTTGCTCTTTCAGTAATCTCAACAAGTCTCCATCTCTTATCTTTTGAAAGTGGTCTTGTCTCTACTACCTTTACAGTATCACCAATATGAGCTTCGTTGTTCTCATCGTGAGCTTTGAGCTTGTAAGTTCTCTTAACAATCTTGTTGTAAAGAGGATGCTTAACATGGTTTTCTACTGCAACAGTGATTGTCTTATCCATCTTATCACTGATTACTTTACCTGAACGTGTTTTTCTTAAATTTCTTTCTTCCACGATTTTCTCCTTCCTCAATCCTAAGATTATTATGCCTGAGCTTTAGTGTTAATAACTGTCTGAATACGAGCAATATTCTTACGAACATCCTTAATTCTTGATGTGTTATCTAACTGATTAGTAGCATTCTGAAATCTTAAATTGAAAAGTTCTTTCTTTGCAGCAACCAATTCCTGATTAAGCTCAGCTGTTGTTTTATTATTGAGCTCTTCAACATACTTATTAGTTTTCATTTGCTACACCACCTTCCAAGTCTGCTTTCGATACAACTTTACACTTGCATGGGAGCTTATGTGTTGCAAGACGAAGTGCTTCTCTTGCTACTTCTTCAGAAACACCTGCGATTTCGAACATTACACGTCCTGGCTTAACAACTGCTACCCAATATTCTACTGAACCTTTACCAGATCCCATACGAGTTCCTAAAGGCTTTGTAGTAACTGGCTTGTCTGGGAAAATCTTGATCCAAACTCTACCACCACGCTTGATATAACGTGTCATAGCAACTCTGGCTGCTTCTATCTGATTTGACTTTATCCAACATGGCTCCATTGCAACGATACCGTACTCACCATATGCGATAGTGTTACCTCTTGATGCTTTACCTGCCATGCTACCACGAAACTGTTTACGACGTTTCACTCTTTTAGGCATTAACATTATTTATCGCTCCCTTCCTTTGAAGACGCCTTGTCTTCTTTGTTTCCCTTAGTAGGAAGTATCTCGCCTTTGTAGATCCATACTTTAACACCGAGTTTACCGTATGTTGTATCTGCTTCAGCGAATCCATAATCAATATCTGCTCTAAGTGTCTGAAGAGGAATAGTACCTTCACTGTAGAACTCGCTACGAGCCATATCAGCGCCACCAAGACGTCCTGATACTGCAGCCTTGATACCAAGTGCACCGTTAAGTGAGTTACCCTTGTTATCCTTCTTCATTGTTCTAGACATACAAGACTTCATAGCACGTCTGAATGATACACGGTTCTCAAGCTGCTGAGCGATGTTCTCTGCAACGAGCTGTGCATCAGCGTCAGGCTTCTTAACTTCCTGAACGTCAAGACCGATGTCTTTTCTGCCGATAAATTTCTGAAGTTCCTTCTTAGTAGCTTCGATACCAGCGCCGCCCTTACCGATAACAACACCTGGCTTCTGTGTGTAAACTACTACGTCAACCTTCTCAGCCTTTCTAAGAATTTCGATCTTAGAAATACCAGCTGCGTAAAGTTTCTTCTTTAAAAACTTTCTGATGTTATAGTCTTCTACGAGGAAGTCAGCGAACTTGTCCTCTGAATACCATTTAGAATCCCAATCTTTGATTACACCGACTCTTAAGCCGTGTGGATTAACTTTCTGACCCATGCTTACTTAGCTCCTTTCTCATCAAGAACGATAGTGATGTGGCTTACTCTCTTTTCGATTCTGTAAGCTCTACCCTGAGCTCTTGGGTGTACTCTCTTCATTGTTGGTCCCTTATTAGCGAAGCACTGTGCAATGTAGAGGTTCTCTGGATTCATACCATTGTTGTTCTCTGCATTAGCGATTGCTGAGTCTAATAATTTCTTTATAATGCTTGAAGCGTATCTTGGATTGTACTCTAAGATTGCTTTAGCTGTTGTAACATCCTTGCCTCTGATAGCATCTAATACGAAGCATGCCTTCTGTACTGATACTCTTGCGTAAGATAACTTAGCGGAAGGTCTATTATCAACATTTGCGTTTCTTTCTCTCTTAATTTGAGATCTATGTCCTTTAGCCATAGTTTAATATCCTCCTATCTTACTTAACCTTTGACTTCTTATCGTCATTCTTGTGTCCCTTGAATGTTCTTGTTGCTACGAACTCTCCAAGTTTATGACCTACCATATCTTCTGTTATATATACAGGTACATGCTTACGTCCGTCATGAACCGCGATTGTATGTCCCACGAATGCTGGGAAAATTGTAGATCTTCTAGACCAAGTCTTGATTGCCTGCTTGTTGTTAGATGCGTTCATCTTATCAACTGCTTTAAGTAAGCTTGCATCTGCAAATGGTCCTTTTTTTAATGATCTTGCCATGATTATTCCTCCTTAATTATTCGGTAACTATTTGATTGCTCTACCGTCACGTCTTCTTACGATTAACTTGTTAGAAGCTTTCTTCTTCTTTCTAGTCTTGTAACCAAGTGCTGGTTTACCCCATGGTGTACATGGACCAGGACGACCAACAGGAGCCTTACCTTCACCACCACCGTGTGGATGGTCATTAGGGTTCATAACTGAACCACGGACTGTAGGTCTGATTCCCATATGACGTATACGACCAGCCTTACCATAATTAACAAGGTTATGATCACCGTTACCGATAACACCGATTGATGCACGGCACTCGATTGGAACCATTCTCATTTCGCCTGATGGAAGACGAAGTGTTGCATACTTACCTTCCTTAGCCATAAGCTGTGCGCTGTTACCAGCACTACGAACCATCTGGCCACCCTTACCAGGAAGAAGTTCAATATTGTGAACTAATGTACCTACTGGAATCTTAGATAATGGTAAGCAGTTACCTGGCTTGATTTCAGCTGTTTCGCCGTTCATTACCTTCATTCCATCTGTAAGTCCCTGTGGTGCAAGGATATATGCCTTCTCGCCATCTGCGTAGCAGATAAGAGCGATGTTTGCTGTTCTGTTAGGATCGTATTCGATACCAACTACAGTTGCTGGAATACCATCTTTATTTCTCTTGAAATCAATAAGTCTATATTTCTGTCTGTTTCCGCCGCCGTGATGTCTAACAGTGATCTTACCCTGGTTGTTACGACCAGCTGTCTTCTTCTTTGATACAAGAAGTGCCTTCTCTGGTGTTGACTTTGTTACCTCAGAGAAATCAGAACCTGTCATGTTTCTTCTTGACGGTGTATAAGGGTTATATGTTTTGATACCCATGATAAATCTCCTTTTCTCACCTAATTTATTATCACACTTTAGTTGTGTCTAATTGCTTACATCTTAGAGTCCTGAGAATATCTCGATCTCTTTGCTATCTGCTGTAAGCGATACGATGGCTTTCTTTGTCTTAGCTGTCTTTCCGTAAGTCATGCCACGTCTCTTTGTCTTTCCATCAAGGTTCATTGTGTTAACCTTTGCAACCTTAACTCCATCAAACATCTTTTCAACTGCTTCTTTGATCTGAGTCTTGTTTGCTTCTGGATGTACTAAGAAGCTGTACTTTTTCTCGCCCATCTCAGCCATACTCTTTTCTGTTACAAGTGGCTGAAGGATTACGTCGTAATACTGAACTGCTGCCATTATGCGTACACCTCCTCGATTTTTTCTACAGCTGCCTTTGTAAGTACAACTGTACCTGCATTCATAACGTCATATACGTTAATTGTGCTTGTTAATGCTGTCTTAGCATCTGGAATGTTTCTTGCTGAAAGAATAACATTGTCATCCTTTTCATTTAAAACAACTAATGCCTTGTTAGCCTTAATGTTCTTAAGAACCTGAGCGAATGTCTTTGTCTTAATCTCATCAAGCTTAAGTTCATCAACAACGATAAGTTTCTGATCCTGAACCTTGCTTGTAAGTGCAGACTTAAGAGCTGCTCTCTTCTCTTTCTTATTTAACTTAAATGAATAATCTCTTGGTACTGGAGCGAATACAACTCCGCCGCCTGTCCACTGTGGAGATCTTGTAGAACCCTGACGAGCATGTCCTGTTCCCTTCTGTCTCCATGGTTTTCTTCCGCCACCAGAAACTTCTGAACGAGTCTTTGCTTTCTGTGTTCCCTGGCGATTATTTGCAAGCTGCTGTACAACTGCTAAGTGAACTAAGTGTTCGTTAATCTCTACACCGAATATTGCATCACTTAAGTCGATTGTTCCAACTTCTTTGCCTTCCATATTTACAACTGATACTGTTGCCATTGTAAGTTGTCCTCCTTTCAACTAAGCTTATGCTTCAGCCTTTGTAGTTTCTTTGATTGTTACTAATGCCTTCTTTGCTCCAGGTACTGCACCCTTTACAAGAAGAAGATTCTTCTCAGCGTCAACCTTTACGACTTCAAGGTTCTTTACAGTGATCTGTACGCAACCCATATGTCCTGGCATGTGCTTACCCTTGAATACTCTTGAAGGGCTTGAACAAGCACCGTTTGAACCAGCGTGACGGTGATACTTAGAACCGTGTGCCATAGGTCCTCTTGACTGACCATGTCTCTTAATAGCACCCTGGAAACCTTTACCTTTTGAAATAGCTGTTGCATCAATCTTGTCGCCTTCAGCGAAGATGTCAGCTTTGATTTCCTGAGCTACTGTATATTCTTCAGCGTTCTCGAATCTGAACTCTCTTAAGTATCTCTTTGCAGATACTCCTGCTTTCTTGAAAAGACCCTGCTGAGCTTTGTTAACACCATGTCTGTGTGCTATCTCTTTCTTGCCAGCCTTATCTTTGTTGATAATCTTTTCTTTCTTCTCTTCGAAACCAACCTGTACTGCCTTGTAACCATCATTGTCAACTGTCTTGACCTGTGTTACGTAGCATGGGCCTGCCTGAAGTACTGTTACTGGAATAAGGCTACCGTCTTCTGCGAAGATCTGAGTCATTCCAACTTTTGTTGCTAAAATTGCTTTCTTCATTTTTTCCTCCTTATTTCTACTAAAGCGGTATAGTTTCCTTCATCGTAGTTTGTTTACACAGGTATGAAACTCTCATCCGGAACCGGTAGGTTGCTGATTCCTACTGCCTTACTGGCTATACATAAAGTTAGTAGAGGTTTTTTGTTACTTTTGATTACATCATCTTGATGCTTAAAAATACACCTGCTGGTATATCCATCTTCTGTAAAGATTCGATTATCTTCTGAGAAGGATTCATGATGTCGATGAGTCTCTTGTGAGTTCTCTGCTCGAACTGCTCTCTTGAGTCCTTGTACTTGTGTACAGCTCTAAGAATAGTAACTACTTCCTTCTTTGTTGGAAGAGGTACTGGACCAGATGTCTCTCCACCATTCTTCTTAACTGTGTCAATAATCTTCTTTGCTGATGCATCTACTAGCTGATGATCATACGCTTTTAATGTGACTCTCATTTTCTGACTTGCCATAAAAAAAGTCGCCTCCTTTTCGCACTTATTATTTTTTGTAAGTACGACAAGCTGGTGACTGTACCACTTTCCCGTGTGTGTCCATCGCTTTCATTTTAAAAGCGCGTCCTCACGCGTCGTTTCTACTATATTGTAGACTGTTTAAGCTTTGTACAGTGACTTGCCGTCATATTATCTGACATTCGCTCCACGGAAAACCTATTACAGCTTTCGCCATAATAGCAACCTCACGCTTCATAGCTATCATGTCACAGCAATGATTAGTATAAATGTTTGATTTAAGGAATGCAAGTACTTTTTTCTATTTTTTTAATAAATTTTGCAATTATTTTTTGTGTATTTTATCAAATAGTGTTTCTTCTATATTATATGTACTAAATCTTGTGTTTTTCTCTTACTGTTATCCTTTTCTTCTATATATAATTATTATTTCTTCACCACCTTCCTTCTTTTATGCTACAATATCTTAAGTTTATATAAATAAGGAGAAAGAATCCATGTGGATTGCAGATAAATGGAAAGACTATGAGGTATTAGATACCTCTTCTGGAGAAAAATGCGAAAGATGGGGTGACTATATCTTAGTTAGACCTGATCCTCAGGTTATATGGAATACCCCTCATGGTATTAAAGAATGGAAACAAAAGAATGGCCACTACCACCGTTCTAACAAGGGTGGCGGCGAATGGGAATTCATAAACCTTCCAAAGGAATGGCAGATTTCATATAATCTTCCTATTAATATAGAGGATAGTCGATTAACATTTAACCTTAAGCCATTCTCATTTAAACATACAGGCCTGTTTCCAGAACAGGCGGTTAACTGGAATTGGTTTTCTTCTATTATTAATAAGAAGAAAGAAGAAAATCCTAATAAGGAAATAAAGATTCTTAACCTCTTTGCATATACTGGTGGTGCAACTCTATCAGCAGCTAAAGCGGGAGCATTTGTAACTCATGTAGATGCATCTAAGGGTATGGTTAACTGGGCTAAAGAAAATGCTCTTAGTTCAAACATCCCTGGAGACAGAATCAGATGGTTAGTTGATGACTGCGTAAAATTTGTTGAAAGAGAACTAAGACGTGGCAATAAATATGATGGAATCATAATGGACCCTCCATCATATGGAAGAGGACCTAAAGGTGAGATATGGAAGATAGAAGAATCTATATTCCCATTTGTAGAGCTAAGCGCCCAGCTTCTCTCTGATGATCCACTTTTCTTCCTTATTAATTCATATACAACAGGTCTGCAACCAGCAGTTCTTTCCTATATGATTAACACTGTTGTTACCAAAAAGCACGGCGGAAAGGTTGAAGCAGAGGAAATCGGACTACCAGTATCGTCCAACGGACTGGTTCTTCCTTGCGGCGCAAGCGGACGCTGGTCAAAATAACAATTGTACCTTATCTTCGTTTTGTTGCTATCTGGCTATACATACCTAGTCCTGCTATAACAGCAAGCACCGTAAGGTATGCCGAATTAGGTATTTCGAAGAATGAACTTGCGCAGGAAAGCATAAGCACACTTCCAAATGCTGAAGTAACTACCATAACTACATAGTCACCAAACCACATAGCAAAGATTCCTGCAATTGCTGCTACTATAAGAGCAACTATTACACCGGTCCTAACAATATCAGAAGCATCCTTTACTACTTTGCCAAAATTATCCTGACTCATAGTTATTATCTTATTAATAGAAGAAGACATATCAGATAATGATTTGTTTCCTTTTAAGCTATCTGCAATAATATGCTTCATGTCTGTAACAGACTCTGAACCAGACTGAACAGTAGCCACCGCCTTCTTCCAATATATCTGGAAGGTTACAAGAAAGGCTATTACGTTAGCAGATATATAATAAGTAATTCTATAATGCCTGTAGCCAAGATAGGCTCCTGCTACAGCCAAAACTACTGCAACAATATAAAGCCACTCTTTATCCAGCAAATATTCAAGCCTAAGTCCAAGATATCCGCAGAGTGCACCGCAGAGTAACATAGCAACAGTCTTATATATACTAAGCCCTCTTAAACATAACAGAATTCCTATAATAAGTTCTGCTGCTGCAAGTACATATATTGTATTCATTATATTTTCCCTTTTATTTTAATTCGTATCGTATGTTTAGCTTATCCTCTGAAGCTTCTACATATCCATATGCTCCCGAGATAATCGGCATAGCAGGTGGAAGGTGTCCTATATCTGCGTCCATTATAATAGGAACATTGTACTTTCCAAGGATATCAGTAACTGCATTGTACTGATTAAGACCAAACATATCCTGACCATACTGCATAGGTCTTCCAACTAAGAATCCTGCAGCGTGGTCGAACCATCCACTTCTATCAAGTTGCCACAAAGCGCGTCTTATAGAAAAAACATTAAGGTCGCAGCTTTCAAAGAACCATATGATTCCCTCATCACCATATTTTTCGTTAAATGCTTTAACATAGTCGTATTTGGTGCCTACCAGATTACAAAGGCAGTCAAGACAGCCTCCAAGCAGTCTTCCTTTAAAGCTTGTACTATTTCTATCGCATCCGTAATAAACTAGAGATAATTTCTCAGTTGTATTATAAGGAACCAGTGGATTATCTTCAGTCTTTAATGATTCAAGCTCCCAGGTCCCATAGCTGGAAACTTCTAATTTCTTTCCTGTAAGAATGTCAAAAGAATCATGAATCGCCTGATGCCAAGGCTTCATTCCAAAATTGGATGCACACTGACCATATATAGCCGCGTGATCACAAATAGTATTTAATAAGAATGTAAAGTTGGTATTGTCAGAGTAGCCAATAAACCACTTAGGCTTAGAAGCTTTGATCTTAGAAAAGTCTACATAATCAATAGTCTCACACATAAGCTCTCCGCCGCCGGCAGGTATTAATATATCTGTGTCATCAGCAAGATAGCTTTCTGTAAGTTCTTTTCCGCAGTCATATGGATTAGTACTGATTCCTATACCGTCGCCCTTATAGCAGTTTGGTCCAATCACTGTCTTATAGCCCATCTCTTCAAAAGTAGCTACAGCGCTGTTAAAACCGCTTATATAAGGTTCTGTTGATGCTCCAAATGCTGGCGCAACAAAACCAATGCTTCCGCCTTCAGATAAAAAATCAGCATATTTCATTATTTCTTTTCCCTTGACTGCATCTGTAATTCTGGTGCAAATGTAGACACCTTAGTATTAGCTGGAACTGACTTTGTTACGAATGTATTACCAGCTACAACCGAATCATGTCCTACAACTGTATCTCCGCCAAGTATAGTTGTATTGGCATAGATTACAACATTATCTTCTATTGTTGGATGTCTCTTAACTCCCGAAAGAGCCTGACCCTTCATAGTTGAAAGGGCACCAAGAGTAACACCCTGATATATTTTAACGTGATTACCTATAACGGTAGTCTCTCCGATAACGATACCTGTACCGTGGTCAATAAAGAAGTACTCTCCGATATTTGCTCCTGGGTTAATATCTATTCCTGTCTTGCTGTGTGCATGCTCAGTCATGATTCTAGGAATAATAGGAACATTAAGTTCATATAATACATGAGCAATACGGTATACATATATTGCATATAATCCTGGATAAGAGAAGATGATTTCTTCTTTACTTGATGCTGCAGGATCTCCCTGAAGTTCAGCTTCAACATCTTTCATAATAAGTTTCTGAAGCGCTGGAAGTTCTTTAACAAATTCAAGAGCTATGCTTTCAGACTTATCGTCAACATCTTTCACTTCCTGCCCATCAATCTTACCCTGATATTTAAGTGCTATCTTTATCTGCTTAAATAATCTTTCATATACTCCTGCAATAGTATTACCAGCAAAGTTACTAAGATTAACATAAGCAGTATTCTCTGTTCCAAAATAGCCTGGGAACATTACACGCCTAACTTCATTAATAATATAGATAATGTCTTCCCTGTTAGGCATCTTCATCTCTATATCAAGTTCAAACAGCCCCTGCTGCTTGTAATTTTCCTCAAGTTCATTTGCAATATTTGCAATTACATTTTTAGCGTTCATGTCTTCCTCCAAGTAAGTAACACTTCAGACTATAATCGTGATAATTTTATCATTCTGCCCCTTTATTTGCAAGAAAAGTGCCTTTTATAGCTATATATATAAGCTTACTTCATGATATAATTGTATAGGAATTTGAAGTATTCAAAAGGAGGAGTTACTTATATGTTTTGTTCAAAATGCGCAGCCCAGATACCTGATGATTCTATAACATGCCCTAACTGCGGCGCACCTGTTCCAAAGCTTGACGCTACAGTACCTCAAACTACTGTTTCTAATACTAGTCAGCCACAGGATAACAGTTATAACCCACAGGCTAATATGCAGATGCAACAACCTAATATGCAGCAGCCAAATATGCAGCAGCCTGTATACATACCAAACTCTAATAATTATTACCAGCCTATACCACAAAAGAGCAATAAAAAAGGTCTTTTCATAGGTCTTGGTATTGCAGCAGCTCTAATCATAGCTGCTATAGCTGTACTTCTTGTATTCCTCTTAAGTGATAAGAAAACAACTGATAAGGCTCCAGTCGCTAAATTTGTTTCGTGCGCAAAGAATACAGTATTCTCTGGATTTGATTTTAAGGTGGAAGCTTATATTCTAGACAAAGACAGGGATAAGGAAGACAGTGGAACCGCAACAGGTTTCTATACTATAGATATTAAAAAGCATCAGATACAAGGTTATGTAGAATCAGTTTCGTATTACAGAGGCTACAATGGTGGTCGCCCTTCTGAAGATAAGTCAGTTGATGCTACATATATTAATGGAAATAAAATCGGATCCGCATCTATAGAATATGATGATGGTGTAAAAGATTATTCTTATGGATATATGGAATCATTCGAAGATTCTTATTCTTATTATAATCGCTATATAGACTTCAACGAAGATAACTTCTTCAATGCACTTAAGGTATTGGCCAACAAAGACCTTGATAAAATTGATTATGTAGAGCTGTTAGATTCCTTTGGTGACATATCTTCTTACTGCAATATAATCATTAATCCTGAAGAAATAGATGATTGCATAGGAGCACTGATTAAGGCCTATGATGATAACAGAGATCAGCTTGGTTTCGAGAAGAATGGTAACACATACAGTTTTGACTTTACTCTTAAAGACCTTGTCGAAATTGGAAAGCCAGTACTCGATGAATATTTAACTGGCCTTGCAAGAAAATATCTTAACGACGCATACGATGAAATAAATATGCGCGACCTTGAAGATATAAAGATTCAGCTTGAATACGATATAGAAGGAGATGCAATATCATACTTCGTTATTAAAGTTAAACCTGAAGGATACACAAGCAACACTTATGTTATAGAGATAACACTTGATAATATTGGAAGCTGCAAGAGCAAGCTTGATGATGATATCATAGAACTTATGGAAGAAAATGAATATTAAATCGAGTAGGAGACCCCTCCTACTCGCTGCGTGGGATGCGTCCGGCAGAGCCAGAATAATTCACTGCGCATCCCTGCGAATAAGAAAACCACCGGCACACCCGGTGGTTTTCTTATTATAAATCTTTGAAATTAAAGTTTGCTTTTCCTGAAGCGTAATCTCCAACTATCTGGCCTGAGCCTCTAAGTTTATACTTATATGTTGTAAGACCTTCAAGACCAACAGGACCTCTTGCATGTATCTTACTGGTTGATATACCAACCTCAGCACCAAATCCATATCTGAATCCATCTGCAAATCTTGTAGAACAGTTCTGATATACTCCAGCAGAATCAACTAGTTCCATAAACTTCTCTGCAGTTTCTGCATTCTCAGTAATAATAGCATCTGTATGATGTGAGCCGTAGGCATTGATATGGCTAATAGCTTCATCCACACCATCTACAAGCTTTATAGAAATAACCAGGTCAAGATATTCTGTATTAAACTCATCTTCATTCATAAGTTCAACACTGACTATATCATTAACTTCCTTAGTTCCGCGAAGCTTAACATGTCCTTTTTCTTCAAGATTCTTTGCTATCTTCTTAAGAGCTTCTTTATCCAGGCTTCTATCTACAAGAAGTGTCTCTGTAGCATTGCAGGCAGCTGTATACTGTGTCTTGGCATCAAGGATAATATTGCAAGCCTTCTCTATATCAGCATCCTTATCAATGTATGTATGACAGATACCATCAGCATGACCCATAACAGGAATCTTGGTGTTATTCATAATATACTGAACAAACTGGTTAGAGCCTCTAGGAATAATAAGGTCTACGCTCTTATTACATTCAAGAAGTTCATCTATCTCACTATGAGCTGTAACCTGTATCATACAGCCTTCTGGTGCGCCGCACTCTACTGCCGCCCCATAAATAAGTTCAAATAAGACCTTGTTAGTATTAGTTGTTTCTTTACCGCCTTTAAGTACAGCACAGTTACCACTCTTTATACAAAGAGATGAAATCTGAACAAGGGCATCTGGTCTTGCTTCGAATATAATACCTATAACACCTATAGGACATGATACTCTCTCTAAGATAAGTCCTGTATCAAGCTGTCTCTTAAATATTGTTTTTCCAATAGGATCTGGAAGACTGATTAACTGATCTATACCCTTAGTAACGTCCTCAAGTTTATGTTCATCAAACTTAAGTCTTTTCATTACTGACTGAGCAATACCGTCACTTGCTGCCTTGTCCATATCCATAGCATTGGCTTCGAATATCCTGCTAGCATTGGCTATTAAAACTTCCTTAACTCTTGCAAGAATCTTATTTCTAACATCAGCTGACAAACTAGCCATCTTAAAGCTGTCTGCCTTCATTATTCTAGTTAATTCTTTAACGCTTTTCATATTGTCCATCTCTATACCTATTTATTACTGTTCCATTCCAAAAATATTATCAAGAAGTGCATCTACCTCATCTGGAGTAATAGGCTTAAGAAGATATCCAGACGCATATATCTGGAATGCCTCAATAGCAAACTCTTTGGTAGAGCTTATAAATACAATCTTGCATGAAGGCTGTATACGCTTAACTTCCATAGCAAGAGATATACCATCCGCATCATCCATAAGAATGTCGAGAAATGCTATATCAACCTGCTCAGTCATAATATACTGAATGAATTCGTTAACATCTAAGAAAGCCTTCAAAGATTCTATTCTCTTTGTAGCTTTAATTATCTCCACATCCATGTCGAGACATAACTGTTCATCATCAATTATTACAGCTTTCATATGTAATCCCCTATTCTGCAAAGGATATCCCTAGTGGCACTCATTATAAAGAAATCCTCTGCTTTTGTAAATGTTAATTGCCTATAATAGATAATACCTTATCAAGCACCGGTTCATTACCTCTTATAACAAGAGCTATAGCATATCTTGCCCTGTTAAGCCCGTGATATAACTGTCTAACCTTCTCTTCATTATCGAAACATCTTAGATAGTCGTCTGAGTCATATTCAAACATCCCATCTATAACCATAACTACCCTATCGAATTCTCTGCAGGTAGCTATACTTGCATCCACTTCACCAATATCATACTGGGCTCCGTCACTTCCTGATTTAATATACACGTAGCCCTGATTCTTATACATCCTTGTTAAAGTCTCTTCTTCATAAGACGAGGTTGCAAAAGCTACTGACACTGACGGATATGAGTTCCTTCTGTGATGCCCCTTAGGCTGCATCAAACACTGTATAAAGGATGACAGTTCTGAATTCATACGAATCCTGTTTGTCAGTTTATATTTTATAAATCCTTCTGTGGATTCAAGTATTGTAGAAAATTCATTAGGCGCTGCACTTTTTGATATTGCATCTTCGATATCATAGGAAATCACTAAGGGCAATGCCTTTTCCTTAGTAACCTTTATTAGATAATCAAGTTCTTCTCTAGTTAGCCTGTGGCCTTCATCTACAAATACTGCACTATATTCATCAAAGTTGGGATACAGCCCAGCTTCGAAGCCCTTGTAAAAATCTATCCTCTTAAGTCTGTCATTAAGAACTATAAGCTCATCTGGATAGTAACCAAGATGCAGGACGCAAACCTTGTTTTCTTTGGTTGTTAACCCCTTTGCTATATCATAAAGCAGAAGGGTCTTACCAGTTCCAGGAAGTCCTGTAAATCCCTGAAGTGAATAACCTCCAGCATGGATTTTTTTAATTATGTGATACCTTATATCATTCTGCTGTGATGTAAGGAAATATTCATTGCTGAGAAACTTATCTGGATTAGTTAAAGGCGAGATTATAAATTCTTCTTCCTTGAAGTAATCCTCTGCATGGCAGTTATCCACCTTGCCCTGACCTTTTATATCTTCTGCTAACTGCTCAAAGTCTGTTTCTATGAGTCTCTTACCATTGGATAGTCTGACTAGTCTGTTCTTAGAACTAATAAATGTATATGAATGGATAGTTTTTCCAAGCATAGACAGATAGTATCTGTTTCTAATAAGCTGACGTTTTATCTTGTCATCATCAACATCGTAGCTTTTTAGTTCAATATTTATTACAAGATCTTCTGATATCCGTAATAAGTCGAATTCTTTTCCAAGTCTTGGAATATGAAAGGAGTAATAAAAATCTAGCCCGTCTATGGTTCCAAGAACTTCTTCAAGCTTATTTGATAACATCCTTAGAGACTCAACTTCCCAGTCTTTTATCTTTAGTCCAAAGTCTCTCTTTGACATCTGCTTTTCTAAAACCTGTAATCTGTTAGGGTTGGATAATCTGGTTAGCGCGTATATATTTACACTCTTCATATATTATCCCCCTTCCCACACAAGTTTCTTTTAAGCTTATTTCTTCTTTCTAAACTTAGACGCAATCTGGCTCTTAGTTTTATTAAACTGGTGCATAGGCTTCTTAACTACATCAAGAACTTCAATAACCTTGTTGGCATCCTTAAGTTTCTTCTGGTAGTCCCTGCCAACGTATACCATGTTACGTCTCTTAGCTTTATCTATATCCTGATCAAATATATTTCTTAAAAATGCATCCGCATAGTCTTCCTTAAGACATTCATGAGCCTGGAAGCCTTCTGGTGCAATCGGAGCCTTCATCATCTTTAGATAAAGGTCATCATTTTCATATATCTCTTTAACTCTGGCAACAACCTGATCAAAGTTTTCAAAATCCCTTGCCGATACAAATGACTCAGGATTGAACTCTTCCTTGATTCTGTCACTTCCCCAGTAAATAGGAATAGTACAAGCTGCAAATCCATCAAAAATTTTCTCTGTTGTATAACCGCTCATAGCAGAGTTTTCAAATGCCATAGAAAATCTGTAATGAGATGCAAACTCTACCTTGTCTGCAACAGGTCCGCCAACATTGTTCCTATATCTTCCGCCTGAGTCTACTGGCATATATTTTTCAAGAGCATCTATCATAAGATCACGCTCAGCTGCAGCATATGGATTAGATATTACATAGTTACAAAACTTCTTCTTTGCAAGATAGTAATCATCTGAATGTGTATGCTTTTCCTTTGCCGCCTTGATACACTGATCGTACAAAGCATAGTGAGGAAGTCTAAGATATCTGTCCTCAAAATCAATATAGTGGAATCCCATAGAATAATCATATAGATTAAAATCCGGAATAATGTTCTCACCTGTATAAAATATCTTTACACAATCAGCATATTTAAAATGCTTGCGGCTAAAGCAGCTACAAAATACATAATCAGGATTGTCTGATATTTCTACATCATAATATTTATCTAAGATTCTTGAAAAGAAGTTGTCCTCCTTCTTAAATCCTGGCCAAAAATCTATATAGTTAATCTTTATCTTCTTTTTGCTCATTATAAAAATCAGTTCCTTTACCCGGCATAATCTTAGGCGCCTGCCAGTGCATCGCCCACAAAATAACTGCACCTATGCCCTACTATATTATAGTAAAGCGGCGCCATAAGGTATTATTCTATAATAGTAATCACATCGTCAAGTACATAATGGAAAGAAGGTGCCGATGAGCCTTCATTTTCTTTATATGGCTTAGTAAGACTTATAGTATCACTGGAGTTTAGTGGATCAGTTCCTGTAAAATCACCTGCAAATACTTCAATACTCTTATTTTCAAAGCCTGCTATAAGCTTACTTTCCACTTCATCTGTGCCTTTCGCTGCAATGTTACTATTAAGCTCAAGCATCTCTACCCATCCCTGATTAAAGCCAGCTCCGGCATCATTTCCATTAATATCCGCTGCAAGGTCAGCTTCTATATCATGCCCTCTCATAACAGCGTCAACCGCTGAAACAATATATGGCTGCCAGTTAATTCTACAGCTTATTAGTGAACTTGTAGGTGCTACATCTACTGTACTTTGGTTATATCCCACATGGTAAACAGGATGGTCTACTGTAGCAGTTTCACAGGCAAGCGCTGGACCAATCGTATCTGATCCCTGAGAAATTATTATGCAGCCATTATTAATAAGTCTGCTTGCGGCCTTCTTCTCAAGATTATAATTATTCCAGCTGTTGGTATATATAACATTCATAGTTGCCTGTGGCACCTCTGAATGAACCCCCATGTAGAATGCTGTATATCCTGATATAACTTCAGCATAAGGGAAAGGTGCTACATATCCTATCTTTGCCTGATCAGCAGCAATAACTCCATCATTAATAAGTTCTTTCAGCTTCAGACCTGCAATAACACCGCAGACATATCTGCCTTCATAGATATGTCCCATGAAAGTATGGTAGTTATCTAAAACAGGCTCATCTTTAATATTGTCACCAGTAGCCTGACAGAATTCTATATCTGGATACTTGGCAGCAAATTCCTTAACCGTTTCCTGATAGCCGTAACTTGTGGCAAATATAATATCGCATCCTTCATCTACAAGCTGCTGAAGCGGAACCTCTTCATTGCCTTCAGTAACGTTGGTAATAGCATGAATCTTAACTTTATTACCATATTTGGTAGCCAGGTATTTTTCAACATTAATAAAGTTGGATGTATATGGTGTACTTTCATCACCAATATAAATAAAACCGACATCTACAACTTTCATGCCTTTTTCCTGTTTTACCTTTTTGTAATTGTTACCGCCAAAAATATATATAACTAAGAGGCAGCATAATAAGGTGATAATATAAACTCTTTTCACTAGGATTCTCCACAAATAGCTTCAATATCAATCTGTTTCTCATCAATAAGCTGAAGAAGTATCTCAACCAGTTCAGGATCAAATTGCTGTCCGCTACATCTCTTGAACTCTTCAATAACATAGTTAGGATTAAGGTGTTTTCTGTATACACGGTTTGCAGTCATAGCGTCAAATGCATCTGCTACACCTATTATTCTTGCTTCAATTGGAATATCCTCCCCCTTAAGTCCTTCTGGGTATCCTTTACCATCATATCTTTCATGATGATAATGAGCACCTATAGCCACATCTTTAACAAGGGTAAAGTCATGTAGTATACTTGCTCCTTTTACAGTATGAGACTTCATAATTGCATACTCTTCATCATCTAACTTTGCTGGCTTATTAAGTACCCTGTCTGGAATACCAATCTTACCAATATCATGAAGAAGAGCCATGTTTCTTATACTTTCAACTTTTTCTTCATCAAAATCTAACTTTTGGGCTATCATAACCGAATATTCAGATACACGCTGTGAGTGGTGTGCTGTATTAACATCCTTGGCATCGACAGTACGGGCAATAGCCAGGATGGTCTGATTACCCATCTCGATTTGGTTCTTGGCAAGTTCAAGTTCTTTCTGCTTAAGAGTAAGAGCTTTCTTAATCTGCATATGAACGAAGAAGGCTATAAACCAGGCCACGAACAAGAGAAGGACAAATATCATGTAAATCTTAAAGTAAGGATAATCATATATTTCCTTACCAATAATAATTGTATATATACCTTCCTCTACAACATTGCCTTTTTCATGATCTAGTACAGCTATATGAAACTTGTATGTACCAGCTTCAAGGTTAGTATAAACAGCACCTGAAAGGTTGCTAAGCTGGCATACATATGGCTGCTCATCGAAGCCTTCTAGATAGTAGCTAATATAAGGATTTTCGATTGTATAATTAATAATCTCTGGAACAAATTCTATTCTGTTTATATCCTTACCAATATTAAGAGGAACTCCTCTTTCAATTGTGTAAGGAACATAGTTAAGTGTTACCTCCTTAACTGTCATACGATAAGACTTAGATCCCTTACTATAGGAAAGTGTATCAACTGCAAATACACCAAGGTCTGTAGATATATAAAGATTCTTGTCAGTCTCATCATAATAGTTCCAAGAGTTACTTGTTATTCTTCCTGTAAGACCAGATCCAGAATTAAGGAGAGTATAGCTTACCTCATCTCCTGCAAGAAGCTGTGCTCTGTCTACTACATATATTCCTGCGCTGCCCAGGATGAACAGCTTACCATTATCATTAATAGTAATATCAAAGTTGTTGAAATATGGTATGTTTGGAAGTTCTTTTACATTGCCATCTTTATCCATATAGCAGATGCCATTACTTGTAACGATAAATGAACTTTCGCCGTCAATATCAGGAACAGTTCTAAGAATAACTTCACTTGTAAGACCATCTTTTCTGCCTATGTGATCTACTACTTTTCCATTCTTAATTAAGTAAAGACCAGAACCATCTGTACCTGCAAGTATAGTTCCATCTGAAATCTGAGATAAAGTTAATGTTACTGCACTTGAAAATCCATCAGATCCTATTGGAATAGAATTAATAACTTCTTCTCCCTTGATATAGGCAAGTCCTTCGTCACTTGAAACTATAATAGTTCCATCAGAAAGTTCTTTACAAAGTCTTACTCGGTTACCTACTTCCGAGTTAGTAGAGTTAAACTTAACAATATCACTTCCACTAACCTTCCATATACCCTCTCCATAAGTGCATAACCAAAGATTATCTTTTGAATCTTTTATGATACACCTTATTCTTAAAGTTCCAACTGCCTCTGTAAGGTCATTATCTACGTTTGCAAGAGTTTCCATATCGATAATATCAAGTCCCTGGTCAGTAGCAATATACATCAGACCGTCAAGCATGGTAACTGAATTGACCATAGCATCATCTAAGCCAGCCATAGCATAGTAGTTTTTAAAGTTGGATTCACAAAGACAAAGAAGCCCCAGTCTTGATGATGTAAACCATATATTATCCTGGAAATCTACAAGAATCTGATCAATTGAATTGTTAAATGCCCCCGTATTAATTCTTACGTAGCCCCCATCATAAGTAAAATAGCCTATGGCATTGTCAGAGCATACATAGTATTTATCACTCTTTTCATCATGATATATATCTTTTATATACTGAGCATCTTCAGTACTAATAGTTTTAACCTGACTAAGAACACCTCCGTTAACCTGGAATTCACATACATGGTTAAGTGATGTTCCTGCAAATAATCTGTCTTCCTCATCAAAATAACAACAGGTAAATACTTCTTGATTATTGCTTATGTCATACTCAGTAATAACTGTCCTGTCTTTGATAACATATAACTCACCTGCTGAGTTAACTGCTGCCACATAACCTCTGGAATCTGATGACATACTTTCTACTGAGCCTATATTTATCTTCTTATTTACTACACTAGGCCCTCCAATAATAGAAACCATAGAAATACCATCGGATGTTCCTATGTAGTAATATCCATCTGAACTTTTAACTATATCTCCTATGGTATTAGAATTAATTCCATCTGACTTATCAAGTGTATATGCTATCTTCTCGTTAATACATATAGATAAACCATTGTCATTGGTTCCAATCCAGAGTCTTCCTTCCTCATCGACGAAGAGGCAGTTAACACTTTTAACCTGACCAAAATCATCTCGCCATACAAACTCAGAACCGTTATATTCATAAAGTCCTGCATAAGTACCGACCCATAATATACCGTCAGAAGTCTGAGCTATATCATTGGCCTCACCACATGGAATACCATTATGGCTGCTAAATATTCTTTGAACATATGAATTGTTGTCTCTTACTATTCCGTCAGCCGAATCAGCAGATACGCTGTTCGCAGATATTGTTACAGGGGCGTATAAAGAATCAGCTTTTGGTGCACCCTTTGTATTTATAGATAAGGCGGCAAATACACTGCCTGCTATTACAGTAAGTAAAACTATACTGGTAGCCTTCTGCCCCAGTTTTTTAACTATCTTTTTCTGAACTTTTTTATGGATTTTTGGTTCTTTGATTAAATAGATTGTTTTAACAATAAAATATAAGACAAGAACGCTAACAAGTCGGTCTAAGAAATCTACATAAAATTCTCCAACTATAGCGCCAAAATTAATAGAAAACTGCCTATGAACAAGGAAGGCGCATACACCATCTCCCCATTTATTAGTACAGCTTCCATTACCAAAAAGAATATTAAGTGGCGAAGAAATAACAACAGCTACCAGTGTTAAAAGCACACTAAGAGACACAGACTTAAAAAATGATCTGGCAAAGTTTTTCCTCGCAAATATACCTACTATTATTCCTGTGGCAATACTAACCAAACCGTAGGCATAGAAAAGAGGATTTAGTATACCATAGATTATAGCTGTAGTTGTTCCAACCATGGCACCACACACTGGTCCAAGGAAGTAAGCAGAAACTATAGTTCCTATCTCATCAAGCCACAGAGGTAGTTCATACTGCCTCGCCATCCCTTTAAGCGCAATATCACAAAGCAAACAGCCTAAGACAAATATAGCAACGTGATAATTTTTCCATTTAGTAACTGTGCCCATGTTATCACCTAAAAGATTTTCTTAATCTTGTCTAATACGTCGCCTGCCTTGTCTGCTGATATTTTAGCCTTTACTCCAGCTACAACCTTATCAAGCATACCATCTGGAATATTAACACCTGATATACCTTCTACAGTTTTTTCAGGATCCTTCTTGAACTTATCAAGAATCTTTGGATCATCTTTTATCTTCTTTGTTGTCTTGTCAATTATCTCCTTAATGTCCATTATTTTCCCCTCACTTAACTATCGATAATTACAATAATTATACTACAAATTTACTCTACTGCATTAATCAGATTAAGGATTTCCTCCTTAATTTGACCATTAACTTTAGCCGCTTCTTCAGCGCAGTTTTGTTTACTGTAGAAGTAGAATTTTATCTTTGGTTCAGTACCACTTGGTCTGATTGCAAACCATGAATCATTTTCCAAAAACAGCCTGAGAGCATTCTGCTTTGGAATATCCTCGTAGCCGTTAATATAATCTATAACCTTGCTTACTTTGATGCCTGCAACTTCTGATGGAATATTCTCTCTAAAATACTTCATCATTCTCTCTATACGCTTGCCGCCTTCGATTCCTTCAAGAACTATATTAGGTTCATCTTCTGCAAAGTAGCCATATTTTTCAAATATCTGACCAAGTACATCAAAGAGAGTCTTACCCTGCTTACGATAATATGCTGCTGCCTCTGCTACAAGCATACCAGCAGAGATACCATCTTTATCTCTTATATCTTCGCAGGCTGCATAACCTACAGACTCTTCATAGCCAAATAAATACTTAAGACCATGCTCATGAAGATATGGAACCTTACCACTAATATTCTTAAAGCCAGTAAGTGTTTCAAACATCTTAACTCCGTAATCCTCTGCAATAATAGAAGACAGTGAAGATGTAACTATAGACTTAACCATAGCTCCGTTAGTTGGAAGTGTTCCGGCACTCTTATGGCCCTCTAATATATAATTTACAAGAAGGTAACCTGTCTGATTACCATTAAGTGGTATATAGTTACCATTATCATCTCTTATCTCTATAGCAAATCTATCAGCATCTGGATCAGTAGCCATAAGAAGTTCCGCCCCAAATTTCTTTCCATATTCCTCACTTAAGCGAAATGCCTTTGGGTCCTCCGGATTAGGATAGCCTACAGTAGTAAAGTCAGGGTCAGGATTTTCCTGCTCTGGCACTATCTTCCAGTTTGTAAAGCCTCTGTCATTAAGCATCTGTCTAAATGGGATAGAACCGCATCCATTCAGTGGTGTATATACAAGAGGAATAGATAAGTCTAGTTCATCACCTTCATGAATAGCTAGTGACTCAATCTTATCAAGGTACTCTCTGTCATACTCCTGGCCAAGGACGGTGATTATACCTTTCTTAACCCCTTCATCAAAGTCTGATGTCTTTATTCCATTCCATATATCTACAGCATTAATCTTTTCAGTCATACCATCTGCAACAGATGAAGATACCTGACATCCATCTTCCCAGTATGCCTTATATCCGTTATATTCCTTAGGATTATGAGATGCAGTAATATTGATACCAGCAATAGTACCAAGTCTTCTTACCATATAAGCAAGCTGTGGTGTTGGTCTTAAATCTGGAAATGTATAAGATTTAATTCCATTAGCTGCAAATATACCTGCTGCAAGTTTTGAGAATTCTTTTGAAAAGTGTCTTGGATCATGAGCAATAACAACACCCTTGTCCATAGCTTCCTGTCCTTTAGAAAGGATATAATCAGCTATACCCTGAGTAGCTTTGCCCACTGTGTATACATTCATACGATTGGTGCCAGCTCCGACTTTTCCTCTAAGTCCAGCTGTACCAAAAGAAAGATCTTTATAGAATCTGTCTTCCTTGTCCTCTTCTGTTATATTTAATAATTCCTTGTAAAGAGAATCATTAGAATCTAGATTTTGTAACCATTCATCATATTTTTCTTTATAACCCATAGCATATCCTCCAATAAAGATATTATAACAAAAAACGTAGCAGCTTAGTGCTGCTACGCTCATTTTTACTTATTTTCTTTCATAAATTTTTTAATACCCTTAAACGTAGATGGGCTAATAATATGCTCTATTCGGCAGGCATCTGTTTCTGCAACCTTAGGTGAAACACCTGCTGTCTTTTGTAAGAATGCTGTCAATGTCTGGTGTCTGTCATATACATCCGCTGCCTTCTTCTTACCCTTGTCTGTAAGGTTAATTTCCTTAGACTTTTCATCCATGAGAATGTATCCATCTTCTTTAAGGATACTCATAGCTCTGCTTACACTTGGTCTTGAAAATCCTAAGGCTCTGGCAACATCAATAGAATAAACAACTCCATTAACCTTCTTTAATTTATATATAGTTTCAATATAATCTTCTCCAGATTCTAACATAGCCATATCTTTTCCTCCCTATTACTACTCGCCATCAATAAGCTGATAAAGAATTCTATATAATTCGCCTGCATCCTCAGAAGAGAGGTTTACGCAGCTCTTTATCTTCTTTGGTATATCTCTTGCTTTATCTTTCATCTTTAAACCATCTTTTGTAAGAGATATTATTACTGTTCTTTCATCCTGTGGGCTACGCTTTCTGCTGATGTAGCCTTCTTTTTCCATCTTCTTAAGAAGTGGTGTAAGGGTACCGTTATCAAGGTGAAGTCTGGCTCCAATCTCTCCAACTGCAAGGTTATCATTTTCCCACAGAACCATAAATACTATAAACTGTGTATATGTTATACCAAGTGGTTTAAGAATAGGGGTATAAGCATTGATTATCTTTCTTGATGCTGCATATAAAGGAAAGCAAAGCTGACTTCCAAGCTTAAGCGCTTCATCAAGACTGCTTGTATCTGTTTTTTTACTTTTCATCTTATTATGAATAATGTCCTTTCAATTATTCTTTTCTAATCCCCCATACATTATAACAGCGACTTCACTGCTTCTTCAACTTTTTTCATATCTTCAAGGGGTTCAAATCTTGCTACAACCTGGCCCTCACGGTCTACAAGGAACTTTGTAAAATTCCATTTGATATTAGGATTGTTCTTATAATCCTTATCTATAGCCTTAAGCATAACTCCCATAGCAAGAGCCTTAGGTCCCTTTCCAAATCCTTCAAATCCTTTTTCTGACTTAAGGAATGTGTAAAGAGGAAGTTCGTTCTCACCATTAACATCTGACTTCTTCATCTGAACAAACTTAGTATCATATCTAAGTGTGCAGAAGTTTCTAATCTCTTCGTCTGTTCCTGGTGTCTGTCCTGCAAACTGGTTGCAAGGAACATCAATAATCTCTAATCCAAGTGGATTATACTTCTCATACATATTCTCAAGGTCTTCGTACTGAGGTGTAAAGCCGCATCCTGTTGCTGTATTTACAACAAGAACCACCTTACCTTTAAACTCAGACATAGAAACATCTTTTCCATCTACTCCTGGTACTGAATAATCATAAAAACTCATATTGTGTCCTTCCTTTCTTATCTAGATATACATATCCACGTATGCCACTAACGTTATTAAATAGATTTGTTTGTATTTGATTTAATGCAATTATATTGCATCAAATATATTTAAGTCAAGTTAAAAGCCTGCACTTCACAGACTTTTAACAATTTAATATTTATAACCCTAAATCTTCTATAATTAGTTCAGGCACTATCCTGTTCTCACGCATAACATCTTCTACATTATATCTGTCTAAGAACTCTTTCTTTAATCCATAGTTAAATACCTTTATTTCAGATGGACCATAAAAGCTTGCTATCTTCTCACCAAAGCCTCCATTAAGAATACCATCTTCAAGAGTTACAACCTTAGAATGATTAGACTTAATTTTCTCAAGAAGTTCCGTATCAAGTCCCGTAATATATCTTGGATTTATTAGCGTAGGCTTAATACCTGTAGCATTTTCAATTTTAGATGCCAGTTCTTCTCCTATCGTATAGAAAGTTCCAACTGCTATGATAGCAATATTGCTTCCAGCTTTAGTAACCTTATATTTATTAAGATTACAATAATCTTTATCTACCTGTTCATCAGTATGACTCACCCCTCCGCATGGCATCCTTATAGCTACAGGATACTGGTTCTGTTCAATACTCCAATCAAGCATAGCCATATATTCTTCATAATTGGTAGGAGCAAGATAAACAAGATTAGGAATATTAGACATCATAGGTATATCATATATTCCAAGATGTCCCACATCATTCATGCCATATACAGAAGCATTGCAGTTTATAAGCGTTACAGCATTGCCATTAATACATAAGTCCTGTGATATCTGGTCATAGGTTCTTTGGAAGAATGTTGAGTTAGTTGCAAATACTGGCTTACCTCCATTCTTAGCTATACCAGATGCCATAGCTACAGCATGTTCCTCAGCTATTCCCACATCAACAAACTGACTTCCAGCTTCCTTTCTCTTATCTTCTGTGAAGCCAATAACTACAGGTACTGCTGCAACAAGAGTAACAACTTTTTCATCTTTTTTCATCTTATCAAGAAGATACTGACAGGTATTTCCTTCATAGGATTCTCCATTATATCCACCCTTTGGAGCGCCTGTTTCTGGGTCAAAAGGGCTGTGCCAGTGCCACTCTTCTCTATTAGTTTCTGCGTATTTATATCCCTTACCCTTTTGGGTATTAATATGAACTACTACCGGATGATCGATATCCTTAACCTTGCTAAATGCCTGGATAAGGCTAGGAATATCATTGCCATCATTAACATAGATATAATCTAGGCCCATAGCCTTAAACAGGTTGCATTCACAGCTTCCGCCGCTTTCTCTTAAAGCTTTAAGATTACTGTAAAGACCTCCATGATTTTCTGCTATAGACATACCATTATCATTAACTACTATAATAAAGTTGCTTTTTAATTCAGATGCAAAATCTAGTCCTTCTAATGCTTCGCCTCCGCTTAATGAACCATCACCTATAATTGCAACAATATTCTCCTTAGCCCCTCTTAAATCTCTTCCTTTAGCAAGACCGCAGGCAAGGCTTACAGATGTAGATGTATGTCCTATATTAAAGAAATCATGAGCACTTTCATCTGGGTTTGTATAGCCTGATACGTCGATAAAACGAGAATCATCAAAATAGCCATATTTTCTTCCAGTTAATATCTTATGGGTATAACATTGATGCGATACATCAAAAACGAATTTGTCCACTGGTGAGTTGAAAACATAGTGAAGAGCTATGGTAGCTTCAACAATACCAAAGTTAGGTCCAAAATGTCCTCCTATTTTAGACAGTCTATTCATAAGTCCCTGTCTTATCTCTGCTGCTAAATTATCAAGTTCTTCAACAGGCAGTTTCTTAAGGTCTTCTGGCGAGTTAATCTTATCAAGAATCATATATAACCTCCTTTTGTTCTATTCCCCACATTTTTACGTATTACTGATATCATATCTTATTCAAAAAGAATAAGCAAAAGGACGCAGAAAACTACGTCCTATTTTTAAATCTTATTTTGTTATTCCAAGAATTTCTTTTGCCTTTGCGATTTCTTCCTTGCTTGGTGGTGTTACTCCATCAAGGGCATAAGGTATACCCATCTTATTGTACTGAGCCACACCAAGAGTATGATATGGTAGCACTTCTGTTCTTTCCACAGTCTTAAGAGTCTTAATAAACTCGGCAAGTTTTGTAAGGTCTCCTTCATCTGTAGTTATACCTGGTACAAGCACGTGACGAATCCACATTGGCTTTCCATTGTCTGAAAGATATGATGCAAGGTCAAGGATATTCTCATTAGTAAATCCTGTAAGTTCTTTATGCTTACCAAGATCAATCTGCTTAATATCAAGAATAAAGAGATCTGTAAGTCCCATTAGTTCATTGAACTTTGAGAAGAATGGCTCTTCTCTTGTAAATGGATTACCTGATGTATCGAGGCAAGTATTGATACCCTTTGATTTTGCAACTTTGAAAAGATCAATAAGGAAATCAATCTGAAGAAGAGCTTCACCACCACTTACTGTGATACCGCCGCCATTTCTCCAATATGTTTCGTATCTAAGAGCTTTCTCGATAGCTTCCTCAGCTTTCATAGGTGTACCACCATCCATACTCCATGTCTCTGGATTATGGCAGTACTTACATCTCATTTTGCAGCCCTGCATAAAGAAGATATATCTAAGTCCTGGTCCATCAGCTCCACCAAAGCTTTCTGTAGAATGAACCATACCAACTGCGCCTGTTAATTTCACATCATTCATACTCATATTCCTTTCTTAGTTATCAAACATAATCAAATATTACAAGAATACCCATATTGCATATATTCATTCTTCTAATATCAGACCTTCTTTTTTATAAAAGGCCCCAGAGGGGTAGTACTCTCTGGGGCCTATGAATTAATGTATCAATTATTCCGAAGAATCATCTAATTAAAGGTGATCATGGAATGTTCTTGAGATTACATCATCCTGCTGTTCCTTAGTAAGGTTGATGAACTTAACAGCGTAACCAGATACACGAATTGTGAAGTTAGCATATTCTGGCTTCTCTGGATGAGCCTGTGCATCACGAAGCTTCTCAATACCGAATACGTTAACGTTAAGGTGATGAGCACCCTGTGAGAAGTATCCGTCAAGAGCTCCTACAAGCTTATCTGCACGCTCGTTGTCATCGTTACCAAGAGCACCTGGGTTAATTGTCTGAGTATTAGAAATACCATCAAGTGACCACTCATATGGAATCTTAGCAACTGAGTTAAGTGATGCAAGAAGACCTGATGTCTCAGCACCGTATGCTGGGTTAGCACCTGGTGAGAATGGTGTCCAAGCTGGACGTCCGTTAGGAAGCTCACCTGTGAACTTACCATATACAACGTTAGATGTAATAGTAAGAAGTGATGTTGTAGGCTCAGCATTTCTATATGTATGTCTCTTCTTGATGTCAGAGATGAACTCGTGAAGGAGCCATACACCGATGTTATCTGCACGGTCATCATCGTTACCATACTTAGGGAAGTCGCCTTCGATTTCGAAGTGCTCAGCAAGTCCTGTCTTCTCGTTTCTGATTACTTTAACCTTTGCATACTTGATAGC
>JAEEGJ010004639.1_pt1 | contig 45765 bp, 36 predicted proteins | sample 8958761 | NCBI WGS metagenome assembly JAEEGJ01 (sample SAMN16246546, study PRJNA631951) | gut metagenome | biome: gut microbiome; feature: rumen; material: RS-attached | host: Bos | place: Iran: Karaj | collected 2018-10
GAGAACTTCTCCTGACCTTTGGCTTTGACGTTTTCAGCATCCTTTTGACGGAAGAAGGCCTCTCGCTCCCTGCGTTCACTCCACTGGCGATACTCCTCGGGAGTCATCAGGATGGGCGTGTTGATGTATGAGTCGCCGATTTTCGAGCCGATGCGATAGACGTTCAGCGAGTCGTCATATTCCACTTCCTGCTTGATGTTCTCAGGCATCTTCAGGTCAACAGCCGACGAGTCCAGGTCGGCCACCTCTATCGGTGCCGTAGGCTGTACGCGCCAGCGGGAAGAAACATTTTCAACGGATGCGGTGTCGTTGGCCTGCCTGTTGTTGCGTGGACGGTTATCCTGCGGTGGAATGGCCAAAGCTGTGAGACACAATAGGACAATGAATAGTGGTGCGACCTTTTGCATATGTCGCATCAACCTGTTTGTCATTATCTTATAATATCTCATCGTCTCTGTTTTCAACTCTATCTACTCCCCCTCCCTTGTGGAGGGGGTGGGGGGTAGGCCTATTTTATCTGCTTCAGCGCCAGTTTCACCACTTGTTCGACGGGCAGGTCGGGCTGGTCTTTCAGGATGGCCACGACGACCTTCTGCGTCGGTGCAGGAGCAAAGCCCAGCATGGTAAGTGCAGCAACGGCTTCATCACGGACACCATTATCGACAGGTGCTGACACACTGCCTCCTGCTGGAATCTCGTCGGCAATGCCTAAGGCGACAATCTTGTCCCTGAGGTCGACGATGATGCGCTGAGCCGTCATCTTTCCGATGCCCTTGATGCCCTTGATGAGTCGCTCGTCGCCACGACTGATGGCGCCACAGAGTTCGCTAACGCTCATCGAAGAGAGCATCATGCGGGCCGTGTTCGTTCCTACGCCGCTGACCGTGATGAGCAGTTCGAACATCTCGCGCTCCTTTTTCGAGACGAAGCCGTAGAGCACGTGAGCGTCCTCGCGGATGGCCTCATAGACGTACAGCTTGACGTCCTTCTCCGACCTGTGCTCAGAGTGTGACGTCGAGAGTTTTCCTTGTATGGCCGAGTACGTGGTCAGCGAAATGTTCAGCCCATAACCTACGCCTGCGGCTTCGACCGTAGCTAATGCCGGGGTAAGCTCCGTCAGCTCACCCTTGATGTATTCTATCATAGTCTTACCAATTTTGTATATATACAACTTTATTAACGCTGCCAAGTCCCGATTTATTGTATTCCACCATGAAAAAAGACGTACAAAAAAGGGGTTGCGCCGCAACGCAACCCCTCATTCTTCATCTTTATATTTATACCAAATGCTCGATGAGATCGGCACGCTCGCCTGGCAACATGTCGATGACGGGAATCTCCACCATCGTGTAGCAACCGGGTTGCAGGCGCATCGAGGCACGGGCCACGTTGACCAGCACCTGACCCGTCAGAGCCGGATTGTTGATCTGCATGTTGAACTCTAAACGCTGGTTCTGAGTCTGTCCGCTGACACCCTTGCGCACCAGGTTCACGCCGTGACCCATATCGCGGACGTCGTCGACGCTCTCAACTTGGAAGACGTGTGTCTCGTCAGAGGCAAAGTAGGGGTCGGCCTTGATGTCCTTCGTCACCTGCTCCAGCGTGTAGCCGTCCTCTAACTCTACATATACCATGCGGCGATGGATGCCCTCGCCCAGGGGAATGGTCATCGACAGGGCGTTCTTCACGCCAGCCTTCGAGCGAACGCAGACGGAGTGGCCCATCGACATACCAGGGCCGAAGTTGGTGTAGCTTAGTCCCTTAGGAGCCAGACTCTGCATCAGCGTGCGCACAATGCTGTCTGAGCCTGGATCCCAACCAGCGGCGATGACGCTGACGGTGTTTGTCTCCTTGTTGATGGCCATCAGGCGCTCACGATAGCCGCGGATGTTGGTGTGGATGTCGAACGAGTCGACGGTATTGATGCCCAACGGCAGAATCTGCTTGGCAAACTCCTCACACGAACGGGTAGGTGTGGCAAGGATGGCGACGTCGACGTCCTTCAGTTCCCTGATGTCCTTCACAACCTCATACTGTGCCAGTTCTGCGGGTTTGCCCTCGGCACCCTGACGGCGCACGATGCCTGCGATTTCAAAGTCTGGCGCGGCCTCCAAGGCCTGCACGCTGTACTTTCCAATGTTGCCGTAACCTACTACGGCGGCTCTGATTTTCTTCATCGTCCTTAAAAGTTTATTTGATGTAATATTTCACTTTTTCTTATGTGTCACTGCTTATTAAATGACACTTTTTCGAGCTTTCTGCGTGCAAAAGTACACTTTTTCTTTGAATTACGTGACATTTTGCCAGATTTTTTATCAAAAAAATATTAAGACAAGCTTAGTCCGTCCTCGTCCCTATACATTAATATACTGAGGGAGAGAAAGAAAAGACGTCACAGAGGCGTTAAAAAATGCAAGAAGTGACGTTGTTTAACTCCCTTTAACTCCATTAACTCCTTTAACTCCATAAAAAGTTGTACCTTTGCAGCCGCTTAAGGAATTGAAAATAGAAAATTTTAATTGATATGGCACAAGAAGATGTTTTTAAAAAAATCGTGAGTCATTGCAAGGAGTACGGTTTCGTGTTTCCTTCGAGTGAGATTTACGACGGTCTGGGCGCTGTGTATGACTACGGTCAGAATGGCGTGGAGTTGAAGAATAATATTAAGCAGTACTGGTGGAAGGCTATGACGATGCTTCACGAGAATATCGTTGGTATCGACTCGGCCATCTTCATGCACCCGACGATATGGAAGGCTTCTGGCCACGTGGACGCTTTCAACGATCCATTGATTGACAACCGCGATTCTAAGAAGCGCTATCGTGCCGATGTGCTCATCGAGGATCAGATAGCAAAGTACGACGAGAAGATTCAGAAGGAGGTTGAGAAGGCCCGCAAGCGTTTCGGCGATGCTTTCGACGAGGCTCAGTATCTGGCCACGTCGCCCCGTGTTGCCGAGACTAAACAGAAGCGCGACGCTCTTCATGAGCGCTATGCTGCCGCCATGCAGGGTCCTGACTTGGAGGCTCTGAAGCAGATTATCCTGGACGAGGAGATTGTGGATCCCATCAGCGGTACTAAGAACTGGACCGACGTTCGTCAGTTCAACTTGATGTTTGCCACGGAGATGGGTGCCAGTGCCGACGCTTCGATGAAGGTCTACCTGCGTCCTGAGACCGCCCAGGGTATCTTCGTGAATTACCTGAACGTTCAGAAGACGGGCCGTATGAAGATTCCTTTCGGTATCGCCCAGATTGGTAAGGCTTTCCGTAACGAGATTGTCGCCCGCCAGTTCATCTTCCGTATGAGGGAGTTCGAGCAGATGGAGATGCAGTTCTTCGTACAGCCCGGCACGGAGTTAGAGTGGTTCCCGAAGTGGAAGGAGACGCGTATGAAGTGGCACCAGGCCTTAGGCTTCGGCGCTGAGAACTATCGTTTCCACGACCACGACAAGCTGGCCCACTACGCCAACGCCGCTACCGACATCGAGTTCAAGATGCCGTTCGGCTTCAAGGAGGTGGAGGGCATCCACTCACGTACCAACTTCGACCTGTCGCAGCATGAGAAGTACTCTGGCAAGCAGATTAAGTACTTTGACCCCACAACCAACGAGAGCTATACGCCGTACGTCATCGAGACCTCGATTGGTGTCGACCGTATGTTCCTGAGCATTATGTGCCACGCCTTCGACGAGGAGAAGCTGGAGAACGGCGAGACGCGTACCGTATTACGTTTGCCTGCCGCCCTGGCTCCTGTGAAGTGCGCCGTAATGCCGCTGGTAAAGAAAGACGGTCTGCCAGAGAAGGCTCGCGAGATCATCGACCAGCTGAAGTACCACTTCGCTTGTCAATACGACGAGAAGGACTCCATCGGCAAGCGCTACCGTCGTCAGGACGCCATCGGTACGCCGTACTGCGTCACTGTGGACCACGACACGCTGCAGGATGGTTGCGTTACGCTTCGTTTCCGCGACACGATGGAACAGGAGCGCGTTCCCATCAGCGAACTGAACAGCATCATCGAGGATAAGGTGAGCATTGCCTCATTGCTGAAAAAACTTCAGTAACGACGCAAATGAAAGAAATGAAAGAAATGTAAATGAGAAATGAAGAAATGGTTGTTTCTTGTATGCCTTGGCGCCTTAACTGCCTGCAGCGAGGCTGACGATTCTATCGACGAGTACGCCAATTGGCAGGAGCGGAATGAACTCTTCTTCGAGCAGCAGTACCAAGCGTACAACGTGAAGTATGCCAGCTGGACGAAGGCCGGCGACAAGCTGCCTACAGAACTGCCCCACACCGACTGCATACTGGTGGAGGAGATTGAGCGTAACACGGAAGAGACTACCAGTCCGTACTATACCGACTCGGTGGAGATTCACTATGAGGGACGTCTCATCCCCTCGGCATCGTACAAGGAAGGCTACGTGTTCGACAGGAGTTTCCTGCCACCCTTCGACATTGAGGTGGACGCTCCGACCACATTAGCCGTCAACAGCGTGGTGGACGGATTCTCTACCGCCCTGCAGCACATGCACCGCGGCGACTACTGGCGCGTCATCGTGCCCTACCAGTTGGGGTATAATAAAGAGGAGAAGACGGAAATCCCCGCCTATAGCACCTTGGTATTCTACATCTGGCTCGTCGACTTCTGGCATGAAAAGCCCGGCGACAGAGACGAATAAGATGTTAGACGGAAGATGTAAGAGGTGTCGGCTTCGCCGAGTAAGCATTAAGGAATCGGTCTACGTCGTACTGGATTTTGCGGAATTGCTCTGAAAGCATGTAGCCCGTGTTCTTTTTCAACATCTGTCGGATGTCCTGCAACGAGTGTTCGTAGCAGGACATTTCGTTTCGCCGCTGCGTGTGGTGGCGGGCCGTACGGGCAATCTCGTCCTGGCGTTCCTGACGCAGACGATTGCACACCTTATTTAATATAGGGACTACGACGGTGTCGAAGAGGTGGTGCCCCTGGATGTAGAGATACGTCGTCTGAGGTGTGACGCCCAGCGCCTTGATATCCTCCTTGGTCTTCAGATATTCCTCTTTGTTGTCAGGATACTCGCTCTGCAGCTGGCGCACCTTCGTTGCTATCTTATGGCGCAGGTGGTCGATGGACGATTGCGGGTTGTTTAGGGTGAAGCCGCTGGGGTCGGCCACGCGGTTGAAGTCACTCAGCGAGAAGCGGTTGTGGCGCCCGACGCGATAAGCCCATACCGACCAGATGAACAGCGGGAAGATGGCTTCAGAATACTGGCGCAGATAGTCTTCGAAGTCGAAGATGCGATGGTCGTTGAGCGTGATGGCCACACAGGTGTCGTGGAGCGAAGAGGAAAAACATTGCAGATTCTCGATGGCATAGGCGTAGGTATGGAAGACGTATGGACTCTCCACCACCTTCTTCGACTGCGGTGTGGCACCTTGCAACAGGTAGTCGTAGTCGGCATCAACACAGGCTATCATGTCCGGGCCGATGTTTTCCAGAAAACTCATCAGCACCGCCTTCTTGCCGCGCTCCAGTTTCTTGTGCGTAGGCAGCATCACCTCGAAGTAGCGCTTCTCGTCCTCGAAGCGGCTCAGCACGGTGCGCCAGAAATAGATGTCGTCGTAGCTCTCGACGTAGGCCACTATCCTGCGCCGTTGCTGCTTCGACTTCATGGCGTTCGCCGCCTCAAAGTACCGCGAGTTAATATTATCCTTCAGCCTACTGCCCATTCTTGATTCTTAATTCCTCATTCCACATTTACAAAGTAATGTCGCTCACTTCCGTCACCTGGTCTGTCCAGCCGTTCATGATGACGGCGGGTGAGTGGGTGGTCAGGATGATCTGCACCTGTGGGTTCAGTTCTAAGATGAGGTCGATTAGCCGCTTCTGCCACTCAATGTGCAGACTCACTTCCGGCTCGTCCATGAAGAGCACGTAGGGTTGTCCGTCCTCAACGAGTACGGTCAGCAGGATGGCCAACATCTGCTTTTCGCCACTTGACAGCTGGTAAGGTACCAGCGTCTCGCCTATTTGCGAGAAGCGTATCTCGTTCTCTGTGCGAACTATCTTCTTGCCAGTCTCCAGGAACAGGTCGTCCACGATGTCCTGGAAGCGCGTCTTGCGCTGCGACAGATGCTGGGCGGCATCCATCTGACCTTGCTGAAGAGCGGCGATAATGCGGTTGCCGATGTTTACCTGATAGTCCAAATACTTGCGCTGCAGGTGGTAGAGCTGGAGGTCAAGCATAGAAGTTGCCGAAGCGACATGCGGCGAAACGGGTATGTTCTGCATCTGCAACTGTTCCCTCATGTCTGCCCGCTCGCCTTTCAGTTCAAACACCGGCGAGTCCAATGAGCGTATCATGTCGAACCGGACATGCGTGGCGTCCTCAGGCTCGGCTATGATGTGGACACCCTTCAACAGGTGGTTGAGGAGGTCACCGTTGGTATTGATGCTGCGGAATACCTTATTAAGAATGGTCGACTTGCCCACACCGTTGATGCCGCTGAGGATGTTTACGTGCGGATCCAGCGTCCATAGGATGTGCTTCTTGCCGCTCCACAGGGCGTCAATCTCAATCTGTTTGATATAGGATGCGTATTTCATAAGCTTTACGTTTTTGTCGTTATTGGGGCCAGGCGGGGAAACCGCCCGGAGCGGACTATCACGAAGGGACGTAGGTCTCCAGGAACTTGATGGTGCCGTCGATGCTGACCTCGGTAGCTGTTGCAGGGATGAGGATGCTCTCGCCGGCATGCAGCGTGGTTTCTTCGCCGTCAATGGTCAGCGTGCCTTCGCCCTTCAGACCGATAAGCACCACAAAAGAGTCGAGTTCGGAGTAGTCGATGGTCATCGGCTCCGTGAGGTCATAGACGGCGGTATTGAAGTGGGGACATTCCACCAACGGCACGCCCTCGTTCTTCTTGGGTGTATAGTGCGTCCGATAGTCAGGATAGACGGTAAAGTCTATCGACTCTGCCGCCTGTTTGGTGTGCAACTGGCGGGGATTGCCATCCTTGTCTAAACGGTCGTAGTCGTAGATGCGGTAGGTAACGTCCGAAGTCTGCTGAATCTCCACCAGACAGCAGCCGCTGAGGATGGAATGGATGCGTCCAGCAGGAATATAGAAGCAGTCGCCTTCGCTGACGTTATATCTTGCCAAAGCATTACAGATGGTCTTCTGTTCCACCATCTGGGCGTATTCCTCGGGGGTAAGCTGTTGCCTCAGTCCTATGTAGATGCCGCCCTCAGGGGTGGAGTCCAGTATGTACCACATCTCCGTCTTGCCCTTGTCCCAACCCTGACGGCGTGCCGTCTCGTCATCGGGATGAACCTGGATGCTGAGGTTTGTCTGGGTTTCTATGAACTTGATGAGCAACGGAAACTCGTTGCCGAAGCGCTGGTAGTTGGCTTCGCCCACCAACAGGGCTTTCTGCTGGGCTACCAGTTCGTTGATGCTCTGGCCCTCGCAGACGGTTTCGCTGCCAGGAACACCAGATATCTGCCATATCTCCGTGCCCCAAATCAGCGTCTTAGGTAGTGGTGTAAACTTATAGTAGTTCATATCATTTCATATTTTAGGCGAAGCTTGCATCAATTGTCTTTCCAGAACGCTCTTGTGAAAAGTACCAGCACGGACAAAATCTCCAGACGTCCGACAAGCATGAGGAACGAGCACGCCCACTTGATATAGTCTGGCAGTTCTGCCCACGTCATCACGGGACCTATCTGACTGTCCAAAGATGCACCGACATTACTCATACAGCTTAGCGAGATAATCATGGAATTGGTAAAATCGATACCTGCCACTATCATAATCGTCGCCGTGAAAATCACCATCATCGAATATATCGCAAAGAATGCTAGCAGCGAAGTGAGCTTCTGCTGGGGAATTGCCTGTTCGTTCACTTTGACAGGCAGCACGGCATTGGGATGCAGGATTTTGCGGAACTCGTTTCTCAACACCTTGAACACCATGATGCCGCGAATGCACTTGAAACCTCCAGTAGTCGATCCTGAGCAGGCTCCGAGGAACATCAAGCAACACAATACGACCCACGTAATGTGTGGCCACATGCCCACCTCGTCGTTGAAGAGTCCTGTCGTCGTCATGAACGACACCACTTGGAACAGTCCGGAGCGGAAAGCATGTTCCATGCCGTAGCCCTTGAGGTGCATCAGCAGGCACATTATAAATAAGGTGGAGGAGGTAATGATGAAGATGAAGGTCTTGAATTCGGAACTCTTCAGCAAGGCGCCGACTTTCAGCTTGAAAATGGCCATGTAGAGCATGGCGAAATTGATGCCTGCCAAGAACTGGAAGAGTATGCTGACATACTCGATGCTGGGCGAGTTGAAGTAGGTGGTCGAGTCGTCGTGGGTGGCAAAACCACCAGTAGCTGTTGTAGTCATCGCGTAGTTGATGCTGTCGAACCAGTTCATACCGCAAAGGTAGAAAGACCCGACGCAGGCTAAGGTCAGTCCCAGATAGATGGTCCAAATCCATTTGGCCATTGTCGACAGACGAGGATGCATCTTCGAGCGCATCGGTCCTGTAGCCTCTGCTGCGAACACCTTCACGCTACCGCTACCTACCATCGAGGGCAGAATGGCTATGGTGAAGAAGACGATTCCCAAACCGCCTATCCACTGTGTCTGTGTGCGCCAATAAAGGATGCTGTGTGGCAACCATTCCACACGTTTCAGAATAGTGGCTCCTGTGGTGGTGAAACCCGACATCGTTTCAAAGAAGGCATCGGTAACATTGGGGATATAGCCTCCGATGAGGAAGGGTAACATGCCAAAGAATGAGAAGATGATCCACGTTGTCGTCACAAGGAAGTAACTATCGCGACGACTCAGACTGTTGTTGGCATTACGTCCCATGTATTTAAAGATGAAACCGGCAGTGATGGTCAGTATGCTGGAGATGAGGAAGGCCAGCAGGTCATCCTCGCCATAATAGATGGAAATGATGACGCAAATGCCCAGCAGCGCTCCCAACAGGAACAGTAGCGAACCGATAATCTTATATACCAGAGGGAAGTTTACCACGTTTTTTGTTTATTGTTTACCGTTTACAGTTTATTGTTTACCGTTTATTGATTATTGTTCAAAGTGAGAAGATTGATGATTTCTTAAAATAGTTCTCTACCTTCTTCAATTGTTGCTCGTGGCAGAAAACCATCACCGAGTCACCTGCCTCGATCTGCGTGTTACCATTGACCAGGATGCCCTGCTCCTTACGGACCAAGCCACCAATGGTCACGCCAAAGGGTAAACCGAGTTCCTTGACGGGCTTTTTGGTGACCTTGGAACCCTCTGCAGCTACAAACTCAGCCACGTCGGAGTCGACAAGCATCAAGGAACGTACGTTGCTGACATCGGCATCCAGCATCATCTGATAGATGTGGCTGGCGGCCAGCGTCTTCTTGTTGATGATGGTACCAATGTCCAAGCTCTCGGCCATCTCCACATAATCGAGGTTTTCCACCATCGCCACCGTCTTGCGGACACCTAAGCGTTTGGCCGTCAGACAAGCCAGGATGTTGGTTTCGGCATTGCCAGTCAGGGCTACAAAGGCCTGCGTGTTCTGGATGCCTTCGTCCTGCAAGAGACCAATGTCTCGTCCGTCACCATGAATAATCATCACGTCCAAGTCGGAGAGTTTCTCGTTGAGTCGTTCGCAACGTGCAGCATCCTGCTCGATAATCTTTAGGTTCATGTAGTCAGGAACTATCTTGGCCACACGGACGGCAGTACGTCCGCCACCCATGATGATGACGTTCTTGACATCGGCATAATGCTCCTTGCCGGAAATCTGACGAATATAGGGGATGTACTCACGGGTGGTCATGAAGTAGGCCAGGTCGTTGACGTGCAGTTCGTCGTTACCACCAGGAACCAACGTTTCCCCATGACGCTTGATAGCCACAATAAGATACGGGTCTTCCGGACCGCAAAGCGTACGTAGGGGTTTGTTCAATATCTCACAGGTTTCGCGTAACTTGATACCCAGCATGACGAGGGCTCCACCGTGCACGTCCCAACGCTGACGGGCCCACGACATTTTCAGTCCGTTGGTGATGTCAACGGCAGCCAACACCTCTGGGAAGATGAGCGAGTTGATGCCCATCTTTACGAAGAATTCCTTGCGTGCAGGGTCGAGATATTCGAAGTTGTCGATGCGCGCAACAGTCTTCTTCGCCCCTAAGGCATGAGCTAACATGCAGGCGGTCATATTGCGACTCTCGTCAGGAGTCACACCGACAAAGAGGTCGGCATGTTCCACATCAGCATCCTTGAGCGTCGTGATGCTGGTGGGGCGGCCTTGTAACGTCATGATGTCATATCGACTGTCGAGGTCGCCCAGACGGTTTGGGTCTTCGTCTATCAGCACGCAGTCCTGATGGTCGCGTGACAGCAGTTTCGACAGGTGAGTACCCACGGCACCTGCACCGGCTATGATGATCTTCATTGCACCTCTTAATTCTAAACTCTAAATTATTGATTGCCGCAGGCAACAACTCTTATTCCTAACTCTTAATTCCATATTCCGCAAGGATTGCCTTTTTGATGCTTTCCTTGTCGATGCCGACGATGGCACGAAGTTCGCTGACCTTGCCGTGCTCCACAAAGGCATCAGGCAGACCCAGCCGATGGATAGTGGGCTGATAGCCGTGGTCGCTCATCCACTCTAAGACAGCAGAGCCCATACCACCTTTACGCACACCATCCTCGATGGTAATCACCTTCTGGAACTTACGTCCTATCTCATGCAGCATGTCTTCGTCCAACGGTTTCAGGAAGCGCAGGTCGTAGTGGGCTACGGACTTGTTTGTCACGATGTCATCGCGACTTGCTGAACACTCGTCGATGGCCTCGGCGGCTGTGGAGCCGATGGGGCCTATGGTGATGACGGCCACATCGTTGCCGTCGCGCAACTTACGTCCCTTGCCGACAGGAACTTTCTCCAACGGACAATGCCAGTCGACTAAAGACCCACAGCCGCGAGGATAACGGATGACGAAAGGTCCCATGTCGGGCAGCTGTGCCGTGTACATCAGTCGGCGCAGTTCATGTTCGTCCATCGGCGAGGCTATGGTGAGGTTGGGAATGGGGCGCAGGGCTGCCATATCGAAAGCACCATGATGTGTCGGACCGTCTTCTCCGACCAGTCCGGCACGATCCAGACAGATGACGACATTGAGTTTGAGGATAGCCACATCGTGGATGATGTTGTCGTAAGAGCGCTGGGCAAAGGCACTATAAATATTACAGAAAGGAAGCAGTCCCTCTTTGGCCATACCGCCCGAGAAGGTTACGGCATGTCCCTCGGCAATGCCAACGTCGAAGGTGCGCTCTGGCATCTCCTTCATCATGATATTCAAGGAACAGCCTGTAGGCATAGCGGGGGTAACACCGACTATCTTTGGATTCTCGCGGGCCAGTTCCAACAATGTCTCGCCGAAGACATCCTGGAAACGTGGTGGCGTATTACTGGTGTCCTTGATGATACGCTCACCTGTTTCGGCATCGAACTTACCTGGGGCGTGCCAAACCGTCACATCCTTCTCGGCAGGAGCATAGCCGTGACCCTTCTGCGTATGCAGATGCAACAGTTTGGGACCTTTCATGTCCTTCAACTGGCGCAGGATACGTACCAACTCCTTCACGTCGTGACCCTTGAAAGGTCCAAAGTAACGGATGTCCATACCCTCGAAAACGTTCTGCTGGTGCGAGATGGCCGACTTCAAGGCGTTGGTCAGACGGATGAGTCCACGACGGCGGTCGTCCTCCATCAGGCCAATCTTATGCAGCCAGCGCGTCACCTTGAAGCGCAGGGCGTTATAGGTCTCGTTGGTGTTCAGCGAGAGCAGGTACTCCTGCATACCCCCCACAGCCCTGTCGATGGACATGTTGTTATCGTTCAGGATGATAAGCATGTCGTTATCCGTCGACGACACGTTGTTCAAACCTTCAAAAGCCAGACCGCCGGACATGGCACCGTCGCCGATGACGGCAACCACTTTACGGTGGTTGTCTTTGTTGGCTACTGCCATTCCAAGGGCGGCAGAGATGCTGTTGGAGGCGTGACCGCACATGAAGCTGTCGTACTCGCTCTCCTCTGGTGACGGGAAAGGCCTCAAGCCTCCTAACTTGCGGTTGGTACAGAACTTCTCCCGACGACCTGTCAGGATCTTGTGTCCATAAGCCTGATGGCCTACATCCCAGACGATACGGTCGTCAGGGGTGTTGTAGACATAATGTAACGCCACCGTCAATTCAACAGCGCCGAGACTGGAAGCCAGGTGTCCAGGATTAACCGAAAGTTCCTGCACGATGACTTCGCGCAACTCCCTACACAGCTCAGGTAACTCGTCGACAGTAAGTTTCCTGAGGTCTTCAGGATATCTGATATCTTTTAGTAATTCCACTATTTTATTGTCTATGACGCTGCAAAGATACGAAAACTAAAGGTATTTGCAAAATAAAAACCAAAAATCCTTGCATTTTACATAAATTCTTCATATTTTTGCAAGGCAATAGCATAAAACCGATGACACATATCACTTTGCCTACCGATGAGGCAAGACCTTTATCCTTCTATCTGGCTATGGAGGAATATGTCGCCCGCTGCATGACAGTCCCAGACTGTTTTATGATGTGGCAGGTGAAGCCAAGTGTCATCTTCGGAAGGAACCAGCTGATTGAGAACGAGGTTAATCTGGACTTCTGCCGTTCGCACGACATCTCCATCTACCGCCGCAAGAGCGGTGGCGGGTGTGTCTATGCAGACATGTCGAACGTCATGTTCTCCTATATCACCAGTGAAGAGCAAGTCGGGTTTACCTTTAACCGCTACATCACGATGATTGTCAATATGTTACGCCGTCTGGGTGTCGATGCTTCAGCCTCAGGGCGTAACGACGTGATGATAGGCGACCGCAAAGTGTCAGGCAATGCTTTCTATAAGATTCCAGGACGTAGCATTGTTCACGGTACGATGCTTTACGACACAAACCTTATTAATATGGTCGGCAGCATCACTCCGTCCGGAACAAAACTGTTGTCGAAGGGCATCTTGAGTGTGCGCCAGCGCATTGCCTTGCTGAAGGACTATACCGACCTGTCGTTAGACGAGTTCAAGGCTTTTGCCCTCAAGACCATCTGCGACGAGGAGCATGTGTTGACGGAGAAAGACATCAAGTGTATCAAAGAGATAGAAAAGGAGTATGACTCGGATGCCTTTATCTTTGGCAAGAACCCCCGCTATACACTTGTGAAGCAGCGCCGCATTGAAGGTGTGGGCGAGCTGGAAGTGCGTCTCGAACTGAAAAACGGTATCATCAAGGACGTAAACCTCATGGGGGACTACTTCCCAATAGGCGATGTGGATGGTCAGCTGCTTCAAAAACTTAGGGGTGTTCCTTTGGAACATTGTGCCCTGAGCCGAGCACTCCCATACCGCATCGACGACGTCATCCGGAATCTAGTAAAAGAAGACTTTATTTCATTACTTATAGAATAAAACTTATCTGTTTTATGGAAAACAAAAGAACCTGTCTTTATGACAAACATGTTGCCTTAGGGGCGCTTATCTCACCTTTCGGCGGTTTCGACATGCCTATACAGTATAGTGGTATTGTCGACGAGCATCTGGCCGTTCGTCAGGCATGTGGCGTTTTCGACGTCAGCCACATGGGCGAGGTACTTGTCAGCGGTCCTGAGGCTGAACGGTATGTGAATCACATCTTTACCAACGACGTTACGAAGGTTGCCAACGGTAAGATACTCTATGGCATGATGTGCTACGAGGACGGTGGTGTGGTGGACGACCTATTAATATATAAGGTGGCGGCTGACCGTTACTTCCTGGTCATCAATGCGTCCAATATCGATAAGGACTGGGCCTGGATACAAGAGCAGGCCAAAGGCTATGACGTCACGCTGGAACACCAAAGCGAACAGTATGGTGAACTGGCCGTACAGGGGCCTGAGGCAGAGCGGGTGATGGAAGAGGTGCTCCAAATTCCCTGCCAGGAACTGACTTTCTATACCTTTAAGGGCATGAAGCTTCCAGAGGCGGAGGGCGTAGTTATCGTCAGCCGCACAGGCTATACGGGTGAGGACGGCTTTGAGATTTATGCCACTCCTGGATATATCAACGACTGTTGGGACAAACTGATAGCCAGCGGATGCTGCAAGCCTTGTGGACTGGGCTGTCGCGACACCCTGCGTTTTGAGGTGGGACTACCGCTCTATGGCGATGAGTTGTCTGAAGAGATCACACCCGTGATGGCAGGTCTGAGCATGTTTGTGAGACTCGACAAGGAGGAGTTTATAGGCAAAGAAGCTTTAGCGCGCCAAAAGGCCGAAGGTCCCAGCCGCAAACTCGTCGGCATCGAGTTGGCAGACAAAGCCATTCCTCGTCACGGATATACCGTCCTGAAGGATGGTGAAGCCATTGGCGAAGTGACCACAGGCTACCACACCATTTCTACTGACAAGAGCGTCTGTATGGCTCTTATCGACGCCCAGTATGCCACTTTAGGGACGGAGGTCGAGATACAGATTCGCAAGAAGGTGTTCCCAGGGAAAGTGGTGAAAAAGCAATTCTATAACAAAAACTACAAGAAAGATTAAAGATTTAAGATTAAAGACTAAAATTTAATATTTAATTGAGAAGGATTATGGCAAAAGTAATTGAAGGACTCTACTATTCTGAGTCGCATGAGTTTGTACGTGTAGAAGGTGACTTTGGTTTTATCGGCATTACCGACTATGCCCAGAATGCGTTAGGTAATGTGGTGTATGTCGACGTGCCTGAGGTGGACGACGAAGTGTCTGCTGGCGAGGAGTTTGGCGCCGTAGAGAGCGTCAAAGCAGCTTCCGACCTGATATCGCCTGTAACGGGTGTCGTCGTCGAGGTGAATGAAAGCCTTGAGGACGAGCCAGAACGCATCAATGCCGACGCCTATGAGAACTGGATCATCAAGGTCTCGCTGGCTGACAAATCGGAACTCGATAACCTCATGGACGCGAAAGCATACGCTGCTTTCTGCGAGAAATAATTCTTAATTCCTCATCGCGAAGCGATAACTCAATATTTAACATTCAACATTCTTAAATGTACAAATACTTTCCCCATACTGAGGACGACTTGCAGGCGATGTTGGACAAAGTGGGTGTCGATTCCCTTGATGCCTTGTTCTCCGACATCCCTGAAGCCATCCGCTTCCGCAGGGACTACCAACTGCCAGAGGCGATGAGCGAACTGGAACTACGGAAGTTCTTCCAGTCTATGACCAGCTTCACGCTCAACACACCGCTGACGGTATTCGCTGGCGCAGGCATCTACGACCACTATGCTCCATCGATAGTACAGAACCTCATCCAGCGCTCTGAGTTCCTGACCAGCTACACGCCCTATCAGGCAGAAATCTCGCAGGGTACGCTGCACTACATCTTTGAATACCAGTCGATGATGGCCGAACTGACAGGTATGGACATCTCCAATGCCTCGATGTACGATGGTGCTACAGCTACTGCAGAAGCCGTCATGATGGCTTTTGCCAATGCCAAGAAGGCCGATACGGTATTGCTTAGCAGTACACTTGACCCCAAAGTGCGCCAGGTGGTGGAGACCTATGCCCACTATCACGGCATTAAGATCGAGCTGATTGCTGAGGAGAATGGCGTCGTCAACCTCTCAACGCTCAACGCCCAACTCTCCACGCTCCAGAGTGTGGCTGGTGTCGTGGTGCAGTCGCCCAACTACTACGGCATCGTAGAGGACTATACTGGTTTTGCCGATGCCGTCCATGAGGCGAAGGCGCTCTTCATCGTCAACAGCGTCGCTTTCGACCTCGCCGTACTGAAGACCCCTGCCGAATGGGGTGCCGACATTGCCGTAGGCGATGGCCAGTCGTTGGGTATTCCCATGAACTTTGGTGGTCCTGGCGTGGGCTATATGTGCTGTACTGAGAAGCTGATTCGCAAACTACCTGGCCGCATTGTCGGAATGACGCGCGACAATCGAGGTCAGCGTGCCTTCGTCCTGACGCTACAGGCCCGCGAACAGCATATCCGTCGTCAGAAGGCGACGTCGAACATCTGTTCCAACCAGAGCCTGATGGCGCTCTATGTCACTATCTATCTTGCCGTAATGGGTCGTCAGGGTCTGCGCGAAGCTGCTGAACTGTCATACGGCGGAGCCCACTACCTCTGCGAGGAACTTGTGAAGACGGGCTACTTCCAGTTGAAGTACGACCAGCCTTTCTTCAACGAGTTCTGCGTCACCTACGACGGCGACATCGACGTGCTACAGGCCGAATGTGCCGATGCAGGCTTTATGGCAGGTGTTAAGGTTGACGACCACACGCTGATGTTTGCCGTTACTGAGCAGCGCAGTCGTGACGAGATAGACGAACTGGTGGATGTCATTAAACAAATCAGGGAGGGCCAAGAATAATGAATAATAGACTATATGGAAATCTGATCTTCGAACTGTCGAAGAGTGGTCGCAAGGGCTATTCGCTGCCTGCCAACACGTATGACCACACAACAGGCGAACTGCCTGCCGGATTGCTGCGCCAGGAGGAGGCGCAGTTGCCTGAGTGTGACGAGATGACGGTAGTGCGCCACTATACCAATCTGAGCCACAACAACTTTGGCGTCAACGACGGCTTCTACCCGTTGGGGTCGTGCACTATGAAGTACAACCCCATCATCAACGAGGAACTGTCAGCCCTGCCTGAGTTCACACAGCTGCATCCCCTACAGCCCGTCGAGACGTGCCAGCATGCCTTGGGACTCTATTATCATCTGCAACAGACGTTGGCCGAACTGACGGGATTGAGTGAGTTTACGCTGAATCCCTGTGCTGGTGCTCACGGCGAACTGACGGGACTCATGATTATCCGAGCCTACCACGAGAGTCGTGGCGAACAACAACGCACCAAAGTGCTCATCCCCGATTCGGCTCACGGCACTAATCCTGCCTCAGCAGCCGTCTGCGGACTGGAGGTGGTCGAGGTGAAGAGCCTACCTAACGGTCAGGTTGATGTAGAAGACCTCAAGCGACTGGTTGCTGAATGTGGAGAGAGTGTCGCCGCTATGATGATGACCAACCCTAACACGCTGGGCATCTTCGAGCAGGCCATCCCAGAGATTACGACACTCATCCACGACTGTGGCGGTCTGATGTATTACGACGGTGCCAACCTGAATCCGATGCTGGGCGTCTGTCGTCCTGGTGATATGGGCTTCGACGTGATGCACATCAACCTGCACAAAACCTTCTCGACGCCTCATGGAGGAGGAGGACCAGGTAGCGGTCCCGTTGGTGTGCGCAAAGGGCTGGAGTCCTTCCTGCCAACACCTCGTGTGGTAATCAACGATGAGGGGCTCTTCGACATCCAGCGCGACGCTGTGTTTCATTCCGCCAACGATGCCTCGTCCGCGGTTGGCGGTTTTCCCGCCGATGCCATCCAGTCACACTCCTTGGGAAGCATTGGCGCCTTCTTGGGCAACTACGGCGTGATGATTAAAGCGTACGTCTATATCCTCTCCTTAGGTCGCGAGAACATGAAGATGGTTGGTCCTTTAGCCACCCTGAATGCCAATTATATCAAGGAGTCGCTGAAGGACGTCTATGAACTGCCCATCGAGGGGCTTTGCAAACATGAGTTTGTCTTCGACGGTCTCAAGGACAAGAGTACGGGCGTTACCACGATGGACGTTGCCAAGCGCCTGTTAGACTACGGCTACCACGCTCCCACCATCTATTTCCCGTTGCTGTTCCACGAGAGCCTCATGATAGAACCTACGGAAAACGAGTCGAAGGACACCATCGACGGCTTCATCGACGTCATGCGAAAGATTGCGGACGAGGCGAAGACTGACCCAGAACTGGTGAAGTCGGCTCCGCATACGACGCCCATCGGACGTGTCGATGACGTGCTTGCCGCCAAGCATCCGGTCACGACGTTCCGTCAAATGAAGAATGAGGATTGCAACGCCACACTCGGCTCTGGCCGAGAATGTTGAATGAGGAATGTTGAATGAGGAATTATGGTGACTTCTGACTTAATCATTATTGGCGCTGGGCCTGGGGGGTATAAGGCGGCTGAATATGCTGCCAAGCAGGGACTGAAGGTCGTCATCTTCGAGGCAGGAGAGGTTGGGGGTACGTGTCTCAATGTGGGATGCATACCCACGAAGACTTATGTCCATAGTGCCACCTTCGAAGAGGCCCGCGAACGACTGGCACAGGTGGTTACCCAGCTACGGCAGGGGGTGGAGGGCATTCTCTCCCATCCTAACATCACGCTGGTGCGAGGCAGGGCCCGCTTCACCGCTACGGGGGCTGTATGTTGCGATAATATCGCAACAAAGGAAACAGAGACTTGTGACATCGCGAGAAAGGAAACAGAGACTTGTGACATCGCGAGAAACGGAGCAGACGCCATCGCAACAAAGGAAACAGAGGCCTATGCGGCGAGGAATATCATCATCGCGACGGGGTCGGAGACGAAATGGCTTCCTATCAAGGGCATAGACGACGCGAGAGTGGTCGATTCCACGGGACTGCTACAGCTTGACACGCTTCCGAAGAAGCTTTGCATCATTGGGGCTGGCGTCATCGGTATGGAGTTTGCCTCAGTCTTCAACCGCTTTGGTTCCGAGGTGACGGTGATAGAATACCTGAAGGAATGCCTGCCGGCTTTGGATAGTGACATCGCCAAGCGGCTACGCAAGACTTTGGAGAAACAGGGCATCACCTTCAAGATGAAGACCGCCGTGCAGGATATTGCTGACATCGATGCTGACGTCATCCTGATGGCGACAGGCCGCAAGCCTCGTACTGAGGGGCTGAACCTCGAAGCGCTGGGTATCACCCTCACCCCGCAAGGTGCCATTCCCGTCGATGAGAACTTTCGTGTGAGTGATGGTGTTTACGCCATTGGCGACGTGAACGGGCGCCAGATGTTGGCGCATGCTGCTGAGATGCAGGCCGTGAGGGCCGTGAATAGTATCCTGCAAAGGAAGGACCAAATCCGCTTCGACATCATGCCTGCTGCCATCTTCACAGAACCTGAGGCTGCTTGTGTCGGGCCTACGGAGGACCAGCTGAAAGCTGAGGACGTTGCCTTCAAGTGCCACAAGGCTTTCTGGCGTGCCAACGGCAAAGCGGTGGCAATGGGTGAGACGGAAGGGATGCTGAAGCTGTTCTCTGAGCCTGACGACGGGCGCATCCTGGGGTGTCACGCATACGGTGCGCACGCTGCGGATATTGTTCAGGAGGTGGCTGTGCTCATGTGTTGTGGGGCGACGGTTCAGAGGCTGAGAGATATGGTGCACATCCATCCTACCTTGGGCGAAGTATTAAAGGCTGCTACGGAAGCGTAACAGCCTTTTTTTGTTCCAAGCAGGGAAGCCAGGCGGGAAAACCGGCTGGCGCAAGTCTGCTATTATTAGTTGCTCTTGGCATTTTTGAGGAGGGTGACGTTGGACAGCTTGATTTGGGCGGTCTTGTCGTCAATCTGTTTGTCAGCCTTGTTGTAGATGATGGTGGTGTTGCTGATGTCCACGTCGTGGATGCAGTTCAGACCAGCCATACCGTTAGCCCTGATGCCTGTCTGGGCGCCTCGGCAGGTGACGTTGGTGATGTGGATGTCCTGGAACTCGGGTGCCAGCTTACGCTGTTCGTCGGTATAGGTGGGCACGGCGTTGGGGTCGCTGCCTGCGGGACGGTCCACGTAGTCACATTGGAAGACGATGGCCTCGCCTGCGATGTCAGTCATCACGATGTCCGAGATGTACATCTGCTCGGTCTTTCCTCCCCTGCCCACGCTGCTCTTGAAGCGCAGGCCAGTATCGGTGCCTGAGAAGGTGTTGTGACGCACGACGATGCGCCGCATGCCGGCAATGGTCTCGCTGCCCAGCACGAAGCCTCCGTGGGCGTGATAGACGATGTTGTCCTGGATGACGATGTCCTCGCAGCCGTTGGCAGGCGACTGTGGCTTCACCTTGTTACTCTTCATGCAGAGGCCGTCGTCGCCAGCATCGACGATGCAGTTGACGATGAGTCCCACATTGATGTCGGAGAAGTCTATGGCATCGCCGTTCTGTGCATTCCACGGGCAACGTACTGTGACGCCGTCGAGGATGACGTTACGACAGTTCAGCGGGTGGACGTGGAACTTGGGTGAGTTCTGGACGGTGACACCCTCGATGAGGACGTTCTCGCAGTCGGTGAATCGGATGATGTCGTTGCGCATCTTCTCTTGTTTCTCGGGTGTCTCGGCAATGTCGGCATCGCCCCATTTCATCTGCCAGGGGTACCACAGCTTGCCGTCCTTGCTCTCCTGGCCTCCGAGGGCTTTGTACCTGTTCCACTCGATGCTGCTCACCTTGTCGCGCTTCACGGGGCGCCAGTGCTCGCCGTTGCCGTCGATGATGCCCTGACCAGTGATGGCGATGTTCTTGCGCTTCGAGGCCTTGATGGCGGGCAGTACGCGCGAGGCTTTGGCATTGCCCTTGTCGACGTACAGCTCCTTGTCGGGCGAGAAGACGAGAATGGCGTTCTTCTCTAAGTGCAGGTCGATGTTGTCCTTCAAGTTAACAGGCCCTGTGAGCCACACGCCCTCTGGGATGACGAGTCGGCCGCCGCCTTGCTTCGTCAACTGACTGATGCCCTTGGCGATGGCGTCTGTGTTCAGCGTCACGCCGTCGGCTACGCCGCCCACGTCCTTCAGGTTCACCTGGTTGTTGGGGATGACGGGTCGCGAGACGCGAGCCACTTCGACGAGCAGCTGTTCGTAATACTTACTGTACTCTTGCGCCCTGGCGGCTACGGAGAGCACCAGGGTGATGACGATGATGATGTTCTTGAGTTGCTTCATTTTGATTGTTATTAGTAGTTTGGTTGTTCTGGAATTCTTTCTCGCGGGCGTCAAACTTGTCCAGCTTGTCTAAATAGTACTGGCGCAGTTCCTTCCACGGGTAATAGGGATGTTGGGTAGTCTTCACGGGCAGGGTGCACTCGCGCTCGTTCAGCAGCACCTTGACCAGTATGTCGCCGCCGGCATTGTCTGCGGGACGGTAGAAAATGATCTGCACGTTACAGCCCATCGGGAAGATCTTGTAGTTGCGCCAGAGGGTCTCCAACTGCATGAGGTCTGTCACTTCGGCACCGCTGTTGCCCAGTTCCATCAGGCAGGCTAAGGGCATCACGCACACCTCGTGGCCGAAGCGCATCGTGGCCTGCACCTGCGTCACCGTGTCGGCAGTCTCGATGATGTTCCGCAGCAGGTTCCTCTGTGAGAAAGGCATCACGCTCCCTGTGGCTGGTGCGGGACCGTAGTGCAGGTACCAACGGACATTATCCATGCGCCACTGGTTATAGACCTCGTCCTCGGTGAACAGCGAGAACATGTCGATGCCGTCGTCGTGGCTCTGCATGTTGGTGACCACCTCAAACAGCCGGTCCATCAGCTGTTCGGCCTTGATGCTGTCGCTCACCCACGCAGGGTCGTTGAACAGCACCTTCATCAGACGGTCGGGCGTGTGGGTCTTCCTGACTTCATCGTTGAACTGGCGACGCACGTCAGAACTCTTCTCGCGCATGTGCTGCAACAAGCCCGAGCGAGGCTGGTTCAGGTAGTACTGCAGGGCGTCGCTCACGTCGTTGTGGAACCGTATCGTGGGATTAGCGGCGGCCAGCTGCTCACACTCGGCCATCATCGACAGGATGCAACGGTTCACCGTCGTCGAGCGTGCATCGATGCGGATGCCCTCCTTCAGGAATATCTCGGGGAAGTTCTTGGCCATACGGCTTGCAATGCCGTGATGCTGGCGTTCGCCGACCGTCGTCAGGTCGCCCAGTCGCAGCTGAGCACCCGAGAACTGGCCGTCCAAAGCGGGGAAGTCGGCCACGGGCAGACGATAGAATGCCGTCAGCTGAGTCAGCACCTCCTCACCCTTTGCAGTCAACTTGCCCTGCGCCTTAGCCTTCTGGAGCGGGTCCAGGACGCTGGTATAGCTGTCCTTGGCGATGAGCCAGCGCGAACCGTGACGGCCGTAGTGCGACATATAATAAGGAACGTAACCCGCAGGTGCAGGCGTCAGCGCCTCAGTGGCCAGCTGGCGGTCGTAGTCCAGATAGTTGCTGCCGGAGAGGAACTTGTTCGCCTTGATTTCCTCGCGTGCCGTCTGGCCGAAGGGTACCACACCAGCCCCGCGCACCGTCTGAGCAAGAGAAGTCACACCAGCCCCGCTTGCAGCCTGGGCAAGGGCACCGAGAACAAGTCCTGTGAAGAGCAATAGAGCAGTCAGTCTTTTCATTTTACGAGTCTTTTTAGAGATTAGTTTTACGACTGCAAAGTTACGAAAAAAATCTGAATTATCCAATACTTTCCCTTAAAATCTTCAAGATATTTTTGAGTGCTTTGTATCATCCGTCATTGTCAGTCGAAAATTCGATTTACATTGTTGCAGTTGTTGCAGTGTTGCAGTTCCAAAACACATAGTCCGAGGACATGAAAATAATCTATTTATATATATAATATATATATTATATATATAAATAGAAGTAATTTGGCATATGGGTAAGTCTTCTCGAGAACTGCAACAACTGCAACAACTGCAACAGCGAGAGCAGAGTCAGGTTGTTGAGGAAGTACAGAAATCATGGCGATAAAGGCAAGAAATCTAGGTGATTTCCTCAAGAAGTTGCCGTGATTTCCGTAAGAAGTTACCGTGATTTCCGTAAGAAGTTGCCGTGATTTCCGTAAGAAGTTACCGTGATTTCCGTAAGAAGTTGCCGTGATTTCCGCAACTTTTCCTAAGGATTTCTGATGGAAAGTGCCGTGATTTTTTCGTGACTTCGCTAAATAAAATTCTCCGAATCGCTTGGCGGTTGAGGGATTTTTCGTAACTTTGCAACCGACTATGATAGATAGGGCGACGGTAGATAAGATTATGGACGCCGTGAACATCGTGGATGTGGTGGGCGAGTTCGTTAACCTGCGCAAGGCGGGGGTTAACTATAAGGGCTTGTGTCCGTTCCACGACGACAAGACGCCGTCGTTCATGGTGTCGCCGGCGCGGCAGATATGTAAGTGCTTTGCCTGTGGCGAGGGCGGTAACGCCGTCAACTTCCTGATGAAGCACGAGCAGATTACCTATCCTGAGGCCTTGCGCTGGTTGGCGAAGAAATACAACATCGAGATTCAGGAGCGCGAACTGACGGACGACGAGAAGCGTGAGCAGTCGGAGCGCGAGTCGATGTTCATCGTCAACGAGTGGGCGTGCCAGTACTTCCACGACATCCTGAAGAACAACGTCGACGGCCAGGCCATTGGCAAGCAGTACTTCCGCAGTCGAGGCATCAGGGACGACATCATTGAGAAGTTCCAGTTGGGCTTTGCCCTCAATAAGCGCGACGCCTTAGCCAGCGAGGCCCGCCGCAAGGGGTATAAGGACGAGTTTCTGGTGAAGACGGGATTGTGTATTGAGAATGAAAAGGGTCTTTACGACCGCTTTGCCGGCCGCGCCATTTTCCCGTGGCTGAACGTCAGCGGCAAGGTGGTGGCCTTCGGAGGCCGTAAGCTTGACGCCGCCACCAAAGGTGTGCAGCAGAAGTACGTCAACTCGCCCGACTCGGAGATTTACCACAAGGAGCGCGAGCTCTACGGCATCTATCAGGCCAAGAAGGCTATCGTCAAGGAAGACTGCGTCTATATGGTGGAGGGCTATACCGACGTCATCGCTATGCACCAGTGTGGCATAGAGAACGTGGTGGCCAACTCGGGTACGGCGCTGTCAACTTATCAGGTGAAGCTGCTGCATCGTTTCTCGCAGAACATCGTACTGCTCTATGATGGTGACGAGGCTGGCATACATGCTGCCATGCGAGGGACGGATATGCTGTTGCAGGAGGGTATGAACATCAAGGTCTTGGTATTGCCAGACGGCGACGACCCTGACTCCTTTGCCCGCAAGCATACCGCTCAGCAGTTCATGGACTACATCAGCGAGCACCAGAAGGACTTCATCCAGTTCAAGACCGACCTGCTCTTGAAGGGCGTCACCGACCCGCAGAAGCGCTCGGAGGCCATCGCCAGCATCCTGAAGAGCGTCTCCATCATTCCTGACCCGCTGAAGCGTAACACCTATCTCTCGGAATGCTCTCACCGTTTTAACGTCAACGAGCAGGCGCTGGTGACGACGGTAAACAGCTATATCCAGAAGGACAAGGAAGACAAGCAGAAGGAGCGCGAGCGGGCCATGAGCGGTCAGGGACAAGTCGCTGAGACGACAACCGGCCAGCGTCAGGAAACGGCGCCGTTGGTCATTGGTCTGCATACCGCCCAGGAGCAGACGTCGGAGGTGGAACGCCTTATCATCCAGAACATTATCCGTCACGGCGACGAAATCATCTTCAGCGACTTAGAGGCCGAGGACGGCAGTACCGTCAGCCTGAACGTGGCACAATATGTGGACTTCGACCTCTCGCAGGACAGTCTGACCTTCAGCACCCCTATATATAATAAGGTGTTGGAGGAGGCTGTGCTCCATTCCGCCGACGAGGGCTTCAAGGCCGACCGCTACTTCCTCCAGCACCCTGATCCGCAGATCAGTCAGCTGGCAGCCTCTTTAGGCATCGACCGTCACCAGCTGAGCCGTAGCTTCGAGATAAAGAAGCGCGACGGCGACCTGCGCCAGCGCATGCAGCACTTGATTCTGGACTTCCGCATGGACATCGTCAACCAGCACATGAAGACTCTCCAGACTCAGCTGAAGCAGGCCGGTTCGGACATGGAGCGCATCAAGGCCTTGATGGAAGACTATAAAGATACACAGGAGCTGCGCAACGCTTTGGCTAAAAAGCGCGGCAGCGACGTCATAGTGAGTTGATATGCACGGGCTGTTGACAATCATCGGAATGACGCTGCTTTGGGTGGCAGTAACCATTGCTATCGTCCACGTGCTGATGGACAACCGTCAGCCGGCCAAGACGATGGCCTGGGTGCTGGTCATCTTCTTCCTGCCCGTCGTCGGCATCGTGCTCTATCTCTTCTTCGGCATCAACCATCGCCGCGAGCGACTTGTCAGCCAGCGCTCACTCGACCTGCTGTCGAAACGTTCCATGCTAAGCTTTGTTGAACAGCAGAACCTGCGACTGCCGGAGAAGCACAAGCAGTTGATAGACCTCTTCATCAACCAGAACCTCTCGCTGCCCTTCAAGGACAATCTGGTGGACATCATGACGGACGGCTATGCTTTCCTGCCAGAGCTACTGAAGGACATTGCTGACGCCAGACATCACATCCACATCGACATGTACATCATCGAGGACGATGCCTTGGGGCGTCTGGTGGCCGACAGCCTGATAGCGAAAGCCCACGAAGGTGTCAAGGTCCGCGTCATCTACGACGATGTGGGCTGTTGGCGCGTCCGCCACCAATTCTGGGAACACTTGCGCGAGGAGGGCGTCGAGGTTCATCCCTTCCTGCCCGTCCACTTCCCCTCGTTCACCAGCAAGGTGAACTATCGCAACCACCGCAAGCTAATCATCATCGACGGCAAGACAGGCTATATCGGTGGTATGAACATCGCCAAGCGCTACGTCTCTGACACTTGGCGCGACACCATGCTGCGACTGACGGGAGGCGTCGTCTATGCCATGCAGCGTACCTTCCTGATAGACTGGTACTTTGTTGACCGTACGCTCATCAGCGACCGCGACTACTATCCGCCACTCATCACCCATCAGCCGTCCGCCACCACCACTCAGCCATCAGCCCTAAGCCCTCAGCCCTCCCTCGTCACCCCAAATAACTGCCTGGCACAGATTGTGACCAGCGGCCCCACGACGCCCTATCCGGAGATTATGCAGGGCTATATGAGGGCGATTACGGCAGCCAGACGATACATCTATATTGAAACACCGTATTTCCTGCCCAACGAAGCCATACTCTTCGCCCTCAAGACGGCCATCATGGCTGGCGTTGATGTCAGGTTGCTCTGTCCCCGTCACTCTGATGCACGCTTCACGGAATGGGCTTCGCGCAGCTATCTGCGTGAGATGCAGGAGGCTGGAGCCAGCGTCTGGCTTTACAGACCAGGATTCATACATTCTAAACTGATGATTGTCGACGATGTGCTTACCACATGCGGCTCGACGAATGTCGATTTCCGTTCCTTCGAGAACAACTTCGAAGCGAATATTTTCATATTCGATGAAGGAACGGCATTGCGTCTGAAGAAGATTTTCTTAGACGACCAGTCTCTCAGTGTCCGTTTAGAGGATGTGCCCAGTTGGCTGCATCCTCACTTTTTCCAACGGTTGTGGGAAAGCCTCACCCGCCTGTTGTCTCCCCTGCTGTAAATGACACAGCGGATTGCAACGCCACACTCTCGCAGAGAGAACCGACCCCGTTGTGCAATTATTTGAAGAGCGAGAAGTTGACACTGCCGTATTGGCGATGCTCAACGAAGTGGGGATGAGCAGAGAAGTCGTAGTCCTTGCCGTGCTCGAAGACGAAGATGCCGTCGGGCTTTAGCAGAGGTGTGTGGTGAGTGGAGAGAGTTGAGTCGCCGAAGATGAGCTCTGGAATCTGAGGCAGTTCTTTCAGGGCGTAGGGTGGGTCGGCAAAGATGAAGTCAAAAGGCTGTTTGCACGACTTGATGAAACGGAAGACGTCGGCTCTGAGTACTTTAGCCTTTGAGTTTTGAGCTTGACGATTTTCTTCGCCACCTTCTATCTTATTCACGCACTCGCAGATGAACCGATGGTGGTCACGGTCTAGTTCTACGCTGACCACACTTGAACAACCGCGTGAGAGCAGTTCCAGCGTGATGCTGCCTGTGCCAGCGAAAAGGTCAAGGGCTGTGGCTCCGTCGAAGTCTATGTATTGTGTCAGGACATTAAAGATGTTCTCTTTCGCAAAGTCGGTGGTTGGCCGCGCCTTGAAAGAACGCGGAATGTCGAAATGCCTGCCCTTGTATTTCCCGGTGATGATGCGCATGCCTTTCCTTGCTACTCTAACTTCTCTAACTTCTCCTCAAATACTGTAGCATCATGTCGTAGGGCATGTTCTCAATCTGTGTCACTGGGGCACGGTTGAACTCGCCAGAGGGATTGTTGACGAAGATGCGCTTGACGTATTGGCTGGCCTGCTCTACAAACTGTTCTTTCTCAGGAATGTCGCCATACAAGTGCAACTCGTCCTGCTGAGGTGCAAAACCTAACAGTTTCCATGTTGCCAACAGGAAGTAGAGTGCGTCGGCGTATTCGTTGACAGCAAAGGAGTTGTAGAACTTGAAACGGTTCTGCCCGAAGCTGAAGACCTCCAGCTTGCGGTCGTGGAAATAGCCGTAGAGCTTGCCGTTCTTACTGGTGAAACTCTTCTGGTAGAGGTGTTGCCAGACGGGAATCATCAACGGCAGGACGTTCACGCTGCCATACTGGTCTGTCAGCACCTGACGCAGGTCTTTCTGAATGGTGAAGACGGCTACGGCATTCAGTTCCGGCACCACGCTATGCACTACGGCAACCTGTTGCTGTTGGGTGAAGGTGTGATGATAAAGTTCCTCCTTCTCTTCCTCTCTGAACAGGTCGACAGGTGTCATCAGGATGGGGGCATCGGTAATGACCTTGACGCGGTAGAAGCCATTCTGCAACAAGGGAACCTGTTTTAATGCCTCACGCATGTTGGCAGCCAGAGAAATGCTGCTTCTCAGCGGATAGCGCTCGAAGGTAACGTCATGCCCGTCGGAAGTCGAGAAGGCTAAACTGTTGCGGCTTATCCTGATAACCAGCCGTTGTGTATGCTCTGTCGTCATCTCGCTATTTAACTCTTAACTCTTAATTCTTAATTCATAATTCGCCAAGGGCGAATAATTCTTAATTCTTAACTCTAAACTCTTAACTCTTTACGACGCTTAGCACGCATAGTATGGCAAGGACCAGCGCTACGAGGGCTAAGATGATGTTTGTCTTACGGATAGTTGTCATTTTCGGCTACAAAGGTAATAAAAAAAGGTAAAAGTGAAAAGTGAAAAGTGAAAAATTTGCTGCTGCTGCAAATTATTCTTCATTCCTCATTCCTAATTCCTAATTTATTAGTATCTTTGCCTGCAAATTATGATTTCCGACGAGTTGACATATCGTATCCGGGAGGTGTTCGGCCATGTGCCTACCCGAGAACAGGAACAGGCCATAGGCGTCTTCACGACGTTTATGACAGACCATCGTGAGGAGGCTGTGATGGTGATGCGTGGCTCGGCGGGAACGGGAAAGACCACGCTGGCTGCTGCCGTCGTACGGGCACTGGCTGCTCTGGGACAAGAGTTCGTGCTGCTGGCTCCAACAGGACGGGCGGCGAAGGTTTTCTCACTGTATTCTGGACATCCTGCCTACACCATCCATCGTCGCATCTATCGCCAGAAGTCTTTGGAGGGTGGATTCTCGCTGGGCTACAATATGGCGAAGAACACGCTGTTCATTGTCGACGAGGCCTCGATGGTTAGTAACGGCTCGTCAGCCGACAGCATCTTTGCCGGCGGACAGTTACTCGACGACCTCATACAGTTTATCTATAATGGTCGAAACTGTCGGCTGATGCTCATTGGTGACCGTGCCCAGCTGCCGCCAGTAGGTGAAGTGACCAGTCCGGCTCTTCAGGCAGAGATGCTGAGAGGCTATGGTCTGCACGTCTATGAGTGCGACCTGAATGAAGTGCTGCGCCAGAGTCAGGAGTCGGGCATCCTGTGGAATGCCACCAGGATCAGGAACCTCACTCCGGTTGAAGAGTGGGGTGGGGAATCGTCTGAGAGTCAAGTGCTGCCCACTATTCGGTTTTCTGGATTCTCAGACATCAAGGTGGTGCCTGGCGACGAACTCATCGAGTCGCTGGCATCGAGCTACTCGAAGGTTGGTATGGATGAGACGATTGTGGTCACACGCTCCAACAAGCGTGCCAACATCTATAATCAAGGCATTCGCCGTACCGTCCTTGACCGCGAGGACGAGTTGTGCACGGGAGACCGACTGATGATCGTGAAGAACAATTATTATTGGGCCAAGCAGCTTCCCTCCCGTCAAGAGGAGGGGCAAGGAGGAGAGTCTCTTTCCTTCATTGCCAACGGCGACATTGCTGTGGTGCGACGGGTGCGTAACATCCAGGAACTCTATGGTTTCCGCTTTGCCGAGGTGACGATGACCTTTCCAGACTACGATGACTATGAGTTGACGGCCACCACACTCCTTGACACCCTGACCAGCGAGGCACCAGCCCTGACCCGTGACCAGCAGGAACAGCTGTTCCAGCAGGTGCTGGCCGACTATGCCGACATCCGCTTCAAGGCCGATCGCCTGAAGAAGCTCAAAGAGGATAAATACTTCAACGCCTTGCAGGTGAAGTTTGCTTACGCTGCCACCTGCCACAAGGCTCAAGGCGGGCAGTGGGCACACGTCTATGTCGACCAAGGCTATATGACTGATGATATGCTGACTGCCGACTATCTGCACTGGCTCTATACCGCCTTCACTCGTGCCACGGAGCAGCTCTACCTCGTTAACTGGCCAAAGACGCAGACCGCAGAAACGATGAACTGTGAACGATGAACTATGAATTATGAACTGTGAACTATGAACTGATGATTGCAGTATATATTATAATAGGTGTAGCCCTTGGGGCTGTGGTGGTCTACCTCGTGATGAATCCGAAGCAGGCCAGGCTGGTGGTCGAACTGGCCAAGAAGGAAACTGAGATGCAGCTGTTGACGCAACAGACCGCTGAACAGAAAGAGGCCGAGCGCCAGATGTTCGAACAGCAAAAACAAGCTGACCGTCAGATGTTCGACCAACAGAGACAGGCTGAGCGCCAGATGTTCGAACAGCAGTTGCAGACCGTCCGTGAACAGTTACAGAACATGGCCCAGCAGCAGATGGAGGCGCAGACCTGTCGGCTGAAGGAAGAGAACCGTGAGAGTATGAACACTATCACGCAACCTTTGAAGGACGCCATCAGCGAGATGCGCAAAGCCATCAATGACAACACCAAAGACCATACGGCACAGACGGCCTCGCTCAAGGAACAGCTGCGGCTGATGATGGAAACGGGGCGCGAGATGAGTGAAAAGGCCGAGGGACTGGCCAACGTGTTGCGCCGCGACAACAAGGTCAGTGGCAATATGGGTGAGATTATCCTTGGCGACCTTCTGGCAAGTCAGGGACTCACCGAGGGCATCCACTATGAGGTGCAAGCCCGACTGCGTGACGAACAAGGTCGTCCGCTGAAAAACGACGATACGGGGAAGGAAATGCAGCCCGACGTCATTCTGCACTATCCGCAGGGACAGGATGCCGTCATCGACTCCAAGGTATCGCTCGTTGCCTACCAGCGCTATGTCAATGCACAGACGCCGGACGAGAAGGAGCGCGCCTTGCAGGATCACATCAAGAGCATCCGCAGCCATGTTACGGAATTGGCACGTAAGGACTACTCCAAATACATCAAGGCTCCACGCGAGGCCGTTGACTTCGTCATCATGTTCGTACCTTTCGAGTCATCGTTGCAGTTAGCGTTGGCCAATGATCCCACGCTGTGGCGCGACGCCTTCGAGCGTAAGGTCTTCGTCACTGGCGAACAAAACCTCTTAGGCATTCTCCACATGATACACATCGCCTGGGTGCAGAATCAACAGGCCGAGAACCAGGAAAAGGTGTTCGGCGTGGCTGAACAGCTGCTCGACCGCTTAGGCGACTTCATCCAGCGTTATAATAAGGTGGGGGAAAACATAGAACAGTTGCGCAAGTCGTTCGATGCCGCAGGCAACAAGCTCTTCACTGGCCGCCAGAGTGTGGTGCAGAAGGGCAACGAGCTGAAGTCCCTCGGTGCCAAAGAAAACCCCAACCGCCGCATCCCCCAACCCCAAGAATCCGCGCTCGACCTTTCTTCCACTGAACCCCAAGAGTCCGCGCTCGGCGGTTTTCCCGCCGAGTCCCTTTCCAAAGATGTTTTACCTGAATGACGACATAGCCTCCTTCGACCTCGCCGCCGCCTTGCCGCTATTGTCGGACCAGCGCCGCGAGCAGTGCCTCAAGTTCCGCTTCGAACTGGGGCGTAAAACCTGTGCGATGGCTTACCTCCTTCTGTGCGAGGGATTACGAAAGGAATACGGCATCACGGAACGGCCCATCTTCGAATTTGGCGAGCACGGCAAACCATTTATTGTAGGCCATCCGGACATCCATTTCAACTTCAGCCATTGCCGCGAAGCTGTCATCTGTGCTATCAGTGACCACCCCGTAGGTGTCGATGTGGAGAGCATCCGTGAATATCATGAGAGCCTCGTCCGCTATACAATGAACGATCAGGAGGTGGAGCAGATAGAACGTGCGGATCGTCCTGATGTCGAGTTCATCCGGCTGTGGACGATGAAGGAAGCTGTACTTAAACTGACGGGGCAGGGCATTACTGACAATCTGAAGGAAGTCCTTACAAACGTAATGACTTCGGAGCTGACCACCGTGGTCGACCCCGAAGTCCGTTATGTCTATAGTATCTGTCGTCCCGTCAAGCCCTGAAAACCCTCAGGCCTTGCAAACGAAAACGTCTTGCCTTAGAACGGGAACTTATATCCTAAAGTCATCTGAACGACGCTGTTGCGGAGTTTGTCGCCTTCCTTGTTAATGGGAATGAGTCCCATGTTGTAGCGCACGTCGAGCACAAACTTCTTCCATTCGTACGAGAGGCCCATAGGGATGGCTAAGTCGAACTTCCGGAACTCAGACGACATGCCCGTCAGGGCTTCCAAATTGTCGATGTCAATCTTCTGCCCGTCAATCTTCGCTTTCTTGCCCATCATGAATCCCAACTGGGCTCCTGCCTTGATAGCCAAACCCTTGACAGGATAGAACTGCACCAATAACGGCACATTGACATAGTTGAAAAGAAGTTCCAGGTCGATATCTTTTTCTTTCTCTCCCTGCATGGAAGCTATCACGGCAGCAGACAGTCCCACTTGGTCTGTGAGACCGTACTCCAACTCGAAGCCTCCTGCGAATCCGGGAATCATCTTACTATCGGAACTGCCTGTCACTGTAGCGAGGTTGACACCCGCTTTCACCATCCATGAACACTCACCTTCTTCGTTCTGAGCTTTTGTCGTCAAGACGGCTAAAAGCATCACGCTCAGCATCAAAATCTTCTTCATAGCTTGCTTTTGTTTATTCGTTTCGTAAAATATTGTTGGCAAAGTTACGAAAAAAAGGTAAAAGTGGAAAGTGAAAAGTAAAAAAATTGCTGCCTTCGCAATTATTTTTCATTTTTCAATTTTCAATTTTCATTTTTTTATCGTACCTTTGTAGGCAAAATTAATCACTTAAAACAATAAAGTTATGAAATTAGACGGAAGACGCGAAAGCTCGAATGTAGAAGATCGCCGCGGAATGAGCGGTGGCACAAAGGCCGGTCTTGGTATCGGCGGTATCATCGTAGTCGCTCTCATGGCCTGGCTGTCGGGCGGCAATCCCTTAGAGGCTGTTGTACAGCAGGTGGCTGAGAACGGAGGATTAGGTTCGCTAACGGGTACTAATACCGAAGTGAATGAAGGTCAGCGCGAGTTTACGGAAGAGGAGCAGGCCCTGGCCAAGTTCTCGACGCAGATTCTGGCTGGCACGGAAGATGTGTGGACGGAAATCTTCAAGTACAACGACATGCAGTATAAGAACCCAACGATGGTGCTCTATACCGACGGCACGCAGACCGCCTGCGGTCAGGGTTCTGCAGCTATGGGTCCCTTCTATTGCTCTGGCGACCAGAAGTTGTACATTGACCTCTCCTTCTTCACCACCATGAAGAAGCAGCTTGGTGCTGATGGCGACTTTGCCTATGCCTATGTCATTGCCCACGAGGTAGGCCACCATGTGGAGTACTTGACTGGCATACTCGACGACACTCACCAGAAGATGGCTAAGGTCAGCAAGACAGAGGCAAACAAACTCAGCGTACGTCTGGAACTGCTGGCTGACTTCTATGCCGGCGTATGGGCACATCACGACAACAAGCGCTTCGGTTCCTTAGAGGACGGTGACATCGAGGAGGCCATCAACTGCGCACAGAAGATAGGTGACGACTACCTTCAGACCAAAGCTCAAGGCTATGCCGTTCCTGAGTCCTTCAACCACGGAACGTCGAAGCAGCGCATGAAGTGGTTCAAGCTTGGTCTTGAGACAGGTGATGTATCCAAGGGCAACACCTTCGAGTGCTCGGACGCTGAACTGTAATCAAAGAATTACTCCTATAAATTCAGAACCCACGGTCAACTGGTCGTGGGTTCTGTTTTTGCTTTTGTCAAATGTCCTAAAGGGCTTTCAACTGCTTTCTGTTCTTCACCTAATTATTTATCGTAGGCGTGAAGGGGATAGTCGGTGGTGAAGTGTAGGCCGCGGCACTCCTTGCGCTCGAGAGCCCAGCGGGTGATGAGGTAACCGACGTTGATCATGTTACGCAACTCGCAAATGTCACGGGTGGCACGGACGCGTTTGAAGAGACGCTCGGTCTCCTCGTAGAGCATGTCGAGACGGTCCCAGGCACGGTGCAAACGTAGGTCGGAACGCACGATGCCGACATAGTTGGCCATAATCTGGTTGACCTCGCGGACGCTCTGGGTGATGAGCACCTTCTCTTCGTTGGTCATAGTACCCTCGTCGTTCCATTCGGGCACGCGGTCGTTGAAGTCGTAGAGGTCGACGTGGGCCAGGGAGTCCTTGGCAGCGGTGTCAGCATAGACCACGGCTTCGATGAGCGAGTTGGAGGCTAAGCGGTTGCCGCCGTGAAGTCCGGTACACGAGCACTCGCCGAGGGCATAGAGGCGCTCAATGGAGGACTGTCCGTTAAGATCCACCTTGATGCCGCCGCACATATAGTGGGCTGCCGGTCGGACGGGGATGTAGTCGGTGGTGATGTCGACGCCCATGCTGAGGCACTTCTGGTAGATGTTGGGGAAGTGGTGGCGCGTCTCGTCGGGGTCTTTATGGGTAACGTCTAAGCAGACGTGGTCCAAACCGTGGATCTTCATCTCCTTGTCGATGGCACGTGCTACGATATCGCGTGGCGCCAAGGAGAGACGCTCGTCGTACTTCTCCATAAACGTCTCGCCGTTGGGCAGTTTCAGAATGCCGCCATAGCCGCGCATAGCTTCAGTAATAAGGTAGGCGGGGTGCGTCTCCTTAGGATTGTGTAATACTGTCGGGTGGAACTGTACAAACTCCATGTCGGCCACGGTACCCTTGGCACGATAGACCATGGCGATGCCGTCGCCGGTGGCAATGACGGGGTTCGACGTGGTCAGGTAGACGGCTCCACAGCCGCCGGTACACATGACGGTGATCTTCGAGAGGTAGGTGTCGACCTTCTGAGTCTTGGGATTTAGCACGTAGGCCCCATAGCACTGGATGTTGGGTGAGCGGCGTGTCACGCGGACACCGAGATGGTGCTGGGTGATGATCTCTACGGCGAAGTGGTTTTCCTTGATGTCAATGTCAGGACAGTTGCGCACGGCTTCCATCAGTCCGCGCTGTATCTCGGCACCCGTGTCGTCAGCATGGTGCAAGATGCGGAACTCGGAGTGGCCGCCCTCGCGGTGCAAGTCGAAGTCGCCGTTCTCCTTGCGGTCGAAGTTGACGCCCCACTTGACCAGCTCCTGTATCTGACTCGGAGCCATCTTGACCACCTGCTCGACGGCGGCTCGGTCGCTGATGTAGTCGCCGGCAATCATGGTGTCCTCGATGTGCTTGTCGAAGTTGTCAACTTCCAGGTTTGTCACACTGGCCACGCCGCCCTGGGCAAACGAAGTGTTAGCCTCGTCGAGTCCGGCTTTACAAATCATACATACGCGGCCTTTCCCTGCGCGGGCCACCTTCAGCGCATAGCTCATACCGGCAACTCCAGCGCCGATAATGAGAAAATCGTACTTATAAACCATAGGTCTTTCGTTTCTTTGTGTGCAAAGTTACGAAATAATTGATAATTGACAACCGAGAATTGAGTTTTTTTTGTAATTTTGCAGCCGAAATGAAGAAATATTTGTTTTTATTCCTTATATTTGCGCTCTCTGTGTCTGCTATGGCACAGAGCGACATTCTCCCTCAGGGCTCCGTGTCCCCCTTGGCACAGAGCGACAGTATACCTCAAGACTCCGTGGACGATGGTCTTCCCCTGGAGTTAACGACCGAGGGAGTTCCACTCAGAGTCCAACTCGACTCCTTGTTGCGTGCTCCGATGTTCGAAACGTCACAGGTGGGACTGATGGTCTATGATTTGACTGCCGACAGCGTTCTCTATACGAAGAACCACCGTCACCTATTGCGTCCGGCCAGTTGCATGAAGCTCGTCACGGCCATTGCGGCATTGGACCGGTTGGGTGGCGACTACCAATACAAGACGCGCATCTACATGACTGGCGACTTACGTAACGGTGTGCTGACGGGCAACATCTACTGTGTTGGCGGTTTCGACCCTACGCTGACAGCTGACGACGTGGCCGTTATGGCAGAGAGCGTGCGTAACCTCGGCATTGACAGCATCAGTGGCAGCATTGTCGGCGACTGTACCATGAAGGAGACGCTGGACTATGGCGAAGGCTGGTGTTGGGATGACGACAACCCAATGCTCATTCCGCTGACCATTGGCCGTAAGAACATCTTTCTCCCGGTTTTTGCTCGTGAGCTGAAACGCTTGGGTGTCAAGACGGGAGGCATCACTTTGGAGGAAAGTGGTATCACGCCGTCGAATGCCCGCTTGGTGAGTACCTACCGCCACAGCATTGACGTGGTACTGGAGCGCATGCTGAAGATGAGTGACAACTTCTATGCCGAGTCGATGCTCTACCAGATGGCAGCATCGACAGGAAACCAGTTGGCGAAGGCTTCCCATGCCCATAACATCACGAAGCAGCTGTTGAAGAAGATAGGTTTGGGCAACAAGACATATAAGTTTGCCGACGGTTCAGGGCTTTCGCTATATAATTATGTGTCGGCAGAACTGTTGGTCGCCCTCTTGCGCTATGCTTATCACAAGGACGACATCCGCGACCACCTGCGTCCTGCCTTGCCTATTGCCGGCATCGACGGTACGCTGAAGGACCGCATGAAGAAGTCGGCAGCCTATGGTAATGTCCGTGCCAAGACGGGAACCCTCACCGGCATCTCGTCGCTGGCAGGCTATTGTACCAGTGCCGATGGACACGATTTGTGCTTTGCCATTATCAACCAAGGCATTATGCGCACCCAGACAGGTAAGAAATTCCAAGACCACGTCTGCCGAATTCTCTGTGAGAAGGGAGGAGTGAGAAGTGATAAGTGAGGAATGAATAGATTGTTATGTCCTTCACATCGACGATATTGCAATGGTTTCGCGAGAACGGCCGTGACCTGCCCTGGCGGCAGACACGCGATCCGTATGCCATCTGGCTGTCTGAAATCATTCTCCAACAGACGCAGGTCAAGCAGGGTTGGCATTACTGGGAACGTTTCATGCAGCGCTGGCCGACGGTTGACGACCTGGCTGCGGCGTCGGAGGACGAGGTGTTACGTGAATGGCAGGGACTGGGCTACTACAGCCGCGCCCGCAACCTGCATGCTGCCGCCAAGCAAGTGGTTGTACTGGGTGGTTTCCCCAATACGATAGAAGGTCTTCGTTCGCTGAAAGGTGTCGGCGACTATACTGCTGCCGCCATCGGCAGCTTCGCCTTTGGCTTGCCTGCCGCCGTGGTCGATGGCAACGTCTATCGCGTCTTGGCACGCCGCTTCGGCATCTCGACACCTATTAATACCACCGAAGGCAAAAAGGAGTTTGCCGCCTTGGCACAAGAACTTCTGCCTTCAGAGAATGTTCAATTGTCACTTTTGAATGATCAATTGTCGCCTGTTGCGGCCTATAACCAGGCCATGATGGACTTTGGTGCCACCCACTGCACACCGTCAAAGCCATTATGTATGCAGTGTCCGCTGCAAGACTCTTGCATCGCCCTGCGCGAGGGTAGGGTAGCAGAGCTCCCCGCCAAGCAGAAGACGCTCAAGGTGAAGGAGCGGCACCTTATTTATATATATATAAGGTGTAACGGCGAGACCGCCATCCGCCGCCGTCCTGCCGGTGACATCTGGCAAGGCTTGTACGAACCCTTACTCATTGATGGTGGACAAATGACCATAGACAACTGGGCTGCCCAGCATCATTGTCAGTCATCAATGGTCAATTGTCAATTGCTTCGTAAGAACGTCAAGCACGTTCTGACGCATCGCATCCTCTATGCCGACTTCTACTTGTGGCAGCCGGACGAAAAACCCGCCCTGCCTGACGACTACTTCTGGATTCCCGAGGCTGACATCGACAACTACGCCGTCCCCCGCCTCATAGAAATCCTCTTAGAAATGCTAAATGCTTAATTTATAATTTATAATTCTTAATTGCCGCCAGGCAATAACTCTTAATTCAACATTCAAAATTCATAACTTAAAATATATGCTCAACATTGCCATTTTCGTTTCTGGTAGCGGAACAAACTGTGAGAACCTCATCCGCCACTTCCAAGGTTCAGACCGCGTGAACTGTGCCCTCGTCGTCAGCAACAAGGCCGATGCCTACGCCTTAGTGCGGGCCGAGAACTTAGGTGTCAAGACTGCCGTCGCCCCAAAGGCGCAGCTGAACGATGCCGACTTCATGCTGCCGCTGCTCAAGGAGCACCACATTGACTTCATCGTACTGGCCGGTTTCCTGCCGTTAGTGCCTGACTACCTGATTGACGCCTTCCCGCGTCGCATCGTCAACCTCCATCCTGCACTCCTGCCGAAGTTTGGTGGCAAGGGCATGTGGGGCCACCACGTCCATGAGGCCGTCAAGGCCGCCGGTGAAACGGAGACAGGCATGACGGTTCACTATGTCACGCCAGTCTGCGACGGCGGTGAAATCATTGCCCAATACCGCTGCGCCCTCTCTCCCGACGATACCGTTGACGACATCGCCGAGAAAGAGCACCAGCTGGAAATGAAGTATTTCCCGAAAGTCGTGGAAGATATATTGCTTTAATATATTACGCTGAACGTCTTCGTGTCCATCAGGTGGCGGTCGGTAATCTTAATGTCTGGGATTACCGGCAGGCACATGAATGCCATCGTGATAAAGGGTGACTTCATCTGACAACCAATGTCCTTTACCTTCTCCTGAATGCACAGCGTGCGGAAAGCAATCTCATGGCCACTCATCGGTGCCATCAGTCCGGCAATGGGCAGAGGGATGTCTTGCATTTCTTCAGCACTGACTACCACCTGTCCGCCCTGCATCTCGACAATACGGTTGATGGCCTTGACGATGTACTCGTCATCGGAACCGATTGCCACGATGTTATGACAGTCGTGAGCCACCGAACCGGCTATGGCACCCTCCTTGATGTCGAAGCCGCGCACCAGTCCTACTACGGGTTTGGCACCAGGCTCGTAACGGTTATAGACCACGATCTTCTGCACCTCCGTCCACGGATAGTGTGAGTCGAACAGGGGATTACCGGTCAGCGTCACCTCGTCGTGGGCTGTCAACAGACTACCGTCGGTAGCATGTATGATGTGAACCGTGTCGCCGGCATGGATGTCCATGGCGATATCGGCTGCGGTAATGGGGGCGGCAACGAAGTTGTTTGGGAAATTCTCGTCTAAGAGATAGTCTGATATTTCGGGATGTCTCGAGGGTAGGTTGGAATTGTAGTCGAACACCTCCTCGCCGCGAATCCACGTACTCTCTACTCGGAAGTGCGGTGTGATACTGTCAACGGTAATAAACGTTGCAGGGTCGCCCACCTGCAGCAGTCCCCACTTCTGCCGATAGTGCTTCTGGGCATTGACGCTGGCAGCCTGCAAGACGTCCCACAGGTCGTAGCCCTCGGCCAGGGCACGCTTCACGATGAGGTTGATATGGCCTCGCACGAAGTCGTCGGGGTGACAGTCGTCGGTACAGAACATCACCATGTTGGGACTCTCCTTAATCAGCGGACTCAGCAACTTGTAGTCCTTGGCAGCACTACCCTCGCGGATGATGACCTTCATGCCGGCATTGATGCACGACCGGCCCTCGTCCAGTGTCGAGCACTCGTGGTCGGTGGTAATGCCTGCTGCGGCATACCGGTCACGCTGTTGTCCTGTCAGTCCTGGGGCGTGACCGTCGACGGGCTTGCCGTTACGTTGGGCAGCCGCAATCTTGGCCATCACCTCCTTGTCACTATTCAGCACACCGGGATAGTTCATCATCTCAGCTAAGAAGCCGATGTCGTCGCGGGCCATGAGGGCCTCCGTGTCCTTGACGTCGATGACCTTACCGCAGGTCTCAATGTCGCCACCTACGGCAGGCACACAGCTTGGCGCGCCGAACAGGAAGTTGAAACGAGCCTCGTTGCCGGAGCGAATCATGTAGTCAACGCCCTCTACGCCTAAGACGTTGCCAATCTCGTGCGGGTCGGCAATGACGCCTATCGTTCCGTGGCTGACGGCGATGCGTGCAAACTTGTGCGGCACCATCATGCTGCTCTCAATGTGTACGTGGCTGTCTATGAAACCAGGCATCACGTACGGCCAGGGCTTCTCGTCCTCAGGCAGTTTACACGGTTTAATCTCTACGATGGTTTCGTTCTCAATGACCAGTTCGCCGTCGAATATCTCGCGGCGCATCACGTCCACTATATGACCTTTAATCTTCTCCATAAAATCTTCAATTCTTCATTCCTTCAATTCTTCTTCCCGTAGTCGTTTCGCATCTTGATCACAAAAATGATGACTGAACAGGTGGCGGTGATGAAGTTGGTGATGAAAAAGAAGATACCTACTTCAATGCCCTGCCTGATGCACAGCATCAATCCTTGGCACATAAAACATAAGCTTCCGACGGCCATCATGATGAAGCCCGGAAGTGATATACCGTCCGTTTTGCGGGTACGAATGGTCTGAATGGCTTGGGGCAGATAGCCTAAGATAAGGCCAATGCTGCCTAACCAACCGAAAATCTGATATAACATGTCCATAGTAATAGTTTTAGTTAGTGCTGCAAAGTTACAATAAATTTGAATAATTATCAAGTTGCTTTTGTTAAATAAACGAAAAAGTGCAGAGCTGCGTTTTAACCATTCTTGGCTTTTTGGAGTCTAAAAGTTAATTATTCACCAGCAAAAACTAATAAGTTTTGAATTACCGTCTTACCATATTAGTCGTGTTGAGTTGGATGTTCGGCCTGAACATCGCAGCCCAGAATTCGTCGCTGTCTGCCCAAGCCGTCGATGCCAATACGGGAGAAGCGCTTGTGAAGGCTACGTCGCAACTCTATCGTATTGCCGACCGTCGTGGAGGAGGACATGATACGACGTTTGTGTCTGGAACCTACTCGGACGGTCGGGGGCGTATCGCCTTCAATCATATCGCGGCAGGAAACTACCTGCTGCGAGTGTCGTATCTGGGTTACAAGACAGTGGACAAACCGTTCCGTACGAATGGCAGCGAGCCGCAGGCTCTCGGCAAGATCCGTATGAAGGCCAATTCTAACGAGCTGGCCGAGACAGTGGTGACGGCTAATCTTCCCAAGATGCTGGTGAAGGACGATACCGTGGTCTATAATGCCGATGCTTTCCGTGTGCCTGAGGGTTCCGTCGTCGAGGCTTTGGTCGAGGCCTTGCCAGGTGCTAAGATTGACGAAGATGGTAAAATCACCATCAACGGCAAGGACGTGAAGAAGTTTAAGATGGACGGTCGCGACTTCATGACGGGCAACAACGATGCGGTGATGAAGAACTTGCCGTCGTACGTGATAGACCAGGTGAAGGCCTACGACGAGAAGAGCGACCTGTCGCGAATGACTGGTCTGGACGACGGCAATGACGACTTCGTACTGGAGTTTGTCACCAAGCGGAGTGCCCGCAAAGGCATACAAGCCAACCCGGACTTAGGCTATGGTACCCACGGACGCTACGGTATCCGACTTACCGCTATGAAGCCTTTCGGCAAGATGCGCTATACTTTTATGGGTAATGCCAACAACGTGAACGACCGCAACTTCTCGGGTCGTGGCGGACGAGGTCGCGGCAATGGCCAGGGCCAGCGCACCACGAAGACGGCAGCCTTGGACGCCAGCTACGAGAACGACCGTAACCTGAAGTGGAGCGGTCGTGTGACGTGGAGCCACGGCGACAACGACAACTGGAACAAGACGGCTTCCGAGAGCTTTGTCATTACCCGTGGCGGCGCCTTCTCGAACAGCGTCAGCCAGAGCTACTCGCGCAACAACAACTGGACGGCTAACATGAACCTGCAATGGAACATTGACTCGCTGACCACCCTCTCGTTCCGCCCTGACGTGAGCTATCAGACCAACGACAGCCGCAGCGCCTCGACGTCGGCGTCGTTCAATGCCGATCCTTATTTATATGTCTATGACCCGCTGACCCCGGAGGGCTTGATGGAGATGCACCGTCTTGGGCTGGCCGTCAACAGCCGCCAGAACAAGGGCTTGACATACGGCGATGACAAGAATGCCAACGCCCAGCTGCAGGTCTATCGCCGACTGGGCGGCAAGGGTCGTCATGTGGCCATCAGCTCGAACTTCAGATATCGCGACGGCAACAACCAGAATGCCAACCTCTCGAGCGTACATCTTTATCAGCAGAAGGACATTTACGGCAACGACTCCACCTACCAGACCAACCGCTATACTGACTCAGCCAGCGACCAGCTGAGCTATTCGATAGGCGTCACCTATACCGAGCCCATCCTCCTCTTCAACTCCCGCCGCAATGACCGTTCGCGCCGCGGCGATGACGGTTCGCGCTCTGCGGATTCCTCGCAGAGAGAAGGCCGTCGTGGCTCCTTTGGTGGCGGTGGCGGCGGTCCCTTCGGCGGAGGTGGTGGCCGCCGTGGTCCCTTCGGGGGCGGCGGACGTGGCCGTGGCTTCGGACAGCAGGGACTCTTCCTCCAGCTGAACTACCGCTACTCCTACAGTCACCAGAAGAACGATCCTGCCACCTACGACTTCCCCGACCTTTCGGATGAGGCTTTTGTCAACTCACTGAACGAATACAGGTCGTGGATGACGCTGTTCGGCTATTTGGACAATCCCTACGAGACCTATCTCAGCATCCCTCTGAGTCGTTTTTCCGAACGGACGGAGTACGGCCATAACGCCGACGTCCAGCTGCGATACATCCGCGAGAAGGTCAACCTGAATGCGGGCATCTCGCTCCAGCCGGAGAAGTCGCACTACATCCAGCAATACCTCAACCGCGACATCGACACGGTGAGAACCGTCACCGTTCTCTCGCCGACTATGAACCTGCGCGTCCGCTTCAACCAGCAGACCAACCTCCAGGTGCAGTTCCGCGGCCAGACGCAGCAGCCAAACATCACCCAACTGCTCGACATCTACGACGACACCAATCCCCTGAACATCAACGTGGGTAACCCCGGCCTGGATCCCTCGTTCACCTCAAACCTCAGGGCCAACTTCCAGATGATGCGCCAGACGCGCTTCGTGACCGACGAGATGGGATTCCAGGTGCCTATGGCCCAGCGCCACTGGAGTTTCAACGCCAACGGCTCATGGCAGGTGGTCAGCAAGGCCATCGGCAACATTGTGACCTATAACGAAGTGACAGGCGGACGCATCACCCGCCCCGAGAACATCAACGGCAACTGGAATGCCAGTCTTGGCGTAGGCTTCAACATCGGCCTCGACACGCTGAACCGCTGGGACATCAGTGGTTCCATCAACGGACGCTACGACCACCGCATAGGCTACGTCAACCTTTACCGCACGGCAAACTCAGAACGTAACGTCACACATACCTATAACCTCTCACCCGACATCTCGCTCAGCTACCGTAACTCCTGGTTCAGCGGTTCCTTAAACGGACGCCTCAACTATGCCAGGACGGAGAACCGGCTTCAGGCTTCCAACAACCTGACGACGTGGAACTACTCCTATGGTGCCAGTACGAAGATTACCTTCCCGTGGGGTACCAGTCTGAGTACCGACATCAACATGTTCAGCAAGCGCGGCTACAGCGACGAGTCGCTGAATACCAACGAACTGATCTGGAATGCCCAGCTGTCGCAAGGTTTCCTGCGAGGCAAGCGCCTGACGGTCATGCTGCAATTGTATGACATCCTGCATGAGCAGACCACCTTCTCACGTATGGTCAACGCCAACGGCTGGCGTGACCAGGAGGTTAACGCCATCACATCCTACGCCATGCTGCACGTCAGCTACCGCTTGAACTTCTTCGGTGGCGGACAAGGTCGTGGCGGACGTGGCAACTGGCGCAATCGCCGAGGTGGAAGAGAAGAAGGTGACTTCCCTGGCGGTCCTGGTGGCTTCCCGGGTGGTGGGCCTGGCGGCTTCCCCGGCGGTGGTCCCGGCGGATTCCCAGGTGGCGGCGGTCCCGGCGGCGGCTTCTGATTAACAAAATGACAAGTTTTTGAAGTTTTATTTGGAAATTTAGTAAAAACTGCCTATCTTTGCAACCAAAGATAAGGCAGTTCTTTGCCTTAGGCTATTTCTTAAACTACATATTATGAAAAAGGTATATAAGGCACATATTCTGTTTACGAAGGAGAAGGACCACTTTGAGGTTTTTGAGAACGGCTACGTTGCTGTTGAGGACGGGATTGTTATAGGTGTCGCAAACAGTCTGAAGGATTTGGATTGTGAGGACGCTGAGGTCGTTGACTTCGGCAACAAACTGCTCATCCCAGCCATGAACGACATGCACGTCCATGCCCCGCAGGTGCACAACCAGGGCGTAGCGATGGATCTTGAACTGCTGCCGTGGTTGCAGAACTATACCTTCCCCGAGGAGTCGAAGTATGCCGACGTACACTATGCCGAGCGCATGTATCGCCGTTTCCTGCATACCCAGTGGCTCTTCGGTACAATGCGCAGCGTGGTCTTCGGCACCATACATACTGAGAGTACCCGCATCCTGATGAAGTTGTATCAGGAAGCCGGCATGGGCGCTATGGTCGGCAAGGTGGCGATGAACCGCAACTGCCCTGACACGCTCAACGAAGGCGTCGAAGCCTACACCGAAGGCATGGAGTCCCTCATCAAGGAATTTGCTCCCCTCGCCTCTTGGAGAGGGGGTGGGGGAGAGGCATCTCTCGTTCGTCCCATCATCACCCCGCGCTTTGTACCGTCGTGTACGCCGGAGTTGCTGAAAGCCTGTGGCGAACTGGCTGCCAAGTACCAGTTGCCCGTACAGTCGCACTTGTCGGAGAATACGTCTGAGATAGCCTGGGTGGCAGAGCTGGAGAAGGAGAGTACCAGCTATGGCGATGCCTACAACCGCTACGGACTCTTCGGTCAGACACCTACCATCATGGCCCACTGCGTATGGACAAACGGCAGCGAACTGGAGCTGATGAAGCAGAACGGCGTCATGGTGGCCCATTGTCCCACGTCGAACTTCAACCTGTCGTCAGGACTGGCTCCCATCCGCACGTTCCTCGACGAAGGACTGCCCATCGGTCTGGGCAGCGACATCAGCGGCGGCCACGACCTGAACATGTTCCGCATGCTGGTCTATGCCATCCAGGTCAGCAAGATGCACTATCAGATTGACAAGAGCAAGGCCTTCCTCACGTTGCCCGAGATATTCTGGATTGCCACCAAGTCGGCTGGCTCGTTCTTCGGCAAGGTGGGCAGCTTCGAACCCGGCTACGAGTTCGACGCACTGGTCATCGACGATGAAGTGTTGCATCCTGACGAATACTCTCTACTGCACCGCCTGGAGCGCTTCATCTATGTGGGTGACGACCGCCAGATAGTCCAACGCTTCTGTCGCGGACAAGAGGTGCAGGAACCTGAGATGATTTAGTCGCTTTTTTCGGCAAAAGCCAGACTTGAGAAGGTTAATTTTCCGTAAAATTATTATTTTAAGTTAAAAATAGTCAACGGGAAGTAACTTTATACTTTATATATTAGGTGGAATGGAATAATTGTTGTACCTTTGCAGCCCGAAACGCCTTTTTGCGAGGGAGCTGAAGGTGTAACTGGTTGAATTTGAACAAAATAATATATAATCAAAATTTAAAAACAAATTTATTATGCCTACAATTTCACAATTGGTAAGAAAAGGCAGAAAGGTGCTCATCGACAAGAGCAAGTCGCCCGCGCTGGACTCATGTCCCCAGCGTCGTGGCGTCTGTGTTCGTGTCTACACGACGACCCCCAAGAAGCCTAATTCGGCTATGCGTAAGGTAGCCCGTGTTCGTTTGACCAACCAGAAGGAAGTCAACAGTTACATCCCCGGTGAGGGCCACAACCTGCAGGAGCACAGCATCGTGCTGGTTCGCGGCGGTCGTGTCAAGGACCTCCCCGGTGTACGTTACCACATCGTACGTGGTACGCTGGATACCGCTGGTGTTGCCAGCCGCACTCAGCGTCGTTCGAAGTACGGTGCAAAGCGTCCTAAGCAGAAGAAGTAAGAAGAGTTGGTGAGTTTTTGGGTTTTTAGTTCCAGGGTGCTCGGAGATGAGCAGGCTCAGAACTGAGGAAAGACTCAAAAAACTCAAAAACTCAAAAACTTACAAAACTCAGAAAACTTTTAGAAAAGAAAAAATCCGTTTTGCTGGAGATTTTGTTATAGACAGGTTGAGTAAATGCCCATGTGAGAGCGTTGAAGAACGAGAAAAGAACAGCCCCAAGCAGACACAATTAAAATTAGTAAAACTAAAAA
>JAEEGJ010004645.1_pt1 | contig 45732 bp, 36 predicted proteins | sample 8958761 | NCBI WGS metagenome assembly JAEEGJ01 (sample SAMN16246546, study PRJNA631951) | gut metagenome | biome: gut microbiome; feature: rumen; material: RS-attached | host: Bos | place: Iran: Karaj | collected 2018-10
GTGGAAAGACGGAAATACAGGTCCTGACGGAAACGTCCTTCGCGGATGGCCTTCTCGAGGTTGACGTTGGTGGCGGCGACGATGCGCACATCGACCTTCTTGACCTCGCTCGAACCCATGCGGATGATTTCGCCCGTCTCGAGCACGCGAAGCAGCTTCGCCTGGATGGACATTGGCAGGTCGCCCACCTCGTCGAGGAAGATGGTGCCGCCGTCGGCCTCCTCGAAGTATCCCTTGCGTTCGCCCACGGCACCGGTGTATGCACCCTTGACGTGGCCGAAGAGTTCGGAGTCGATGGTGCCCTCGGGCAGGCCGCCACAGTTGACAGCGATGCACTTCTTGAAGCGACGACGCGAGCCGTTGTGGAGGATCTTGTAGAAGTAGTCCTTGCCTGTGCCGTTTTCGCCCGTGACGAGCACGGTGACGTCGTAGGGCGCTGCCTGGATGGCAGCATTAAGCGCCCGCATCAATAAAGGACTTTTGCCTGTAATGTGCAGGGCGTTCATCACATTTAGTACATCTGTATTCGGCATATTTAGAATATTCTCCTGTTAAATCGGCTGCAAAGATACGCATTTTTTGTCGGAAACGCAAATTTTTCTGCAATATTTTTGTTTTTGTGGCGGAAAAGAATTATCTTTGCGCCAAAAAAAAGGAATATCTGTTCTACCGGATTTCAAAAAATGACCGAACTTTCAGAACTATACAAGTCATATTTTCACCAGGAGCCTGCCCGAGTGCAAATGCTGGGTGGCGCCGCCAGCAATCGACATTATTACCGGTTGTACCATAGCCTCTCTGCCGACAGCGGGGCGGTGATCGGCGTGATTGGTGAGAACGCGAAGGAGAACCACGCCTTCCTGGCATTGGGCCGACACATGACGGCGCTGGGCCTGCCCGTGCCGAAGATCCTGGCTTCGAGCGACGACGAGATGCGCTATCTGCAGGATGACCTGGGTCAGGTGTCGCTCTATGACCTTGTGGAGCAGGCACGTCGTGCCGATTCGGAACTTTTGCGCGCACAGGTGAAGGAACTGCTCCACCGGGTGATGCGCGACCTGCCACGACTCCAGTTCCTGACCGTGAAGGGCTTCGACTTCGAGCACGATGCCTTCCGCGAACCCCGTTTCTGCGAGACCACCATCCGCTGGGACCTGAACTACTTCAAGTACTGCTTCCTCAAGCCTTCGGGCTACCCGATGGACGAGTTGAAGCTGGAGGCCGACTTCGACCGCCTGTGCGGGGCGATGCTCGACTGCACGTCGAAGGGCGAGCCGTGGGGCTTCCTCTACCGTGACTTCCAGTCGCGCAATGTGATGATACGCGACGACAAGCCGTGGTACATCGACTTCCAGGGCGGCTACGAGGGCCCTGTCTATTACGACGTGGCATCGTTCCTGTGGCAGACGCGTGCCAACTATTCGCCCGAACTGCGCAACGAGCTGCTGAGCGAATACGCCGACAGTATGCAGCAGTTCTGCACTCTGCCGATGCGCACCTTCCGCCACCGCCTGCGTGTGTTCGTGTTCTTCCGGCTGCTCCAGACGCTGGGCACCTACGGCTACCGAGGCCTGTTCGAGCACAAGGCGATGTTCCAGACGCCGATCTGCCGGGCGCTGTGTTCGCTCGTGAACCTTACCCACCGCAACAGCGAGCCTTCGTTTGAGGACTGTTCGCTGCGCGGCCTAACGGATGCCGACAGCCCCGCTATCGACCGGTTCGAACTGGAGGAGGACTGTCCCTACCTGTGCGAACTCCTTGCTGAGGTCGCCAAGATGGAGCGCTTCCAGCCGATGCCGACCACTGGCCCGCTGGTGGTGCGCATCACGTCGTTCAGCTACAAGAAAGGCATCCCTGAAGACCTGTCGGGCAACGGGGGAGGCTTCGTCTTCGACTGCCGCGCCCCGCTCAACCCCGGACGATATCCATTCTACAGGCAATACACGGGGCTCGACAAGGTGGTGATCGACTTCCTGGAAGGACGACGCGACGAGAAGGGCGAGCTGCTCGACACCTCGCACAATGCCGTCGACAAGACGTCGATGCAGACCTTTGTCGAGAATGTCTATCGCTTGGTTGACCCTGCCGTCGAAACCTATCTCAATCGCGGCTTCACGAGCCTTGTGGTCAACTGCGGATGCACAGGCGGCCAGCATCGCTCGGTGTACTGTGCACAACACCTTGCCCAGCATATACATCAGAAATACCCGGCTGCACGCATCATCCTCACGCACCGCGAGCAGCAGATAACCCAAACGTTCTAACGAGAAACTATTTCATTCACAAGTTAAATAATGAGTAAAAAACCGATTTTTGAAGAAGAATTTGAAGACCAACGCATCGAACATACTACCATCATGCCCATGTTTGGCGACAATATGCTCGACTTGAGTTTCGTTCCGGAGAAATGCACTCCCGAGCGACTCCCACTGGTTGCGCTTCGCCAGATGGTGATGTTCCCCGGCCTGACCATGCCGCTGTCGGTAGGTCGGACGAAGAGCATCCGCGTGGTGAAGGAGGCAGAGAAGAACAAGCTTTACATTGGCGTAGTATGCCAGAAGAATACGGTTGATGATCCGGGACGCGACGACCTGTACGACTATGGTGTCGTCTGCGAGGTCATGAAGGAACTGGAACTTCCCGACGGTTCACATTCGGTGATTATCCAGGGCCGCCGTGCCTTCCATCTTGAAGAATTGCTCACGACCGAACCTTTCCTTACAGGAGAGGTGACGCTGCTCGACGACGAGATGCTTCAGCCGCGCAGCCGCCGAACCAAGGCCCTGCTCAGCATCATCCGCGACGACATCAAGGCCATCAATGAATGTGCCGACAACCCCATCACCGGCGAGATAATGTTCGCCATGAACAACGTCACCGACGCGAACTTTCTCATCAACTACCTGAGTGCGACGTTCCCGATGGCGCTGCATAACCACCAGCAGCTGCTGGAATTCCGCAGTCTCGAACAGCGCGGTACGCAACTGGCCACCATCGTCAGCAAGTGCCTTGCCTACAACAAGGTGAAGAACCAGATGCACCAGCTGACACAGGTGGAGCTCACCAGCCTGCAGCGCCAGCAGTATCTGCGCACACAGATTCATTCGATACAGGAGGAACTGGGCGAATCAAGCCAGGAGGACGTGGACCGTCTGCTCAAGAAGGCTAATTCGAAGAAGTGGGGAACGGCTATACAGGAGCTGTTCCGCAAGGAGGTGACCAAGCTGCAGAGGATGAACGAGCAGTCGCCTGACTACTATGTGCAGTACAACTACCTGCAGACGATGGTGGATCTGCCCTGGGGCGTGACGACGCATGACAACCTGAACCTGAAGAATGCCCAGCGCGTGCTCGACCACGACCACTACGGACTCAAAAACGTGAAGGAGCGCATCCTCGAACACCTCGCCGTGCTGAAGATGAGGGGCGACATGAAGTCACCCATCCTCTGCCTTGTAGGCCCTCCAGGCGTGGGCAAGACCTCGCTCGGCAAGAGCATCGCCACGGCCTTGAAGCGCGAATATGTGCGCATCTCGCTGGGCGGTCTGCACGACGAGGCAGAGATACGCGGACATCGCCGCACCTACATCGGAGCCCTGCCCGGACGCATCATTTCGGGCATCCAGAAGGCTAAGACCGACAATCCGGTGTTCGTGCTCGATGAGATTGACAAGATCTCGTCCGACTTCAAGGGCGATCCGTCGAGCGCCCTGCTCGAGGTGCTTGACCCCGAACAGAACAAGGCCTTCCACGACAACTTCCTCGATGTGGATTACGACCTTTCGAAGGTGCTCTTCATCGCCACGGCCAACAGCCTTGCACCCATTGCGGCTCCCTTGCGCGACCGTATGGAGGTGATCGAGCTGTCGGGCTATATCCTTGAAGAGAAGATTGAGATTGGCGAACGTCACCTTTTGCCCAAGCAGAAGGAGGAACACGGCCTCGCCGACATCAAGTTTAACATCCCGCGCCGCACGATGGAAAAGATTGTCGACCAATACACCCGTGAAAGCGGCGTGCGACTGCTCGACAAGACCCTGGCCAAGGTGATGCGCAAGGTGGCGTGGCGTGTGGCCAACGAGATGCCCGTGCCTGAAAAACTTCAGCCAAGCGACCTGATTGACTTCCTTGGCAAGCCAGACTACAATCCCGAGAAGTATGACGGCAACGACTATGCAGGCGTCGTCACGGGCCTGGCATGGACATCGGTGGGCGGTTGTATCCTTGAGGTGGAATCGACACTCGTGCCCGGTAAGAAGGACCTTTCGCTCACGGGCCATCTGGGCGACGTGATGAAGGAATCGGCACAACTTGCCCTGCAGTGGGTGAAGGCCAATTCGCTCGACCTCGGCATCGACCCTGCCATCTTCGAAAACTGGACAGCACATATCCATTGCCCCGAAGGCGCCGTTCCGAAGGATGGACCTTCGGCAGGTATCACCATGGTGACGTCGCTCGTCTCGACGCTGACACAGCGCCGTGTGCGTGCCCGTGTGGCCATGACGGGAGAGATCACGCTGCGTGGCAAGGTGATTCCCATCGGCGGCGTGAAGGAGAAGATACTGGCTGCCAAGCGTGCCGGCATCACCGATGTGGTGCTTTGCGTGGATAACCGTAAGGACGTGGAGGACATCGAGAAGCAATATACAGAAGGCCTCAACTTCCACTATGTGCGCGACCTGCACGAAGTGCTCGACTTCGCCTTGCTCAAGGAGAAGGTGAAACATCCGAAGAAGTTTATTTAAGATACATATTTATGATTCATGATCTTGGTATAATCATGCTGACAGCAGGCTTCACGAGCCTGGTGTGCAAGTTTCTGAAACAACCTGTAGTGCTCGGCTACATTGTGGCCGGTCTGCTGGTGGGCCCTTACGTTTTCGGCTCCAGTTGGGTCAGCGATGAAGAAAGCGTGAAGATCTGGGGCGAGATTGGCGTCATCTTCCTGCTGTTCTCCCTCGGTCTTGAGTTCTCGTACAAGAAACTGGTGAAGATGGGCACTACGGCGCTCATCGGCTGCTTTACGATCGTGGTGGGCATGATGTCGTGCGGATTCCTCCTCGGTCGCGCCATGGGATGGGACCAGATGAATTCGCTCTTCCTTGGTGGTATGCTCTGCATGTCGTCGACGACGATTGTCTTCAAGGCGCTCGATGACCTGGGCCTTCGTCAGCAGAAGTTTGCAAACATATGTTTCGGTATCCTTGTGGTCGAAGACCTCTTTGCCGTCGTGCTGATGGTGCTCCTGGCCTCGTTGGCCGTCAATCAGTCGTTCGACGGTTCGGAGATGGCGTGGGAGGTAGGCAAGCTTGCCGCATACTTGCTCTTCTGGTTTGCTGCGGGCCTCTTCCTTATCCCGACATTGCTTCGCGTCTGCAAGCAGCATCTCAACGACGAGACACTTACCATCGTGTCGTTGGGTCTTTGCCTGGGTATGGTGCTCTTGGCCGAAGGTGCAGGTTTCAGCGCGGCACTCGGTGCATTCGTCATGGGCAGTATTCTTGCCGAAACCGTCGAGGCTGAGAAAATCGAGCATCTGCTTTCGCCCATCAAGAATATGTTCGGCGCCGTCTTCTTCGTGTCGGTGGGTATGATGATCGACCCTGCGCTACTGTTGAAATACTGGCTCCCCATCACGCTCATCACGCTGCTCGTGATCTGCGGACAGGTCATCTTCGCATCGCTTGGCGTTGTACTTTCGGGACAACCATTGAAGACCGCTATGCAGGCAGCGTTCTCGTTGACACAGGTCGGAGAATTCGCATTCATCATTGCCAACTTCGGTACTGACAAGGGCGTGACCGAACCTTTCCTCTATCCGGTCATCGTCGCCGTTTCGGTCATCACCACCTTCCTCACGCCCTATACCATCCGCCTGGCTGAACCTGCCTACGAGCGCGTTGACAAGATTCTTCCACGCCGCTGGAAGCTGATGCTCGATGCCTACGGACATAGCCGCAGCACGCAGAAGGAAGCATCCCTGACACAGCGTTATCTGGGCAAGGCCATCCTGCCGGTGGTCATCTACACGATTGTCAGCGTCTTTATCGCCACGCTCTATTTCTCCCTGCTCAGCGACAAGATTGCAACGTTTGTAAACGATGGTGTTGCTACCGTCTTTAGCGAACCGCACCTGTGGATAGGCCGACTCGTCAGCCTTGGCCTGCTGTTTACCGTGCTTTCGCCCCTGCTTTACCAGATTGTCAACAAGGACAAGCGCAATAAGGATGCAGGGCTGCTGTGGGAAAAGGGCAGTATGTTCACCCGCGGTCTTCTCATCGTCTTCAACGCTTTCCGTATCGTTCTCGTTCTTGCCATCATCACATCATGCATCGGCAAGATCTTCGATGCCACCATCGGTATCGTCCTGGCCATGGGCATAGCTGTCTTCTTCTTCATCACGAGGTCGTCGAGGATACAGGAACGTTCGCATCTCCTTGAGGAGAACTTCCTCACCAATCTTTCGGCCCGAGAAATCGCCATGCGACAGGGCAAGCGTGCCGAGAGGAAGAAGGCGCAGGAAGCTGATGACGATTTTGATGAAATGCATTTTGGCGAGGTTACCATACCCGAGAATTCATCGGCTTTGGGACAATCGTTGCGCGACCTGGATCTTCGCAACAAGACTGGTGTGAGCGTCATTCGCATCCTGCGTGACACGGGCAACGTCAATAACCCTAGGGCGACCGAGAGTTTCAAGCCTGGCGACCGCGTCGTCGTGAATGGCTCGGTGGGCGACATCGAACTTTTCAAGATCTTCGTTGCTCCAGCGCAAGAAACGGTTTAGATTCGCTATATTCCGTATTGCGTAATCTTTATTTCACGTAATCCTTAAATCAATAGAAAGATGTCCAAATTCCTGAGGGTCCTTGCCATTATCCTTGGCATCATCGTTTTGATCTCAGCGGTCATCACGTTCGGAGGCGGCCCATACATCCGTAGCTACCTGAATTCCCATGGCGCCGAACTGCTGGGACGCAGGGTACAGGTAGGAACCGTCAGGCTCAACGGCTTCACGGGAAGCCTTAGTGTCGATTCGCTGTTCATCGCAGAGAAGGATGACACGACGCGTTTCCTTAGTGCCAAGCAGATCAGGACGCATCTGAATGTGCCTCGCGTATTCCTGCGCACCTATATGCTCGACGAACTTGAGGCCGACGAACTCAAGGTGGACATCCTGCAACGCGATACGGTGTTCAATTTCTCGGACATTATCGAACGTCTTGCGCTCGACGACAGTACCGAACCGCTGCCCCTGGTGATCAAGGACATCAATATCCACAACAGCTATATCCACTACAAGGATTCGCTGGTGGGCAGCGAATTCAGCCTCAATGACTTCCAGCTCTTCATCCCCGGTATCGACCTGCGTGACATCAATACTTCGGTGGGCATCAGCCTGAATTTTACCGAAGGCGGCACGCTGAAGACGATGGTCGACTACGACGACAAGCACAAGCTGTACAGCATGGTCTTCAAGGTCGATGGGTTCAACATGAAGGGATTGCTTCCCTACATGCGTCAAAGCATTTATCTTGGGGACGTCCAGGGTGTCATCAACCTCGACCTTCTGATGCAGGGCAGCGTGGCTCACCTGCTCGACTTTTCGCTCAAGGGCACGGCGGGCATCAAGAACCTGAACGTCTTCGACGAAGAGGGAAAGACCATGGTGCGATGCGACACTGTGTCCATCGATGTGCGCGACATGGACTTGCCTGCCAATCGCATCAACTTTAGCCGTGTGCATTTCGAACGTCCTTATATTCGAATCCAGTACGACAAGGATAGTCTCGACAACTTCACCCGTCTTATCCTCAAGGCTGAGAAGATATTGGCAGAGCGCGATTCGATACGCCTTGCCGAACAGGGCATCGACTATGCTGAATACCTGCAGAAGGCCGATTCGCTGGCAGCGCTTTCAGAAGAGTCGTCGGTTGAATACAATGGACTGATTCGCAGACAGCATCTTCAGATTGATTCCCTCCTGATTGATTCGGCACGACTCAGTTATCGTGACGAGTCGTTGCTTGCCGATCCGTTTGTCTATGAACTGTCGAACGTCAATATCAAGGCCCCCAACTTCTCGCTCCATGGCATCAATCATATCACGGCCGATGCGCAGTTGGGCCGTGAGGGACATCTGAGGTTCTGGTACGATGGACGTACTCTCGATCAGCGAGATATGCACATGGTGGTTCAGGCTGAGAAAATCGAAGTCAAGGACTTCTCGCCCTATACCGTGCAGATGTTCGGCAATGAGGTCTCGAGCGGCATCCTGTCGGCCAATCTGATGTACGACACGAAGGACGGACGTCTGCTCGGGCAGAACCACATCATCGTCCGCAATCCGAAGGTTGAGAAGAAACGTCGTGGCGTGCAGTCGGAAATGAACATTCCTTTCCGTACGGGTGTCTATATCCTCACGGACAAGGATGATGTCCTCGACATCAATCTTCCCGTCAAGGGCGACATCGAAGACCCCAAGTTCAGCTACAAGCGAGTGCTTTTCCGCACGATGGGCAAGTTCATCGTGAAGGTTTGCACTTCGCCTTTCCGTCGCAATCGAAATAAAACGGCGGGTGCTGACATCCTTAAACAAGACGCCCGCAACCTCGATGACATCGAAATCGATTCGATCTCGAATGATCTGCTTGATGACGAATAGTTTCAATTAACAATTAATTATTTACAATTAATAATTTGAAACTCCAGATCATCTTCACAGGTCGTACAACGGGAACGGTTTATCCTGCGCTCATCAACGAATACGTGCAGCGCCTGACGCACTATGTGCCGACGCAGATTGAGGAGATACCCGACCTAAAGAATACCAAGAACCTGAGCCAGGAACAGCAGAAGGAACGCGAGGCCGACCAGGTGCTGGAACGTCTTCAGCCAGGCGATGTACTTGTTCTTCTCGACGAACGTGGACGAGAGATGACCAGTCGGGAATTCAGCCAATGGATGGAGCAGAAGCTGCAGACGGTTCCCAAACGCCTCGTGCTACTCATCGGCGGGCCTTACGGTTTCTCGGATCGCATCTACGAAGCCGCACAGCAGAAGATTTCGCTTTCGAAGATGACATTTTCCCATCAGATGGTTAGGCTTTTCCTGGTAGAGCAACTCTATCGCGCCTTTACCATCATTCGAGGCGAGCCCTACCATCATGACTGAATTGTGCAATGTCGGGTTTGCAGATTTCTCTCTGTGATTCTTGACTATGATTCGGTCAAATAATTATTTTCAAGAAATTATCATTTCATAAGACAAAATATCCTATATTTGCAAATAAATATAACACATCACTAACATTAATCATCATGAAGAAACTATTCTTAGTCGCATTGGCGCTCAGCAGTGCCTTGTGTGTATCCGCTCAAAAGCTTATCGTGCAGGATTATCAATCCAGCCCCTATTGGTACGGTGGAATCAAGGGAGGAATTCAATGGGTTCCTACCAATTATGATTTCGGCTCACTCATCGCTCCTGCCTTCGGAGTTCAAGTGGGTCGTCAGATGACACCGGTAGTGGGTATCCGTGGCGATTTTCAGGGATTGTGGTCGAAGACTGCATTCAAGAGTGCCGACGAGACGATGAACTTCAAGTACTACACCATCGATGCTGACCTTACGTTCAATATCGTCAATCTTTTCCTTGAGGATGAACATCTGCTCGATTTCTCTCTGCTTGCCGGTGCCGGTTTCAACTATTCGTGGGATGCTGAGGATGCTGCCAAATATCCCATCCAGGATCGAATGATCGACAGCCACAGCAGCCTGAAGAGTTACAATATGCGACTGGGTGCCATTGTGGGTGCCAATATCAGCCGCAATTGGATTGTGGAACTCGAATTTGATGCCAACAACCTGAAGGACCGCTTCAATAGCAAATCCAATACCCATCGCGATTGGCAGCTCGCCACTATGTTGGGCGTGAAGTATTGCTGGGGCCATCCAAGCAGCAAGCGTGATGCCGATCGCTCGGAACTTATCTCGGATACGAAGTATTGCGATGTCTGTGGTCTTTCGCTGGCACGTTGCCCTTGGAATGGCAACCATCCTGGAACCAACACCCAACCTGAACCACTTCCTGCCGTTGTCTATAATTCTGCCGATGAGGTTCATATCGAAGTGTTCTTCGACCTTGACAATGCCGAAATCCGTCCGTCGGAGGATGCCAAACTGCGCGGCCTGAGCAATTTCATTCGCGACCATGAGATTGGAACCGTCCTCGTGAAGGGCTATGCCGACCGCGAGACAGGTAATCCAAACTACAACCAGCGCCTTTCGGAACGTCGTGCCCAAACCATCGTTGACGTACTTACTGGTTCGTATGGCGTACCAGCTTCACGTATCGAAAGCCGTGCCTATGGCGACAAGGTTCAGCCTTTTGAGGAGAATGACCTCAACCGCGTCGTGATCATCGACATCAAGGAGGCTGAAAAGAAATAATCCCCCGATTTGTGTGAAAAGGTGGAATTATCTGCCTTTTCATACATCGTTCTTTTTCACTTGATTATATTACACAAAACTTAAAAATAATATTATGAAAAAAATTTTCGTCTATTCAGTTCTATTTGCTTCGACAATCTTTTCTTCCTGCTATCACGATTCTGAATTAGAACTTCTCGATGGCAACAAGTATGTCACTTTCAATCTTAATTTGGATGGCGTCGAACAAAGTTCGATGACTCGTGCTATCAATGAACCTGGTAATCTTCTGGTGATTGACAAGTTTGGTGATGAGGTAAAAACCACGATCAAGAATTCGCTTGCTGCCTTTGGTTTGCCTCTTGATTATGGCACACATGACATTTATTTTGTCGCTGCCGAAAAGGTTTGGTCTTCCTTTAGTACTGCCGATTTGACAGTTACTTGGAGCACCGATCGTACTGCCCTCAGTTATACTTGGGCATATCATCTTTCCATTGAAGTGGATGAGAACACAACGATCGAAGATATTACACTACCTTTGGTAATGGCCAATGTGCAGATAAAGACTTTGGATAAATTGCCATCCAATGTTTCCACGATGACGATAGAGGCTCCTGGATTGAGCAAGGTATTTGATCTGAAGACAATGTCGGGTGTTGAATCGGAAACCGACATCAATTATTCGTACAATGTCTCCCAATATGCTGGTAGTAAAACTGTTTCGTTTAATTTGTTCACCTTTGTTCCATCTTCCGGATATGTTGGTGATATAGTTTTGACGGCATTGGATTCGAACAACAGCGAAATTGCTGCCAAAACGCTCAACGAAGTTCAAGTCCAAGCCGGTTATATCAGCCTCTACTCGGGATACTTCTTCTCTGATGGCGTTTCGTTCCCTCTTTCATATAGTGATGATTGGACAGGAACAAACAATTATGGCTATTGATTTGACATCAATTGCTTAGTAAGCAGTATTTACGATTAAATATAAAAGTATGACTAATCTTCGCCGAGGTTAGCCATACTTTTATTGTTTATACCTAATCATTTATGACTTAATCTGATTATACTTCGATTTCAGAAGCTGAGTTGCCAAGTCAAGCGCTTCACGGAACGAAGGATGATGATGGAAGTAAAGGAGTCCTACGATTAGCGTGAGTGAGAGGGTGATGGAGAATCGGAGGATAAGATTTTGCATTGAAAGGATGTGATTGCTGCATTCGGCAACGACTATCATCAGAAGAAAACCCATGAGGATAGGACGGATGTCTCGTAATTGGTCCTTTAGACCATAGCCGATAGGACGGCCGCAGACGTAAAGGTTGAGGAAGATGAGCAGGAACGAATATAGTGCGTAACTCCATACAAACACCTCTACACCGAATTGCAGGGCAGCAACGATGAGCACGATCATCAGCGCGCGACGAGCAATTTCTATCCATAGCACAGTACGACCCATTTGTTTGACAAGCAGGATGTTCTGATTGACAGCATGGAGCGGATAAAGGATACCTACAACGCCCAAAGCCATCAGATATTGTCCTGCTACACGCCACTCTGCACTTCCCATAAGGAGTTGCATGAGGTCTTCGCCTACACTCATCAGCAGCGTCATCAGGAAGCCAACGAAGAGGATGGTGACGAGGATGATTCGACGATAGGGATGGTAAAGGGGTGAGGAGTTCGAGGGGTTTGAAGGGTTTGAAAGGTTCGATGGGTTTGAGGAGTTATTGATTTGCGAGAGAATGGGGTAACTGACGCTTTGAACCACCTGTGTCATACTGTTTGAGGTGACAAGACGGATGCGATCGGCCTGCACGAAGTAGCCGGCTTGTGTTGCGCCATAAAAGCGTCCGATAAGCAGCGTGTAGATATTGTTGAAGATGTTGCCGATTAGTCCTGAGATGAGCAAATTGCGCGAAAATGCAAAGAGTCGTCGCAACTCATCGCCCGCAAAAGTAAGTGCCGGACGAAATTTGGTGGTAAGCCAGAAGCCAAGGGCACGAAGTGCGTAGGACATCACATTTTGAACGACAAGCGCCCATACGCTGTGGGTGCGCCAAGCCCAAATGATGGCGATAATGCAACTGATGATAGAGGCTGTAATCGAGATGATGCACATCTTACGGAACTCCAAGCCTCTACTACAAAGCGTGAACTGGATGATGCTTAATGCACCAAGCGGGATGACCAGAAACGTGACGCGGCTTACATCGGTAAGAATGGGCTCGTGGTAGAAACCTGCTATGTAGGGAGCTGCAAACCAAAGGATGAAATAGATGAGAAGGGAGAGGGCAATATTCGTCCAGAATACTGTGCTCAATGTTTGCCTGCTCACATCCTTTTCGTTGATCAATGTTTGGCTAAACCCCGACTCGGTGATGGTATTTCCAATGAGCGTGAAGACTACAAGCATACCCATCAGTCCGAACATACTGGGCGTCAGAAAACGTGCCAATATGAACGTACAAATGAGTTGGATGCCCATTGTGCTGAAACGTTCCATCGCATTCCAGAACGATCCGCTGGCCATCTGCTGAGGTCTTGTGCTCATAAGTTATTTATTTTGCAAATAATTAATTGTTAATTGTTAATTGTTAATTATTAATTGTTAATTGAAAACAGTTTTCGGGTAGTCCCGTCGGGTTCGATGATGATTTGAAAGTAGGAGTTGCGTTTTGGACGTCCAAATATGTCATATCGAACTGGTTTGCTACTCTTGTTGACAGGAACCTTGTCCAACGCCATCTCAGAGAGTGGCTTGATGGTGCAATCGAAAGCGTCCAGATCATCGCCAAAGTCGGATGGCAGGAACGTGATGCGTGGGGATTCGAAACGATAGGTGTTCCTTGTACTGTCGGTATGTGTTACCGTCAGTTCCCATCCGTAAAGCGAGTCGGCGCTGAGCGTAACTGGCTTCGGATAGAAGCAGCAACCATCGAAATCCCCTTCGGTAAGACGAATGCCGTTGATGCTGTCCGCTCCCTGTACGGTCATAAGATAGACTCCGTTGAGGTGGAAGGTGCTGTTGATGTTGCCGTAGAGCAAAAGGGGACGAATCTGACAATAGGGGATGAGCCGATTGTCGATTACCTGCAAAAAGTCGCGTTCGTAATCGAGGCTTTCGGTCATGATGCCGAAGGTTGGAGTTACTTCGTCAGCTATTTCGTCACGCATCCTTTTGACCATAGGAAGTGTGACCGAAGGTTTGCAGAAATCGCCCAGATAAACCATCATACGGTTGATGTACTCATCACGGAACTCGGGGAGGTCGAGCAGACGGATGAACAACTGGTGTGCTTCGCGATTACGCACCGAGACGGCATCGTCGCCGAAACAGGTCAGATAGTTGAGCCAATTGGTGCGATTGGAGGTCGTGGAGACGTAATCGAGATTGCGAAGCAAGGCGTGGAAACCGCCCTCAGTTTCCTCTGCAAAGGAATTCTTGTTTCGCCAGAGGGTGATATTGTTGTGCGGATAATTGTCATTGGTGGCGAAGGTCTCGGCACAGAGGTAATTGATGAAGAGCGGGATATCAATCAGCTTTGCGTAATCATCCAATGTGGCTTCGTCGTTGGCAATGAGTTCCAGGACGGGTTTATAACTCTCATCATCGGAGGTAAGGCTTTTGATCAGCGTAATATCTTCCTGATTGATGCCCTTGTTGCTTTCTACCCATGCTTCGTCTTCCGATTCACGCAATTCGTAGATTCCCTTGTATTGGCCATTGATATAGACGATTACGGGTCGATAGGCTTGGTATTCTATATTATCGACATGCTGGCCAAAGAGTTCCTGCACAAAGGCATCCTCAAAGCGGGTGTCGATACAACGGTCGCCACCATTACGCAATAGGAACGCGCGTGACTTTTGGACTTGTGGCTTGGATGGCCAGAATTGGCTAGTGTCGAAATGGTCGTTGCCATAGCGACTGAGCGCTTCTATACGAAGTGATTTTTGTGAAAAGAGCAGCGACGCCTGGCCATGGGTGGTGGCTTGAACAAGTTGGCTGATAGTCGGCTGTTGTTCCCTTTGAACACGTTCAAGAGAAAGGCTGTCGGCAGGTTCGAAGTATTCGAGATAGATGGGACGTTCCCATTGCTTGAAGCAGTTGTCGCTCCAATCGCTACCTATCAGGATACCGTCTCCCTCGCTGTATAGGTTGTTGCTGTTTGTCGAGAGGGAAATGATGGGAAGGTTTGTAGGGCGTGGATGATGGATGAACGAGCGAGTGACAGTTGGCGATGGTTGGGCATGTGGGCTCATGAGCCGCGCCTTAACCACTTGGCTTTCCTCATTGGGAAGAAGTAGCGGGCTTCCCAGAGCAATGTGCGGCGAGGAAAGGGTAGGCGTACTGCCATCGCGCGTATAATAAATATAGGTGTCGGCGGGTGCATCGAAGGTTTCAACGGATATTTCGATGCCGTCGTTTGTTTGTCGAATGATTGGAAGGGGCATCTCGAATGTCGAGCCACCGGAAATATTAGTCTTTTCGGGTGTGGCAAACCGTTTGAACTGCCAATGAGGCGTGCCATCGAGAATGCGGCCATAGGATATGTCGGGACCTATGTTTGCCGGATAATGGATGGAATCGACGATGTTGCCATCAGGGTCCCACAGATAGAGTGCGCCTCCGTGGTCGGAATCGAGCGTGAAGTCGGTGTGCTCCCAATGGTCGTCGCGGCCGTCACAGCAGATAAATGCATAGCCCTGGGCAGGAACATACTTGAAGTGGTCGAAGGTATAGGCTGAGGAATAATCGTTGCGATAGCTGATACGCCAGTTGCGGAGGTTGATTTCGCGGGATGTGGGGTTATAGAGTTCGAACCAGGAGTCGGGATAGTGATGATTGTAGAGCACCGTTTCGATGTTGTTGGGCATCAGTTCGTTGAACATCAGTTTCGGCATGGGACGGAGGTAGGGTTCGAGCCGAGAGGGCATAATCGTGGTGAAGATGGAGTCGAGCTCACGATCGGAATGTCCTGTCGGGTCGGACCAAGGATGAATGCCATCAGGACAATACATCTGGTAATAGGTGATGTTCCCCTCATCATCGGTCCATCTAGGATAAAACTCTTTACCATAGGTTTGGTTCAGGTTTTCGATATATTCTGCAGAGTTGGGCATATAACCGTCGGGCACATCCGTATAATTCCAAATGTCGAGGAGCGGTAGGTCGTATTGTTCGGCAATCCAGGTTGAAACTTCGCTGACATAACGTCCACGGGGCATTACGGAACACGTGTTCTGGAAATAGCCGCCGATGGCGACGATGGCCTCGGGCTTTACTTCTAGAATTCGATGATAAACATAGTTGAAGGCCCCGATGAATGTGCTTCGGTCCTCGGAGTTCCAATCGACAGAATCTCTGCCCCTTTCGTATTCGGCTTGCAAAGTATTGTTGGCGTCGTTGAAGCCATGGTCGATGACGATGATATCGGTGGAGTCGAGGTATTCGATAATGCGTCGGTCGTAACTGGAGAACTTCCAGACATCGAGTCGGTGGCGGTCGATGCGTCCTTCCTGGAGCCAGGGTTGGTAGAGTTCGTCTTTCTCGGCAGAACTCATCGAAAGTGCATAGCCTGTATGTTCTTCGATCTCTTCATCAGGACTGAATGGTCGAATAGAAAGGAATGAGGCACCGATGGAGTGGTTCCGGCACGTCATTCCAAGCGATTCACAGGCATTCTTCGGATAGGTGCAATGCGCAGGGATAGACGTACCAATCCAAAGCACACGCTTGCCTTCAAGTATGTTCTGCGAATATACTTGACCGAAAATGAATGTAGTCAGGATGAAGAGTATCGTTCTATGCATTGCGACGAGCAGTAGGAAGTTATGGCATTTGTTCCATTTGCTGGGCAAGCTGGGCTTCTGCTTCAGGATACCAGCCGCTACCCATGCTATAGCCTTTTCCCACCACTTTGGCAGGATTGCCGACAATAAGGATGTTTTCTCCTTCGGCGGAAAAGTCGCCCGAGACTTTGCTGCAACAGGATACGACCGATCCGTTGGGGAGGATGGTCCCCTTACCGAGTGTGCAGCGATTGCCGATGAAGACGTTATCACCGATTCGTACGGGTAGCTGGCGAGGATGGACGCGGCCCGTGTTGAGGTTGGTGAGGAAATGGAAGTCGGTGTCAAATAATTGGCATTCCCACGAGAAGCGCACATCGTGGCCAAGTGTGATGCTGCGAGCGCAGACAACACGGCACTTGCATCCGAAGAGTGCACGTTCGCCCAGCGTAAGTTCGGCATTGGGCTGTACGGTAAGTCTTACGCCTGGATGTATCTTGGTACGTCCGCCGAAAGTGATGTGACCTTCGTTGCTGAAGATGATCTGGTCAGCGTTGGTCTCCCAGGGGTCGATCTTGATAACGCCGATGGATATCATACCGGGGGTGACAGGATCGCTGATGGAGATACGACCCACAGAGCGGACCTTGACATTCCACGAGATGAGGATGGGAATGCGAAGGGCGTAGCGCATCGGGAGGGCCTTGAAGTTGAACCACAACGTCTTGATCCAGTTGATCTGGAAGAAGCGGTACTTTATGGTGCCCAGGCCTTGGCGGCGTTCGTTGTCTAAGTTTAACATTGTCGGAGTTTTCGGAGTTATCGGAATTATCGGAGTTTTCGGAGTACTCAGAGTTTTCGGAAAAGGGCAATCAATTGTTAACAGCTATTGCCCATCGCCTTGCTGCGCCTTGGTGACTACCTTAGCATCCTCCTGGTGCTGATGCAGCCGCTGGTGATAATAGGTGTAACCCGTGAGGATGTTTTCGTATTTTGTATTGGGGTATCCTACGGTGCCTATGACCTTGAGGATGCAGTAGATGGTGAGGAAGACGCCGAAAGCGATCTTGAGGGAGCGTTGTTTGAAGCATTCGAAGAGGTCGGGCCAGATGATCCAATAACCAAAGACGAAGAGGTCGGCGAGGCGTTTGCCCACTTCACGTACTTCGCTGAAGAAGAAGTAGAAGGTGAAGAAGATGACAAGCGCATTGATGAACATTACGTTCGCTGGACGAATGGCCTTGATTTTGTCCCAATAGTAGAAGATGATCAAACCTGTACCCAGACGTTCGAGTGAACCAATGGAGATGTTGAAACTTAGCGCTGCCATGTGCTGGTCCTCAAGATAGGACTTGACCATAACAGCCAATTTGCCCCCGATAAGTTGTGCAACGATGGTGGCTCCCACCGAAAGGACAGGCACCCTAAAGAGGACGATGAGGTTGCCGATGATGAATAGGGAGAGATAAACCCAACGGTTGATCGGGCGATGGAGGAAGAAATAGAGTGGGAAATAGATGAATGCTGACAGATGGAACATCAGTGCAGCAAAACATACAAGGAAATAGGGAAGGGGTCGACGCTCTTCGATATAGTGAAGTCCATTAAGAAAGATCAGGATGGCAATGGTATTGCGCATCAAGTTGATCATCATAATCAGTCCGCTCATCATGAGGAAGATGATGACACCCAAGGGGAAGTTGGAACTATAGCGCTTCAAAAAGCGCATGAGCAGGATAACCTGGATGAGCGTGACGACGAACTGGAAGAAGAGATAGCCATCGCCTCCTGCCATCCTCCGGCAAATATAAGCCAGAATGGCGACACCGGGTTCGAATCGGAAAGAATGGCTGGCAAAGACGTTAAGGTGGAAATCGTTGGGCTGTACGTATTCGAACATGACGTGATAGCCCGTCCAGTCGTCGCCTATGTAACCTCGAAGTCCTAGGAAGAGGATGAGCAGGAAACTACAAGGCATCCACATACGCTCACGAAGCTTCTCATCCAGACGATCGTAGCTTAGGGCAAGTACCGCGAGGAGTAGCAGAAAAATGAGGTATGGGATAGCGTAACTCACGTGGTGTGTCAGTTGTTAGCCTCTTCGGCGTCGATGGCTTTATACTGGCTGATGAGGCTATGCACGTAGTCGCGACCAAAGAGAATCCAGACAATCGCCATAATGAAGCCCACAAAGGCATACATGATGACGAGTAGTGAACGTGGCGTGCTGGAAGCCTGGTTGGCTACAGAGGAATGTCGGATGATGGTATAGACGGGCGTATTGGCACCGATGAGTGCCTTGGCATTCTGCTGCTGCTGCGAAAGGGCGTTGTAGGTGTTGTACTTGATCTGGAACTCGTTCTGCAGGATGTCGCGTTCGATAATGACTTTCTGCTTGAACACCGAGATATTGGCATCGGCGAAATTAGCGGCTGCCAATTGTGCCTCGAGATATTCCTTGCGCGATTCATCGACGAGTTTCGAGGTGTAGTCGTAGTCGAAGCGAGCCTTTTGGGTACGATAGTTGGTGATGTAGGCTTGCAGCTTCTTTTGCACTGTGTCGGCCATTGCACATGAGACCATAGGATCGTTGTCGCTCACGGTGATGCTGATTAGACCGTTGTCCTTCGAAACTTCGCACATGATGTTGCGTGCCATTAGATAGAAGATGTTTTCGAGACGTGTGGAGAAGAAACGTGTGTCGGGCAATGTGTCACCGATGCCAACTTTCTCAATCTCTTCGTCGTCACTACCGAGACTGCTGATCCACTTTGAGGGCAGACTCCACATGGGTGTGAACTGATCCTCGGTGAAATGCTCGAAGTAACTTTTGATTGTGCCGTCGGAGAGGGTGACGGGAACATTCCAAAGGCTTACTACGAAGTCGGGCGAAGTGACCACAAGAGGATACATCTCAGGGAAGATGGCATCGACGTTGTGGTTGCTCATACGGTTGAGGTCGATGCCGAACATTGCAGTGAGTGAGCCGAATGACTCCGACACGCGGTTGCTGTTGGAAAGCTCGGGAGCAAGCACGACTGTCGAACTATAGATCTTCTCACTATTGAGCGCCATAAAGACGCCAATGACTGCCATGACGAGGGAGATGATAATCACCAGTTTCCGTTCATGATAGAGCTTGTGTATGGCGCGGACAAAATCGAATTTCATAACTTCAAACTTTACAAACCTTTCGAACCATTCGAACCATTCGAACCATTCGAACCATTCGAACTATCGAACCTTTCAGAACCTTTAACGAATGATATTCACGATAAGAGCGGCAATGGTGGCGAGAGAAGAACCGATAGCAATCCATGTGCTCGCCTTGGTGGTGTAGTCACGATGAACCTTGGTGGGCACTACGACTTCGCAACCGGGTTCGGGTTTGGCACCCTTGCGAACACGCGAAACCTGACCATTCTTATAGATAATATAAGTCTTTCTGCGCCGACCTTCTTCGGAATATCCACCTGCCTGATTTATGTAGTACTTGACATCCTTGCCTTGGGTATAAGTAACGGTATTGGGGAAAAGCACTTCACCCGAAACCTTGACAGTATTATCGTATTGTGGAATGAGGAGCACATCGCCTTGACGAAGCACGAGGTCGTCGTGCGAACCTGGTTTGGCCATGGCCTTTTCAAGGTCGATGCCGACATTGTAACTCGAACGGATACGCTGTTGCAACTGTTGCACCTTGAGCGTGTCGAGTTCTACCTGAGCATCGGCAATCTGCTGTTGGAGTTGGAATATCTCGTCGGGAGTCAAGCGGCGTAAGAGACTCGCTCCTTTGGCATAGGCAAACTGTTTCAGGCCACCCGCTTTGGTAATAAGGTCGCTGATGCGTTCATTCTGCTTTGTGAGCGCATAGAGTCCTGCATACATCACCTGACCCTGTACTTCGACATTCTGCTGGTCGTAGAACGAGGGACTGCGGCGGATATATACCTGGTCATATGGTTCGAGGAAGAAGGTGCTGTTGCCATTGATCTTAAGATTCTCGGCCAACTCAAAGGTAAAGAATTGGGCACGCACTTCGCCCTCCTCGTGGGTTGCAGTGGGGTTCTGGATCTGTCGGGCGATATCTACTCGCACAGTAGAAGCCGATTCGAGCAGACCACCGGCCTGGAGTACAAGATCTTCGATGGTCTCGTTGTCGGCATATTCGTAGGTGCCAGGATTGAAGACCTCACCATTCACCTCGATGGTGCGTTTCTTGAGAGCTTCTTCGTTGCTGGGGATGTAGAGGATATCTTCGCTTTCAAGCGGCATATCAGGCACACGTCCTTCGAGAATTCCGGTAACATCGACTGGCACCAGACGGTGAGTGCGGTCGGCATTCATACGGTACATCAGTGCGTGGTGTCCCACGGCTGTTTCGGTGAGACCGTCAGCTGCTTCGATGACCTGACGGATGGTGTTGACTTCGTCACCAATATGGAAGATTCCGGGACGGAAGGCGGCTCCACGTACTTCGACGATGTTCTCAAAACGATCCTGGTGCTGATCGACGGTGAGTTCGTCACCATCCTGAAGGAGGAAAGCACCGGCTTCGGAGGCCTTGACGTTGTAGGCGGTACTTCGCTTGCCGTTGGAACGCATGATGCGGACGGCATCAGTATATGCGTTGGCAGCAAAGCCGCCGCAATATTTAAGCAGGTGCTTCACGGTTTCTCCTTCCTTCATCTCGTAACGCATCGGACGCTTTACGGAGCCATCTGCCTTCACGATATTGACATAAGGACCGACGATAATCACGTCGTTGTCGCGCAACCTGATGTCGCCCGACAATTTACCATTGAGAATGTAGTCGTAGACATCGACAGTCGATAATTCACGACCCTGACGATAGACCTTAATATTTCGTAGAGTGCCTATTTCACGAACACCTCCCGCAGAATAGAGCGCATGGAAAACAGAGGCGAATGCCGAAAGGTGATAGGTGCCTGGCACATTGACTTCGCCCATAACATTGATCATGATGGAGCGTGTCTGGCCAATGGAGACACGTACTGTAGAACTCTCATACATGGCACCCACCTCTTGACGCAGTAGTCGGTCGGCTTGTGCCAATGTGAAACCACCTATACTAATGGGCCCGTATTGGTCGACAACGACAACGCCTTCGGCATTTACAGTGAGATGCAGTGAGACTTGAGTGGCACCAAAAATATCAACGATAACCTCATCGCCAGGACCAATGACATAGTCTTGTGGAGCTGTGATGTTCATATTTGGCTCAAAGGAAAGGTTTTCGTTGTTGAAGATGTCGTGGCCGAAGATCTGCTCCTTGGGATCAACTTCCTCTTCCTCGGCATTCTGGATGTTACCTTCTTCGTCGGTACGGCGACGGTTGTCGTCGTTTTCGATATTGAGCACCTTCTCGATGGTAGTGGTGGCGTCCTCGCTGACGTTACTGGCTTCGCCATTGGCTTCACGCAGAGCTGCATTGCTTGCCTGCTGGGAGGTAGCTACCTGCTTTTGTGAACCCAGTTGCTGGTCGCCGCTCTGGTACTTGGTGCGTACACGGCGTAGTTGTTCGGTGGTTACGCCCCATGCCATCAGCTGCTTGAGAATCTCCTGCTGTGTCTGACCTTCCTCGGAAGCCTGGGTGATGTATTCCAGAATCTTCTCATCGGTCATATTCCTGCCGAAGGTCGAAGATTGTGCCGAGAGTGAAGTAATGCCAAGCATAGACACAAGCAAGGCTTGAAAGATGATGTTGCGAAGTTTTTTCATCCTATAGTTGAATAATTGATTATCGGGAAGATTGAAGAATGGTCGGTATCGGTTGGGCATCAATGGTAGAAAATGTAATTGATGATGATGGCAGCCGTTACACCAATGAAGTCGGCCATCAATCCGTAGCTGGTAGCATAACGGAAACGCTTGATACCTACTGAGCCGAAATAGACGGCAAGGATATACATTGTGGTGTCGGTAGAACCTTGGATCGTGGAAGCAACATGTCCGACGAAGGAGTCAACGCCGTAGGTTTGGAAGACATCGAGCATCATTGCACGTGCTCCAGCACCATTGAATGGTTTGAGTAAAGCACATGGCAGCGCTGCGCAGAAATCGGTGTCGATGCCCACATGACTGAAACACCAACTTAGACCATCGGTGATATAAAGCAAGGCACCGCATTCACGGAAGAGGCTGATGCCTACGAAAAGGGCCACTTGGTAAGGTATGATGGTGACGACGGTGTGGAATCCGTCTTTCGCGCCATCGATGAATGCTTCGAAAATAGGGACCTTCTTCTTGATACCCACCAAAAGGAAAAGTAGAATGGCGGAGAACAGCAGGACGTTGGAGAAAACTCCGCTATAAAGTGTCAGTTGTTCCTTGCTGAGGGTGGAGAAGAACCATCCGATACCGCCAATGAAGCAGGCAGCACCTATGAATGTGCCAAGGATAACGGGATCGAGCAGTTTGATGCGTTGCTTTATGCAGCATAGCAACAGTCCTCCAAACGTAGAGCAGGCCGTGGCCAGCAGAAGAGGGAGAAAGATGTCGGAAGGATTGGCTGCACCGAACTGCGCTCGATACATCATTATCGAAATCGGGATGATGGTGATGCCCGAAGTGTTCAGCACGAGGAACATGATCATGGCATCGGTGGCAGTGTCTTTTTCCTTGTTGAGCTCCTGCAGTTCCTTCATCGCCTTGAGTCCCATAGGGGTGGCGGCATTGTCAAGTCCAAGCATATTGGCCGATACATTCATCAGGATACTACCTTGTGCAGGATGGCCGGCAGGTATGCCAGGGAAGATACGACTGAACAATGGATTGATAAGACGTGAAAAAGCGGAAATCACGCCACCGCGTTCGCCCACTTTCATCAAGCCGAGCCAGAAAGTTAGCACACCAGTCAGACCCAGGCATATTTCAAATGCCTTGGCCGAAGAGGTAAAGGTCACAGTCATCAAGCGGGACCATATCTCAGGATCTCCGAGGAATATGGACTGGACCACAGCCATGATGAATGCGATGGCGAAGAAACCAAACCAGATATAATTTAGCATGGAAGTTTAGCGGGGATGTAATGGGAAATAAGTGGGCGAAACCTTCGCTTAAATAGCAGTACCCAACAAAAACTGTTAATTGTTAATTATTAATTGTTAATTAGAAAATCATTTGCCTGCGGCTTTCTTCAAGCCTTGTATAACAGCATTGTCGAAACCTTCCTTGGTCATCTCGTTGAGACCCTTGATGGTGATGCCACCGGGTGTGCAGACCTTGTAGATCTCGGTGTCGGGCATTGTGCCATTGTGTTCGAGCAGATTTACGGCGCCGAGTACTGTCTGGTCAATCATCTGTTTGGCGACATTGGGATAGAATCCAAGTTCGATAGCCCCCTGTATGGCGGCCTTGATGTATTCAAATGCGTAGGCAATACCGCAGGAAGTGATGGCAGTACCAGCTGCCATGTGGGCTTCGTCGATGACGATGGCCGAACCGAGTTCGTCGAAGATAGCCTTGACAAAAGCCTTCTGCGCTTCTTCCATCTGGTCGTTGAAGCAGACAAGTGTCGGACTCTGCTTGATGCTGATGGCGGTATTGGGGATGACACGAGCCATAGGACGCTGATCGCCAGCCATGAATTCGCTGAGTTGGGCGAAAGTGATACCAGCAGCGACGCTGATGATGAGCGGATTGCTGGCATTGATGGCAGGATAAATGTCTTCGAGTACCTGCTGCACAAGCCATGGCTTGATGCAAAGTATGACAATAGCGGCTCCCTCGCATGCCTCACGATTGGAAAGTGTGGTTTGAATGTCGGGCACATCGGCTGAAAGACGATCGAGTGTGGCTTGTGTTCGTGCGGTCACAGTGATGTTTTCGGCTTTGACCATAGAACCTGTGGCAAGACCACGAGCTATGGCGCCACCCATATTGCCTGCTCCAAGGATTGCAATTTTCATAAGTTTAGAATACTTTTACCCGGATATACTTCTTTGGATTCTCCTTGATGGCATTGACCAGCGAATCAACGTCCGAAAGCGTATTGTTTAGATGTTCGTGCAGTTCGGTTGTGTTGAGCAGTTTTCCAACTGTGTTGTCATTGGCCTGAACACGTTTCATCAGTTGGTTCATCTCGTTGAGTGTCCTGTTGGCATTAGCAAGAATCTTTTCTACCTCGGCTTCCTTCAACTGGTTGGAGATGGTGTCGAGGTTCGCAGTGGTGCTCTCAACATTGTTCATGATGGTTGGCACGTCGTTCTTGAGCAAACCGTTGAGCGAATTGACCGTCTGATTGAGTCTTACGGTCATCTTGTTCAGTTCAAGCAGACTTTCCTGCACCTTGCTTTCGTTTACAAGAATGGTGATGCCACTGACTAAGGTGTCGAGTTTTGGCAGCAATGCATCCACTTTTGCGATGATGGGATCGGCCTTGTCGAGCAAACTGGCATTGGTGGCAGGCGCTTTAATAGTATCCCATGGGTTGAAATACTGATCACTTCTGCCAAGTTCGAGGTTGATGCTTGAAGTGCCGAGGAGGTCGGTGGTTACGGTAACTCGACTATCAACGGGAATCTGGATTTCATCGTTGTAGATGTTGAGAGTAACCAGAACCTTATCGCTCTTTTTGTCATATTGCATTTCGCGAACTATTCCCACTTTCAGACCATGGAGTTTGACGTGGCTTGAAACAGCCAGTCCTTCGACCTTTTCACTCAAAAGGTAATAGAAATCGCCCTGTCGCAGGGTGTGGACACCTTTCAGGTAATTGACGCCCAAAAAGAGAACGACGCACGTAACGATTGCCCAGAATCCAATCTTTAATTCGTTGCTGATTTTCATTATTTCGGTTTTTTACTAATTCTTTATACGATTACCATTGGCATCAAACTTCACGGGGAAAGCACCGGGAAACAATGCGGTAACCTTCTTTAATTCCGCATTCAATCCTCTTGATGTGGGTGCGCTGCCGTAGGTATATTTGTAGAGATCACCTTCCTTGTAATACGACACTGGACTTAGACCCTTGAATTCAGGAGATCCTTCCTTCAAAAGTTTAGAAGTGGAGAGGAACTGAATCTTCCAGACGACGTTACCTGTGGCTTGCTGCTTGGGGGTATCGTTGGTAGATTGATCGCTCGGCTTCGGTTTGTCCTGATCGGCAGGCTTGACATTCTCTTTCTGCTGGTCAGTTTTCGTATTATCCTGGTTGGAAAGTTGACGTTTGTCCCATTTGCGCTTGTACTCCTTGAAGCCTTGATACAGGGCATTGGCAAAAGTGCTCTGTGCTTCGTCGGTATTGATGAACCGTTCCTCGGCGACATTGCTCATGTAACCAAGTTCTACTAGGATAGCTGGCATTGGAGAGTAGCAAAGCACAAAGAGATTCTTGGCCTTCACTCCGCGACTCACTACATTCTTGGCATAACTTGTTTTCTTGAGGCTTGCGATGAGATTCTTGTGAACAGCATGGGCAATTTCTTGACTCTGCTTGTTGTGCTTCTCGCGCTGGGCCTGACACAGAATCTTGGTCTCTATGTCGATGTCGGTGTCGAAATTTACGCGCTTGCCGCTGATGTCAAGGTTTTCGCGCTCCTCAACCAGACGTTCCTCCACACGACGTTTTCCGCTGTCCGAACCTTCTGTGCCAAAGATATAGGTCTCGAAGCCACGTACTGATGGGGTAGGACATGCATTGACGTGAATCGAAATGAAAAGGTCGCCCTTGTTCTTTTTGGCAATCTGTGTACGCTCAGGAAGCGAAGGATATTTGTCGGTTTTGCGGGTATAGACAACCTTGACGTCGCTGTAATTTTTTTCGATGAGTTTCCCGAGTTTGAGTGCGACATTCAGCGCAATGGTTTTTTCGTCTTGTTTGCATTTGCGATGAGGAGTGCCATAGTCGCCACCGCCATGTCCGGGATCAATGATAATTGTGAATTGTTCCTTGGCGATGAGTTGCAAAGGAAGGGCAAGAGCAAATATTGTTAGAATTGTCAATATGCGAAAAAAACGTAGCATAATTTAAAATTACATAATTTGGGTGCAAATTTACGAAAAAAATTTGTAAGTTCAACAAAAATATACTATTTTTGCGCCAAGTTTTCGATTTTTTGACAATTATAGCCAATATTTAAGCAAATAACAAGAAAATATGTACAAAAAATATGGCCTGTTAGGGCATCCTTTGGGACATTCTTTTTCAAGGAAATTCCATAATGAACGCTTTTCGCATTTGGGCATTGACGCAGAATATGTGAACTTCGATTTGGAAAGCATCTCGCTTTTCCCCACAGTTCTTGCCAACGAACCTCTGCTCTGTGGCCTCAATGTGACCATTCCCTACAAGCAGCAGGTGATGCAGTTCCTTGATGAACTCGATCCTGTCGCTGCACGAATCGGAGCGGTGAATACCATTTGTATCAAGCGTTTTTCTTCGGATGAGGTTGGTACAAAAGACAGCAAATTACCTGGTCTTTGGCTCAAGGGATACAATACGGACATTATAGGTTTTCGCGACAGCATACGCCCCTTGTTATTACAGGCTGGTATATTGGATATCGAGGGAAATGCCGCTCCAAGTTCTGCTGCGTTGATTCTTGGTACTGGAGGTGCATCCAGAGCCATTCGGGTTGCTTTGGAAGATATGGGAATCGCTTACACATTTGTGTCACGTACCCCTTCTTCCGATCGTCTTTCCTATGAACAACTGACACCCGAGGTGATGTCTGCTCATAAAGTCATCATCAACTGTTCCCCAGTTGGCACCTATCCGAATGTAGATGCCTGTCCTGCTATACCTTACGAATATCTTACTTCTAAGCACGTCTGTTACGATTTGGTTTATAATCCCGAGGTGACTTTATTTATGGCAAAGGCAAAAGAAAAAGGCGCCTTCACAATGAATGGAGGCGCCATGCTCGAAGGCCAGGCCATTGCTTCGTACAACTATTGGACGGCCGAGGACTAACGTTTATTTCCAAGTCTGCCAGTCGCCCATAATGATATCTGGGTTGTCGTCCTCATCAGCAGCGAGGCTTTTACTCTTCTTTTCGTCTAGTTCGTGGAGAATCTCTTCCAACGGCTTGGATTCTTTTCGATTATCCTCTTCGATGAGGTCCATAATTTCGATGAAACAGGGGAGGGGTGGACGATTGGTTGGGAACCTAACATCCACATGCATCAGGCAAGCACCGTAAAGGCCTAGACTGAAATTCATTTGCCTTTCGAGGTTCTCGTTCCCGTTTGGAATATAAAATCCCTTTTCTTGTAGTGGTTTCAGATGATTGTGCAAAGTAGCTGCATGGTCTTTTCCTTCGATGCTGCTGAACGACAACGTCCAAAGGTCTTCTCCCAGACGGCCCATTAGTGCTTCTCGTTCGAGAAATACTTGACAATCAATACCCAGGAAAAGATAGTTCCAGGAAAGCGAGGCTCGGTATGCCGAGATGCTTTGATCCAAGCGTACAGGCCTACCAACACGACGCATTTCGCTGAAGTACCACCATCGTTCGGTCGATGCGTGGGCTTTCACTCCAGCAAAGAGCGCCATAGCTTCCAGTTTCATTAGATTACTCTGTTTCGCTTGCTCTTTATTCATAATTCATAACCTTTCGAACTCCTCAAACCTCCTTACAGGTGACAACACCTTCCCGTCTTCTTCATCCATTCGCAAGATGCGTCGTACGATGCCTTGTCAGCACATACCCAAAGGATTGGAGTATGCAGTTTCTTGTCACCTTTCTTCAGGACGTTGTTGCCGTTCATTGGTGGTGGTGCCTGTCCGTCAGTGAGGATAATTAATCCATCGTATTCATAAGGTTTCAACATAATGTAGTCAAACAATGGCTGATAACTGGTACCTCCACGACCCTTCACTTGCACCATCTTGTTGACACGATGCATCGGTTCAATGGGCCCTAATTCGGCATCAAACTGACACACGTCGATTTGTATGACACCATATCGGAATATGCGATTGATCGAACTATAAAAATCTTCGAGCATCGCTTCGGTAATGCTGCCACTTGTATCTATGGCAACAAGAAGATGTGTGTCAAATTGATGTGTACTACCAAGTTGCAGAAATTCTGTTCTGCGATTGGGACGCATTCTCGTCAGATGTCTTCGGCTTCTTACGATGGTGCTATGGAAACCTTCCCAGATATATCTGTTGTTGATTCTTGCTTTGGTGCTTGCCTTGATGATTTCTACAATTTCTCCTGGCAGGCTGCCCCAATCTGTCGTTCGGTTTATCAGGTCGTTAATGCGCTGACGTTGAAGTTCGTCCTCTCGCCAAAGTTGAGATTTGTCCCTGTCTTCGGGGTGGTCAAAGAGAGAGGTATTCGGAGGGGTCGGAGTATTCGGATTATTCGGAGTACTCCGATCATTCCGATCATTCTGATCCTTCTTCTCCTCATCCTGCTTCTGTTGCTGGATTTGCTTGGCGTACCATTCGAAATATTGGCCGAGAGGCAGGTGGTAGAAGGCAGGATCGTGAACAGGAAGCTTGTCCTTGTGAAGCATGCAATATCCATCACCGATGGTAATGTCCGAGCCTATTGAGATGGCTTCTCTGCTGCATCCTTCGGGCTGACGTTCGTAGGGATGTTTCAGAAATAGACGAATCATCTCGACACGCATGAGTTGCTCCACTTCGGCATAGTTCTTTTTCGAAAGCAGGAGCGGATTATATTCTATCCTTCCTTGTCCGCAACGTATTGCACACTCCATCCGAACATTCTCCTCCAATTGCTGTTGGCAAAGGAGCGAGAAGAATGCTGGTTCTTGAAGGAACCAGTTCTCGCTTAGAAGTTTGAGTGTGTCAATAGTGTTCATTGCTTCTCTTTACCTTTCGAACTCTTCTAAACCCTTCTTAACCTTTCGAACCTCTCTTACCACTTCTTAACCTTTCTTAACCCTCTTAGAGGCTTGCGATGAAGTCGGTCAGTTTCTGATATATCTCGGGGCAGAATGTTGAGATGAAAAGGATTGCTTCCTGATAACTTCCACTCTCGAACAGATTGGCCAGATGGGCAATGGCTTCCTTTTGCTCCATGTTCTCGAGAAGTTGGTAGTAGCGTTGCAAATTGCTAACATAACGCTGCAATTGAACGACTTCCATCGACGAATTGTCTTCCATCGAAACTGTGGAATATGCTAACAGTTTTGATGCATCGGGATATGTGACTTCGAGGTGCTGGAAAATGCTTTCGTTGATGATTGCCAACTGATGCAGACGATAGCTGCGAAGTTTGGCCTCACAAGCATCACAATCATTCAATACCTGTGCTCCTGTCAGCATCTGGTTGCCTTGGGTGAATGCGAAGAATCGACTTGCAGCTTGTGCGCCGACAATGCCGGCAATCATATCCAGGTCATCCTCTCCAATGTTACGTTTGGGGCGAATTGTACCATCGGGACCAGTCTCTTGCAGCACATCGCTCACACGTCGCCAGGCACGACGATCGGGGTATTTCTCAAGTCCCGTATCTTCACCTTCCTTCCATTCAGGAACGCTGTCTAGCAAAGTGGGTTCGTTCGAGATAAATTCGATAACACGCTGATCCAGATGTTTCTGTTGTGCCCAAAGTAGCCATTCCTGCACGGTGGGGTAGAACTGATATACATTGAAACGGCTCACCAACGATGGATCGAGGTGAGTGAGTTGGTATTCGTCTCCTTCGTTGACTGCCGAGATGATGCGGCTACCTTTGGGCAACTCGTGTCCAGCCAATCGGCGATTGAGAGCAAGGTCCATAACCGTCTGCAGGATTTCCGGACGTGCTCGATTCAATTCGTCAAGAAACAAGACGATAGGTTTGCCATCAATAGGGAACCAATAGGGCGGCAGGAAGGCGGTTCGCTCGCCCGTCTTGGTGGGAAGACCAATCAGGTCGCCTGGGTCAGACATCTGTCCCAGGAAAAGCGGAACGACCCTCATACCTTTCTGTTGGTAATATTCGGTCAGTATTTCCGACTTGCCAATACCATGACGCCCCACCAGCATAATGTTATGCGTGGCGGGTGTCACTTCAAGGATATGCAGTAATTTTCTTGTATCGATTGTTATCATATTAAGAACCTTTCGCTCCGAGCTCTGCTCGCGCGCACCGAAGGAAGCAACCTTTCTTAACCCTTATTTCTTGAGCCACTTGTCGAGCCAGTTGAAGTAAACGCGCTGCCAAAGTACGGCATTCTGCGGATGGAGTACCCAGTGGCTCTCGTTGGGGAAGTAAAGGAACTCGGCAGGAATTCCACGCATACGGGCAAGGTTGAAGGCTTGCATACCTTGTGTCACGGGAATGCGGTAGTCATGCTCGTTGTGGATCACGAGGATTGGGGTGTCCCATTTCGTAATCGACTTGTGAGGAGAATCGGTATAGCAAGCATTCACTCCACCATTGCCACGTTTGGGTGTATGGCAAAGGCCTTCCTGCAATCCGGTTTGTCCGAAGTATGATCCGCCGTAATCCCAATCGGCAAACCACATCTCTTCGGTCTCACCGTACATCGACTCGCAGTTGAAGATGCCGCAATGTGCAATGAAGCACTTGAAGCGCTTCTGATGATGTCCGGCAAGCCAATAGACCGAATATCCACCGAATGAAGCACCTACGGCACCGAGACGATCGGCATCGCACCACGATTCGGTCTTTGCAACGTTGTCGATGGCCGTGAAATAGTCACGCATGCACTGACCGGCAAAATCACCGGCAATCTGCTCGTTGAACTTCTGTCCGAATCCAGGAACGCCATGACGATTGGGCAACACAATGGCATATCCATTGGCCTGCATGATGGCGATGTTCCAGCGAGTGCTCCAGAACTGGCTCACAGCACTTTCGGGACCACCCTGGCAATAGAGGAGGGTAGGAACTTTGAGTTTCGGGTCCTTGGCAATGGCCTCGTCGAAGCCTGCTGGATAAGCAATCCATACGAGCATCGAGTCGCCATTGGTGCACTTCATCCAACGTTTCTCAATGCGTCCCATGTCGCCAAGTTGAGCAAGAAGGGCATCGTTCTCGTGAGTGAGTTGTGTGGCAACACCCTCTATCAGCAGGAAGATTTCGTTGGGCTGATGCCAGTCGTGACGCAGCGTGAGCAGCTTGTCACCTACATAAGCCACAGCGCCGAAGTCATGGTCCGAATTGTCGCTGATGCGGTTTACTTCACCATCGAGATTGACATTGAACACCTGTGCTGTGCCATAACTGTAACTTACGAATGTCAAGGTCTTGCCCTCGGGAGCCCAGACATATGCCTCACAGTTGTTGTCGTAATTTGCAGTAAGGTCCTTGAACTTACCTACATAATCATTTACCTTGGCCCAGTCTCCATCATTGCCCATCGGGAAACCATCGAGGTTCATGACCAGGAGAGCGTTCTTGTCACTCTCGTAGCCATTGCGTGCCATTGCCTGGAAGGCGAGAAGTTTGCCATCGGGTGAGAAGGTGGGACAGGTGTCGTAGCCATGATCGCCGGGATGCAGGTCGAAAGTCTGACCAGTGACGATGTCGTAAAGATAGAGCGACGAACGGGTTGAGAAGGCATATCGCGTGCCTACTTCCTTACGTGTGGCATAGACGATCTGCGTTCCCTGGGGATTCCAGGCAAAACTCTCGATGCCACCGAAAGGACGCATCGGGCATTCGTATGGTTCGCCTTCCATGATGTCAATCATTGCGTCCTTGCGCAATCCATTCTCGTCGAAAGGTGCAATGAAAGGATGTGGGCAGTTGTTTACGAAGTCGTCCCAATGACGATAGTTCATATCGTCCCAAAGACGTCCCGTTGTCTTGTCGAGGCCTTCGAACAAGGTCGAGTCAATGCGTGGAATGTCGAGTGGAAGAATCACTAGCACTTGGTCCTGGTTGGGACTGAGCACAAAGCCTTCGATGTCCTTGTCAAGGTCGGAAATCTGCTTGCGTGCCGTGCCATCGGCATTCATTTGCCACATCTGCATCGAGCCGCTCTCGCTGCTCAGGAAGTAGATCTTCGAGCCATCCTTGCTCCACACGGCGTTCTGCTCCGACTTGGCTGTGTGGGTGATCTGCACGGGTTCGGCATTCTCCTTGGTTACGTCGAGTACAAAGAGTTCGCGGTTCGACTTGTCCTCCTTCACGCTGGTGTAACCTACGCCGTAGAGCACCTTGGTGCCATCGGGTGAAGCCTGCAAATCGCTGATCTTGCCGAGTTCCTGCAGGAGTTCGGGTGTCATCCGATTGGCTACAATCTCAGTCTTGCCGACAATGGGACCGTTGTCCGACTGAGTCTCTTTGTTCGTGTTGCACGAAGTTGCCATTGCAATGGTTGCAACTGCTGTCATGATGAAAAGATTTTGCTTGTTCATATTTTATAAATATTTATGTATCGTGCGAAAGGAATTTATTTGAATCGTGCGATGATTTCAAGGATTTCTTTGCCGAATGCCTCGAGAGTGCGTTTTCCGATGCCTGGCATTGCGAGCAGTTCCTTCTCGTTGCCCGGCATATTGTTGGTGAGCGCCAGAATCGTCAAGTTGTTCATAATGGTGTATTGCGGCAACTTGAGCTGATAGGCTTTCTTTATGCGCCATTCGCGCAGGGCATCGTAGAGTTTCGGGTTCTGGATGTCGTCGCTGGCAGCTATCTTGACCTTCTCGGGTACCTTGTTCTTTTTCTCTTTTGGTGCCTTCTTCTTCGAAGTCTTTGGGGCGTCGAGGTTCATCGAAGCCAATGCCTTGGCATTCCAATAGACGTCGAGGCTGAAACCTCCCAGGCATTTCGAGAAGATCTGAACCTTCATGTTGTAATCGTTTTGAAGCAACTCGTATTCCCTGCCTATCTGTTCCTCGATTGTCTTGTTGTCGATGTCGGGAAGTCCGTCATCCACAAGGTCTTGCATTAGTTCTACCGTACGATTCAGGAACCACGCAAAGCCCTTGTTCAGACGTTCTTGCAAGGCTTTGTTGTCGTCGAAGTTCTCGGTGAGGGGCATCATCTGGTGAATCACGCCCTGGAAGATTTTACCTACTTGCAGCGGGCTTTCCTTCTTCTGCGCATCGCTCACACCTTCCAGTTCGTCGCGTATCGAGCGGAGTTTTCTCACGTAGTTCGGATAAGCCTTGTAGAGATGTTCTTCGGCCAGACGAAGCAGGTAGTTGAGTCGGGTCAGAAGTTGATTGTAGTCGAAGATGCGGAACAAAATATCTTCCACACATTGCCTTCGGTCGTCAATCAGTTGCTTTGCCGTAGGCTGGTTGTTCTCCACGAACTGGTTGAATGCCATCACCTGCGGATCCACGGTAATGGCACTCGATGGGATTTGTCGGCTCAGCACCATTCCTTCCAGCGTTCGGCAACGCGACAAGGCCACATATACTTGTCCGGGACTGAAAGCGCGGTCGGCTTGGATGATGGCATGGTCGAAGGTCAGGCCCTGGCTCTTGTGAATGGTGATGGCCCAGGCTGTCTTCAACGGTATCTGCTGGAAGACGCCGACCACTTCTTCGGTGATTGTGCCGGTCTTAGGGTTGGTCGAATATTTCGTGTTAGTCCATTCCTGTTTGGTCACCTCTATCACCTTGTAGTCGTTGTCCGAAGCATCGGCATTGGGGTCCATCGAGTCGGGTCCGCATTCTACAAAGACACGTTCGACATCGCATTTCACCACGCGTCCGATCTTGCCATTGTAATACTGATGGTTCGGGTCGTTCTTGCAGAACATCACCTGTGCGCCGATCTTCAATGTCAGTTCGACGTCGGTGGGATACGACATTTCCGGGAACTCGCCTTCGATAGCCGCTTTATACTGAATAGGCTGGGTCGGCAGCTGCATCATTCGCATCGTGTTGATGTCGGCAGCCTGGTAGTTGTGGGTCGTCAAGGTGATGTAACCCTCCTCGTCCTTTGGCTGGAAATTCGGGATGACACGCGCATTGAGTGTCGCCAATGTTTCGCCAGTCAACCTGTTGTCACGCACCTGATTAAGTAGATCCACGAAGTCCTGGTCGGCTTGACGAAATACCTGTTTCAGTTCGATGGTCGTGTAGTTGGTCTGCCTTAGTGCCTGGCTTCCGAAGAAGTAGGGCGAAGTGTAGCCGTTCTCCTTCAAAATCTGCCATTCGTCTTCCTTTGCCACGGGAGCAAGTTGCTGCAAGTCGCCGATCATCAGCAACTGCACACCTCCAAATGGCACATATCGGTTCTGATAGCGTCTCAGCACTTCGTCGATGGCGTCAAGCAGGTCACAGCGAACCATCGAAATCTCGTCGATGACGAGCAGGTCGAGTGTGCGAAGGATGTTGATCTTGTGCTTCGAATAGGAGTATTTCGATTTCTTTTCGCGTCCGGCAATATCCTTTCCTGGCAGGTAAAGACCAGGCGCCAGCTGGAAGAATGAGTGTATGGTCACTCCTCCTGCATTGATGGCTGCTACACCCGTTGGTGCCAGGATGATCATGCGCTTTTTGGTCATCTTTTGCAACCTACGCAGAAACGTGGTCTTCCCCGTTCCGGCTTTGCCGGTTAGGAAGATGTTTCGGTGGGTGTATTGGGCGTAATTATACGCCATTTCCAGTTCCTGGTTTTCCATTTCAACAACTGATTCCCAATTGTTTAATTGTTAACTATCAACCAATAATTGTTATTTGTTAATTATTAATTGTTAATTTACAATTGTTAATTGCTCAAATCCCCATCAGGTCACGATATATGTCGAGGGTGGCGCCTATCTGTTCCTTGTTGGCCGTGTAGTTCAAGGCAGGGTCGCCCACATTGCGCATCAGGGTGAAGTTGATCTCTTCGCCCTCGTTCTTCTTGTCGTGTGTCATGAGTTCGTAGAGGGCAGGATAGTCGTCGCAAGTGATGCGAAGTGGTCCATAGTTCTCCTTCACAAAGTTCGCAATGTCGTAGAGTGTTTGCGAAGGGAATGCCACCTGCTGATGGCTCATGATCAGTTCGCAGACCAGTCCCCAGGCGATGGCGTAGCCATGCAGCACGGGATGACCGTTGCGCATGCACCATGTTTCGAAGGCATGGCCAAAGGTGTGGCCCAGGTTGAGGGCCTTGCGCAGACCTTTCTCGTAAGGATCCTGTCGCACCACCTGCTGCTTGATTTGCACGCTGGCTTCAAGCAAGGGGAGGAGCGTCTCGGTGTCCCAATGTTCGATGTCGTAGTCAAGCAGGTCGTTGAGGTGCTGCTTGTCGCTCAGCAGTCCGTGTTTCAGCATTTCGGCATAACCCGAGAGCAGATTCACGTGGTCGAGTGTCTCGAAGAACTTGGTCGAGATCAGTACGGCATCGGCTGGTGCGAAGGCACCTACCTCATTTTTCAGCGAACCCAGGTTCACTCCCGTCTTGCCACCCACGGCAGCATCGACGGCACCCAATAGGGTAGTGGCAACGTTGATAAACTTGATGCCACGCTTGAAGGTCGCTGCGGCAAATCCTCCAAGGTCGGTGACCATGCCGCCTCCCACATTGATGAGGAGGGAATGACGCGAGGCATGTCGGTCCGAAAGGGCCTGCCATACTTCGGTCAGCGTCTCGATGGTCTTTGCCTGGTCGGTATGTTCGATGAAGAGGGTTTCGATTTTCTGATTCGGATGTGCCATGTCATATTCGTTCATGAACGGTGTAATGACAGGCAGACAGTAGTGTAGCGTCTCTGTATCGAAGAGGATAAAGAGACGGTCGTGAAGTATCTTTGAAGTGAAGTTCTTCAATGCTTCACATATATCGTTTGTAAAAAGAACTTGCTGTTCCATAATATTCATTAATAAAGGATACCTATTTCTTTTGCCTTCGCATCAAGGAAAGCCAGGGCGGCTTCGCGGGTATTCTCGCATTCTCCGTCGAGGATGGCGTTCTTTTGTGCTTCGCGGAGGATACCCACTTCCTTCGAAGGTTGCAGGTGATAGCGTTCCATGATTTCATTGCCGTCGATAGGCGGCGTCCAGTTGCGGTAGTCGTCCTTTTCCTGTATTTCCTGCATCTTCTGCCTCACTACCTTGAAGTTATCGAGGAATCTTTTGACCTTCTCGGGAATCTTCGAGGTGATGTCGGCTTCGCAGAGCAGCATCAGGTCGTCGGTGTCTTCACCGGCTTCGAACATCACGCGTCGGATGGCAGAGTCGGTGATGCCTTCGTCGGCAAGATGGATAGGACGCATATGCAGCCCGACGAGTTTCTGCACGTATTTCATTTCGGCACCAAGGGGCAGTTTCAATCGACGCATGATGGGCAGCACCATGCGCTGTCCGATGAAGTCGTGGTTGTGGAAGGTCCATCCCAGCTTCTCGTCGTAGAGCTTGGCCTTCGATTTCCCCAGGTCGTGGAAGATGGCAGCCCAATGCAGCCAAAGGTTGGGCTTCTTGTCTTGTTCGCGTTCCATGCGGCATACGTTGTCGAGCACGGTGATCGTGTGCAGGAAGTTGTCCTTGTGTCCGCGTCCATCGCGGCTTTCGATGCCAGCCAGGGCCGCAAGTTCGGGGAAGATGATCTGCAGGAGTCCGCACTTCTGCAGCAGATACCAGCCTTTCGAAGGCTTTTCGCACATCTGTATCTTGTTCAGTTCCTCGATGATGCGTTCGCCCGAAATGATCTTGATGCGTTCGCGGTTGCGGGCAATGGCTTCGAACGTCTCGGGCACTATCTTGAAGTCGAAACGGCACGCAAAGCGTATGGCTCGAAGCATGCGCAGCGGGTCGTCCGAAAAGGTGATGTCGGGATCGAGGGGCGTGCGGCAAAGCCCTTCCTTGAGGTCTTCCAGGCCATTGAAGGGGTCAATCAGTTCGCCGTAGCGATCGGCATTGAGGCAGATGGCAAGGTCGTTGATCGTCAGGTCGCGACGGTTCTGGTCGTCCTGCAGGGTGCCGTCTTCCACGACGGGCTTGCGGCTGTCGGTGCGATACGATTCCTTTCGTGCACCCACGAATTCGACGTTCATCAGTTCCTTGATTTCGCCCGTCTTGAAGTCCTTTTCGGTGTGCTTCACCTGTGCCGTGCCGAAGTTGCGGAACGTGCTCAGGTGTGTATGCTTTCTGCCCAGTCGCTTGGTCAGGTGTTCTGCCAGTTCGATGCCGCTTCCCACCGTCACGCAGTCGATGTCCTTCGATTCGATCCCGAGGAAGATGTCACGCACAAAACCACCGATCACGTAGCATTCCCTCCCCAGTCGGTCGGCTTCTTGCCCGATGACCCTGAAGATGCTGATATGCTTGCGGTCGATGTCTCGCACCTCGTACTCCTTCTTGTCAAGATACGAGATCAATGTATCGCGTGTCTGTTCAATAAACATTTCTATTGTTGCTGTTTAACGCAGTTAGCCCTCGGGGTTCATGATCTCTGCCCAATCGTCGGCATCGAGTTCCTCAAGGTCCTCAAGGCTGAAGTCGAATTCATCGACATACTGCGGCGTGGTGAAGTCGTCGATGTCGCGGCGATCCTTCTTCGTGGGTCGGCCCAGGCCCTTGGCACGGTCCCTGAAGCCCGAGATGCGGTTCATCTCCAGCAGGTCGAGCTGTTCCTTGCGGGTCACGTTCTCCATGAAGCCCGGCACGAGTTTCGCACCCATGCGGTTTTCGGCCAAGGCCAGCACCTTGAACGAGTAGGTGATAGGCGGTTTCTTCACGTCGATCACTTCTCCCACCTTCACGTTGCGCGAAGGCTTCACCTTCTGGCCGCCTATGGTCACGCGGCCCATCTTGATGGCATCCGAGGCAATGGTGCGTGTCTTGAAGATACGCACGGCCCAGAGCCACTTGTCTATTCTAACTTCGTTACTTGCCATTGTAATGATTCATTGCATTGGCGGCACCTGCCAGACAAAACTCCTCGATGAACTTGGTGGTCGTCTCCAGGCGTTCGCCCATCTTCTCTTCCTCTTCGGGAGGGAAATGTCCGAGCACCCAATCCACCTGTGCGCCCTTCGGGAAGTCTCCTCCTACGCCGAAACGCAGACGGGCGAAGTTCGCCCCGCCGCACTTGGCGATGATGTCCTTCAGTCCGTTGTGCCCTCCGTCCGAACCCTTGGTGCGCATCCTCAATGTGCCGAAGGGCAGGGCGATGTCGTCACAGATGATGAGCACGTGGTCCAGCGCGATCTCTTCCTGTTGCATCCAATAGCGCACGGCATTGCCGCTCAGGTTCATGTAGGTGCTGGGCTTCAACACCAGCAGCACCTGGTTCTTCACCCTGAATTCGCAGGTCGCTCCGTAGCGGCTCTCCTTGAATTGGGCATCGTGCGCAGCAGCCAGGGCATTCACCACCCGGAACCCGATATTGTGGCGCGTGCCCCAATATTCTTCTCCGATGTTGCCCAAGCCGACGATAAGATATTTCATTTGTTTGTATTAAAAAAATTAGAGAGTAAAAAGGGAGCGACTCCCTTTTTACTCCCCTCGTTAGCTCTTCAAAGCCCTTGCGGGGAAAAGCTTACTTGTTGCGAGAAGCACGTGTAGCCTTGACGCTGGCCACGATAACGCTCTTCGCATTGAGGAGCTCGAGATTCTCGAACTTCAGGTCACCAACGCACAAAGACTTGCCGAGTTCAAGCTCGGTAACATCAACGATCAGGCGATCGGGGATGTTCTTGTAGTTGCCCTTCACGGTCAGGGTGTTGACCTTCTTCACGAGCTTGCCACCAGCCTTTACACCGGCTGCATGGCCCTCAACCTTCACGGGGATGGCTACTACGATGTCGTCGCCATCGTTGAACTTCTGGAAGTCCAGGTGATAGATCTCTTCGTTCACTGGGCCGAACTGAGCCTCCTTGAGGATGGCCTTCGATACGGTGCCGTCGATGTCGAGATTTACAGCATAGACAGTCGAAGTGTAGAGGAGCTTGCGAAGGTCCTCAACCTTGACGCTGAACGACTGTGCACCCTCCTTCGAGATGAGGTTGCAGGGGATAAGTCCCTGGGCACGGAGCTGCTTGGCAGCCTTCTTGCCTGCTTCGGCACGCTTGGTGCCTGCGAGTGAATACTCTTTCATTGTTTTGTTTAAAATTTTAATTGTGTTACTCTTTTTGCCCTTGAAGCAAAATACCATCACACGAATCACGACGGGCGCTTTATATTAGAGTCTTGGCTCCCGGACATCCCGCCTGATGCTGATGTTTAAACTCAAAAGCGGCGCAAAGATAGCCTTTTTCCCTTTTTCAACCAAATTTTTCTGTCCCTTTTTCGGCAAAAACACATAATTTTGACCAAAATTTCAAAAAAATAGCATCTAAAATGAACAAGTTAACGATAAATCTATTATCTTTGCACCGCTATTATATATATAAAAAAAGGTATTGTATTAAAAAGTTTATTTAGTAAAATGGCAGAACAAATCGATTGGAGCAGTCTGGGCTTCGGTTACCGCAAGGCTCCTTACAATGTACGTTGCACCTTTAAGGATGGTGCGTGGGGTGAACTCCGTGTCAGCGAGAGTGAAGAAGTGACGATGCATATGGCCGCCACTGTGCTGCACTATGGCCAGGCAGGCTTCGAAGGCCTCAAGGCTTTCCGTGGCAAGGATGGCAGGATTCGTATTTTCCGCATGAACGAGAATGCCAAGCGCCTGCAGACTACATGTCACACCATTCTGATGCAACCTCTTCCCGATGGACTCTTCGAGGAGGCAGTCCTGAAGGTTGTGAAGCTCAATAGCCATCTCGTTCCCCCTTACGAGACCGGATGCTCCATGTACATACGTCCAGTGCTTTTCGGTACAGGTCCCCAGGTTGGTGTCTCTCCAGCCGACGAATATGAGTTCATTATCTTCGTGATGCCTGTAGGTCCTTACTTCAAGGATGGCTTCAAGGCTACACCTTGCTGCATCATGCGCGGCTTCGACCGTGCAGCTCCGCTCGGCACAGGTCGTGTCAAGGTGGGCGGCAACTATGCAGCCAGCCTCGTTTCGGGTGAAATGGCCCACGAGAAGGGTTATAGCGCCGTCATCTATCTCGATGCTCGCAGCAAGAAGTTCATCGACGAGTGCGGTCCTGCCAACTTCTTCGGCATCGATGGCAACACTTACATCACTCCCGACTCGGAGTCCATCCTGCCGTCCATCACCAACATGTCCATCCAGCAGGTGGCACGCGACCTGGGTCTGAAGGTCGAGATCCGTCCTATGCCTGTTGAGGAACTTGCCTATCTCGACGAGGCTGCCATGTGCGGCACCGCTGCCGTCATCGCGCCTATCTATCGCATCGACGACCTCGACGAGGACAAGACCTACAACATCCTCCCCAGCACCGTGCCCGGTCCCGTCTGCACCAAGCTCTACAACACCTTGCGTGGCATTCAGTATGGTGACCTCGAGGATACGCACGGATGGGTTACTATCGTAGAGGAGTAATGTTTGACTTCGACCTTACCAGAATCAAAGCGTTGGTTTTCGACGTCGATGGCGTGTTGTCCACCAGCACAATCGCCATGGACGATGAAGGCCAACCTTTGCGCACTTTGAATGTCAAGGATGGATACGCCATCCAGCTTGCTGTCAAGCGCGGTTTGGTCGTCGCCATCATCTCCGGTGGTCATAGCCCCAACATCCGTATGCGCTACGAATATCTGGGTGTCAGGCACATCTTCATGAGTTCGAGCTACAAGATACGCGACCTTGAGACTCTGACCAGCCAGACGGGCATTCCCCTCGACCAGATGCTTTACATGGGCGACGACATCCCCGACTACGAGGTCATGCAGCTCGTGGGCTGCCCTGTCTGTCCCGCCGATGCTGCGCCCGAGATAAAGGCAATCTCGCGCTATGTCAGCCCCTTTGTAGGAGGTCAGGGCGCCGCACGCGATGTCATCGAACAGGTGCTCAAGGCGCAGGGACAATGGATGTCTGATAAAATCGCTTTCGGATGGTAGAAAAACTTCTTTTAGCCAGCAACAGTCCCCGTCGTCGCCAGCTTCTTGCAGGCCTCGACATCCCCATGGAGGTGGTGCGTCTCAAGGATATCGACGAGACGCATCCCGCCACGCTCAGTGGGGGCGACATCCCGCTCCACATCGCACGTCTCAAGATGCATGCCTACGACATGGAGCTTCGTCCCGGTGAGGTGCTCATCACGGCCGACACCATCGTTTGGGTCGAAGGGCAGGAGTTGGGCAAGCCTGTCGATGCCGACGATGCCCGCCGCATGCTCCATCTGCTCAGTGGTCGCACCCATCAGGTCTATACCGCCGTGTGCCTGCGCAGTGCCATCGATCATCGCGAGTTCGTCTGCTGCACCGATGTCACCTTCGCCCCGCTTTCCGACCAGCAGATCGACTACTACATCTCCACCTATCGTCCCTTCGACAAGGCGGGTGCCTATGGCATCCAGGAGTGGATAGGCTATGTGGGTTGCACGCGCCTCGAAGGCTCCTATTTCAATGTTATGGGTTTGCCCGTACAGAAACTATATCAACATTTACAGTTACTCAAAGTATGAAAATCAACCGCTACCCGCTCTTTGCCTTGGTAATCAGTCTCCTTGCCCTGTCTGCCTGTAAGCACGAAAAGCCTTACACCATCACAGGCACACTCGACTTGCCGGCACAGATTCCCTATGGCGACACCATCATCGACGTTCCTTCGTTCAACGACACGTGGGTCTATCTGCTCGATTTCGACAATCAGTTGCTCGACTCGGCGCTCATCGCCGACAATGCCTTCCACTTCGAGGGCACGGTCGATAATAGGCAGCCCTACTACGTGCAGTTCGTCAGCCAGCTCGGCAGCACCCTGCTTGTCATCGAACCCGGTGACATCGAAGTCTATATCAATCCCGACATCACCGTCTCCGGCACTCCCTCCAACGAGGCGATGGCCGACCTCGATGCTGCCCTCGAGGATCTGAACGCCGAGACCTACGAATACCTTGCCCAGCTCACCGACAGCATGCGTGGCGAAGGCAGTGAGGAGGTGCCCGAGGATCTGCAGATGCAGATTGCCGAGCAGTTCCGCACGAAGATGAATCACATCCTCGACTCCACCTATCATGCCAATCGCAACAACATGGCTGCCGCCTATGCCGCCATTATGCGCAACATCGACGTCCAGTCGGCCGATGAGTTCGAGGAGGCTATGTCCAAGTATCCCAAGTCGATTCGCGAAAACGAGCTCGTCCAGATCAACCTCCGCTCCCTCCGTCAGTACGAGCAGACGATGGAGGACGATTCCCTCGTCTTCGATCCCTCAATCCTTGGCGTCGAGGATTTGGAGCAGTAAGAAAAATGCCTGAACCCAAATTCATCCTCGGCATCGACCCCGGAACGAACGTGATGGGATATGCGGTCCTGCAGGTCGAGGACCGCAAGCCCTCGCTTGTCGTCATGGGTGTGCTCACGTTGTCGAAGATCGAGAACCACTACGTGCGTCTGCGCCGCATCCACGAACGTGCCCTGCAGCTCATCAACGAGTATCACCCCGACGAACTTGCCATCGAGTCGCCCTTCGTGGGCATCAATCCCAACTCGCTCATCAAGCTCTGTCGTGCCCAGGGCGTGGTGATGTCTGCCGCCGTCGAACGTGACATCCCCATCTTCGAGTACCCGCCTGCCAAGGTCAAGATCTCCATTGTCGGCAATGGCAACGCCGCCAAGGAGCAGGTAGCCGAGATGGTCAAGCGCCAGTTGCATCTCACCGACGACATGTTCGAAGGTCAGAAGCTCGATGCTACCGACGCCCTCGCCATCGCCCTGGCGCATCATTATGCCACTTCCCGTCCCTTGGCGGGTGGTGCCAAGGGTGGCGCCAAGTCCTGGAAGGAGTTTGTCGCCCACAATGCCGATCGCGTTAACGACCCCTATAAAAAATAACCTTCGAATGTCCAAGCCAATCACCTTCGATCGTCTGATACGCATCATCACGCTCGCAATAGTCTTTATTGCAGCTCTCGCGCTGATCAACTATCTGAGCAGCGTGCTGCTGCCGTTCTTCATCGCGTTCGGCATCGCCTACCTGCTCTATCCGATCGTGATCTTCTTTCAGCAGAAGGCGCGTCTCAGGAATCGTGTCCTCAGCATCGTCGTGGTGCTGCTGCTCGTCATAGGCATCGTGACAGGCTTCTTCATGCTCATCGTCCCCTCGTTCATCGACCAGACGATACGCCTGGAGAGTCTCATCTCCTCCTATCTGACCAAGGCAGGGCAGAACAAGAGCGTTCCTGCCTTGCTCGAGGAGTTTGTCCTGCCTTACATCTCCGACTACGATTGGCTCAACCAGTTGGAGAATGGCAACCTCATCGAGATCATCAAGAAGGTCATCCCCGGTGTGGGTGGTGTCCTGTCGCAGGCGTTCCATATCGTGGGCGGACTGGTCACCTTCTGCGTCACGCTGCTCTACCTGTTCTTCATCCTGCTCGACTATGAGCAGATCACCGATGGTTGGTCGCGCCTTTGGCCTAAGCACAGTCGTGGTCATATGATGAACGTCTCCGATCGAGTTCGCACCAACATGGGCAACTATTTCCGTGGTCAGTCGCTTGTCGCCCTCTGTGTCGGCATACTCTTCGCCATCGGATTCAGCATCATCGACTTCCCGATGGCCATCGGCCTCGGACTCTTCATCGGTTTGCTCAACCTCATTCCTTACCTTCAGATGGTCGGCATCATTCCCACCATCATGCTTGCCCTCCTGAAGGCCTACGACACTGGTGGCAGTTTCTGGCTCATCCTACTTTCCGCACTCGCCGTCTTCGCTGTGGTTCAGACCATCCAGGACATGATCCTCACGCCCCGTATCATGGGCAAGGCCATGGGCCTCAATCCCGCCATGATGCTCCTCTCGCTCTCCGTCTGGGGAGCCCTCCTCGGTTTTATCGGTCTCATCATCGCCCTTCCCCTCACCACCCTCATCATCGCCTATGTCAACGAGTGGATTGATGAGCGCGATGCCCGTTTCACCGACGAAGACGACGACTCCTCTAGTTTTTAGGTATCTATCACGAATTATCGAAATGTATTAGATCTACATTCTAATATCTGTGTCAGTGAAATCTGTGTGCCTAAAATTTCTCAAATTCGCAAAATCGTGATAAAAAAGCTAATCCGTGTTCTAACTTAAAATATTAACATTATGAAAAATTACAGCAAAACATTCCTGTTCCTGTGCCTCGGCACAAGTATGATCCTTTCCTCTTGCCAGGGCGACCAGAAAACCAATGAGAAAGTTATTGATGTTGTTAAGGACGTAGTTGAAGCCGTCAAGGCTCCCGAGAAGAACGAAGCCTTCTACGAGAAGATGCTCGATATCTTCTGCCGTAAGTATTACAGCGAACTGTTCACCGATGCCGCCGGATCGCGCAATTATGTGGCTGGTTCGCTGAAGGTCGATAGCATCGCCAAGCAAGACGATGCCGTCCTCGTCTATGGCAAACACAACTTCGAAGGTCGTTTAGGCAATGCGCACGAAGGTCGTGCCTTCTTCGCCAGCGTAATGGAGAACAAGGACAAGCCCAACGAGTACGTTATTTCCTTCGCCAAGGAGTTGAAGGGTCTCACCTCACTTATTGGCAAGAATGCCTCCGAGGCAGGCACCAAGACTTTCTATTACGATCCCACCACTTCGGTGGTAGATGTTGTTACCGACATTGTGAAGCTGAAGGACAACCCCTACTACGAGCGCATGTTGGACAAGTTCTGCAAGCAGAACTACGACGAACTGTTCAAGGACCTGGTCGGAAAGCGCAAGTATGTGGCTGGCTCGCTCAAGGTCGATAGTGTTGTTAAGATCTCCAATCGTGAAGTCAAGGTCTATGGCAAGCACGATTTCGAGGGCCGCACAGGCAAGGATCACAGCGACCGCGCTTTCGAGGCCAACATCTACGAGACCAAGGACAAACCCAACGAGTACAACGTTTCCTTCAAGAAGGAGGGCAAGCGCCTCGTCACCGGCAAGCCTTATTCCGAGACTCGCTCCAAGATCTTCATCTACGAAGAATAACATCCAGTGTCCGGATGGCTTTTCTGCCGAAGATTTTTTTTATTTATTTGTGATTCCTCATCAAAATTTATCAATATGAACTGGATTTATGTAATCGTTCTCGGTATCGTCGCTGGCTACATCGCCAGCCGTATCAAAGGCAATGGCGGCAATGGCTGCATCCTTGACCTCATCCTTGGTGTAATAGGTTCAGCAGTAGGCGGCTGGATTTTCCAACTCCTCGGCATCAGCACCGCAGGCTACGGCTGTCTCGGTCAGCTCCTCGTCGCCGTCATCGGCGCCATCGTAGTCCTCTGGCTCTTCTCCACCTTCTTCGGAAAGAAGAAGTGATCGAGTCCCCCATACTCTATGCAGGCTGGTCCATTAGGATTGGCCTGCATATTCTTTTCTTGTCCTCCAACGTACGTAAGCGGACATCATTCTGTAGTATCATGTCCTTCAATGAACGTAAGCGGACATCATTCTGTAGAATCATGTCCTCCAACGAACGTAAGCGGACATCATTCTGTAGAATCATGTTCTCCAACGAACGTAAGCGGACATCATTCTGTAGAATCATGTTCTCCAACGAACGTAAGCGGACATCATTCTTTAGAACCATGTCCTCCAACGAACGTAAGCGGACA
>JAEEGJ010004647.1_pt1 | contig 45706 bp, 29 predicted proteins | sample 8958761 | NCBI WGS metagenome assembly JAEEGJ01 (sample SAMN16246546, study PRJNA631951) | gut metagenome | biome: gut microbiome; feature: rumen; material: RS-attached | host: Bos | place: Iran: Karaj | collected 2018-10
TGAGAAGGAGGAGGCGCTGCGCAGCATGCGCCGTCAGGTAGCTGAACTGTCGGTCCAGGTGGCCGAGAGGGTTGTGCTTAAGGAACTCTCCACCGATGAGGACCAGCTCCTTCTGATAGACCGTATGATAGATGACGTCAAAACAGAAAAGTAAGGTATGAATACAGGAACCGTTTCCGTGCGTTACGCCAAGGCTCTGCTGCAGTATGCGGTGGAGCAGGGTGATGCTGCGCAGGTGTATCTGGAGATGCAGACGCTTGCCTCACGGATGCGGGCTGTTCGTGCCATACATGACCGTCTGGTTGACCCCACGTTAAGTGTGGCCGATAAATGCAGCCTGCTTGAGACTGCTGTCACGGACGGAAAGAAACCGCTGAGCGGCTCTGCACAGGCTTTCTTCAAGCTCGTTGTAGGTGCCGGACGCGGTGACTGCCTGCTGTTTATGGCCGTAAGCTATCAGGACCTGTACCGTCTCAAAAATGGTATCGTGCCGGTTGAGCTTATAACAGCCACCCCTGTGGGCGATGAACGCAGGGCGCGGCTCAAACAGTTGGTAGAGAACGTAGAGCACGGCCGCGTGGAATGGACCCACACGGTCGATCCGTCACTTGACGGCGGATTTGTGCTTCTGGTTGACGGATTCCGCCTTGACGCCAGCGTGGCAGGCAAGCTGCAGAGAATCCGCAAGGAACTAATAGAAAAGAATAACCGTATCATATAATGGCAAACGGAATAAAGGCAAGTGAGGTATCGGAGGTACTTCTGGAACAGCTTAAGGGCATTGACACCAGCGCCAAGTTTCAGGAGGTAGGAACCGTGCTCCAGGTGAGTGACGGCGTGGTCCGCATATACGGACTTAAGAATGCCGAGGCCGATGAGCTGATAGAGTTTGACAATGGCATCCAGGCCATAGTTATGAATCTGGAGGAGGATAACGTAGGTGCCATCCTGCTGGGTCCAACAGACCAGATCAAGGAGGATATGATTGTGCACCGCACAGGACGTATTGCCTCCATAAACGTGAGCGAGAATATGGTGGGCCGCGTGGTCAACCCGTTAGGTAAGCCGCTTGACGGTCTCAAGGACATAGAGGGCCCCTTCTTTGAGATGCCCCTGGAGCGTAAGGCTCCCGGTGTGGTATTCCGTGAGCCCGTGCATCAGCCCCTGCAGACAGGTTTGAGGGCTATTGATGCCATGATTCCCATAGGACGCGGTCAGCGTGAGCTTATTATCGGTGACCGTCAGACAGGTAAGACCGCCATTGCCATTGATACCATCATAAACCAGCGTGCCAACTATGAGGCAGGTGATCCCGTATATTGCATATATGTGGCTGTGGGCCAGAAAGGCTCAACTGTAGCCACTATCGTGAACACCCTGCGTCAGCATGGTGCACTGGATTACACCATCGTGGTTGCTGCCACAGCGGCCGATCCTGCTGCTCTGCAGTATTACGCTCCGCTGGCAGGTGCCGCAATAGGTGAGTATTTCCGTGATACCGGCCGTCATGCCCTGGTGGTCTATGATGACCTATCCAAGCAGGCTGTGGCCTATCGTGAGGTGTCGCTTATTTTGAAACGTCCTTCGGGCCGTGAGGCATATCCCGGTGATATATTCTACCTGCATTCACGCCTGCTTGAGCGTGCAGCCAAGATAATCAGTCAGCAGGAGGTGGCCGAGAAGATGAATGACCTGCCCCCGTCGCTGGTGGGCCATGTCAAAGGAGGCGGCTCTCTTACCGCTCTGCCTATCATCGAGACGCAGGCCGGTGACGTATCGGCCTATATCCCTACAAACGTGATTTCCATTACCGACGGTCAGATATATCTGGAGTCAAGCCTCTTCAACCAGGGATTCCGTCCCGCCATCAACGTGGGTATATCGGTATCACGTGTGGGCGGTAACGCTCAGATCAAGTCCATGAAGAAGGTGGCCGGTACGCTCAAGATTGACCAGGCGCAGTACCGCGAGCTGGAGGCTTTCAGCAAGTTCAGCAGCGATATGGACCCCGTAACCGCAATGGTGCTTGACAAGGGACGCAAGAACAACCGACTGCTTATCCAGCCACAGTATTCACCTATGCCGGTGGGTGAGCAGATTGCAGTGCTTTACTGCGGTATCCACGGCCTCTTGAGCAAGGTTCCTCTGGACCGTGTCATTGAGTTCGAGGACCGTTTTGTGGAGATAGTACGCGGCAAGTATAAGGAGAACATCCTGGATGTGCTGTCCAAGGGCGTAATGAATGATGAGGTGGGCAAACTCATAGAGGAGGCTGCTGATAAGACCATTCAGGAATTAGGTATCTGATAAGTAATGTCACTCAAGGAGATAAAGACCCGTATCCAGTCGGTCAGCAACACACGCAAGACCACATCGGCCATGAAGATGGTGTCGAGCGTGAAACTGCGCAAGGCTCAGCAGAACATTCAGTTTGCCGTGCCTTACGTGAATCAGCTGGACGGTATCCTTAAACGCCTTTCGTCCGACCCTGAGGCACGTAAGGTTTCACCATTAGTGGTGGAGCGTGATGTCAAGGAGGTTGCTATGGTCTGCTTCTCGTCCGATTCCAGCCTGTGCGGCGGTTTTAACGGCAACATAATACGCCACAGCCGCTCACTTTATAATGAACTCTACAGGATTGACCAGACTCCGCTGGTATATACCGTAGGCCAGAAGATAACCGATGCTTTCCGCAAGGAGGGACTGACCATTAACACCGGTTATGCCGGCATGATGCAGAGTCGCAGTTATGAGCAGGCCGCATCACTGGCCGATGACCTTATGGATATGTATCTGAACGGCCATCTGGATAAGGTGGTGCTTACCTATACACACTTTAAGAGCGCCGGATCTCAGCAGATTGTCGATGAGGTGCTGCTTCCGGTAACTGTTCCGGCTGGTGAGGCGGAGCAGGAGAGTGACTATATCCTGGAGCCATCGGCCGCAGAACTTATGAAAGTGCTGCTGCCCAAGGTGATACGCATGAAAGTATATTGCGCCATGCTGGATTCTTTTGCCAGCGAGCAGGCCGCCCGCGTGATTGCCATGCAGGCCGCCACCGAGAATGCCGACAACCTGATTGGCGAGCTTACCCTGCAATACAACAAACTGCGCCAGCAAGCCATTACCAATGAGATTCTGGATCTTGCTGCCGGTGCCCAAAAATAGTACAATTGGGGTCAGACCCCTTTTGTACTGTTTTGTACCGAAAACGAATTATGTCAGAAATGAAGATAGAGAGCCTGGCCCTGCACTATGTGGGCAATCAGGCTAATGAGGAGCCGCTTGTATGCTCCAAAAAACTGTTTACGCTGAGCGAGGATATGAACACCCTGCTCACCGAGTACTTTGTGGGCTCGTTCAAGAGTGAGGAGCGTTTTGTGTTCCATGATGATATGGGGCTTGAGAACAACCGCGTGTATAGGTTGGTATCGGACATATTTGATAATCCGGGCATGCTCTATGATTTCTCGGTCGATCTGGCCACACACCTGTATGAGAACTGCCAGCACCCCAAGATCAAGGGCGGCGATTTCATAGTGGCTCATATTACAGGCATGGGGATAGGGCGTGACATAAACGAGGCTATCGGCCTGTTCAAGATTGAGAACAAGGAGACCTTCCTTACCTTTGAGCACGATGAGGACGGTTTTGACATATCGCCCGTGGACGGAGTGAACCTGCGCCGTCTTGACAAGGGTGCGCTCATAATGAACTACGAGCGTGAGAAAGGCTATATGGTGGCTGTGGTCGATAAGACCAACACCCAGGGTGCCAGCTATTGGATAGATGACTACCTGCACCTGATGCGCCGTCAGGACTCATATTTCCAGACACAGAACGTGATGGAACTGACCCGTAACTTTGTAGCTCAGGAGCTGCCCAAGCAGTTCAACGTGAACCGTGCCGACCAGGCCGACCTTTTGAGCCGCACCATGGGATTCTTCAAGAACAACCCCAAGTTCGATATGCCCTCATTTGAGCAGCAGGTAATATCCCAGCCAGAGGTGGTGGGTATGTTCGATGATTACCGCAACCGCTACGAGCAGGAGCGTCAGATTCAGCTCCAGGATCAGTTTGACGTGAGCGAAGGTGCCGTAAAGAAACAGAACCGCCTCTACAAGAGCGTAATCAAACTGGACAAGAACTTCCACATCTACGTACACGGCAGCCGCCAGCTGATAGAGCAGGGTGAGGATGAGCACGGCAAGTTCTACAAACTCTACTTCAACGAGGAGTCCTAGCACAGGGATCTGATCCTATTGTGCTATAGTTTATCCAGCACTCTTTTGAATGCAATCAGATCGTTTGGGCTGGCCTGGACATCCAGGAGGGCTCCGTGGCGATTGACCAGTCTGTATGCTGGGAATGCTGTCACTTTAAGGTAACTCTCTATTGCTGCCTGCTGCGGGCGGGGCAGGTTGTAGTGGACAATATTGTCGCCCGACAGCCCATACTCTGCTATGATATTCTTCATAGCTTCATCAGTGGTCTCGTTGGCAAGATACAGATAAACAATATCATAGTCTTTCAGTGCTTCCCGTACTTGGGCGGCATGTGACAGGTTTTCCAGACAAGGATGACACCATGATCCCCAGATGTCTATCCACACAATCTTTCCATTATACGGCTTTACTATCTCCTGCAGGAGTTTCTCTCCGTCGCTGATTCCCGCCAGATCCTTGGCGTTACGGATACTGCCTAGGGCTGCCAGGTCTATCTGTTCCAATGCCAGATATTTGTCATGCATGGCATTGACGGTATTGACGGCGGCCTCCATATTTACTCTGCTGTCAAATATCTCCTTTACCTGAGCTGCAAGCGAGTGCTTGTTCATGTCCATAATCTCCATGCAGCTTTTGGTGACTGCAACCTGCCTGACCAAAGGATCACCTCCAAGAGAATCTATAATTCCCATCCTGGTCTTGAACTGTTCAACAGACAGTTCATTATTGTACTCATCCAGGAAAGCCTGGAATTCATTCTGATGGTCTGAAAGAATAGTAGTGCCTCTCTCAATTATATCCTTATACTTCTCTGTCAGACTCTGACTCAATTCTTTAAGCTTTTCCATGGGCGTATTGTCAGCCTTACGTATGGAATCAAACTCAATTGATATTCTGGAAGCGGTATTCAAATACAGTGACAGTTCATCCATCTCTCTATCGGTAACAGAGATTTTGCCCCGTTCTTTTGCCAGTTTTATTATGTCTGATAATGTCAGGTTCGGGGAATTATCCTTTCCCATCTCGATAGCCTGGATATAATCCCTCATAAAATGGGAAATATTAAACAGGGGGAGAGGAATCCTGATAGGATTGGAATTCCAGATCTCCTTATGAATGTATTCTGACAACACCTTTGGCATGATAGGTTTATCGCCATCGTTATTGAATGAGAATCTTGATTGTCCCAAGTCACCGGCCATTTCCCATTTCATGAACACCTTATCCAGGACCCTGAACTTATCGGAAAGAGTGGGGTGCCGGGCGGCTATGCTGTCAAGAATCCTGTCTCCCTCCTTGATTCTGGATTTGATGTAATTTAGATATGACTCGGGATCAATTGCTGAAAGGCTCTTCATTTCACTGGCATCCTTAAACCTGATATAATGGCCGTATGAGAGATACTCGTTTACAACCCTTGCCTTATCGCCCATAACCATCTGCTGGCCGCGACTGCGGTCGTAATAGATGAAATACTCCTGCTCCGGTTCTACCGGAATGTCAAATGTGCAGCCGCGTCCTCTCATGTTTCCTTCAACCATCAGGCGAATTGACTGGCTGTTCCTGACCGGGAATTTGATGTGGAACGTTCCGTCAGGATTGGTCTTTCCTTCAAATTCGGGATAGCCTGATGAACCGAAAACATCATCATACAGTACTCTGCATATACTGACATCTGAATTCAGTATTATACCGTTTATGGTTACGCTGTCACCGTCACGGTATCCGTTGTCATAGAACCGGCTGCGGTCTTTCTTGGGATAATCAGGAAATTTCTCAGTATCAAAGCGGACGCATTTATAACTCTTTTGGCCCACCTTTATCTTACGGAAACCGTTACGGATGGGACTCACCTCAACCTCAAGCTGCTCTCCGTCACGCGTAAGGCTTATTGTGCCGCTGGTTCCGTTTGGCTTCGATACATATTGCCATACCTTATTATCTGCTATTGCAAAGTCATCGTGGAAACTTATTATCCAGTCTCCGCTTTTGGAGTCACGCCAATGTGACTTGAACATTATATCGGAATCAGGGTCAAAATCATGTATTCCGTATACGTTCCAGTCGTTTGGATTGTTACCTTCTATCAAATCAAACTGCCTGGTATCCAATGGCATTGGCTTGAAATGGAATACCAGATGCTTCTCCTCGGTATCGGCCGGAGTCTTTATCCATTCTCCCGGTTTCATACCGTCAATGCTCTCAAGAGCATATACGGCATCACCGGCTTTAAGATGTAGGCTGGGCTGGAAGGTAAAACGTCTTCTATCATCGCTGAAGCCATATACTGTCAGGTCTATTACGGTCTCCCTATTGTTCAGTTCTACACGGTTCAGACGTAGCTCAGGGTCCCAGAAACTGTTGTGTGCGTTTTCTATAACAATGGGAGTGTTCCATACAATTGCTGTATTATCACTCTTGCGGCAGCTGTTCAGAAACAATATTGTCAGTGACAAGAAAATGAAACGCATTATACTCTTCATAATTATTGGTTGGTTAAAGGATTATAAATCAATTGATAGGTATTAATCTGCTCCTTCTGTATCTGTTGTAGCCTGATTCACGGGAAGGCTTGACTTCAAATGATACCTTGCGGAACGCATTGATGATGAGTGCCGGGTCATTCCAGGGAATATACTGCTTTATAAGCTCCACTACTTCATCAGTAATCCATTTGTTGTTCTCCTGATCCACGAAAATCTGGACATAGGTGAGCGGATCATTCTCGCGTATCTCCTGGCTTATTCCAAGTATATTTGACAGATTCTTCAGTTCAGAGAGAGGGTGCTCCTGCCCGTTGATAACGGTCATGATCAGTCCGTTCAGATTTGAAAAATGCACTCTGACATTCTGTCCGCTTCTCAGTTCAGCAACCTCCGTTATGCCTTTTCCGAATCTTCTTTCGGCTTGAGAGTTCCTCAAAACCAGAGGATAAAGCCAGTTCCTGCGATTATAGAAATCCTTGAATTCTTCAAGACTGACCAGACGTCCGTCAACGGCAAAGTTCCGGGTGATGGCTATGTTGTACTCGTCCTGGCAGATAAAATAGTTTCCGTGAATGCCGAAACCGCTGGGTTCAATAACCTCCGGGATATCAGCTTCCGGGCTGTTTATCATGGCCGGATAGTTATAATTGGTGGTATATTCCAGGCTTTGGCCGGTTATGGCATATACAACTGACGGGATAACGTTACGTTTGGACTCAGGCCTGTAATACACTATGGCAAGATAATCCTCCGGCTTGAGTTTCCTGAATTCATCAACACTACTGATTTCAGTTCCTATTACTACAATAGTCTTGTCATCGATCCATTTGAGTTCTTTCGATGACGGGAAATCAGCACACCTGTAACCGTTTATGCAGATCAGGGTGGGGAATGACTCCATTCCGGGGCGCTCCAGAATCTCCAGACCTCTTTTTGTCATACCGAATGCATCGAGCTGTTCCTCAAAACAGGTTCTCTTTTCAGGCTCATTTCCTCTTGCGGCAAAAATAAGGTTATTCACGCTGAAGAACAACCTGTCTTCCTTGCTCAGGTATTCACGGTACAGGCCTTCGGTTTTCATGAAATCGGGATAACCCGGAATCTCCCTGTCATCGTCGTTCGTCAATTTCTGTTCTATAACAGCCTTGCATCCGAAACATAAGAACAAGGCCAATGTAACGGCAACCGACATTATGGTTACAGCCGGAGTATGGCCGGTTGACTCCTTCTGGTTCATTCTGAGCAGTCTCTTTCTGGTAAAGGATGTGCCCATGCCGGTTGTGGTAAGCGGGCTCATGCCTAACAGCATACGTATAACAGTGTCACGGTAATCATCAACATCGTAGCCGTCCGATGACAGTGCATCGTTATCGGCCTGCCATTCCTGCACCTCCTCAAGGCTCTTTTCGGCCATCCATATGAAGGGGTTGAACCAGAACACGGAGCGGATTACAGACATGATGAGTTTTTCGGAAGAATGATGGTGCTGCACATGACTGGTTTCGTGACTCAATATCTGGCTGCGCACGCTGTCGCTGTACCCACGTCCCATAAAAATGGTGTTCAGGAATGAGAAAGGTGATTTGACTTCGGCATTCTCTGCCAGCGTATAGCCTTGCTTTGCTGTAATGACAGACCTGTTCCTGATTCTTGAGATATAGATTATACTCCTTAGAATCAATCCCAAAGATATAAGAATGCCTATCAGATAGATTCCGAAAACGGCAAGTCTCCATTTAATGAACCCCGGAATCTTAAGGCTGTTGTTCCGGTTCACTACAGGCTCAGGTGTGGCATCGGCACTTGCAGCGGCAGGCTCTGCATTTGAGACTGCGGTGATGGCATTTGGGGCAGTCTGAACGGGAGCCGAAGACTCCGGCAACGGTAAACTTTCACTTGGCTTATAGACCATTTGGGGCGTAGGCTCCACCTTAACATACTTGTGGTAAAGGGGTACGTTGAGTGTCGGAATGACAACCGACAGCAACATTGCCGCCATAAGGTACCTGCGGCAGAATGTATAGCTGGCCTTACGTGACACGAAAAGGTGATAGAGCAGCATGAAAACTCCGCTGCATACAATTACTGAAAAGGAATAGAAAACAAAGGAAGACATAGTTTATTAAGGTTTTGTTGTTATTTCTTGCTTAGCATTTTGAGTATCTCATCGGCCTCCTGTACTGAGAGGTTCTTGTTGTCCGAGAAGAATGTGACCATACGGCTTACAGAGCCTTCAAAGAAAGAGTTCAGCACTCCTTGCATAAAACGTCCGGTATAGTCGTCCTTGCTAACGGCCGCCTTATATATATTGGTGTGGCCGTATGTCTTGTGGGTGAGGAATCCTTTGGTGTCCAGTATGCGGACCATGGTGGATACGGTGTTGTAAGCCGGCTTGGGCTCGGGCATCCTGTCATGCACGTCACGTACTATAAACTCCTTGCCTATCTTCCAGATAATATGCATTATCTCAAGCTCAGCCCTGGTGAGTTCCTGCATCTTTTGCTTACTGCTGTCCATTGTTTTTTCAAATTAACGGTGCAAATATAAAACTAAATTCTTAGTTTGCAAACTAAATCCAATATTTTTATCTGTAAAGAAAAAACTGCGGAAGAGTATCCGCAGTTTTCATGAAAATAGTACAAAAGGGGACTGTCCCCTTTTGTACTATTTTAGCGCAGCGGTTTGATTGTGATGGTGCGCTGGTAGGTGTCGGGTAGGACGCGGTACTGGTTGAAGATGCCGCGGGCTGTGCAGCCTACACCTGATGTTGCGTAGTCGAGGTTCAGGGTGATATCGCCTCCACGCTGCAACTGATACTGATAGATGGCCTTGGTCAGGTTATCGGTAGTGCAGTCGTATGCGTTGAAGTTGAAGTACTGATCCATTGAGAACTCCAGACCCTTGCCTGAGTTATCGGTCAGACGAACCCAGCGGTTATCGGTCCTGAGACCGTAATCCTGCGGGATGAGGTAGGGCTCATACATATCATTTACGGTGGTGTTGTATATGCCCACGCGGTATCCGCTCTTGCGGTCTGGATATGAGGCCTGAGGTCCGCGTCCGTACCATTCAACCTTGCTCAGTGACTTGTCCAGACTCATGGTTACACCGATACGGGGCAGCCACTGCGGCATCTTACCCTTGGGGCTTACCTTATGATGTACGGTTACGGTCCCGTCAGAATTTACAATCCAGTGCCAGTCATTCTCGAAGCGGTTATCGGTAGCATTGGTGGAGATTGAATTCTCTTTCACGTCAATCACTACAAGATCAGCACCCTTAAAGGCCTTGACCGATACGGGAACAAGGTTTCTCTTATCCAGTGAGGCTGCATAGTAATGGCTTGCCAGAACCGTGTTGGCACCTATGTTGCCGTAACCCTGTATAGAGGGCTGACCGGCACCGCTGCCGTTCCATCCGTCAATCTCATTGGCCACGGGAGCACGCCATACATTCAGTGTAACGGGAGACTTGAGCATCTCCTTGCCGTCAACGTTCATTGATTCAAGAGCACCGCTCACGGCGTTGAAGCGGTAGGTGAATCCCTGTCCGCTTACTACTATGCCGTTACTGCCCTGAGTAAGTGTTATATTGCGTTTTATTATTACAGGACCAGCCAATAAGGGAGTATACCATGACTTGAGTTCAAACTGATCCCATGCCACCTCATGACCGGCTTTGGCCCAGACCTCATCCTTCTTGAGTGATGAGCTTATCTCCAGGCGGTACTCCTTGCCGGGCTCAATACGGGCGGGCTTGTGGAACGGTATTCTAACCATCTTTCTGGTCAGCGGCTCCACGTCTAGATTCAGAGTGCCTGATTCTATTACCTTGTCATCGGCCATGAGTGACCATTTTGTGTTGTAGATTGAGGCGTTGGTAAAGTGGTTGCGGTTCCATACCTCAACGTTACCGAATACAAGGTCAACCAGCGTGAATGAGAGCGGTTGTACGGTTTTCTTCATCTGCCACATCTCGGGCTGGGGTACGCGGTTGGGCCAGATTGAGCCGTAGGTGCGGGCTCCCTGTCCGTATGTGTAGAATGTACCATGGTTCTGCTCCTCCTCAAAGTCAAGCCACAGGGCAGCCTTTGCAGGATCAAAACTGCCGGGAAGCACTGCATCGGCAAACACACCTACGTTGTCAATCATGGCGTCGCAGATGTAGGGGTTGGCATCCTGACCGCATGACTGCTCGTCACGTCCTATGCAGAGTGACAGGGGCAGATTGCGGATATTGCCCGATGCGGCCTGTGACGCAACCTGTGTGCCGTCAATGAAGAGTTTCATCTCGCTGCCGTCATAGACTGCTGTCACGTTGTGCCAACGGTTTTCCCAATCCTCAGGCAGAGGTGCCGACAGGGTTTGACGGCGGCCGTTGTCGATATAGAAGTCAAGTCTTTCTGTTCCCTGCTGCTTGAGACCGTACTGGTTGCTGCCCTTGCAGATCAGGTAACCGCCGCTGCGGTTGAACAGGCGCGGATAGATATCCAGGGTGAGGGTAAGCTTATCGCCGCTAATCTCAACATTATCGGCCCTATATACCTGTACCCACTGCTCCTGCTTGTGCAGGTCAAGTGCTTTACCTGTAGGCCCTTGCTCAAGAGTAGCTCGACCCATGATATGGGCGGGAGTCTTGTATGGTGACTGGTCCTTGAGCAGTCTTACAGGCTCTTCCAAACCGGGGCTTACAAAATCCCAGATGGCACCGCCCATCAGCTTGGGATATGAGTAGATTACGCGCCAGTATTCATCCAGACCGCCGCCGCCGTTTCCGGCAACTGACAGATACTCATCCATGAATGATGGACGCATATCGCGGGTGTCACGGCCGTAGCGGCGCTCATGCTCCTCGGGAGATGGGTAACGCGGGCCTACGATATCCTCGGCCGGATGAACTGCAGCATTGCCGCCGTACATCCAGTAGCGGGTGGCGTCATATCTCTTACCTTCTTCTACAACCTCACGGATGTCATCGCCTTCACCGCTCTCGTTACCGGCACTCCAGAACAGGACGCAGGCATGGTTGCGGTCACGCAGCACCAGCTGGCGTACGCGCTCGCGGTACATCTCAATAAACTCCGGCATATTGCTCACATACTCAGTGGCATGAGCCTCATCGCCGGTCTCATCAATGATATATAGACCGTATTCATCGGCCAGGTCAAGATACTCGTTTACAGGAGGATAGTGCGATGTGCGCACACCGTTGAAGTTGAACTGCTTGAGTATCTCCATGTCGCGGCGTATGGTAGCCTCGTCCATAGCGTGACCCAGTATGGGGTGCTGCATGTGTGAGTTCTGGGCGTTGACCTTGAGCGGCTGGCCGTTCAGATAGAACACGCCGTCACGTATCTCGGTCTTCTTGAATCCCATGCGCTTTACGATATGATCCACAGCCTTTCCGTCTGGGCCGATAAGCTCCATCGTGAGGTCATAGAGTTCAGGAGTCTCGGAGGTCCATTTCTTGGGAGCCTTAACTTTGGCGGAGAGGTTGATGGTGCTTGTGCCGTCCTTTACGTTGAAAGGACCGTTCTCCATAAGGGCAACCTCACGGCCATCTTTTGAAACTGTGGCCTTTACCTTGTATCCGCTGCCTTCAAGTCCGTAAGAGCGTATGTCCATGGCCAGTTTGAGGTCCGAATCAATGAAATCGGGACCGAAATCGGTGGTGACATACCAGTCATAGATTCTTACCTTGGGTGTAGAGTAGATGGTAACGTCGTCGAAAATACCGGCCAGACGCCAATAGTCCTGTCCTTCCAAATAGTACCCGTCGCAGAACTTGAGCACCATCACGGCCAGAGTGTTCTTGCCGCTCTTTATATAAGGTGTGATATCGTACTCGCTGGGCTCCTGTGCGCCTTCATTGTAACCTACCTGCTTTCCGTTCACCCATACGAACGATCCCGATGCCACCTTCTCAAAGCGCAGGAACACCTGATCTCCCTTCCAGTCTGACGGAATGGTAAACTCCGTGCGGTATGCACCGGTTGGGTTCACATCCATCGGAACATTGGGTACACGAACGGCAAAGGGGTTGGACAGGTTCATGCGGTTCTGGGCCATACGTTTCTGCTGCTCCGATGCATCCGGGTCATCTAGAATCTTCTGGTAACGCTCCAGCATGGACAGGGGCTGGCCGTTGGGGAAGGGGGCTGCCACATTTCGGAACATGGCCTGGCCGTAACCCTGCATCTCCCAGTTGGACGGCACCTCTATGGTACCCCAACTGCGGTCATTGAAAGAGCTCTTATAGAAGTTCTTTGGAACCTCCAGCGGATTCTCATAGAGGTTGAACTTCCAGGTTCCGTTGAGTGATATGTTACGTTCCGGAATATGGAATGCTCGTCCCGGCTCCTGATTGAGCCCGAAGACTTCAAGGTTCTCAACATAGTAGGGCAGGTTCTCCATGAACTCAGGATCCTGCTCCTTGGTACCGTTACAGCAACACAAAGCCCAAATCAGGCTTACAGTAATCAGGTTAACAGCTTTTTTTCTCATATTGCAACAATAATTGGAAAAATAGTACAAAAGGGGCCTGACCCCTTTTGTACTATTTTAGGAATCTGATATCAAAAATACGGGGAGCCTGCTTGCCCTCAACCGAGCGGAAGGTGACGCGAATCTTCTCCTTGCCCAGATAGAATCCTACAGGAACGTCATACTCCTTACGTACTATCTCGGCATGGCCGTTGGTGGGGAACTCGGTCTCGGTTATGAACGGCATATCCTCGATAAGCATCTCAATGGCGCGGTTCTGGTTGTTCTCGGCACCCCAGTAGCCTATGCACAGGCTCAGGTTGGTGTTGCCTTCAGTATAAAGGTCATAGCTGAACGAACCGCTGCGGCGTATTGAACGGTAGGGCTTGTTGTCCTGATTGCCGGTCATTGAGTTCTGGCTCTGTATCTCGTGGTCGGCCTCTGGCTGCTGCTCACCGGGTACGATGGCATCCACAGTGCGGCGGTCCAGCTCCAGCATCGCGGCCTCATCGGCCTTGATCTTATCTAACATCTGCTTGTAATCACTCTGGCTGAGTGACAGGAAATAGATGGCGTAGCGGCTGTCATGCAGGCTGTAGAACGGCTCCAGCTCAACATTGGGGAACCGGCTGCTGTCAAACAGGCCTGATGCGGTGTAGTGCAGAGGCTTGCCGGGTACGGGTTTGAGTGCAGCCACCTTCTGGTCCAGTTGCGCGCGTGTACCTATCATGATAGGAGTCTCGGTAACTGGTACCAAAGGTCCGTGTGCTATGTGGCTCCAACGGCCGTCATCCGCTATGAGACCGCTCATACCCTCGGTGCCGGTGCGGGCTGCCAGTACAATGGGGCCGTGCTTTACTGCCAGATACTCCGGCTCGTTGTCAAGAGCCTCGATTGTGGTGTTCATGGGCAGGCTTATCTCAACAATATCGCCGTTCTTCCACTTGCGCTCTATGGCTACGTATGATGACGGCTGTGCGCCTGCGGCATACTCCTTACCGTTCACCTTAACACTGTAGCCGCCGGTTGTCCACTCGGGGCAACGAACCATAAGGCGGAACTTGCGGGCCTTCTTAAGGTTGACTGTCAGTTTTGATGACTCGGAGTAGGGGAACTGTGTCTCCTGCGTGATGGTGGCCTTGTTCTCGGTCCAGTTCAGCTTTGATGCCACGAACAGGTTGACCCAGAGTGTCTGTGCACCGTCGTGGGTGTAGATAAATTCACCATACTTGCCGTGGTTCTCCATTCCGGTACCTACGCAGCACCACATACCCTGATTAACTGCGGAGTAAACGCGGTAGTGAGCGGGGCGCATGGGGGTGAAATATACATAACCTCCGTGCTCGGGATGCTGGGTAGAGAGGATATGGTTGTACATGGCCTTCTCATAGAAATCGGCATACTCGGCCTTGGGATCTATTGCAAAGAGGAACTCGGTAAGCTTGAGCATGTTGTTGGTGTTACAGGACTCAGGTCCCTCGCGGTTCTCAACGTAGCTCTTGTAGTCCGATGCTGCAGGGAAGTGCTCGCTGCGGCTGTTACCGCCTATAACCACTGAGCGGTGGTTGGCCACGCGGTCCCAGAAGAATTCGGCAGCCTTGCGGGCGCGTGCATCGTTGTCCAATGCAGCCACGCGGGCGTAACCTACAGCCTTGGGTACCTGTGTGTTGGCGTGCTTATTGTCCAGGTTGTCGCGGCCATCGGCCATGTTCTCAAAAATGTCTTTGTGACGGAAACGCTTGGCGGCCTCAATGTACTTGCGGTCACCGGTAATCTGGAAAGCATCGGCAAAAATCTCGTTCATGCCGCCGAACTCGGTGCCGGTCATCTGCTCCATCTGGTTGTCATCCAGATCGGCAAATATGGTCAGGCCCCAGTCACAGAACTTTATGAACATATCCTTGGCCTTCTCTATGCCGGCATACTGCCACGCGTCGCGCAGGCCCGCGTACATCTTATGTACATTATACCAGGGCACCCATGCGCCGCGGAACAGCCCGAAGTCACCCTTCTTAAGGTTTCCCCACAGTTCCTTGCTGTTGGGTACACCGCCTATGTAGCCGTCACCGTTGGCTATCTGGCAGCGCTCCAGCTCATCGATCATATATACCAGGCGGTCATAGCACTCCTTGTTGCCGGTAGCGGCGTAGTGTATGGCCAGGGCTGATACGTAATGTCCGCCCACATGTCCGTCCAGACCGGCCCAGTTGGGGAAATACTCCGCCTTCTTGGGCAGTCCGGCCTCCTTTAGGAACGGAGCCAGCAGGCGGTCGGTGTCATACTCCAGCAGGACCTTCACGTTAAGGTCCATGGCGTGCTTGAACGGTCCGTCAAGCAGCTCTACCTGATTCAGGTTGAATGTGTTGTGATACAATTTGTCCTGAGCTGAAGCAAATGCTACTGTCAGGGTCAGTGCGATGGCAATGGCTGTACGTTTCATATTTGTATTTAGTAATTGTTTGTTAATCTTTATAGGGGAACCGGCGCTTAAGTTCCTCGTTGAACCAGTATTTCCACCATTCGCGGTCATGTCCGCCGTTGAATACCCATGAGTGGACATTTCCGCCCCGTTTCCTTATATCCTTTATCAGGTTAGGAAAATAATCGAACATTCCGGCCTCCTCCTTGGCCCCCCAGCATATCCTGTATGATGTGGGGGTAGATAGCAGTCCGTAATCCTTAATGTCTGAATAGACAGGTGAATAGCACCAATATTCGGAAATCAGGTCCGGAGCCCGGAAACTTAATGTGATGCCAAAATCAGCACTGTTTGATGTGCCAAAGAACAGACGGTCGTCCCTGGAATCCGATACATGCGCTACCTTCTCTATATATGGAATGAACTGTGTTGTAAAAAAGGTATAATGATTGTCAAACAGTGTTGCAAACTCTTTATTGTTCCTGTCCAGGGATTCTATATACTCTGCATTGCGGTAAGCCACCTTATAACCCGGTACCTGCTTCTTGTTCTCAAAAGAACATGCTACTATAACCGGGGATATGCACCTGTTCTCAATAAGTGAATCAATCATTTTTTTGAATCCGCAATCCTTGAATACCAGACCGTCGGCCATATAAATGACCGGCAACCTGTCATCAGACTTCATCCCGGCGGGCAGATAGATGCCTCCGGAACGTTCCATTCCGTCTGGACTTGTCAACTGGAACTCGTTGAACTGCGACTGGGAAAGCGTTTTCCTGCAGGAATGGAACGACAGGGAAACCAATATGGAAAAAGCCAGAAGGCAAGATATTCTTTTCATAACCAAAATAATTTTCATATAGTATTGGCAAAGGTAAGAAATATTGTTGTGATTAAACCAAAAGGCGTTTTTTTAATCAAAAAGTAAATAAATTGTTAATTTATCATTTTCACATTTAACCAACCGCATTCCGGTGTATAGTAAAGGTGTATTTTTCTATAAAATGCAAGACTAAACAACAAACAATAACATCACTCAAATGAAAAGAATTTCCATTCTGCTGGCACTCCTGGTTACATCAGCTTCAGCGCTGTTAGCTCAGGATCTTTCAGTTAAGGGCTCTGTCTATGATTTTGATTCAGGCGAAGCCATGTTTCCTGCCAATGTGCAGATTTTTCAGATTTCAGGTACTGATTCCATTTTTATAGGTGGCGCTCAGACCGATGAGAACGGTGCGTTCACGGTAGGTAACCTGAAACCGGGTAATTACGTTGCACGCGCATCGTATGTGGGTTATGAGAATTCCGACAAGAATTTCTCACTCCGTTCCGGTTCCGGCGTGACAGACTTGGGCAAGATTACAATGAGAGGCGGTCAGACTCTTGATGAGGTTGCCGTCAATGCTGTGGTTGCCAAGGTACAGATGATTAACGACACCGTAATGTTCAACAGTGCCGCTTTCAAGTTGCCTGAGGGCGCATCGGTAGAGGACCTTATCCGTAAGCTTCCCGGTGTGCAGATAGGCAGTGACGGAAGCATCACCGTGAACGGAAAGAGTGTATCAAGAATACTTGTCAATGGTAAGGAGTTCTTTGCCAATGACACTCAGGCAGCTCTTACACAGCTCACAGCCGATATGATTGAGAAGGTCAAGGCTTATGAGAAGCAGAGTGACCTGGCCCGTCAGACCGGTATCGATGACGGTGAAGAGGAGACAGTGCTTGACCTTCAGGTTAAGAAGGGTATGGCCAAGGGTTGGTTCGGTAACCTCCAGCTCGGTGGCGGTCGTCCTCTGCAGTCAGAAGGCTTTGATGCCAACACTCTCTATCAGATCCAGGCTTCTCTCAACCGTTTCGATGAGGACAAGCAGTTCACCGTTACAGGTTCAGCCAGCCAGTCATCAGGCGGCATGGGCGGCTTCGGCGGCATGCGTATGGGCGGCGGTGTCGGCATGGGCATGGGCGGCATGGGCATGGGCGGCGGCTTCGGCGGCATGATGGGCGGCGGAGGCGGCGTCAGCAAGAGCTACTCAGGCGGTGCTAACTTTGCTTTAAACCTTGGTAAGGAGATTTCATCGGATAACTATCAGTATGAGGTGGGCGGTAGCATAAGCTGGAGTCACAGCGACAATACTTCAAGTTCAAAGTCATCAGGTGAGAACTTTTATGCTACAAGTAACATGCCGGGAGTTGTTGACCACACATGGAACAACCGTGTAGGTGAAAACGGCAGCGGAAGCAACAGCTTGAGCGGTCAGATGCGTATTGAGTGGAATAAGGACAACTACACCAGCCTTCTGTTCCAGCCTCAGTTCTCATACAGTAAGTCTGACAGTTGGAATGAAAGCAAATCAAGAACTTTCAAGGCAGATCCTTACAAGTTTATAAAGGATCCTCTTGCCGGTGATTATGTAAATTATAAGCTTGATACTGCAGCAGTAGGAGCTTCAATCTATTCATCAAAAGCTGAAATACCTTCAAAGTATGGAGATTTCATTGCAGAAATCAATATTGATCCTGCTTCTCTTGATCCGGAAGGTGATCTGATAGACTCTCTTACTTCAATGTATCTGGAATCTATCTGGAATATACAGAACAGTAAGACCAAGAGTGTAAGCACCAGTACTTCTGCCAGCGGTAACCTTCAGTTTGTAAGGCGTTTCGGAAACCGTGGCCGTAACGTATCAGTCCGTGGTACATACAACGTGAGCAAATCCAACAGTGAGCAGTACTCACGCAGCGACCAGATGTCTCACAACTATATTATGGCTACTCAGTCATATAAGAAACAGGACACTCTGCTTAACCGTTATAATGATAATCCCAGTGACAGGCAGACATTCAGCGTACAGGCTACTTATTCAGAGCCTATCTCAACCGGTACATATCTGCAGTTCAGCTACCAGTTCCAGTACAGCGCTCAGAACAGTGACCGTGCTACATACAACATGGATGATGCTCTTAAGGCAACATGGGGTAATCCTGATTGGATTTATGAGGACAACCAGCTTCATCGTGATGAGAAACTGAGCACTAACTCATTCTATTACAACTATGACCAGACTGCCCAGATTCAGTTCCGTAAGAACGCTACAGACCAGTCATACAACTTCACTGTAGGTTTGTCAATACTGCCTCAGTATTCAAAGATGAACTACTCAGGAATGGGTGTTACTGATACAATCCTTTCACGTACAGTATTCAACTGGACTCCTACAGTTCAGTTCCGTTACAGAGTTACCCGTCAGGAGCAGATCAACATACGTTATAACGGTCGTTCCAGCCAGCCTTCAATGCAACAGTTGCTTGACATTACTGATGATACAGACCCGTTCCGTGTATCAAGCGGTAACCCGGGCTTGAAGCCTACTTTCAACAACCAGTTGAGTATCGGTTATCAGAAGTATAATCCGGTTAACATGAGCAGCTTCAACATCAACACAAGTATAAGCAATACTCTCCGTCAGATTCAGAACAGGACAGACCTGATGGCAAACGGTGGTACTTGGAGCAAACCTGAAAACATGGACGGCTTCTGGTCTAACTGGAATGCTAACGCCAGCATCATGTACAACTACACATTCCCTGATGACCGTTATTCAATCAATACAAATACCAGCGGTAACTTCAGCCATCAGGAGAGTTGGGCACAGATCATGGGTGGTAACTCACAGTTACGTAAGTCCAATACAACCGGTGCCAACGAGAGCCTGAGTGCTGAGTATCGTGATGATTACCTGACAGTATCTTTGGATGGAAGCCTGCGTTACAGCCATTCAACCAATGACCTGCAGCCTGACCGTAACATGGATACATATGACTTCAGCTACGGTACCAGTGTCATGGCATACATTCCTTGGAGGAACATGCGTCTGGGTTCTGACCTCAACATGAACAGCCGTCGTGGTTATGATGAGGGTATGAATACCAATGAGCTTATCTGGAATGCTTCACTGTCATTCTCATTCCTCAAGGGTAACAAGGCCAGCTTGTCACTCGCAGCATACGATATCCTGCATCAGCGCAGTACTGTGAACCGTTCTATGAGCGCTACTTCACGTACTGATACTGAGAACAAGACTATCACCAGCTACTTCATGGCAACCCTTACTTACCGTCTGTCATTGTTCGGTGACCGCAGCTCTCGTCAGAGCATGCGTGGCATGGGCGGCTTCGGCGGCGGTATGGGCGGCTTCGGCGGCGGCATGGGCGGCTTCGGCGGCGGCATGGGCGGCGGTATGCCCATGGGCGGCGGCTTCGGCGGCGGCATGTTCTAAGCCAAACAACCAATACTTACAAATCAGGGAATCCGTCATAGGGTTCCCTGTTTTTTTTTGTAAGTTTGCATAAAATAGTTTTTCCAATAATAACGAAATGAAAAAAGAACAGGTTAATCTTAGCTTGGAAGAGATCTCTTTTGCTCTTGCCCAAGCGGACAAGGGGCGAATGAGCCCGGAACTGTCACCTAAGGACAGAGAGATTATGGAACAGGCTTGTGTGACATTGCGTGAGGCAGAACGTCAAGCCATAGTGAATGTTGAGACCGGTCTTGTTGAGCGGTTCCGGGAAAGTGCCGACGGAATCAAGCTGCAATCCAAGAACATCAGGTCTTTGGTTGCCAGGCTAAACAGGATTCCCAAATCATTGGACATTACAGAAAGCGTTATCAAGGAGTGCATCAAGGTGCTCAAGGCTGTTGCCTTGTGGTGTACCATGTTTTTTATGCTGTTTTATTTGAGCGGTTGTGCATCCATGAGCAAGGCGCAGCTGAAGCGTGTCAATTCTCTTGCCGTGGTCAGTGACTCAGCGGTTTGCGGACCGGGCAGCGTGTTCAGGATTCTTGATGACGTGCGCACGGACCGCGGACTTATGTATGTAGCTTCACTGCAGAGTGCCGATGCGCGCATAAGCGAACTGAACGGTTTGGCTTTGGCGCGTCAGGAACAGTCCCGCCTGGCCGACAAGGCCGATGTCTGCATCAGTATTCTGGAGAGTTACATACGTGCTTTGCGTTCGGCCAGCAGTGATTCACGCTGGAAACAGAATGGAATCGAATTGCGTGGGATAGGGCGTAATATGGATTCATTGGCCATTGCCTACAACAAGCTTGACTGGGGTATATTGTATGAGCCTGGTATAGCACGGCAGATAGGCAAGACAAGCGGATACTTGGCTGAGCAGTACGGCAAGCGGAGACAGTACCGTATTGTCAAGGCAATAGTGGAACAGGGTGATTCTCTTGTAGAAGCATGCTGCAAGTCTCTTGTGGCAGGACTCAAATCAAGTGAGTTCAAAGGGTTGATAGACAATGAACAAAGCGGACTTGAGAACAATTACCGGGCCTATCTTAATTCCCTGCAACTTACAGGTGCCACCCCTGCACTTGAGTTTGACCGTCTTTATCTGGATAACCGCATCCGCATTGAGACTGCACGCACCATGAACAAGCATTGCATCTCAATGCTTCAGAGTTTCCGTCGTGCCCATGCCGCACTGCTAAAGGAACTTGACAATCCCAGGACTTACAGCGAACTGTCCGACGAACTCTTTGAGCTGAACCGCCAAGTACAGGCTCTTTCAGAGTTGGTATGGTAATAACCTGCAGAGTGGCAGTACAAGGAAAAAGGAAAACTCAATACATATTTGTGAGTATTGATAATATTTCTTTTTCAATGTAATTTTGCGGGCAAAATGAGCAGGGTATGACTCTTAAGGAACTTAAGATTGGTGAGAGCGCCGTTGTTGCGGCAGTTGGTGGTGAGGGTGCGCTACGTCAGCATTTCCTTGATATGGGATTGTTGCCGGGCGTTGAGGTCAGGTTGCTCAAGTTTGCTCCTATGGGCGATCCCATGGAGCTTCTTGTGCGCGGATATACTCTTTCTTTGCGTCTTGAAGAAGCAGCACGGATTACTGTTAACGCACCGGATGTCAGCCAAAGCCCGCTCGACCCCAAGGGGAACTTAGACAATTTTGGCTATAACCTGACTCTGCACGAGCATAACTCGCATCCCGGATTGGGTGAGTCGGGCAAATATCATGACCCTACTCACGAACAGCCGCTTCCTAAGGGTACAACGCTGCGATTCGCACTTGCCGGCCAGCAGAACTGCGGCAAGACAACCTTATTCAATCAGCTTACGGGTTCTAACCAGCACGTGGGTAATTTCCCGGGTGTGACGGTGGACCGCAAGGACGGACAGATTAAGGGACATCCCGAAACACGGGTTACGGATTTACCGGGAATATACTCGCTGTCTCCATATACGCAGGAGGAGACCGTATCACGCCGTTTCATACTTGATGAGAAACCAAACTGCATCATCAATATAGTTGATGCCACCAACATAGAACGTAACTTATATCTTACGGTTCAGCTTATGGAACTGGGCGTTCCTATGGTGCTGGCTCTCAATATGATGGATGAGCTGACTGGTAATGGTGGTTCGGTACGCGTGAATGAGATGGAGCGAATCCTGGGTATTCCGGTCATTCCCATATCAGCAGCTAAGGGTGAGGGTATCCAGGAGCTTGTGGAGCATGCCATCCATGTGGCAGAGTTCCAGGAGGTTCCGGCCCGTACCGATTTCTGTACCAAGGATGATCACGGAGGCGCGGTACACCGTTGCCTGCACAGCATAATGCATCTGGTGGAGGATCATACTGAGCGCGCCGGCATACCCGCACGATTTGCCGCCGGAAAGCTTGTGGAGGGCGATACAACCGTGCTTGATGCCCTACAGCTGTCACAGAACGAGAAGGAGATGATGGAACACATCATCCTGCAGATGGAGGAGGAGCGTGGAATGGACCGCTCTGCCGCCATTGCCGATATGCGTTTCTCATTCATAGAACGCCTTTGCGCACAGACAGTGGTTAAACCCCGCAAAAGCCGCGAATACATACGCAGCAAGCGGATTGACCGCGTACTTACAGGCCGCTGGACTGCAATACCCATTTTTATTGTTGTGATGTGCCTGGTGATTTGGCTCACCATTGACGTGCTGGGCGCTCCGCTTCAGGACTGGCTTGATCAGGGAATCCAGTGGCTGGCAGGCATCTGCGTGGCAGGTCTTGAAAAGGCCGATGTGAGTCCCGCGATAGTATCGCTTATTGAGGATGGCATATTTGGCGGCGTAGGAAGCGTGCTGAGCTTTGTGCCTATCATCATTATCCTGTTCTTCTTCCTTAGCCTCATTGAGGACAGCGGTTACATGGCCCGTATAGCATTCGTGACCGATAAACTGCTGCGTAAGCTGGGATTGTCAGGCCGCTCAATTGTGCCGCTGCTTATCGGATTCGGTTGCTCTGTACCCGCTGTGATGGCTACCCGTACGTTGCCATCGGCCCGAGACCGCAAACTGACCATTCTGCTTACTCCGTTCATGAGCTGCAGTGCCAAGATACCCATATACGGCTTCTTTACCAATGCGTTCTTTCCCGGACACGGCGGTCTGATTCTGGCCGGTCTGTACCTGCTCTCCATACTTGTTGGTGTGCTTGTGGCGCTGGTTACAAAACTGTTCCGCAAGAACTATGTGGCTGCACCGTTTGTGATGGAGCTGCCTAACTACCGCATGCCGGGACTCAAGAACGTGAGCCACCTGCTGTGGGACAAGACCAAAGACTTTGTACAGCGTGCATTCACGGTAATTTTTGTTGCCACTATCATAATCTGGCTGTTGCAGACGTTTGATTTCCGGTTCAATATGGTGGAGAACGGCGAGGGGAGCATGATGGCCTGGGTTGCCGGAGTGCTGGAGCCGCTATTCCGTCCGCTGGGCCTTGGCGATTGGCGCATTGTGACATCGTTTGTAAGCGGTTTCCTGGCCAAAGAGAGTGTGGTTGCCACGATGGAAGTGCTGGGCGTAACCGGTTCACTCACAGTAGTTACGGCTGTTCCGATGCTCATTTTCAGCCTGCTCTACACACCGTGCGTTGCCGCAATCAGCAGCATCCGCCGCGAACTTGGTGACAAGTGGGCCATCTACGTAGTTATATTCCAGTGCGCCATTGCCTGGGTAGTATCCTGGCTTGGCTACTTAATTGCATCGGCCGTACTATGAATGCTTCCACAATTATAGCAATCATCGTCATTACCGGTCTTGTAGTAGCAGCGGTCATCGGCGCAATAAACAAACGCAAGAAAGGAGACTCCTGCTGTGGCTGCTCCATGAAGGACTGCTGCAGTAAGGCCCGCTGAACGCAGTAGAAAATTTAGGGTATTGACGTCAAAACTACGCGCCTTGCGGCGCTATCCCTCCCACACCCCAACAAGCTACCCTGAAATGTATGAGCAAGCTCCTACATTCCAGGGCATCTTATTGTGCTGCGGGCCCCTCCCGTTCACAAGCCCACGGGCGGCCATGGTTTTGCCTGCCAATACCCTAAATTTTTTCTACTGCGTTCAGCTACCTCTGTGCAAATGGGGACAGACCCTAACTGCACATGGTTTCAAATATGCACGTAGAACTTTTTTGGGGGTATAGGTATCGGAAACCGTCGCCACCCTCGGCGCGTTAGAGGGAGGGGCCCGCCGCGAAGCGGTGGGAGGGATAGGGCCGAAGGCCCGTAGTTTCAGATACCTATACCCCCAAAAAGTTCGGGGCTTAAAACCTGCAGACCTTAACTCATGAAAGCCTCCACATCATCCGGATGGTAAGGGATGATATCGGCTCCTAAGACGCGGCAGCCGGTGGGGGTGATCAGGATGTCGTCCTCAAGGCGGATGCCGCCGAAGTCGCGGTACTTTTCTATTGCATCGTAGTTGAGGAAGTCGGTGTGCATGTGCTCGGCCTTCCATTTGTCGATTAGGGCGGGGATGAAGTAGATGCCGGGCTCATCGGTCATTACGAAACCGGGCTGGAGGCGGCGGCCGCATCTTAGACAATTTGTACCAAACTGTTCCGAGGGTCTTACCTCATCGTCAAAGCCTACGTAGATCTGGCCAAGGCCTTCCATATCATGCACGTCCATGCCCATCATGTGGCCCAAGCCGTGCTGCAGGAACATGGCGTGCGCTCCGGCGGCGACGGCGTCATCGGTATTGCCCTTCATCAGGCCCAGGTCCTTGAGACGGTCGGTCATGAGGCGGCAGACATCCAGGTGCATGTCCATCCACTTGTAATCGGGACGGGCTTTTTCTATCACCAGGTCGTGGCAGGCCTCGACAATTGAGTAAATATCGCGCTGCTTTTGAGTAAATTTACCGCTGATGGGTAGGGTGCGGGTGTTGTCGCTGCAATAGTTGTTCACGGTCTCGGCACCGGCATCAACCAGAAGCAGACGGCCGGGCTCAAGCGGCTTCAAAGATGGGTCACCGTGGAATATCTCACCATGCATGGAGACAATGCTGCTGAACGATACTTTGGCGCCGTATGACATGGCGATTCCTTCCATGGCTCCTCCAATTGATTTCTCGGTCACGCATGGTTTGCAGAGCTTCATGGCTGTGGTGTGCATCTTGTAGCCGATGGCCATGGCACGCTCAATCTCAGCGATTTCGGCATCGGACTTGATGGAGCGCATATCGACCACTGCCTTTATGAGTTTGACCGATGCAGCGGCGCGGGTTTTCAAAGGGTGGATGCCCAGCATATCGGACAGCAGGATCATATGGTCGTGGCGGTAGGGCGGGAGGAAATGGACTTCACGGCCAGCTTTCCTGGCATCGGCCACCATTTCATTAAGTTTGCCGAACTGGGCGCTGTTGCTGATTCCGCATTCCGCAGCCAGATCGGCCACAGAAGGGACGAATCCGGTCCAGATAATGTCCTCAATATCAATGTCGTCGCCCAGAAGCCATTCCTGACCGCTGTCAGCATCGATCACTAGGGCCAGGGTGTCGCGGTCCTGGCCTGTGAAGTACAGGAACGAGCTGTCCTGACGGAAGGTGTAGCCGTTGGCGGGATAGTTGCACGGGGCGTTGTTGTTACCAAGCAGGACAATCAGTCCGCTGCCCACTTTATCTCTCAGTTCAGCACGGCGGCTGGAATAGGTTAGTTTATCGAATAACATAGATAATTAAGTTTTTTGTAAAGATACGCAGAATTTCTGGAAAAATGGTGCCAAAGGGGTCGGTTCTTTTTGGCCCCTTTTTCTAAAAATGAGGCCAAAAAGAACCGACCCCTTTGGCACCATTTTTTAACTTTGCGTGGTTTTTTGAATCTTATATACAGAAATGCTAAACAATACGATTATGAAAAGGATTTCAACAATGATATTGGTCCTGGCAACTACAGTGGTTGCAATGGGCCAGAATAACTGGAAGGACGAGAATCTGAGATATGGTATGTATCTGGGTCCTATCAAGGCCGGTGAGGCGGAACTTATAACCAGGAATGTGACCTATAATGGAGAGAAAGCGGTACAGATGGACCTGATAGCAAGGACCACAAGCGCAGCTGAGAAGATATTCAGCCTGAACGATACGCTTACCACCATTGTCAGACCCGATGATTCATCACCCGTTTATTTCCAGAAGCATTGCTTTGAGGGCGATGACATAGTACGCGAAAAGGTGAACTTCAGTAAGGATTCCAATGGCAAGTGCGTGGCTGAGATGACCAAATACTACAAGGACGGACACGTGAGGGAGGTTACTGAGACAAGCAATACCCTGGTGTATGACATGGTCAGCGTTGTGGGATTTGCCCGCACAATAGATACCAAGGATCTAAAGAAGGGACAGCGCATGAACTTCAAGCTGGTCGATGCCTGTGACATTCTTGAAGAGTCACTTATATTCCAAGGCTGGGAGACACTGAAGATATCTGGCAGAAAATACAACTGCATGATGTTCAAGCTTGTGGAACCGTATGAGGAAAAGGGAAAGAAGAAAGACCGCGAGATACTGAACATCTATGTTTGCGATGATGAAGCCCGCACCATAGTCCAGATGGATATCAAGTTCAAGGTGGGTACAGCCAAGGCTAAAATAATAATCTGATTTGATTTAACTTTCCTGTCTAAACCATATAATGTTAGAAAGAATCAAATTATAAACCTTTAAACTATAAATGCAAATGAGAAAACTTATGGTGGCCGCCATGATGCTTGCGGCAGTGAGTATGTCTGTGAATGCGGCCAAGAAGGATAAGAAAGAGGCTTCAGAGCCCGTTCTTGGCATCAAATCAGGTGTTATAACAATGGCCAACAACATGGGTAGCTTTACAGGCGGTGCCGGCGGATTCGGCGGTGGCGCAGGTATGGGCATGGGTGGCTTTGGCGGCGGTGCCGGTATGGGCATGGGCGGCGGCCAGGGTATGGGCCAGCGTCCCCAGGGCCAGGGCGGTCAGGGTGGTCAGCGTCAGATGAACTTTGATCCTAGCACAATAGTTACCAAGATATATTTTGATGATTATGGTAAGAAGACAGTAACAGTTACCACCCGCGGTGAGGCAGGTACAACACGTTCACTTGCTATAGGTGAGGACAACTACCAGATCAACGACGCTGAGAAGTCTGCTACCAAGATGCCGTCATTTGGCGGACGTCGTGGCGGTCAGGGCGGCGGAGGCGGCCGTGGCATGGGTATGGGCATGGGAATGGGCATGGGTGCCCAGACAACTCCTATGTTCGACTGGGAGAACCTGGATGCCAAGACCATAAAGAAGAACAAGATCAAGGAGCTTGGTGAGGAGGAAGTTGCAGGCGTAATGTGCAAGAAATATTCCGTTACCACCAGCAATCAGGGCTATTCAACCGAGCAGACCCTGTGGATATACAAGAACCTGACAATGAAGAGTGAGACCGTTTCTGACTGGGGCACAATGGGCCAGACAGTTGAGAAGCTTGAGGAGACCGATGTTGACCAGAGCCTGTTTGAGCTCCCCAAAGACTACAAAGTTGAGGAGATGCAGATGAACTTCGGCGGTGGCGGCATGGGCGGCTTCGGCGGCGGTGACTTCGGTGGCGGTGCCGGTGGCTTCGGCGGCGGCATGGGAGGCGGCGGCTTCGGCGGCGGTATGGGCGGCTTTGGCGGCGGCTTCTGATTTGAATTGAGAGTTGAGAATTGAGAATTATAGAAAAGGTTCGGAAAATTCCGAACCTTTTCTAATGTCGCGGGTTATTACGCAGGTGCTTGTTAATTCTCAACTCTCAATTCTCAATTCTCAATTCTCACCGCGTAGCTACTTGTGCCGTATCCGAACCAATAGCCTAATCCGCCCTGGATGTTGCCTTGCAGGTTGCTGGAGTAGGGAATCAGGGCCACGTGGCTGAACATGTTGTTCTCCTCAAACTTACTCCAGAAATTGTATGCGTTGATATCTATTGATGCCAGTTTGAAATGCACGCTGTCACCCTGGGTATAGTAGTATTCATTCTCTATGATAGGATTGGTGCTGCCACGGTTAACGGCCATCATCTGATCGTTCTTAAGCTGACTGTCAAAGGTGCCGATGTATGATGCGTTGTATGTTGAGTCTTTGCCCGATGCCATGCTGAAGAACTTGTAATAACGTACCTCAGGTACCGGTACTATATGTGCCTTGAGTATGTACAGCGTGTCTATACTAGGATGGGGTTCCACTGTTGTGGAGTCTATGCTTCCGGGCGGCAGAATGGAGGTAACTGCCTCTGCGTGCATGCCTTTCCAATCTACCTGAAGTTGGTATGTTCCTCCTATCTCTCCTTTAAGCTGGTTTGTGGTATAGCACATCTTGAGCAGATATTCATCACTCAGGGTAGGTGTTAGACGGTATTTCTGCCCGTTATGGGTTACGGTTACCGTTGCGTTGAGCGCCACATGGCCAAGCAGGTCGGATATGTTTTTCTCATCCAGGGTTGCTGAGACAGATGATGTCACGAACACCACCGGGGCTGCATCATTCTCAATCCAGCCTTCAATTACAAGCATCTCGGGGCTTTCAGGCAGTTGCGGCTGGCAGGAGACGGCTGCAATGAGCATCATGAGTATGTAAGCGTATCTTTTCATATCAGAAACGGCATGAATAGCTTATGGATGGTATGACAGGTATTATGAGCTTGGCCAGCTTGTAGCGGATGGTCAGTTCATCCTCATCGGCATTGATATAGCCCATGGTGTAGTTTTTGTGCGCTGTGGCGTTGAAGACTGAAAGGTTTATGCTGTGGTCCAGACGGCCACGGCGCGGCAGGTTATAGGTAGCTGACAGGTCCAGTCGTATGTATGGCGGGAGCTGGGCGGAGTTGTACCGGTCATAGTAGATGAGCAAGGTATTGGACAGCAGATAGAGGTTCTTGGCGGGGGTATATGGACTGCCTGTTGCCATAATCAGGCTGCCTCCCAGATCAAATCGGCCTACCTTATATGACATGACGGCGTTGAACTCATGGCGGCGTTCATGCGATGAATGGAACAGACTGGGGAACAGTTCTCCGTCTCCTTCACGCAGGGACTGTCCGTATGAATAGCTGAACCAGCCTGTTACGGAACCGGCCTGTTTGGCCAGCATCATGTTGAGGCCGTAGTTATAACCGGAGCAGATGAGCAGGTTGTCCTCAAGATGATAGGGACGGGTAAGAAGGTCAAAGATGAACCCTATGTATTCGGCCTGGTTGTGGAGACGCTTGCCGTAAGCCTGGACCGACAGAGCATATTTGGAATCGAGGAATTCAAGGTCATAAGAGATTGTGGCGTAATAGGCTTGCTGCGGCTTGAAGTAACGTCCTGCAGCCACCCAGAACTCTATGGGAAGCCCTACGTTAGTCATGCCGGTCTGAGTGAGGTACTGGTGCTTGATGCCTGATTCCAACGTTATGGATCCCTTGCGGAACATGTTGTATTCAACGGTAAGGGCGGGATCTGCATTGAGACAGTCATAATTCCGTGCCTCTTCATATGCCGACAGGAGCAGGTGTGGAGTAATTCCCAGACTGTGTCCTGCCTTGAAAAGACGGCTCACATAGAGATTGCCCAGAAGTGCCAGCTGTGTAGGCTGTGATGCGGTGCCTGTCTGGTTGGAAGGCACTACGGGATCTTGCGGAAGTATATCGTACAGGTTGGCTTCGGCTTCAAGGCTTATGGCATAGGGTAGTCTGAGGGTGCTCTTTACTCCGATGTTGGTGATGTGTGCAGGCATGTACCCGTAGAATATGCTGTTGTCAACGTGACCTTCCAACTGATAGTTTGTCATGAACAGTGAGGTAGTGGAACTGACCCTGCTGCCGTGGTGTCTCCATCGGAGTGATGCAAGGGAGTTACCCCAGGTACAGTCCATCTGGATCTTGGTATCGCCGAATATGCTTTCGCCTCGGTCATGGCTCCATAGAACGTTCAGGTCTATTGTGTTGCGCTCATTTATCCTGTGCAGAAGAGCGAGATTGGCATCGGTAAAACCGTAGCGGAAGGGACTGCCGTCAAACTCCAGTAATGATCCGTATATGGTGTTGATGAAGGAGCGGCGTATGGACAATGTGAGTGCAGTTTTGCCTGAAAGCGGTGTACAGAGGGTAGCCTGGCCTGAAATGAGCCCCAGGGTTGCCGTGCCCGAGGTGCGCTGGGGGATGGTGTCGGCATGGTCAAGTAAAAGCCGGGCTCCTAGAAACGCGGATTTGGTGGATGTGCTGAACTCGACTGTAGGCAGATGGTCCTGGTTGAACAGTGAGAACAGCCCGGTAAAGTTTACCGATCCATATATAGGAACGTCCGATATCGTGAGAAGATTGTGAGATGACTCTCCTCCCTGTACGTGCAGGCCTCCGGACTGGTCGGAGTTGGTGCTCACTCCGGGCAGGGACTGGAGATATCGCATGGGATCGGTGTAGCCGAACATCTTGGGGTAGGTCTTCATGAGCTTGGTGTCAATGCGGATGCCGCTTGCCATGGTGCCGCTTAAGGCCGACACATTACGGTGCTCAGTAAGGGTTACCTCATCAAGATATATACGAATGGAATCTTCCTGCGATGCGCATGGCAGGGCAGGAAGAGACAGTATGGCTGTCAGCAACAGTATTTGCAGCCTTGTTTGAATCACTTGATTATTTCAAGCTGGCGGAGCAGTGCGGCGGGTTCAGGATCATGGCCGCGGAATTCACGGTATAACTGGGCCGCATCCACGCTGCCGCCCTGCTCAAGCAGGTGACGGAACTTGCCGGCGGTCTCCTTATCGAAAATGCCCTTCTCCTCAAATAGTGAATAGCCGTCGGCTGCAAGCACCTCGGCCCACTTGTAGCTGTAATAGCCTGCAGCGTAGCCGCCGCTGAATATGTGGCTGAATGAGGTGGAGATTATGCACTCCGGTACGGTTGGCAGGACATCGGTCGATTTGAGGGCGTCTTTCTCAAACTTTATCACCTCACCTTCTATGGGGGCGGTTAGGGTGTGGTAGTTCATGTCCAGGATGCCGAACTGGAGCTGGCGCATGTGGTAGTAGGCGCTCAGGTAGTTCTTGGAGGCCTTGATCTTGGCTATGAGCTCATCGGGCAGGGGCTGTCCTGTCTTGTAATGTTTTGCGAATATGTTGAGGTACTCTTTCTCATATGCCCAGTTCTCCATTATCTGGCTGGGAAGCTCCACAAAGTCATGATCTACGCTGGTTCCTGTCATGGAGGGGTAGCGGCCCTTGGCCATGATGCCGTGAAGGGAATGGCCGAACTCATGAAGCATGGTGGTGAACTCATCATGTGTTATAAGGCTCGGGGTATCGGAAGTAGGTTTCGTGAAGTTGGTAACAAGGCTTATGAACGGACGCTCCTCAACGCCGTCCTGTATCTTAAGGTCACGGAATGAGGTCATCCATGCACCGCTGCGCTTGGTGGCGCGGGGAAAGAAATCGGCATAGAACAAGGCCAGGAATGAGCCGTCGGCATCACGTACCTCATATACCTTTACGTCGGGATGATAAACCGGTACGTCGGCGGGCTTGAAGGTTATTCCGTACAGACGGCCTGCCAGACTGAATATGGCGTTGATGCAGTCCTCAAGACGGAAATAGGGTTTCAGCTCCTCGTCTGTCACGTTGTACTTGGCCACGCGCTGTTTCTCAGCATAATAGCTGAAGTCCCATGGACGTATCTGGTCTCCGGTAAATCCTATGCTCTTGGCGAAACTGTTAAGCTCGGCAACCTCCTCGCGGGCCTTGGGCAGGGCGGGGGCACGGAGCTCCTCTATGAACTTCCAGACTGCGTCACCGTTCTTGACCATGCGCAGTTCGGTCTTGTAGTCGGCATAGTCCTTGTAGCCCAGCAGTGAAGCCTGCCTGTAGCGCAGGTCAACTATCTGTCGTATGGTCTCGGTGTTGTCCCATTCATCGCCGAATGCGCGGCGGTTATAGGCACGGTAAATCTTTTCACGCAGGTCACGGCGGTCGCTGAATTTGATGAATCCGCCGTAGCTGGGGGCAGACAGGTCAAACAGCCAGCCTTCAACGCCTTTATCCTTGGCAGCCTGGGCGGCCATGTCCCTAATGTAGCCGGGCAGCCCAGCCAGGTCTTTCTCATCGGTCAGCACCATCTGGAAGTTGTTGGTAGATGAGAGCTGGTTCTTCTGGAACTGGAGGGTGAGCAGGGAGAGTTTCTCGCTTATCTCACTGTATGTCTTCTTGTCCTCAGGGCTCAGGTTGGCACCGCTGCGCTCGAATGACTTGTAGGTGTCTTCAAGCAGTTTCTTCTGATCGGGGTCAAGCTTAAGGCTCTCCCGTTGGTCATATACGGTCTTGATGCGCTTGAACAGGCCCTCGTTCAGACTGATATACATAGAGTAGTCAGTTGACATGGGAGCCACTTTCTCTGCTATCTCCTGCAGTTCTTCGGTAGCATCGGCTTCCAGGATATTATAGAAGATGCTTCCTATCTTGTTTACCCGGCTTCCGGCAAATTCCAGGGCCTCGATGGTGTTGCTGAACGTGGGTGCATCGGGGTTGGCTACTATGGCGTCAATCTCCTGCTTGCCCTCCTTGAAAGCCTGCTCAAAAGCCGGCAGATAGTGCTCAGGCTGTATCTTGTCAAACTGGGGCGCACCGTACGGAAGCGGTGAATCTGTGAGTAACGGGTTGTTCTGCATGTTGCAAGCGGTAAATAGTGTAATGCCTATTATGCACAAAAGGTTTTTTCTTATCATATTTTTATTGTTTATTGGGTGCGAAGTTACAAAATAATGTTACCTTTACCGAAATTAACCTTGATTATGTTCAGAAGGTCTTTCATAATTGCCTGTATTTTACTGTGTACAATATCTGTCAGTGCACAGGTAACAGATTATCGCGCTACATATTATGTGGACGGAGCGGAAAAGAAGGATCAGTTCCGCTCGCATACGTCGTTGGAATCGGTTGAGCAGGGTGGCAGCGTGGTGTATGCCACCAACGGTGTGGACCTGATACTTACCAAGATGCGTCTTAACAAGACATCGGGTTCCATCTCTGATCCAGACCGCAGGGAGACAGGCCGGAATTCCGTGATCCTGGCTGACGGCGGCAGCAAGGTGCTGCTGGAATTATGCGATGTGGTATCACATATAGCACAGGCCGACGGTATCACCGCTAAAGGCAGGGACACCAAGGTTACGGTTCGGGAAGGCAGCATCGGCATCAACAGGACAGGTGGTGCGGCTGTGAATGTGGTGTCAGGCGGTGCTGTTGAATTGAATGAAACGAATGTTACCACCAATGCATGGGCATTATGCAATGTTGACGGAGGTTCTGTCACTTTCAATGAATGTATCCTTAAAGAAGGAGGTGTGTGCGGATTCCTGCTGTACGGAGCCAAAAGCAATGACGGGCAGGGTGCACTGGAACTCAAAAAAAATATGCTGACTATCTCAGACGGTCCTATGTTCATGGTTACCAACACAAATGCATCGATAACCATGACGGGAAACAAAATAAACGGCATGACAGATGAACTGATGTCCGTAAGGGCCGATTACTGGGGACAGAAAGGAGCAAACGGCGGCAAAGCATCACTTACTCTTAGGAAACAGACAATCTCAGGAGACATTAAAGTTGACAGCATAAGTTCACTGGAACTGAAACTGCAGAAGGGTGCCAAGTTTAACGGACGCATTAACCAGACGGAGAACCGTTGCGCACAGGTTCGCGTAAAGATTGAGTCCGGTGCTGTTTGGACCGTAAAAGGGGAGTCTTACCTGACATCGATAGAGTTCACCCAACCGGTTAAGAAGGGGCTCAAACAACTTAAGGGTAAACATGTGATTTACTATGATCCCGATGATGCCGCCAATGCCCCGCTGGGCGGCAGGGAGTACAAGACAGGCGGCGGGAAACTTTGTCCGTTAAGATGAGAGCTTTATCATCAGCAATAAAAAAATCAAGGAGTGTCATCTTTCTGTTGGCACTCCTGATTCCTATATCCTGTTGCAGGAAAGAAGAGGATGATTCCATAAGTAGGACTGTCCTGGTCTATATTGCCGCAGACAATAGCCTCTCCAATAGCGCCAATCCGAATCTTTATTCCATGAGCAGTTCCATAAGGTCCGGCGTAGGTAACATGAACCTGCTTGCGTTTGTTGACAGACATGACTTTAAACCGGCGTTGCTCCATCTTCATGGTACGTCTATCGATACCGTAAAGACCTATCCGGAGCTGAACAGTGCCGATCCGGCTACCTTGAGGGAGGTTGTTGAATATGTAAAGAACAATTATGATTCGGAATCATACGGTCTGGTAATGTGGTCACATGGAACAGGCTGGCTTCCAACCCGTCAGCTCCATTTTGTGGCACCTAACCTGAATTATTCACCTTCACGTGACGGAAACGGGCATTATGCCTCTGTTATTGAGATGCAGCGCTATCCGCTATCCATGCAGACCAAGTCTTTTGCATTGGAGAATGTAAAAGGCGGCAATCCGTCATATACATGCATGGAACTGGACGAGCTGGTTGATGCCTTACCGGAAGGAATGTTTGACTTCATTGTGTTTGACGCATGCTATATGGGCAATGTGGAGGTGGCCTATGCGTTGAGAAAAAAGACGCGCTATATCGTTTCATCGGCATATGAGATTGTAAGCTATGGTTTTCCGTATCATCTGGTGACCCGTGACCTGCTGGAGGGAAACCTTATGAAAGTATGCAGGGAGTTCCATTCATATTATAACGGTTTCTCTGACTGGCAGCAGATGGCCGGAATATCGCTGGTGAGGACTGAAGGGCTGGATAGCCTGGCATCCTGTTTCAGTAAGATCATTGCGGAAAGAAAAGATACCATTCCGTATATGGATATCAATGAAATTCAGGTGTTTGACAGATTCAGGAATCATGTGTTCTTTGATTTGCTGGATGTGGTGGATAAACTGGCTACAGACAAGGATTCATATGATGAGTTCAGGTACCAGCTGGACAGATGCGTATCGTTCAAGATTTCAACACCATATATCTTTCACGGAGATTATGAGGAGATCAAGGTGGACAAATACTGCGGGCTGAGCGTCTATGTTCCGTTAAGCAAATATGATAAGGGTATGAATCAGGGTGATACCTCGCTTAATGATGATTACAGAAAGACCGAGTGGAGCAGAGCTACCGGCTATTGAGAATTATTACTAACTGAATATAAACAACTTAATTGTCCTGAATTAAAATGAGAAACAATCTGTTTAAGGCTGTCCTGCTTGTAGCGGGATTGTCTGTATGTGGCTGTAAGGGTGATGTGACTCTGTCACGTGACGTCAAGGGTTATGATGACCCTCTGATGCAGAATGAGAAGAAGATAACCCAGATTATTAAGGGGATGACGCTAGAGGAGAAGGTTGCTATGCTTCACGGAAAGCATATGTTCACATCCGAGGGTGTTCCAAGTCAGGGTATTGCCGATATGGTATATGCCGACGGTCCCTTTGGTATCCGCGAGGAGATGGAGCCTCATTCATGGAACTCCATCCATATGACAACTGACTCCGCAACGTTTTTCCCCACAGGATCGGCCCTGGCTGCAACATGGAGTACCGAGATGGCATATAAATACGGTACTGGTATGGCCCGTGAGGCGCGTCTGCGCGGTAAGGATATGATTCTGGGTCCTGCCATAAACATTCAGCGTATTCCTACAGGCGGACGTACATACGAGTATCTGAGTGAGGATCCATATCTGAGCGCTCAGCTGTCAGTGGGTTATACATTGGGTGTGCAGGATAACGGTGTGGCAGTCTGCATAAAGCATTTTGCCCTGAACAACCAGGAGACAAACCGCGGCAGCGTGAATGTGATTGTAAGCCCGCGCGCAATGCGTGAGATATATCTGGTGCCGTTTGAGGCTGCTGTGGTTGACGGTAACGCATACGGTGTGATGTCGGCCTACAACAAGATAAACGGATACTGGTGTGCCGAGAATGACGAGCTGCTGAACCAGATACTGCGTAAGGACTGGGGATTCAAGGGTATGGTTATATCGGACTGGGGCGGTACTCACAGCACAGTAGGTTCAATCAAGGCCGGTCTGAACGTTGAGATGCCTAACTCCCAGTATCTAGGACCGGCTCTGATGGATTCTGTCAAGAGCGGTGCTGTGGCTGAGAGCGTGATTGATGAGCGTGTGCGTGAGATTCTGCGCGTGCGTATGGTCATTGATCCTGTTCCGGAGGATAAGGCTAACAAGGAGATGACAGCCAAGCCTGAGCAGGCTCAGATTGCATATGAGGTTGCCACACAGTCAATTGTGCTGCTTAAGAATGAGGGTGGCCTGCTGCCTATAGACCTGAACAAGGTCAAGACCATTGCCGTTATAGGTGACAATGCCGATAAGATCATGGCTACAGGCGGCGTGGGTGCAGGCGTAAAGGCTTTGTATGAGATTACTCCTATTGCAGGTTTGCGTAACCGCATTGGTGATAAAGCTAAGATTGTTTATGCGCAGGGCTATACCTCACAGCAGGCACGCGGGGGATTCGGCGGTTTTGGCGGCGGTTTTGGCGGTTTTGGCCGTCGTGGCGGGGCTCCGGCTGCTACTAGTCCTGCTGCTGCTTCCAAGCCGGATAATACCGCACAGAAGCTTCAGGATGAGGCTGTAAAGGTGGCCAAGGATGCAGACCTGGTGCTGTTTATAGGCGGTGACAACCGTTCACACGAGACCGAGGGCAGTGACCGCCGCAGCATGGACCTGCCGTATGACCAGGAAAATGTCCTGGAGGCTGTAGCAAAAGTGAACCCCAATGTGGTGTTCATTGCTGTTGCGGGCGCTCCGGTTGATCTGAACCGCGTACAGGCTTGCTGCCCGGCAATAGTTCAATCATGGTTTAACGGTACCGAGGGCGGTAATGCCCTGGCAGACATACTGACGGGTAAGATTTCACCCAGCGGACGTCTGCCGTTCTCATATCCCATCAAGCTTGAGGACAGTCCCGCATACGCTACGGGCAGTTTCCCGCAGACCGATGCTCCAATCAACCAGGATGTGTTTGTATCGCTGGTTCAGGAGGACAGCAAGGCCGAGGAAATGCTTAAGGGCGCAACCGGACGCGGTACTGCACTTTACAGTGAGGACCTGCTGGTAGGTTACCGTTGGTTCGATACCAAGAACAAGCCTGTCATGTATCCGTTCGGATATGGTCTGGGATACTCTGAGATTGAGTATTCAGACTTCAAGGTCCTTGACAGCCAGTACCGTGACGGTCAGGATATCCAGGTTCAGTTTACGGTAAAGAATGTGGGCAAGTACAACCAATATGACGTTCCGCAGGTTTATGTTCACCGTGTGGATGCAAAGGTTGAATGGCCCTACAAGGAGCTCAAGGCTTTTGAAAAACTGTATCTTGTTCCCGGCATGTCAGTGATAACGACACAGGAAATACCTGTCAGTTGGCTCAAGTACTGGGATGAGACCAAGCATGACTGGGTGCTTGAGCCCGGAAAGATAGAGCTGCTGCTGGCACATGATGCCGGTAATGTGGTGGCCAAGGCAGAAGTCACGATAAAATAACCTTAAATATGAGAAAGTCATTACTGATTGTTTTTGCAGCCATTCTGGGATCTGTTAACCCTTTGGTTGCACAGGAGAGTGTTCCTGTCTATAAGAACACCAACTATTCATTCAGGGAGAGAGCGGTTGACCTGGTGTCACGTCTTACACTTGAGGAGAAACAGGCCCTTTTGGGCAACAATATGGCTGCCGTGCCTCGCTTGGGCATTAAGCAGTATAATGTATGGAGCGAGGCTCTGCACGGCGTGCTGTCAGGTGCCAACGCATCGGTGGGGCTGCAGGGTCCTACATCTTTCCCAGGCAGCGTGGCCTTAGGTTCAACATGGGATCCTGAACTGCTGGAACTGGAGGCATCGGTCATAGCCGATGAGGCCCGTGCCATTTTCCAGACCGGCACCAAGGGCCTTACCTTCTGGAGCCCGGTTGTAGAACCCATTCGCGACCCCCGCTGGGGACGTACCGGCGAAAGCTACGGCGAGGATCCTTTCCTGGCTGCCGTTATGAGCAGCGGATTTGTGCGCGGCATGATGGGCAGTGACCCCAACTACATCAAGGCAGTGCCGTGCGCCAAGCACTATTTTGCCAACAACAGTGAGTTTGACCGTCATGTGGGCAGTTCAAACATGGACAGCCGCGACATGCGCGAGTTCTACCTGTATCCGTACAAGGAGCTGATAGAGAAGGACAACCTGCCATCTATCATGTCATCATACAATGCCGTGAACCATGTACCCACATCGGCCAGCGTGCTTTATCTGGATAGCATTGCCCGTCGCACATATGGCATGAAGGGTTATGTGACAGGTGACTGCGCCGCCATTGAGGATATATACACCGGCCACTACTATGTTGAGACCGCCGAAGAGGCTACCGCCGCAGGTCTGAAGGCCGGCGTCGATTCTGACTGCGGAAGCGTGTATCAGCGTTATGCCTTGAGCGCACTGGAGAAGGGGCTTATCACTGAGGCCGATATGGACCGTGCGCTGGTGAACATGTTCACCGTGCGTATGCGTACCGGTGAGTTTGATCCCCTTATGAAGGTTCCTTATACCAACTTCCCGCCCAGCACAGTGAATTCAGAGCGCAGCCAGGCTATTGCACTGGAGGTTGCTACACGTACTCCGGTTCTGCTCAAGAATGACAAGGTTGTAGGTACAGAGGCCAAGGCTCTGCCTATCAGACTTGATGGAATCAAGAGCATCGCGCTGATAGGCCCGCAGGCTGACCGCGTAGAGTTGGGACCGTACTCCGGTCGTCCCGAGCAGTCAAGCCGTACTACTCCGTACGCTGGTATCAGCAAGTACATTGCCGACAAGGGGCTGGACATTGATGTGACCCTGGCATCGGGCGGGAGCACCAAGAGCAAGAGTAACCTGCTTTATGTGGCATGGTTTGAGCTTGAGAAATCTGACGGCGCCACCAGCCGCCACGACGCTACACAGTACAGCTCGTCATCTCAGGGCATCACAGTGGGTTCAGGTATGGGAACCGAGGAGCAGGTGCGTTCTATTGATGACGGTTCATGGACAGCATATGAGAACATTGACCTGATTAACGTAGAAAAGATTACCATAGGCGCAAACATTCCCACCGAAGGCGGTATAATAGAGGTGCATGTGGGTTCACCCGAAGGTAACCTGATAAGCACCATCGAGGCTACACGTGCATCGGGCAAGAGGGTAGGTGGCGTTTACGGTGCCAGCACACCAATGGAGGCCAAGGTGAACAAACTGGGCTACAACGGCCCTCAGACATTGTATTTGGTCTATAAGGCTCCTGAGGATGATGAGATTCCGGAGGATGTACTGGCTGCAGCCCGCAAGAGTGACGTGGCTATTGTCTTTGTGGGAACCGATGAGAATACGGCTACCGAGGAGGCTGACCGTCTTACCCTGAACCTGCCGGGCAACCAGGTCAAGCTGATACAGGCTGTGGCCAAGGAGAACAAGAACACCGTGGTTGTGATGCAGACTCTGGGCTGCGTTGAGGTTGAGGACTTCAAGAATCTGGAGAATATTCCGGGTATCCTGTGGACCGGTTACAACGGCCAGGCACAGGGCGCTGCCATTCCTATGGTCCTGTTTGGTGATGTTACCCCCGGTGGCAAGCTGAACGCCACATGGTACAAGTCTGTCAAAGACCTGCCGCCCATTACCGATTATACTCTGCGTGCAGGGAACGGCAAGCCCGGACGTACGCTGTGGTATTTTACCAAGCCTGTTTCCTATGAGTTCGGTTACGGACTGAGCTATACCACTTTTGAGTACTCAGACTTTACCATCAGCAAGAGTTCAATTACTTCTAATGACAAGATTACCATCAGTGTAAACGTAAAGAATACAGGAGATTTTGACGGCGATGAGGTGGTCCAGATATACATGACCACCCCTGACAGCCCTGCATCACTTCAGCGTCCCATAAAGAGACTGAAGGGATTCAAGCGCGTGACCATCCCACGCGGCCAGACTCGCAGGGTGGAGATTGAGATTGACTGCGCCGACCTCTGGTTCTGGGATCTGCAGAATGACCGTATTACATATGATTCAGGACGATATGTGTTTGAGATTGGTTCTTCATCGCAGGATATCCGCGGACGCGTTACCGCAAACATGAACGGAAGGTTCACTCCGCAGCTTAAGACTGTGGTGGCTGACTGCCGTGTATCGGTATTGGAGATTGGCCATACTGCCCAGACCGTGACAACAGCCTGCCTTACCGATGATTCGTTCATAGGGCTGGACAAGGCTACGGTAAAATATGTGAGCAGCAATACAGCCGTGGCAACCGTGGATGCATCGGGTAAACTTACCGCTGTGGGTCCCGGTATCGCATCGGTGACCGTGAATGTTACCTATAACGGCAAGACCGTGAGCGACACCTATTCCATAAAGGTCAATGCAGACCTGTCGCTGGCTACATTAAGCAATGCCGGCAAGTCATTGCTTAAGGCTGGACGCAAGCAGTACAGCGTGCTGGGTAAGATGTCAAGCCAGGTAAGCGCTACAGCGCGGTCTCAGCAGCTTAAGGTGGATGTAGAGCAGGCTCCCACAGTGCCCGGCACAGCCGTTGTAAAGGTATCGGAGCCTGTTACCGGCGATGCACAGACCTATTATGTGAACTTTGGCATCAAGGGTGTGAGCGATGAGTTCAAGAACAATACCCTGGGCCGTCACTGGGATGTGATACGTCCTAATGACGACAATCTGCTGGTGGCCGATGGCGTGCTGGAGATTACAGCTGCAGCCGGCGATATTACCGCTGCGTCAGACAATGGTGCTAATCTGGTGCTTCAGAGCGCCAACAGCGACTGGACCATAGAGACCAAACTGCAGACGAGCGCATTGCCCACAGGTGCGCAGAATGCCGGTCTGGTGGCATATCAGGATGATTCACACTTTGTCAAGTTTGTATATACCGGTGCCGCAATGCGCCGTGGCGGACAGCAGCAAGGGACAGCACCGGCTGCAGGCAGCCTGCAACTGTACGTTGAAGAGAACGGAGCATCCAAGAGCACTCTTAGCGTCAATCTGGCTGAGGCTGGTGTTAAGGACAATACAGTCTATCTAAAACTGGAGAAAGACGGCAGCGTTTATACGGCACTCTATTCAGTGAACGGAAAGAACTGGATACAGGCCGGTCAGGCAGACGTGGCCCTTAAGGATATCCAGGCCGGTATGATAGCATGCCAGGGAGTTCAGAATATGCGCGGAATGCGTCCCGGCGCGGCTCCTGCAGCAGCCCCTGCACAGCAACAGGCTGCTCCTTTCAAAGCTTGCTTTGACTGGTTCAGGATAAAGAACAGATAAGGTGAATCATCTGGAGGGCTTAAACAATTGGAGACTGTTCCTGACCGCAATGGTTATGTGGTTGGGGATGGTCTCCGGTTCTTTTGCTATTACACCGGTTACGGTTGACATTAAACCTTTCCAGGACGGGTTTGTGATGTCCCGTGACAACGGTATGCTTATCTGGACCGATACAGAAGGCAATGCCACTGACAGCCTGAAACTAAGGATGCAGATAGCCGGAATTGATGTACGTGACGACCGGGTGCTGGTTGTAAGCCCGGACTGCAGGGTGATGAGTGTGGAGCGTGGCGGCAGGAGTCGCGTGCTGTGCCGCAGCCAGATAAGGAACAAAGTGGACTATGTAGTGGGGATTGCCTGCTCTAAAGACAACACTTTGATTCTTACGGAGAACGGGGTGATTCTTAGTACCGTTGATTTTGATTCATTCAAGTCTATGGATTTTAACGGCACATATTTCACATATTATGATGAGACCCGTTTCTGTTCAATAAGTGCATCGGACAACAGTTTCTTCATAGCCGGAACTTATCCTGACGGTATGCCGGCTGTGTTTACATCGGCAGCAGGCAATATCTGGAGTGAGCGTTCGCTTACCTATACCCAGGGCGCTCAGACCTTGCAACTGGAAAAGAAACCTATACGGCTGGCTTACGATAAGCGTATGGACCGTTTTGTGCTGGCCTGTACTGAAGGTTATCTGTTCTATATGCCCGGATGCTCCCACTGCAACAGCATGGAACACAAAGCTATGCTTGATATCGTAGCCGTGGGTTTTAATGATGGCAGATGCATTTGGGCAGTTGAATAAGAGTCCGTTTTTTCATTACATTTGCCGCATCATAACCATACAATCCGGCAATATGACTCAGATAGAACGTATAGAGCAGATGGAGAGTATCCTTAACCGCCTGCGTGAGGCTATGGATAAGGCAAACATGGCTATGGACCAACTGCGTGCGCTTGGCCCGCAGGCCATAGAGCTGGATGCATATTACGGCAGCCCGGAATGGTTTGAAGACCTTAAGGCCGATGAGAAAGGCCTGCTTCCGGACGGGTTGAAGCGTGGCGTGCTGTCTGAAGACGGAATCTATGATGTTCTTAATGAGTACAGGGAGTTTAACTTGTAGTGGGGTAGTGCGCAATATTTCAATGAGATACGATATAAGTAAACCTGCTGCACCCGCTATGCCCAACCTGGGTAAAGGGACAGAATGTGTAAAAATCCTGTGTCATTCAGGACCGGAAATTTGCGCTTCCACGAGAGAAAATTTACGCTCCCACGGGAAAGAAAAAACGCTCCCGTGGGGGCGCAGTAAAAGGATCGGAAAATGACGGCAAGCCTATTATGGCACTTAAAGTAAAAGCAAAAGAACAGTTGTTCAACATAGGTATGTGGACATTCTTTTTTTCTAAATTTGCAATCAGGTATGAAACAAAAGAAAGGAAAGGTACTGGTTGTTGATGACAACGCAGGAATACGCAAGGCGCTGGAGATGTTGCTGCCGCTGCATTTTGAGGCGGTCAGGACTCTGGCATCGCCTAATCAGATTGTAAGTTCTATTGGGCAGTTCCGCCCCGATGTCATACTGCTTGACATGAACTTCAATACAGACATCAATACCGGAAATGAAGGCCTGTACTGGATAAATGAGATAAAGCGCATGGCACCTGATATTGAGGTGGTGCTGTTTACCGCATACGCCGATGTGCAGCTGGCCGTAGAGGGCATGAAACGCGGTGCGTTTGATTTCATTGTCAAGCCTTGGGATAATGACAAGCTTGTTACTGTGCTCAAATCCGCCCTTGACAAGAGCCGCAAGGTTACAAAGCCATCGGCCTACACCGATACTGATATGTACTGGGGTGAATCCCCAAGAATGCTTGAGATAAAGCATCAGCTTGAAAAGATTGCACCTACCGATGCCACAGTGCTCATAACCGGAGAGAACGGAACCGGTAAGGACGTGCTGGCACGTGAGATACATGCGGCAAGCCTGCGTAACGGTAAGCCCATGGTTGCTGTCGATGCCGGAGCAATAACAGAAACGCTGTTTGAGAGTTGCCAGCGGAAACCATCGCCTTTCTCAAGATATGGAAGCAGTTCCTTAATATACAGAATTCCTTTTATGTTATCGGAGGTTCCGGAATAGACCGGCACTCGGGAATAGAAATTCTCCATCCTCATAGCTCTTTTAGGGCTTGTTGCCATGAGTACCTACTACTCTGACATCCATTCAAATGAAATAGCCATAAGGAAGGTTTTTGGCGGTACAGTAGGCTCTGAATCCTTGCGTAGCATCCGTGAATACATGATTCTGGTAGGCATAGCCTGCGTGATAGGAATCCCTATAGCTGTATGGGCAGCAGGAATCTATCTGGAGCAGTTCATCTGGAAACTGGAAAACTATTGGTGGATATTCGTGGTATCGGTTATCCTTTCAGTTATGATAGCTCTCATATCTGTAATCTGGCAGGTAATCCGCTCAGCCCGCACCAATCCCGCCGAAGCCTTGAAGAAAGAATAGTGCTTAAAAGATCCTTACATCATACCGGTATCGTATATATGCCTCTGGCTTGCGCGCATTTTTTTCCTGCCTAGGGAAAAATTTTTTCCTGCCTAGGAAACAATTTCGCGCAAGGCAGAGCGCTATAGACACCTTTATTTGGTGAAGTAAAAAATACGGACATTGTACAGTTGTTTCACCCTGGGCGGCCGCAGATGTGACAATATCGGCCAATTAAAGGTCTTGCCAAAAGATTGCCGTCATCTCATTGAGGTGGCGGCTTTTTTTTAAATTTGCAGTCTGTTATGAAACACAATCCGTTGATGCCGTATCTGGTGGAGGGCAGGGTGGAGGCCGGCTGCGATGAGGCCGGACGCGGCTGTCTGGCAGGGCCTGTGTATGCTGCTGCGGTGATATTGCCGCCGGGTTTCAGCAATCCGCTGCTTAATGACTCCAAGCAGCTTACGGAGAAACAGCGCTATGAACTGCGCCCCATAATTGAGCAGGAGGCAGTGGCCTGGGCAGTGGGTATTGTTGACAATGTTGAGATTGACAGGATAAACATACTAAAGGCATCGTTCACGGCCATGCACAGGGCTATAGACCAGCTTAAGGTCAGACCGGAGCATCTGCTCATAGACGGTAACCGTTTCATCCCGTATCCGGGCATACCGCATACAACCATTGTAAAGGGCGACGGCAAGATGATGTCCATAGCTGCCGCATCAATCCTGGCCAAGACCTACCGTGACGACTTTATGAACCGCATAGCCGATGAATATCCGCAGTATGACTGGCGGGAGAACAAGGGTTACCCGACTGCCAAGCATAGGGCGGCCATAAAACAGTACGGCACGACGCCGTATCACCGCATGTCATTCAACCTGCTGGGTGACGGACAATTGTCGTTTGATTTCATGTAGATAATATATCTGTTACACGCTTTTTTTTGTACTTTTGCGCCCAAATTGTAAATGCATGGTAAAAAGGTACGTGTCTTTATTGCTGGTTGTGTTGTTATTTGTGAATCCGGCAAGAGCATTCAATTATAATCCAGGTTTATCTTCATCCGATTTCAATTTAGAACTTAATCCTTTTTTTGTTAATGATGCCAGGAGTATGAGCCTGTCGGGTTATTCCGGTACGGGAAAGGACAATGCCGGCCCGGGTCTGAACAGGAGCGGTGCCATAGTTCTTGGTACAGAAGCACTTATCATAACGGGAATCATGACATCACTTTATGTGTCGTGGTATTCCGGGTCGGAAACCGGCGGATTCCATTTTTACAATGACAATGGCGAGTGGCTTCAGATGGATAAGGTGGGACATGCCAATTCCTGTTACAATTTTGCCAACATAGGATATGAGGCGCTTGCCATGACCGGATTGGATGAGAAACATTCCATTCTATACGGTGCTCCTTTAGGTATCACTATCATGACAATGGTTGAGATTTTTGATGCATTGTCAAGCGACTGGGGTTTTTCATGGGGTGATATGGGAGCCAACATACTGGGAACAGGATTGTTCATGGGTCAGCAGGCTCTCTGGCATGAACAGCGTATAGCTTTGAAGTATTCTTATCACAATTCCGGATGTTCCAAATATGATGTGAAGAATCCTGTTACAATGGAGAGGGATTACATCATGGGCAAGGATTGGCTGGACCGCCTCTACGAGGACTATAGCGGTATAACCGTATGGCTGGCTTGCGATGTCAAATCGCTGTTCATGAATGACAGGAGCCGCTATCCGTCATGGCTGGGCTGGGCTATCGGTTACGGTGCCGAGGGTATGACCGGAGAGTATAACAATTATCAGCCTGCAGGTCATGTAGGTGATGACGGTAACTGGGGACGCGGATGGGAGTATGCACCGGGTCAGCTGGCTTATATGCCCAATGATGCCCGTCAGCGCAGACTG